>Ga0209372_1000652_pt1 | contig 11489 bp, 9 predicted proteins | sample AgamicAtPe_FD_187170 | JGI IMG/M metagenome (GOLD analysis project Ga0209372, IMG submission 187170) | Agave microbial communities from Guanajuato, Mexico - At.P.e (SPAdes) (version 2) | ecosystem: Host-associated > Plants > Phyllosphere > Phylloplane/Leaf | place: Guanajuato, Mexico | collected... | reverse complement strand
AAGGCAGGGATATTTCATATTATTTTGCATAATTATGCATTCGAAAAAATCTGGTCCCATATGATCTCCAATCAGACGTTAATTCGTCGTTTCAATGTGTATTCGAATAATTATTTTCAAAAATATTTCATCTGTGAAGAGACGACGAAAGAGACGTAGTCATATAGAAGAAAATAATGATGAGAAATACTAAGGAGAGTAACGAAAAATTACCTTTCCAGGTCCACCGTACTTCCCGATCTTCTACAGAAACGCCACTCTGATATAATTATGTTATGAATGTACATGGAGATTCTACATGATTAGATATCATCTGTAACCCAAGAAAAAAAGGCAGGGAACCAAAAAAAAAAAAAATTGCGGATTTTTTTTTTTTTTTAAATTATTTATTTTTTTGACAGTGAGGCGTGACTGGGTATATGGCTCTAAAACAAGACCTAGAACTGCTTATACATTTTTTGTACGAGGGTCTGTTATTTCTTATCGCCTTGACAGGAACGTAGGAACGAAGGAAAACATGAGGGGACTGAATATGTTGCTACACACATAGGTGGGTGGTGGCAGCACCATCACCCAATTTTACTGAATTTTTCTAAATTTTTTAATTTCCATGGGGGAGGCAAAGGTGGAAAAATCGCCCTCTCCGCCCCTACACCTTCATATTTACTGCAAAATTGAGTCCTTTCTTACAATGCCTAAGCTCCCTCCCGAACGCAAACACTTGCTCATAACTGACTTTTATCTCTTATTTCCATATAAAATCCACATTTAACTGAAGCACTCTTATTCTATTCATACATAATATAATACTCCTGAATGTCACATTCTCTTCACACTCCGATAGTGTTTCGACATTAGTGTTGCTAGTAAAGCCATAAAAACGTGCTGAGCAATTAGAATAAACAGAAATGCATTTTTAATGTTTGCGCACTTTGTAGTCGATTAGTCTAGTTACCTGCCTTGTAAAGTTCAAACCCCACTTAGAGGAGCAGAAATTTAATGTGTTCTCCATTGTACTAGCTACTCAGAGCTCATTAAAAAATAATCAATTTCACACAATATTATCCTTCTCTAATTCTCGCGATCAGGCGCGGAATGATCTTTGGAAAAAAACAAGATCCAAATAAACTAAGATCGACTGAAAGCAATCCAGTCCCTTGGCCAATATCTTAAAAGAAAATTATGACACTACGAAGTAATCCCCACGCATCCTCCAACTCCACCTCACTCAATTCTAATTTTTTTCTGGTTTGCATTCAGGCCCTTTTTGTGCCCCTACGCAACCTAACAATGTGGGAGGCGATCGCATTCTTATATCCTCCCTCTCGGGGTCCCACCAACAGAGAAGAAATTCCCAAGCTAATATATTTTTTTATATCTTCTTATTTTCTTTCCAGCATTCCGTTTTCGTTTTCCTGGTCTTGTCATATTCAAAAAAAGAAATTCCCGTCCTAGTCCCGGCAATAAAAACATGTTTCATGTCCATGGGAAAGCCTTTATAGGGACCTAAAAGGAGCTCGAAATTCTTCTAAGTCCCCATAGAGCCCTATAGACGAGCTCGAAATTCCTTTAAGTCCCTATAGAGGTCTATAGAGGAGGTTGAAATTCTTCTAAGTCCCTGTGAAAATATGAAGAAAATATGAAGAAATATGAAGGAAATATGAAGAAACTATGAAGAAAATATGAAGGAATTATGGAGGATATATGAAGAAATATGTTGAAAATATGAGGAAATATAAAGGATATATGAAGAAATATGAAGGAATTATGAAGGATATAATGAAGAAATGTGGAGGAAATATGAGAATAAGGACTATCCCTATATATGGGCCGTGGGACTTAGAAAAATTTTGAGTTCATCCTCTGATTTCGGAAGGGGTACCCCAGAGAAAAGACATGAAACATGTCAATTTTATTGAGCGCTGTAACCAACAAATCGACTAATGGGCGTTGTAAAAGTAGAGTTGAGAAGCTATTTTGAAGATAGGGGTACCTTTGGCCAAAAAAAGAAAAGAATTTTGTAAAGTTGTGGAAAAAATGCTAAACCGCTGGGAAGTGAATAGTTACTGAAGTTAGATATAGCGAGAAATTTTTCTTTTTTAGTGGGAAACTCGCTAGTAGAAGAGAAGTTACGTCCGCATCCGGATGCTGAAGAAACTGGGTGATTGTCGGGGAGAGGGCCTGTGGGATATTTTTTTACTATATCGTAATTTTTCGTAAGAAGAAACGAAGAAAGAAAGAATTCAACTAGCAGTACTTGATTCGCAACTTCCAAATACGCGCAATGCAGTAAATTACCGTATAGGTCATTCGTGAGTCTAATGCGATGCTGGCAATGTGACTTATGTAATTTATAATTAGTTGACTGTTAGGAGGTCGTACACCGACCTATCTTAAGACTTCGAAACATTGATCGATATTTAGACGTATAATATAGGTATTATGGACCTCTAAAACGTTTTTTGACGGTCTAAAATTCTTAAGTATACGCTAGTCAGAATATTGATGCGGATCTATTAATAACATCTCTTAATGAAGCCCCTCAAACCAATCTTTCGTCTGCAATTAATTGAATGCTACTACATTAAAAAAGTAGTATATTTTAGAAATATTTTTAAGGATTTTAATTTTCATTTCGGATACACTTATACGACACTTACCACTTTCTATTTCTAGCTAAAACTCCGTAGCATCGAATGTAGTAATTACGCTGGATTTACTAGCTGCAATCAATGATGGAAAGGCAAAAAATGTGATAGCGAGTAAATTTGATATACTCTCTTTGAAAGTAAGTACATCCGTTAAAATCGGATAATAATTGTATAAACTAAATACTCTAGCTCAATTTGTTCTAATTTTGCCTCGAGGTGCCATAATTTGTGTCCCCTCCTTTCGGTCATCATTCAGAAAACAAATGTTGAAGACCAAAGAAATGGTAGTATCCCCAATGTGAGTTAAGGGGCTGGAAATTACGGCACGAATTCAAGCTTAACACTTGTACCAATTGTGCTTCAAGGTCTCATAATTGGACCCACCCACTTAAAATCTAAATTTCAAGTGCATGTCCCAATCCACCCCCATCTCGAATTGAGGTCAAACATGGGCTGAATCGTTTGTGCTTCGTTTGCGCTCCTTTGTGGACGCAATATTTTTGTTTGTGGACCCCGCCATCTATCTGTCGACTCTTAGATAATTTTGAACTATTAGTCAGTCTTCCTACCCAGTGGTGTTTTATTTTTGATTTTCATGTACATGTCGTATCTATGTTTCCTTAGGGAAAGATTGATCTTTCAGCTCCGATAATCATCGGTCATTCCTTCGGAGGAGCCACTTCTATGTACACCTTGGCAAACGATGAACGATTTAAGTGAGTTATACCGTATTTATGAATATTATTTTCTCTAGGAATCGCAGAATGAATTCGTGTTATTTTTCTAAAGTTTTGAAACGCCTCAATGACTTTGTTCTTCGTGCTTTTTTCACGGTAAAAAATCTCGTTTATTTGTAACTGAGGCATCGAAAGTTCTAATTTGCTTCGATTCTGAAAAAAATAGTAACTATGTTCGCACTACTACACAAGCGATCAATGATACACAATGAAATAAATATGAAATAAAATTTTGTCGTTCGATCAAATACATAAGTCATGTGTTTCCAGTAGTAATTTTCACACTGAATACAATATCGTAGTCTGGTTTTCTTTATCCGTTCAAATTTTATAGTTGAATGCCGTTTTTTTTTTGAAAAATTTTATGGTTAAGTACCAGCCAAAAGATCACTCTTGTGAGGATTTTTCATGGGGTCAGTTCTGATCATTTTTCAAATTTCTATATATCCTCTCTTGCTACAAAATACCTAAAAATAATTTTGTTTTTATTGAAACTCTGATTCTACCCAATTGTTTTTCCAACACTCCAAAAATTTAAAACAAAGCCGGGGGCCCGGTTCCGGATTTCCTTTTGGCAGCGAAATTTGTATGCCTTCTGCTCTATTTCCATTATGAAAAGCCCTTGTCACTACTTTTATTATTTACCGTTATGAGCTATACAACCTGGAAAAGAAAGTACCGAACCCTTTCGCTACCCGTTCAATTTCTGAACAATCGAGTCTTAGACATCTTGCACGAAGAAAACCAACTAGACAATAAATCAATGTAAATTAAATGAGATAATTGTCTCGATAATATTCTATGTCTCGAATGTCACAATTTCAAAACGGACATATGGTAGCGAGAGGGTCGGGTCGCAAGGGGAGGCTCTTCAATTATGATCCGCACGCGGGACTATCAGAATAATATATTGAAAAATGTAGGTATACAATTTTTATAGGCTCGCTTGCGGATTCTACCAATTATAGAATGAAATTCGTGAAGATATATTAACTTTTTAATTCTATCTTTTAAAGAAAAGTGGGAAATTAAATTGCATTTTATTGCGGTAACACTGCCGCGTTTTTTTGAAACCTGGTGGCACAGTTTCAGAAAAAATTTCACTTATCCTCCAGTTTAAAAAAAAAAAAAAAAATATTTTAAGTTAAAAATAGCAAATGTTTCAGCCGCTATTGTGGTAGCACTGCTGATGTAACATTATCTTGTACGAAATTTCATGTATCATTTTTTTACCAAGGTATTTTTTTTTCCAAAAAATTCATTATTTTTGTAAAACCTCAAAAAAAATGTGATATCCAGCATTCAACCTCCTCTATAATAATTGCCTATTTTTATGGAGTCATATCAAAAAGTAACCCACATTTTCGAAAATACGGATGCAAATCATAGACTATTCTGAAACTACCAGTTACTCAATAATTGCTATCTCCATTATGGAAAATTGTCGATTTTTCGTTGATTTCAGAGAAAACAATGCGTTAAATCATTGAGGGGAACAATTCTTAGCTGTCTTGTAATTTTCCATTGAATATGAGACCATCCGAAGTTTTATAATATTTGATTCTCTTCGTTTTTTCGGTGCACCGTTTTTTCTTTTAAACCGATAGTTTTTAAGAAAACGCACCGGAGCGATAATATAATATTCTTCATTATTAAGAGACGTGAAAAATATCAAAAAATGGGAGAATTAAATTTGTTGCAAGCTGCCTGCTGTTCGTGTAGGTCTAATTCCATTCATTTTAGAATGGATGGACGATGGTGAACAGATTTGATAGATAAGTACTCTGCAAGTGAGGAATATTGCACAGAAAATCGGTTTATAAGTATATAATTTGTTGGATGTTTGAAATCATATAAATAAAAAAAAAGAAGCAATCTAGAAGTGGAATGAAGATATAGCAGAATAAATAATTATTCGTATAGCCTATTCAATATGCGACGAAAAGAATTATGTACTTACGGTATACCTCATGCAAGTGTGTATCTTCACAACTTCGTAATTATAAAATTTGTCTCCTTCATATTAACTTTTCCATATTCTTATTGAAGTTCATTGAAAATTGCGAAGCAGAGAACCTGTTACATAGCAAGATTTCAGGACTCTCGATATCCACCTATTCATTTGATTGTTTTTTGTTTTTTTCCTTCACAGACAAGGAATCATTCTAGATGGATGGATGTTTCCTATCAAATCGGAAAACCTGCAGATCTCACAGCCTATGCTGTTCATAAATACGCATACGTTTCACCTAGAAGCAAACATCAAAATTATGAAAAAGTTTATTGAATTACCAACATGCGAGTTGTATACACTGAGGTAACTTTTTTTTTATCTCAATTATAACAGAGAATGCTGGAATTGTTTTAAAGATTATTTCTTGTCATTTTCAAATTGCACGACATTGAAACTTCGTTGACTACCTATATATATAAGGAAAAAATGCGACACAAGGAATATTCTATCAAAGGAATTCCTTTCTAAATACTTCTCGATGCTCCTTGTTTCACATATTCAATCATCCTTCCTTTTTGTCACTTGGAGATGATGTAGAACACGCCGAAATATAATTTCATACGAATGATAGGTGTAAACTTCATATAATAATTCAAGTATTTCCCCTTTATTTTTAATCTTATCGCACAGAAATTCGTATAGTCCAGGAATTTTAGGTCATAATAAGGGGTTGAAAATGAAAAAATTCCTATCAAAGATTTTATTGTTGGAAGTTGTTCTTTATACCGCCCCTATACTCCAAAAAAAAACCGACGTCCCCACCCCACCCGCAAGCCTCATTTCTGGGGGTCAACCCTCATTTGAGAGTGTACGAAGTCGATAATTTTGGTTTTTTGGATTTTTCTCGAGTATTATGCACTATATTGAAAAATGTCATCAGACAAAAAATGTTCAGCGTCAAATTTTATATAAAACAGGCTCTTACATAATTGTTTGTAGCGCTTCATTCAGAGAAGTTATAACGTCCTGGAATTTTAGCTGTTACTCCCACTCCCAGCTAGAAAATTTTTGGCCGCACATACATACGCACTGCTACCTTACTAACACAAAGCCAAAATATGTGTAAAATACATAGCTGCGAATGTATGTATTAGTTTGTAGGAATGAGTAGCTGACTGGAAGCACATGCGGCTAGCAGTTCAGACAGATGCACTAGGTCGCACATGCTACCAGAGCAGATGCTACCTAATGCGCCTATCAATGCTTCTCAGTAGCATTCTTGGAAGCAAACGCCATTCGTGCAACTAGTATCACAGATGGTCGCATAAAGTCGCATATGCTACTAGAGCAGTGCTACCTCATGCGCCCATTGATGCTTCTTAGCAGCATTCTTAGAAGCAAAATCAATTGTGCGCCTAACAGCATACTCAGTAGCACATCGCTCTGTGTGCTGCTATTCTATACTTATAAATTTTAGTGCATAATATAATAATTGAACGTGTCGCCCGAAAAAGGGCCTAACTGCACTTAGGCCCTTTTTCCAATTTTCGATTTTTTTGATACTAGACTCACTTTTCTATCAGTTAGTGAGATTATTTGGCGCTATCTATCGGGAAAGTGGTGTAAAAAGTTGCCCATATCCAAGGGTCTATGATGATCAATGCATTGATGATGATGTACTGGTATTCTGCCGGTAAAACTGATGATAAAAATGAACAATTATTTGATTTCACAAATTTGTGAATTGAGAATTACAGCTTCAAAATGATCAATTTTAAGTATCAAAATGAGTGATTTTGAATTAACTGAAAGTAGTCAGTCAAATCCTGGAAGTCAATGTGTTAGTGGAGATAGTCAACCTGATGGGAGTGGATGCAGTCAACCTGTCGGCTTTGAAGCAGTTGGAGATTGTTGTACCCGACTGAAGTGTTACAAACAAGTTAATCTTGCAACACAAATACAATTGTATTCCAATTTCCATAATATCTCTCGAAAGGAAAGCCAAGACGCCTATATAAGCATCATGCTTGGTCCTTGATGAACCAAAACGAATAATGTCTGATCCGACATCATAAACATTCAATTTTATATGATAACAAGCATTTTATTCCCTTGAGAGAGGTATTTCCACGAAAAAAAAAAAGAAAAAAAAAGTCATTCAAAAAAGGGCCTAACTTCATCACTTTTCAGTCTCATACTTTCCTCAAATAACTTAGGATGAGTTTGATTTTCTTTTTTGATTTTGAATCTAGAACAACTCCTCTTTCATTTAAGTCATTTGCTAACTCAATCAGGGCCGTAGTTTTTCCTGTGTAGTGTTTCGAATCTTTAAATGAGTTTTTCTCAAAATGCGTCTCTTGTAGTTAGGCGCCTTTTCAGGCGACACGTTCAATGGAATCTGAGTAGAAAATATTTAAAAAATGGACCAAAATATTGGCCCTGTATATTAGAATATGGTATAAAGTTGATGTAAATAATATAATTTGTAACATTTAAAAAGATAAGCAATAAGAAAATAATAAGAACGGCAAATAAATCAATTAATCAATATTAAAAAACCTCAAAAATATAATATATCTTCCCAGAAGAAAAATATTATTTAATGAAAATTGAATTTATAACTTAAATGAATAAATTAATTCATTCATTTAAAAAAATGAATTGATTAATTAGAATAAAATTAAGTAAGAGTACTTAATTAGTCAATTAAATAATTTAATAAATAAACAAATAATTAAGCAATTTAATTTCTTTATTTGAAAAATAAATAGGTAGGTAAGTAAATATTATTATTAATTAATTCATTAGAAAAATCAATTAATAAAATAATTTAATGAAAAACTCACCATTAAATTAGCTAAGTAATATAATAAATAGAATAAATAATTTAATTAATTTATTCAGTCATAATTGGATACCTTAGATTAATTAATTCATAAATTAATGTTAGTTTATGCAAATATTTTTATTAATGGAATTCTTTAATTATTTTGAACTATTGTTTATTCAATTTTTGATTTAATATTCATTTAATTTGTATAATATTAGTTATTTTTCATCCAATTATTCAATTTAAGAGAGCTATTCTTACGTTTGCAAGATTTGGAATGAGTGATGGTTGAAATTTGAACATTTGTGATGATGAGAAGCCAGTGCCACCATTACTCCGGTGATTTTCATTGAAACGTTCACGAATTCTACAGTTTTTTGAGACCTTTGCGGGGTTAAAAGACTATCGGTGGGGTAAATGCTGGAGGTCGCGCGATTCGGATTGAGTGCTGGTTTATAAATTCAAACAATTGTGATGTCGAGAACCCAGGGCCACCATTACTCTGGTGATTTTCGCTCAAAAATTCACAAAATCTTCGGTATTTTGCGACTTCCTGTTACTATTGGTGGGGGATACACTGGAGGTCGTGCGATTTGGAGTGATTTCTGGTTTAAATTCGAACAGTTGTGATGTCGAGAACCCGGGGCCACCATAACTTTGGTGATTTTCACCAAAAAGTTCACGAATTCTTCATTTTTCATGACTTCTGTGTGGTTACAACACTCTTTATGGGGGAAAGACTGGAGGTCGCGCGATTCAGGGTGAGTGCTGGTTGAAAATCGAACATGCTGTTATTTTTAAATGTTTCAGGTTTGAGATGCTCTTCCATATGCGTATCATGTCAAGGGGATGCGTGATTGAACTACAAACTCAATTCTTCAAGTGACAATGAAATTGGAGATAACTTGTTAAAGTTGATCCATTTACCATTTTTATTTTGTTATTTTCACTTTTTCTATTATTTGTATTGAATAGTACTGATCTACATGTTTGTATTACAACTAAGCGTAAATTTATGTTTATCCTCATCTATTTTTCATGACGCGAACCTCGGAGTGTGATAACTTTTTTAATGAGAGCGCTACGAAAAATTATGTGAGACTTGTTTTATATAAAATTTCACGGTGAACATTTTTGGTCTGATGTCATTTTTCGATATAGTGCATAATATTTGAGAAAATTGCTGTCATTTCCACCTCAAAACTTCGTCTGAATTACATTTTTTGAGAATTTTTTTTTGGAGCATTCAAAGCAAAGAAAAACGCCATAAATTTTTGCTCCACTTGTAGATTTTGAATCATTGACCTCCTGCGTGCGAGACAGTCGCTATGGACGAATCGATCACCAGCTTAGCAAGCGTGAATTTTGGTTGATTCCATCAGTCACTTTACCCGATTTTACGGCTTTACCAGCAATTTTACTATTTCAAAATACTCACATAGAGTGTGGCTGGTCCCATCCTTTTTATGGTAGTTACTTTTTCAGATCTCGGCGTTTGAAAGCTACTAAATGCATAGATATGGCCTATTTAAAAATGGATATAATTTTCAGCTCTCACGCTTTCCTTTCATTCGTCTACTTTCTCGAATGCGAGAGCAGTATTAAGTTTCGTTGCAAATTCTAAGAAAGAGTGTCGTAATTTAAGCAAAACGAACGTTTATCGGTTACTAAAATCGTTTCATTTTCACTATAGAAATACAACTCACGAAAGCAGCACAGATACGCCGATCATATACGGTTATTGGTTGAATTTCTTCATGAAAAAGTTACCTTCTAGAGTGGCTTTGAAAATTCAAAATTATTTAATACTCGAATTCCTACGCAAACATGCCGGTTAGTATTCTTTATATTTAATATCTGTTACACCATAGAACCGTAATATATTAGCATAATGCATGTTTGTTATACGAGTCACATTGGGCAAAAACGAGGTACATTATTAAATTATCGAAATTAACCTCAAAATGGGGGAAATAAATCAAGATACTCGTCCTAGAGAATCATTTATTGATAATTATATATACACACAGAATGCATGCATATAAGTACTTTTTTTTCACATTTGGGATTTCCCAGACGCGTGTAACTATTGTTTTAGGCTCTAATTCCTTATTTTCATGAGTTTTTAAATAAATCATTTGGGTGTAGCGTCCAGAAAAATATTCTGAAGTGCAAAAATTATGCATGAGCGCCAACGATCATCAACGAACTTTGGGTCACGCGTAGGATTTGAACCTGGTATTTTGGCGTATAAAGCAATGATCTTACCACTACGCCGATACCTCCCCCTCCCCCACAAACATCCAAAATTCCATTTCAGCATTTTCTAAGTTCATTCTTGATGCAGCACAACTCATCAACCACCTATTTTCAGGCTCCCACAAGCGTAATGGTAAGATCATTGCTTTCTACACCTGAATACCAGGTTCAAATAATCAATTAATGACATCTAACGATGACCAGCGTGGCATCCGAAATCTGAGAAACTGAAGTTCAATTGTCCGCGGATCACGTCATGATGGATGAACCAAGTTGATGACGGAAGAGAAACCCTACGGATGGAAGAGAACAAAGGAGCGTGAGACTAAGGATAAAATGGGATGAAGCTCTGCATGTGTACAACCTAAACCAACCATCCTTCATCTAAACAACGTGTGAGAAATTGACTACGAAATGTGATAGGAAGTTAGGATAATTATTCGGATAACAGCAAAATCTTCATCTTATTTTACAGTAAAAATTAAAGTCGAGGTGATTATATATTATCTCTAAAATAAACTTGAGCAAGGAATTTTAAAACATTTTCAAGGAATCCGAATTTCCTAACTAAACTGGTCACTGTGTTAGTGCGCATTATACTTGTCTCCTTATCACATCAGGTAGTCGCATGATTTTGGTACTGTGGTTGGTCTATATCGTACAGGTGCTGAGTTGGAGGTACAAAAATGAAAATAATATAAAATACTTAGGTGAAGCTTGTGCTCGACACTTAGGACGATTGATTAGGAGTTCGCATTAGACCTTATGAACATTTAAACAATTCTCAAAAATGACTGTGTAATGTTTCCAATAGGAATATCTAGTTACTGTGGTGACAGTATCTTAATTTATTTCTTCTTATTGCAGATTTGGAAATAGAGGTGGATCTAGTCAAACAATATTTAGAACAGCAGAGTTCCATCGTGATAAATGACTTCGTCTTGTTTTCAACTGTGCCCATGAAAAAATTCTCAGTTTTCTAAAAATATCATACCTTCTACTATATTGTTACGCATTACCTTCTCATCTAAGTAATTTTTTTTCTTTTTTTTTTTTCT
>Ga0209372_1000651_pt1 | contig 11494 bp, 7 predicted proteins | sample AgamicAtPe_FD_187170 | JGI IMG/M metagenome (GOLD analysis project Ga0209372, IMG submission 187170) | Agave microbial communities from Guanajuato, Mexico - At.P.e (SPAdes) (version 2) | ecosystem: Host-associated > Plants > Phyllosphere > Phylloplane/Leaf | place: Guanajuato, Mexico | collected... | reverse complement strand
TGCCAGATTGGCCGCGAGCAGGCAGAGTGTTGCTGCGCGCGAGGAGCTGGCGCCCCTTGAGCAGCTTGCCCGCTCGCCGCTACTTTGTTTACTCTCTGGATTTGAAGAATCTTGATGGGCCAAAGCGGAGGCAGGAGCGAGAAGAGAGGGGCCGGCGCTTGGAGGCAAGGCGCCCTTGATGGGCCAGTCGGGGCAGCTTGATGGCCGCCAGAAAGTTATTGCGCCTCCACGTCTGAGCGGGCGCAGGAGTGGCCAGCAAGACGGCCGGCGACCAACACTATTATCGCGCCCGCTTCTCCTGATTAATAGGCGCATGCGAGGCCAGCAAGACGCGCCGCCCCTGGCTGGCCAGCCCGGCCGCCGAGATTGGCACCTGGAGCCACTTGGGCGCCAAGCCGAGCAATCGATTTGAAGCACGCGAATTAATAACGCGCCTTTCGTCTCCCCTCTGGGTTTTCCCGTCGAGTTTGCTAGCTGGCGCCGGTGTCCTACCTTCGCGCGCTCAAGCCATCATTTGGGCGCTTGGAGTGAATGGCTAGCGCAGTAACAGGAGCAGCTCGCCGGCTTCAGACGAGCGCGCTGATCGGCCGCCCTGCTGGCTCAGTGCTCGCTCGAGGCTTTGCAGGAGAGAGCCCAATGGAAGCGCCAATGAAGCAGACGAGCTTGCCCAGTACGAGCGCCGGCTGTGGTGTCGTTTGCTTAGTTTTAACACTCTGTTAATTGTTGGCTGGATGGCGTCTCTCCGAGTGAACCAACACTCGGGAGGGACGCCCGCTTGGCCGCCGCCGCACGAGAGTGGACGCGACCTGAGCCGGAAACAGAGAGTCTCGTATCTCAACGAGGCCCAGTTGGGCCTCAACCCAAAACACAATGACAACTTAACGACCCATCATACAATAGAATCAGTCGACCTCTCTCGCGCTATCGATCTGTCTATAAAGCGGCCCAATTGGGTGCACAAAGTATCGCCCATATCAAGTTCGATTAGATGCAATCGCTGAGACGCGAGAGCCATGGATTTATTGATTTTTGTCTAGTTCAAGGCTCCTAAATTGCTCAAGGCCCGAGTGCAATAGCGTCTAATAGGTGGAAGCGAATTTCGCTGTTTGGCGCAAACACTGACACAACGAGACTTGGCAAGTCAGTGAATCAAATGGACCGTTTTGCAGGCCAGATCGGAGTCGAGTCGTCAGGCACTCGCGCCGATCAAGAGCTCGTTCGCCTGGCTACAAATGTCACTACAATGAGGGTCGCCTCCAGCTTAACCATTTTGATGGGCGGATGAGGTGGCTAGGAGTTTAAATCGAGGAGAGAGGATTGGCTCAAGATGACTTGATAGGCGGTGGGATTACTATTTTTGGCGCAGTAAGGAGAGTATAGTTTGCAGCAGTCGGTGGCATCGGCATTCCATTGATCAGTTTTGGTTTTGATTCTGGCTGGATGGAGGAAGAACCTCGCTCAGAGTGGATGGAACAGTAGCTCGGGTTATCTCTTACCCCTGCTCCTGGTTATTGCCTTCTCAATCTCCTGTTTAACTTGGATCTCCTCCTTAACCTCAACCACTTGCTCCTCCTTAACCTTTGCCGCCTTCTTTGAACTTCCTTTAGTCCTTCCAATCGCCTTATCAGCTTCTACATTTGGGCCTGATTCTCCGCTCGCGGCCTCTTTCTTAATTCTCACTTTGGAATTTGCACTCGGACAGATGACATTGTTGTAGCATTCGTCGCATTTAGGTCGAGTTGGTGTGCAAATCGTCTGACCGAAACCAACAAGCAAATGGTTGATTTCGCGCCAATACTCGCGCGGCAGCCATCCCTCTAGGGCCTTCCGAGTGTCCTCGGGACTCTTTATTCCCTTGCTAGGCACCCAGCCAAGCCTACCGGCAATGCGATGGACGTGAGTATCGACGCCGATACCAGACACTACGTTCCAGGCCTCCAACATGCACAAGTGCGCCATCTTTGGTCCGACCCCAGGTAACTCGCAGAGATCCTTCACTGAGTCCGGAATATCACCATTGTACTCTTGCTTCAACTTTTCGGCCACTTTCTTTAAATAAATCGCCTTGCGTCTGTAGAATCCAACTGGAAATATGAGATCCTCTATGTCTTTCTCTTTGGCGGCTATTATTCCGTCCACGTTGCCCATCCCGTTTTGCTTTAGCTTTTGAACTGCAGCCCAGGTTATGGGGTCTTTGGTTTGACTTGAGAGCATTAAGGAAGCGAGCACCTGGAATCTTTGGTCCACATTCTTGTCTGTTTTTGAGTGAGCTTGATCGCAGCCCATCGAATCCACTGGAGCTGGGAACTTTTGTCGCACTTTTCGAATATTTTCTATGGTTCGAAGCCAGTTAGCCGGCGGCTCCATCTTGCACATCTGCAACGATTTCTTGACCAATCAAATGCAATAACAATCTTTTCTCATGTGACGAAGCATACATGTAGTAAAAGTGAGACCTACAAGATATGATAATCTAAGATTCGTGAAGAGGCTAAGTTTGTGCTGCTGGTCACGTGGTTAAAATGGCTTGGGCGCGTCAGAAACACGAGCCAAAATACTCGAGCTGAATAACGCATGCTGCATTCTGCACATCAGCTGTGCAGTTGGCGACTGCACGGACTTGAGCACAAATAAAATTCAACAGTTGACCTTTGGCCGAAATCGGGCTCAATCGGATCATCCCGTCAATTTTCTCTGATTCCGAGCCATCAACACTTTGCTCTACAATGTGCTTGAGCAAACTTTCAAACTTGGTTGTCGGTTCAACTGGTGGCATCATAAGCAATGAACACTTTCCTCCACCGCTTCCATCGAGGGCTCAAATTTAGCTACATCATAGTGTGGGTGTGATGAACAGCCCTGCCAGTTGGTCTGGGGCGACGACTCTTCGACAATACGGCTACAAGTGCTGAGGATAAGATCTCTTGCGAAGTCTGTACGTTAGACAGGGTCTATCGTTGCCTCTCATTGACTGGGACACACATTGAGTAAAACTTTCATCGTTTTCCTAACAAACCGACCCGACACAGGTAGGTCAGCTTCCTACTTCCTGGACAAAACCTACCATTCTCAAAGAGAAATAGCACCGCGAAAGACGCCGCAATGCTTGTCAAATCTAGTGATATTGTTCTCGTATATGTTTCCTGTTGTTAGCAGGATTGGGAGAGTGGCTTTGATTTCATATTGGAGGGGAGTGTAACTTGGATCCACGACAACCAAAGCTTTGTCATGATCCAGTAAATGGGCATGGTTGAGTCTGTTCCTAAGTTTGACAGCTTGTTGGATCTCGTGTAAACAGGGGGAGCGTTCGTTTGTTTGCATAGTGACGGCTGCCAGAGACCGGAGTGTGTTTGTTGGTTGGCGGGAACTGAGCGCTCAACAGATCCTGTAGCTTGGATTGCACTCCAGGGAATCAAGGTGTCAGGTTTACTGATTGCACTGTCGACTGCTGCCCTTCCTAGCGGATAATGTTTATTAATTTGATTTCTAAATCAGTGCAGCCGACAGAGAGAAGTGACGTTGGCGGAAAGGGACAGGTAGCCGGCTAACGTGGTTGGAGTTAAACGAGCTGAGAGGTTCGTTTGCTTGGCTATCGCGACGAGTTGTGCGTCACAAGACAAGCTTATCTTGGTATCTCTACCTCATAATAGAGTGTCACCCGCGTGGCCGACCACTTGAGCCAGCGGTCGGACTCCAAGCTGGAGCTTCGGTTCAGCTCGCTGGGCCTTGGCTAAGCTTTGCCGGTTTGGGCTAAACTAAGCCGGGCCGGTGCGCTTAACAGTGGTTGCTGGTGAGAAACTGGAACGAGGATCTGGAGTCTTTCGAGCGAAAGTTGGCCGGCGCCAAGCGGCAGGCGCCACCCTCGAACCCAAAATGCAACAGACAGGCCTGGCAACAAGCGCGACTAAAACGCCATTTACTATTACTGGACGAGGAGGCAGTACGAGTGTAGGATGGTGCTGTCGATGATAGCGATGGTCGGATATGCATTAGCAAGTGGACCAGTAACAATTAGCGGGCAATGGAGCGAGTGGTTGAGTTGGTGGTTGGAGTTTGCTTGCTGGCTGGGTAGGCTGGCTGGCTGGCTGGCTGGCTGGCTGGCTGACTGACTGACTGGGTGGCTGGCTCGCTGGATGGCTCGCTCGCTTGCCCCCACTCTCCTCCATCAGTTGCTCCGGCTTTCGCCCTTACCATTCCAGTCTGCTCACTTGCTCGCTCAATCGCTCGCTCGCTCTCGCCTTCTGCAGTGGTACCATTCTGAGAAAGAGTGCATAACGAAAAGAATGTATTCTGTTCTGAGCAAGGAAAGATGAAATCATCCTTCTCTCAGACTGCCTCCTTCCCAATCCAAGAGCCTTCCAAATTGCGGCTAACCCCAAGAGGATCTATATTATGGAAACATCCCATAGCGTCTTCGTCTCGCTAACTGATAACAATGATGACAACGGACCCAAGATATGCTCCCTACAAAGCGGAGTCGCCCTACTATTCGCAGCCTCAAACATGGTCCTCAATTTTCTGGTCCTGGCAATCATCCATGAGCGAGTGCCCGAACAGCCAAGACTGCCTGACATTAGTTTTGACGCATTACCAGAGGCCGCCTGGGGCCTAGATGTTGCCGAATATATCATCAGTATCCAAGCATTTATAGTATTTATATTGTTGTTCCTTCATAGATATAGGGTGATATTGTTTCGTAGATTGTGCCTAATCATGGGAATCCTGTACTTTGCTAGAGCTATCTGTATGACCTCAACCCAAGTGCCCTTGATCAAGAGCGACTATTGCGCCCCAAAAATGACACCCGAACAGAGGGCCTCCTGGAGCTATTATCTTCCTGAAATTTTTAGAAGAGTCTTTCACATGATGTTAGGTTTTGGACTATCAATCAACGGTCAACACGATTACTGTGGCGACTACATCTTCTCTGGTCACACTGTTACACTCACCTTCTGTAAGTAGCCCGGCTCCCCCAAACGATTAGGCTTCAATCAAATTCAGCACAACCATCAGCTCACACTGACCATCAACTCTCTCATTATCCAAACTAAAACAACAATAACTGCAACAACAAACGCAGTTTATCTCTTTCTAAGAGAATACCTGATGCCAAAGATCACCGGTCGCTCGGTTTTATGGGCATTATTCCATGCAATTACATTGGCTAGCTCACTCTTAGGTGTGATATTCATCCTGATAGCTCGTGGACATTATTTAATTGATGTGCTACTTGCCTATTTTATAACAACGGCCACGTTCTACATGTACCATACAATAATATACAACAAAAGTCTGCGATATGCAAATCAAAAGAATTATCTTTCAAGATTCTGGTGGTGGCATCTGATGAAGTACCTAGAATTTGATCATATAATATGCTCAAGCTCTAGTAGTAGAAGCAATGGAGTGTGTTTGAGATGCGAGTCGACAAACACTGAAGTGCCTAGGAAGTTTGATTGGCCCGTTCCGTGGCCAAGATCCTCAGGTAGACGGTCGACATCTTTGCAAAGACTTCTAAGTCAAACATAAATGTTATGCGTTGTAAATTTACACATAAAGTCTTGTCTGGTACTCAAGAGGATATTTTTAATCGAGTTTAACTGTTTGGTTTATAGCCCTCGACTGGTACAGGGGTTAAGTCAGGATTATAGGCTTCATCAAGATAACTCGATTCCCTTGTTTCCACGTACAGGTGCCCATAGTCGTTTATGTCACGTTCTTTCCTATAGTAGTCAGCAAAGTATGGAAAGAAGTGATAGCTCCTATGATCCTGGTAGAACTGCATGATTTTCTCAGTTTTTCTCTGTATTTTTCGTAGTATTTTTGTTTCCGCCTCGTTCTCGTATTGTGATATGCTTGTTTCATATTCCAGAGAGGGGTCAACGAATAGATATCTAGCGGAAAACCGCTCCACAGGATGTCTGTAATACTCCCATAGTCTAGGCTCATAACCGTCGGGGACCTCGGTCAACTCGGGGTTCATTCTTATGCCAATGATAGCCATACCGATAGCACAGGGTACACATATTATCATGGTGTAGAAATGCATCTTGTCTTTAAACTCTCTCCATTCATAAGAAGAAGGAGCTATCTTCATTGCGTTATGACCACTCCATCTCTTGAAAACCGCAACTTCGCCTGCTCTAATATTATTTGCTACTCTAGGCCTGATGGCACTCAGACATTGTCGAGAGAATTGCAGCCGGGAGAGCATCCTTGAAGTTCAAATCGCAACTTAAGGTCAAACTTGATGACTAGTCAGTAACTTTCGTTCGATCACAGGTCTAACCAACACAAAAGTATCTATTGCCTCTGGAATCCTCGAGTCCTTTTAGACCCAAAATAGTTTGGCCATTCCTTCACCCCAGAGCGCTTTTATTCGGTGGTGTTTATATCAAAAATGGTTCATCAATTCTGTCCCACACTCGCTTGCCTTGGAGCGTGTCCTTTGCAGCGCGAGGATTTATGCTCTATGCAGATGGTGGATCCGAGGGGGAAAACTACGGCCGCAATGGCATGCAGCGCTCGGGAGTGGCGAAATAATTTTGAAGAGGGGGCGGATCGGGAGATCAGCTTAGCTTGTGCAGCTTTCCCGGCCCTCTCTTGGAGAGGCGTGATCGTTCTTCTCGATTTCACTGGATCGGACTGCGCTCGTCTCCGTTCACCTCCCCGTCAGCGGTGGCCCTGTGCTTCGAAGCATCGCTAGGTTAGCCTCTGTTCCATTGCTTCATAGCGCGGCAGACAAACAATTCCATCTTGACCAGTGCAAGTCCCGACCGATCGGAGGGATGTTGTCATCTCTAGGCCTCGAGCGACCACCATCGACTTCGACATTCAGACATTTGGTTTGTAGGTTAAAAATAACGCGCTCTCGTTTGGTAGGACCAAATGTGAATGCATATTCTAGCTGGTTTTAGAGGAGGAGAACCCACAATAACAAGCCCTACATTTCGAAGGGAATCCACCCTCAATGAGTCTCGACGAACAGAAATAGATTTCATCATTCTAGACTAGAACTAGATCTAGATCCGAATTGACTCTCTACCAATCGCCGCTCTATAATCACCTTCATTCAGGCGAATCCAAGCTTCTTATTGTTGTATGAATGAGAAAGATGCAATACCCAATCCAAGAATCGTTTCGTCACAAAGTATCAGTTTCTATTGCACAGGCTTAGCAGGATCTAAAGTTTACTGAATTAGTCAGCCACCAGCTACGTTGATTACTTATTTATTATATCGTTCGAAAAGAACTCAACCTTCAATTTTTGAAAGAGTTAACTGAGAAAAAACCCTACCAACATGTCGTGGCAAAACGATGGAATGGAAGGACTAATTGGTTTCGTGAACAAACTACACGATGCTTTCTCTAGTTTAGGTGTTAACCTTAGTTTGGATCTACCACAGATTGCAGTTGTTGGTGGCCAGTCGGCGGGCAAATCATCTGTGTTGGAAAACTTTGTTGGCCGTGACTTTCTACCCCGTGGTGCGGGTATCGTAACTCGTAGACCACTAATTCTGCAGCTCATTAACTCGCAACAAGAGTATGGAGAATTTGCACATTGTAGAGGAACAATCTTCACGGACTTCGATAAAATTTGCAAAGAAATTGAAGAGGAAACAGACCGCTGCACTGGCTCCAACAAAGGGATATCGCCCGTTCCAATCAACCTACGCATATTTTCGCCCCATGTGCTCAATTTGACCTTGATCGATTTGCCAGGCTTAACAAAAGTACCTGTGGGCAATCAGCCTGCAGATATTGAGCACCAAATTCGCGAGATGATTCTCACTTTCATACGAAGAGAAAACTGTCTAATTTTGGCCGTAACCCCTGCTAATCAGGATCTGGCCACAAGTGATGCCCTAAAACTTGCCAAAGAGGTGGATCCGGATGGCCTGCGAACGATCGGTGTCATTACCAAATTGGATCTCATGGATCAAGGAACTGACGCTCGTGACATCCTCGAAAATAAGATCTTTCCACTTCGCCGCGGCTACATCGGCGTAATCAACAGATCTCAAAAGGATATCGAGGGCAAGAAAGATATCAAGGCCTCTCTAGAGGCAGAGAGAAAATTCTTCGCTACTCACCCCTCCTATCAGCACATGGCTGAAAAATGTGGTACCCCCTACCTCCAACGTGTACTCAACCAACAATTAACCAATCATATCCGCGATACTCTACCTTCGTTGAGAGAAAAATTGCGAAAGCAACAGTTCACCCTCGAAAAAGAAGTCGAGGAGTTCAAACATTTCAGACCCGACGATCCATCAATGAAAACAAAAGCTATGTTACAAATGATCCAACAGTTGCAAAATGAATTCGAACGGGCGATTGAAGGATCAGGTAACTCGGATATTAACACAGCCGAACTATCTGGTGGCGCTCGCATCAATCGACTCTTTCACGAGCGATTCCCATTCGAAATTGTCAAGATGGAATGCGATGAGAAGGAGCTTCGCCGCGAAATCGCTTACGCAATCAGGAATATTCACGGCATTCGTGTCGGATTGTTCACGCCTGATATGGCTTTTGACGCGATTGTCAAAACTCAAATAACTAGACTGCGTGAACCGTCACTGAAATGCGTTGATCTGGTCGTTCAGGAGCTTGGATCTGTTCTAAGAAAGTGCACGGAAAAGATGCAGCGCTATCCCAGACTGAGAGAAGAGACAGAGCGGATTATAACGAGCCACATTCGTGAACGAGAAAATCTTCTCAAGGAACAACTATTGTTATTGGTTGATATTCAGTTGGCCTACATGAATACAAATCATGAAGATTTCATCGGCTTCTCGAATGCTCAACAGAGCGCAAATTCGGATTCATCAAGCGCACAACGGAAGATCGGAAATCAAGTCATCCGCAAAGGTTATATGTGCATCCACAATTTGGGCATAATCAGAGGCGGTTCTAAAGATTATTGGTTTGTATTGACTGCTGAATCGTTAAGCTGGTACAAGGATCAGGAGGAAAAGGACAAAAAATTCATGTTACCGATCGATGGGCTTAAAATTAGAGATGTTGAGGCCGGTTTCATGTCGCGCCGCAACACTTTTTCATTATTTTACTCAGACAACAAAAATATTTACAAGGATTTCAAAAATTTAGAGCTTTCATGCGAATCCCAGGAGGAAGTTGACTCTTGGAAGGCGTCTTTTGTTAGAGCGGGTGTGTATCTGGACAAGTCTCAAAATTCAAGTTCGAACGCTAGTCAGGATGGGGAGTTCGACAACGGCTCATCCAATGGGCAGATGACTTCGCTCGATCCGGTTCTCGAGCGCCAAGTAGAGACCATCAGAAACTTGGTTGATTCTTATATGAAAATTGTAACGAAAACATTCCGCGATCTAGTTCCGAAGCTCATCATGCACTTGATGATCAACTCAACGAAAGATTTCATCTTGAGCGAATTGCTTGCCGCTCTGTATGCAACAGGGGACCAAAGTACGATGATGGAGGAATCACCTGAGGAGGAAAGACGTCGTCAGGATCTCCTCGCAACCTATCACGCTTGTAAGGAGGCTCTGAAGATCATTGGTGATGTCAGCATGCACACCACCTATTCGCCGGCCCCTCCTCCAGTGAAAAGCGAATGGCAGCCGTCGGTTTCGCCAGCCGGGAACTATCCATCTCAGCAGCCAATCAAGCCGACTCAATCAAATCCTCAGACTGCAGCAAGAGGTGCGCCAACTATGCCATCGCAAATGGGCGGTCGAGGGCCACCGCCGCCTCCAGCCTCGAGACCAGCTCCAAACGTTCCCAATCGAGGAGCCAGGGCTCCCCCGAATATGCAGATGCCCTCGTTACCCCAACGATTACAGCAATCTGCGCAGGATGCTGTTACTAATTCAATCCAGCAAAGTGTTACCAATAGCATTAGTGAAGCTTTCAGCCGAAACAGAATATAACTTATATCTCGCAACGCAACTTGAACACAATTTTCACGGATAAAACTTGATCTCTAAGTTAACCAAAAATAATACTTCGACACTTCGAGAAATAGACCAGGCACTTTCGGTCTAGATATTGATGATAGTTCTAGGCAGTCGTCAGCACCTAGAGGCACAAACTTTGAATCGTCACGAAAAAGCTGGTACTCAACCCGAATATCATCGAATATAGCTAGTAGGCCATACAATATATGATAGCCGTTATATCGTGTTTGTTTTCTTGCTGGAGTTTATGATATTATCTTGGAGCTATATAGTTGACTCAATAGAATAACATCTATTCAATAAATGCTTTCGTCATCGTGTTACCTATCGATCACTTGAACTTCAGACCTCGTAATATGACTCAAATTATCTATCAGGCGACAGACAGTGGCGTCAGTGGACAAACTTTCACTCACAACAACGATCCCTCCTTCCGAAGACCTGAGGGCATATCTGAATCATGTAGGCCCCCTAGACTATAAGGTATCCTGTAGCTCGACGAGTTCTGTGATTGCGTTCTATATGTTGAATCTTGGGCGTCAACTGACTAAGCTAGGAAGCCAACAAACATCCCATTAACTTCCTTAATAAGTAAGAAACCTTTCAAAATCAACTTTTACAGTTAATGTCGGTGTCAAATAGAGCTTGACACTATGCGGTTGGGCACCATTCCAAGTGATTAATTGAGCCGACCTGGAAATTCAAAGCGATAGAGGCATGAGAATCAACTAGCACGTTGAACCGCTTGGTGTGGGAGCAATGAACTTCGAAGATCTGAGCAACGATTCGAACAGGTTCTTGTGTTCACCTCATTCTCACGGAAGTCAAAACACAATCGAACTTTTCCTTAGAGAATAACTGGTGTCGATAGTCTCAAGTGGCTCGGCCGGACGGTTTCCTTTGAGTTTACTTTAATCGTCGTTCCATACAAAACACTCTCTATAGCGCGGCAACCGAGAGGGAAGGTTCGACTGGATCGGCTAATTCAATCGATCACATCCCAGTCAGAATCAAAGTCCCTTCTTGCAAGTCCTTATGAACTGCGCAGTGCGCACAATCTCAAGTCTACGTTTTTGTCTGCGATGTTTATTTATTTTCATAGAGAACATGCTAGCTGAATTTCTAGAAATTTGTCGACGCAAGTGGTTTCCAGACTACAAAACTCGAGCCGATTTTCAATCTGTACAAAAGAAAACGCATATCCGTCACAGAATTAAATACTAGCTATCCTTCTTTCACTACCTTAACATACCCACTCATACCGTGATTATCAATATCGATTTGTGTCCTGATTAATCTGAACTGTCTCGAGGAAAAAGCTTTGGTTGGAGCGAGACATCAAGCACGCCAAAAAATGAACAGTGATCGGTTGATGAGGAACATGTTGCAGAGCATGGGCATGGGCATGCCCATGAACATGTTCCCTGATTTCGGCATGTTACCTGGCATGCAGATGCAACCAAATCCAATCAATTCCATGATGCCGCGTGGGTTCATGTCTCCGATGTCCATGATGATGATGGACCCGTTTCAAGGGATGCAGCAGGCCATGT
>Ga0209372_1000650_pt1 | contig 11505 bp, 10 predicted proteins | sample AgamicAtPe_FD_187170 | JGI IMG/M metagenome (GOLD analysis project Ga0209372, IMG submission 187170) | Agave microbial communities from Guanajuato, Mexico - At.P.e (SPAdes) (version 2) | ecosystem: Host-associated > Plants > Phyllosphere > Phylloplane/Leaf | place: Guanajuato, Mexico | collected... | reverse complement strand
ACTCAAAGCTCGACTGTTATTCGTAAAGAAGAGGCGCTCGCGCAGGCAAGTCGTTTGTTTACTTAAACTCACCAAGACTGACCCGGATTGTATCGTCTCCTACTCAAAGTGTCTCATCGAAGCTTAGCGTTTATTTTTCTCGCTACCAAAGCGATCACTCGTCGGCAGAGATTCTAAAATAAACATTTGTAAACTAAACTAGATAGCAGTCAAACCCAGAGCTAGAGACAGCGACAAGAATCTGGATCCATTTTTTCGACTGCGAAGAGTTCAAAGTTGGATAAATCTGGTCTTTAGTTCGAAAAATCATGCATAATAGCGGTATTATTCTGATCGTGACCTTGATTGGCCTCGGCATCCAGTTACCGAGGGTCCTTTGCTTCAAGAAACAAGATGCTGTCACCTACTGTACGGCGCGATCAGGTCTCAGGAGCTCAGACATTCAGGACGTGGCTGTCAGGAACGAGGGGTAAGTTAGCATCCTTCGCTAAACGTTCTGGTCAACGTTTTACCGATACAAGTTGCCAATCTAACCTCAAACGGTCAATGCCCAAAGATGTGCCATCGATTGTATCACAAAACAAGGCATAGTTCAAACCTACTTCATGCAACACACCATGAGTTGTGGCGCCAAAGACGACCATCGCTGCATCCTGGGCAAGTGTAGACAAGACGACTACGTGCCAACCTTTACAGATCTCTACAACATAGAACTACGAGTTCTCTCAGCATTTGTGGAGGATAAAGACCAGGGCCCCTTTAATGGTGAGTCCGATGTGTTTGTAGTGATCAATGTGATAAGAGGAGCTGGGCCAGCTTATGAGGATACCGATGATGTTTGTCACACTTATGTGATTCAAGATAACAGTAGACCGAAGTGGAACTTCGTTTGCCGACCAATGCCCATGCAAAACAGCACTCTGTTGCGTTTTGTTGCCATCGATTCGGACAAACCGCTTGAGGCTGGCGACCAGCTCGGCACGGCAATCGAAAGTCTCGACCGAATGATGAACAAGGGCCCAGTTAAACTTCCTCTCTTGTTCGGGGCAAATGCTAAGAGGCCTTACTACCTTGAGGTTGAGGTTAAAGGTACTCCTTACAATCCTAGCGTGCCGAAGCCGGAGAACTAACCGGGTTGATAGTCTCAAACAAAACACTTCAGTATTATTGCTCAGTCCGTGCAAGATCCCCTTGTAGTCATGCACAATCTCAAGACGCAAATTGGTATGGATCGATGGGACTGAGAGCCCTCATTCAGCATTATTGACAGACAGCTAAGGAATAAATTTCAATCCTGATTCAAGTCCTACAGCGCAACATTTTTTCGCCTGATACTATCTTACTTTCTAAATATCCGTTAGTGTGACTAGCTCATCAGTCGACTAATCATCACAGAACTCAATCGAAGGAGCACCAAAACGACAGACCCAGGCGTTACAATTAGCTGTTGTTTGCGCGATGAGGGTCCAAGCCTCCTATTGCCAATTAAGTCTTCGCCTCAGCAATTTGTGCATTATGAGCAAGGCTTCATCATCCTAACACTCGCGGAAAGTAGCAAGGTTAATGAAACAGGTGTGCAAACAGCGACGCTTCCCTGCCAATGGTGGGCTCGATGAGAGAGCCACCGTCAGTGAGCCAAATATCGGTCATGTTTATTGGATCGAGATTAACTTGTGAAGCTCGAAAAGTCCTATGCAACAGTTTGATTTGTTCTGATCTCCCGATCTAGTTGTGATTCCAACTTCGTTTGTGAATGTTCTATTCTGTTTTCCGAATTCCACGATTCGCCCAAAGCAAGATCCTGTTGTTCTGACCTGATAACCCTACTTGCCGCATGCAATCTGAAATGAACCATTGTTTCGAGCAGGTAACCGGTGTAGTTGTTGCGCGCAAGCTTGATCCATTGTTTCGACTGGTCGAGCTCGCCAAGAGTCAGCTTCAAGACGGCCAGCTCCATTGCCGTGTGTGGCACGAGGAAAGTGTCCACAGTAATATTCTCCTGCCCGTCGATGATCTTCATGAAACACTCCTCGGCCTCGTCAAGCCTATTCAAGTGCTTGAGACACATTCCCTTGAGGAGGAGAGCAAGACTTAGGTCATCATGCCAGTTGTCCTCAGCACGACTTTCGCTCTCATCGCTTCCATCCAAGCTCTGGCTTGTCTCACTGATAGCTCCAATTTTGCCATCAATGTACTCAATCTCTTGGTCCATTCTAGCTAGAAGACGCTCAACTTGCTGAGGGCTGTTCCTTAGTGTTGCAAATATGTTCCAAATATAAAGAAACTCCAATGCTGGCAGTGAGAGCCGGTTCTGTTGCTTGCAAAATTTGGCAGCCCTTGTAATGGCAAACTTCTCTGCCGGAATCGTCTTGCCAGCGTAACGGATTCTAAGCTCAGGTACTCGCTCCATAATTTCTCTGATCGAACTCATACGGCTTTCATACTCTGCCGTATAAATTGGACAAAAACCGTTACGTTCGTCCTCAACCAATTGCGCGTACAAGAAGGTCGCGTACTGGTAGGTGTAGCTCGCCGGCGACCACTTCGACTGTTTGCGTAACAAATCCGAGTACTTTGCTGCTTGAACCCAATCCATCTGAACTGCATGGCACCACATGATTTCCCAGTGACAAATTGAATGAAACTGCTTCCAATCGTCCTGGGCCTCTATGCATCTTTGAAAGCTCTCGATTGCTTGAGGGAGGTTGCCTTGCATTTGGTGATATCGACCGCGGAAGAGCAAGAAGAAGGCACTGTTTGGGTAGTGGCCGAGGGAGGAGTTGTTTAGTTGCTCTACCTTCTCGGCGTCATAGCTTCCGAGCCCGAAGAGGTTGTCTATGTAACTGTGATAGGTTAGTATAACTAAAGCTGAAAATACGCTCCTAAGCCCGTCGTCCAGGGCAACCGATTTGTCGAGCTCGTCAACGCCAACCGCGCGATTTCCCGAGAAGCCAACGTATTCTAAGAAACGAAGAACGCGCCGGGGCAGATAAGACATCAATAGGTTGAATATTCCATGACCCATTCGAACGCCACTCTCAAAGTGTTTCCGTGCCTCAACGCTTGACCACTCGCTTCTGTTCTCCATGATGAATAGGCACTCCTTGTAACGCTGATAGCAGGCTCTTATCCGGAAAGCTCCCTTCACCAAGCAGATAATACTTTGGTCAGAGAGGAAGGAAATGAGAGCGAGGAGTAGAAGCGATTCAGCGTGGACCAATTCGGCATGGATCTCGTCGTCTGTGTATGAGTTGTAGTTTGGCTTGTAAAGGAATCGCATCACAATTGAGGCGGCGCTTGTTTTGCGACGCTTCTGGCCACTAACCTCGAACGATTGGTTGATGCCAGTGAGAGCCGCCTGTAGGTCTTGTTGCTCGAGCGTCAGGGCAGCCCTAAGGAAGGATAGGGTTGCGTTTGCTAGGCTTGCATACAGCTCGTGCTCGGCCCTAGTTGCGTTTGCGAGGGAGGTTAGCTGCAGCTCTCTTCCTCAACTAAAGTAGACTGACTCAATCAAGGTTGCACTCACCTTGGCGCGCAAATCTCGAGCGCCCTGACGAACTCGTTGTTGAGAGCCATCCTCAAAATCACTGTCGTCTCCTCCAGCCGAACCCTGAGATCTGCACTGGTTGATTCTCGCAAACTATCGCCGCCATCTTCGCCTTTCACTCCTCCGTTTGTCTCGTCCGGAGCTTGACAATACCTGTCCTCGTGATGCGAACTAAACTCGGCCGAAGCATCAACGAAGCATTCGGCCTTAGAATCCATTGGGGTTTCTGATTTATTAATATCATGTGGTTTTGTTGTTCAAATTGCGCAGCTAGATTCCAAGTGGATGGAGCAAGTGTAAGCTAAGCGCGCTCACAAACTAAATATCGGCCAACAAAATATCAGATGGCCAACTGATTGAGACGCTTGCCCCTCTGGCTGTCCATGGTGCTCGTATTTGAGTATATGAGTGCGCGCGAACGTGCACTAGGATACCGCTACATTGTAGATCAAACAATGCAAACCTAACCAGATTGGACTGCTGGTCAACAAGTTGTGGGGGCGTAAAGCAAACTCTCTTAGTAGCCGAGTTAAAACTCTGGTTATCTTGATGGATCTCAGCTGGCCGCTGGCGAGTTCAGAGCCAATCCAAAGCCAAATTGCGGCATTTTTGCTAGAGAGTAAATTTTATCCCCTCGAAGCGCACCTGTCAGGCGAGCTAACTTGGCTTAGGCAAGCAAACACAATGCACAGCTTAGAAAACAATGAAGAAACTTGTTTGCCCATGTTGTGCGCACGCACTAATGGCAAACTTCCGCATCTCGGCAAAGCGTTTGTCGCGCTTTGTCATTGCAAAGGCGCCATCTTTGGCCAGCATTGTCTCGAACGATTACTGGCCAACCAAACGCAAAAGGCCAAGCCTTTTCTTCTATCGGGTGGCGAGTTCGGAAGTTTGCAAGGACTCGCAAACAATATTGCAAGTTCAGAGACCAACTCTTAGGCCACAAGTTGCTCCTACTGCCGCTGTGCTGGCGCCACCGCCACCGTTATTTCCTAGCCATTGAACAGAATGTCCGCCCTTTGCTGCCAACCTCAAGCTGACCGGCAGCCAAACAAGTCGATCCACTAGACTAGAGTGCCACTCGAGCAATATTGATTGGAGACTCGCAATTGCCGCCTAACAAACCTAACACGTAGACCCTATTTCTCTTGACCGGGGGTAGTCAAGTATTGCTCTTGTATCTGAACTACGACTAACAATTTTAACCTGCTCAAACGATCGAATAGGTTTGAATCGACGAAAAGAAACTCGGCCAAGCTTTCAGCGGAAAAGTCGCTTTGTTCTTTACCTGATCATCGCCATCCTGGCAGGCATCCTCTGAGCTAACACTTGCAGAGCTCGAAGTGTTTCCTTTTCCACTGTCCGAGTCTTCTGTGCTGAAGACGCCCACCGACCTCAGTCTGCTGCTCGCCTCTCGGTCTTCGTTTGACATAATTTGTTGAATCGAGGCGCCTATGGCCAGATTTTGGTGTTTTCAGAACTCTGTTCGCGCGCTCACCTTCATGCTAAACATCTAGATCTTTCGTTGAACTGAAAGGTCTAGTCGACTACTCGCTTACTAAATTCTAGGTCCTAGAGTTTGAGCGACCTGGCCAACACTGATTTTCCCTCGACTGGCTGATATACCAAGCAAACGACTAACTAGCATGCCAACAAGCTAACTAGCTGAGCCTCTGAAGACTACTCGACAGGCCAACGAACAAGGCAAGCTTCTGGCAAGACGCAAATCGAAGGCAAACCACACACACACGAGAGACTCCTGAGCAAAAGAGCCGCAAACTTCCTCCCCCGCAACAGAGCTTGCCCGCGCTCAGACTTTGAGCGCGTCGATTGAGAGGGAGAGTCATGGGTTCAGTTGGTGGGTTGGTCATGGCGGCAGGAGTGGCGCGTTTCGAGTGGCCACTAAATTGCAAGTTGCAGAACCAGGACGAGATTGTCTGTTTGGTCGTAAAGGCGGACAAGCGAACTGCATATGACCACCGACATGCGACTGCCGCAATCAGGCGCTGAGAGGCTGCAGAGACTTGGGACAGACTTGACTGGTCGTAAGTCTTTGGCGGCGCAAGCACGCTCTGCGGCGACTCCGTGGCCCATTCGAATTTCATGGCCAGAACAGGGCCAGCTCGATCACCTGGCAAACACACTCTCGCTTCCACCCCACTTTCTCTTTATCACTTGCTGTTCCCCTTCGTCGCGACTGTTTGCAGCTTGCAACACTCGGAAGTCGTGATAAAGAACTACAGGACCAATAGCAACAGTGGCCGCCAGCTAGCTTGCTTCTGGTTGCTAGCTTGCCAGTTAGTAAGCAAACTTAAAGAAACGCGTTTGCGCCGCAAGATCCTGGTCAACATTCCGTTTATTGATCGCAAATTGTTTCTATTTAGCTCGGCAAGGATACCTCTAAACTTTGATGGGTCGAGGAAGCTTCTCGCAGTCGTCGGTATGGTTTTGCTCGTCGTCAGATGCATCAGAGCCGGCATCAAGATCCAATTCTGGGTCTATCTCGTCCAAGTTGATTCGACCATTTACTAGCTCGGCAGCGAGTATGTTGTGAAACCTTTTGCCAGCTTGAGGAAAGTCGCTCGAGGAGCAGCCTTTTGGGTAAGGCTCGAGTGGCCGAAGTCTTTGCTTTTCTGTATCATAAACAATGTGGTGTTTAAAAGTAGACTCAGCATTGATGAAACCATTAATGTACTCTTCACTCACTTTCCCAGCTAGTCTTGGTGATTTCAGATAAGTGGCTAGTCTTGGAAGCAACAATCTGATGTTGTCCTGTCTAGTTAAGAGGAAAAACTTTTTCGCCGATTGGAGGCCAACGTTGGGAATGTTCTTGAGGTAATCGCAGCCTGACAGGATGCACATCCTTCGAAATTTCTCAAATTCAACCCCGTGAGGACCGAAACATCTAGATAACCTACTGCGCTCGTACAGAAGACAGTGGCCTGTTGTGTCCAACTTGTAGATTATCTTCTTGCAACCGTACAGGATCAGATCTGTGTCCTCTGTTATAATGAACTCGCTGATGTTGTTGTTGTTGAAGAAGGCTAATTGGGCGTCAGCTTCATAAGGTGCAATGATAAACTCGATCCTCTTGCGCCGACAATAATCTATAACTCGTTGGACAATGTCGAATTTGATCTCAATGCACCTGAGCATGTATTTCCGTGCTTCAGTTGGATTGTTGCTGGCTAAGAGCTTTTCGACCATCTGTCTAGATTCGTTTCTCTTTGATGCACGTTCCTGGTGCGTTATATGTTTGGCAGGCAGCTTGAGCCCATCAAAGACAAACATGATCTTGATGTGATGAAACTCCAAGAGATTGACATAATTTTCTATGTAACTTACAATAGTATTATAAACTACGTGCAGGTTTTTCTTGTGGTAAAGAGCCTCAGGGCATGCATAACAGGCTTTGTAAATCCAATGGCTAATATCAACAGCAACAGTCGAATTGGGCGCGGAGGTTTCCGAGATGTGAGTTGTGGTGGTCGCGTTTTTGACGAAAGTTAACAGGTTGTCGACACCCATGGTGAGCTTCGATGAATGTGGAAGAACATGAGTTCTCTTCTAAAAGCTATTGTGACTGGTGTGGGCAGTTTTGTTGTCACATTTACGATCCCTTGAAACCGAGTTGTAAGTTATCGCCGGTTATATGGTCAGCTGCTGACCGTCTGCAACAATGCGCGCAACTTGCGACACAACTGGTGTCGAGCGCGCATTGTAACTCTATAAGAGAGAACTCATCTTGGAGCACAACCATATACTGAATTCCGATTCGCTGCTCGCATCCAGCATTTCACCATTGCATTGGATCGAAGGCGGCCCCTCGCTGACTCTCAATCCTCTCAACGAACTACGAAACTAACCTATCAAACCAGAAGCTTACCGGAAATCTATCGCCTCATCGAGCGCTAAATGCAGGCCTTTTCAAAATTATGAATTGGTTAGAGCCAGACACACAACGTCCTGCACAACGAGCGTGTGCCGATCCTCTTCCTTACACAGTATTTGGTATTAGAGGCCCCGAGCACGAGGTAAAATGGCAAAATACATCAAGAACTTTGTAACTGGTTACGGAGTCCACTTTGATGTAAGCGAGAAGAATAGGAGGTCCCTCAATAAGGCGCAATCTCAATGGGCTGATATAAGCTCCAGGTTGAAAATCGATGAGAGCTCTGTAGTCTTGCTTTGCGGAGCTAAAAACAATGGCAAATCATCTCTGCTTCGTTATTTACTCAATCGATACATCCGAACTAGCAATCAAAGTGAAGATTTGCCAAATATTGACTCAGCAAGCACTGAGGACTGCCAAGTCCAAGATGATTGTTTCGCGTATTACGTGGATTTCGACCCCGGCCAACCCGAAATGACAACTCCCGGACTTGTATCGGCACACCGGATCAATTCTAGCGCTGAACCCTTAAGGAGTCCGTCGTATCTCAACATTATGCAACATAAACCCATTGCAATCTCTAGCGTTGGAGGTACCAACATGTCTGTCAACCCTAGGATGTACGTCAAAAATTGCCGATTTGTTTACGATCAAGTGAGACAGCACCAAAGTGAACAGTTGATCAAGCGCCCGATTTTCATCAATACTATGGGACATATAAGAAATGTTGGCCTCGTTATGCTCGTTGATCTCATCAAAATTTGTCAGCCAACGAACCTAATAGTTCTCAATGTTGAGTCGGACCCAATGAGAACCATCTATGCCGATCTAAGCGCCAAAGCTCTCGAAAATACCCGCGCCTCGTTCTATTACGAGAGCTCACACGAGCCAAACAAGCTTGAATACACTTGCGACATCTACAACCTGCCATTCGCTTTAGTCGACTCATCTTCAATGGCGGCTAAGAACCGAACTGCCTTGCAGCTAGCCTATTTCGCCATGATACCTGAGGCCTTGTTCAAACCAATCATGAAACTCGAACCCAAGTTTCTTGAGCTGAATGCGATTTCTCTTCACTGTGTTTCGAGTTATCCGCTGAAAGAGAACATTGTGCTAGAGTTGCTGTACCATTCCTGGGTACACCTGGTCAAGTTGAGGAAACCCTCGTTGAATGGTGGTACCAGTGGCGGTACCAGTGCAAATACCACGTGCAATATCTTGGACGATATTGGAGAGAACACCTTTTTTGGCTGCGGCATAGTGGCCCAAGTTGATCATGAAAAACGGAGACTCGCCATAATAACACCGCTCAGCCAGGATACGCTGGATCATGAAATTGACTGTGTGATAAAACCATTGTCAATCCAAGTGCCTCGTGAGATGATATGAGTTATTAGACTAACCTTTTCGCGTGATTGAATGCGCTCTAGAGAGGTCGCGCACAGAACCGCGAGCGAAAAATGTAAATAAATTAATGATAAAGCTCAGGTTGTTTCTGTTCTTGGCATCTCGAGCTGGGGTTTGTATACGAACAATCGTAATTTTAATCGATCGGCGAATGGTTTTTTCACTCGCAACTGATATTCGTCAACGAAAGCAGATTATGGATAGATCTTAGTCAAGAAATGATCTCTCAAACTGAGTCTGCACCAGAGAAGGCGAAAGAAAATGCCCAAATTCATCAAGTGCTGGTATAGAGACTGTGATAGCGACAATAGAGAAGACCCCAGATTGATGTTCTACAAGTTCCCCAAAGACTACGAGAGATGTTTACAATGGGTCAACAATTGCTCAAATGCTGAGCTGACCAGCATTTGGAGAAACACGCCAGACCGAATATCAACATTCCGTGTTTGCCAGAGACACTTTTTGAGAGAATTCTTGGGGTCCTCGAGTCGGCTTGTCGGCCACGCCGTGCCCGCACCCTATGGAGTTCCCCTTGAACATATCGATGCCCGAAGGTTCATGGTGGAGTGCGCTAGCCTCAAAAACTCATCGAACTTGACCAGACAGCAAAGATTATTGCCACATTCACAACCTGAAGATCCTGTCCCACCGAGCGATTGCTATAGTACGACGTATGAGTCGATTAACAACTGCGACGACGGATTTGTTCGGCCGTTTGTTGATACAAACAATATAGTCAACACTAATGGACAAGACCAACCCAGTCTGACGATGGCAATGGATCAGGCCGATTGTCATCAACAGATTTTGAACTATGGGAGCTTCGTCGAGGACCATACATACTATAATGCCCCTTGCGGTACCAATTATAATGAAACGTTCATGTCGGCTGGAGAGTTACAGCCTCAGCTAGAATCAGATCAAACCCACGAAATGACGAATCTCTGCCCAGCTCAATTGACCGACATGCAACTTGCCCCACACCAAAACGAAGACGCTTCAAGTGATCAGGCTATGAGCACCAGAGTAGATTATAATAGTAATCCCAAGATAAACTACGACCGAGAGGGTAGGGTCATAAGCATCCAGTACCCTTCTGGCACCTTGTCCATGCTAAAGTCAGATCATAATGCGCATATTGTGGCTCTAAAACACAAGGTACGTCACTACCAACGTAGACTTGCGGTAGTCAACCACAGGTATCAAAAATTGAGATCACAAATGAAGGGAAGATCAAATAGGATGCGTTTACTTGAATGCTTGAAAATTTGTCGAGCTGACTTCGATCCCTGTATTTATGAGATCTTCAAACGTCAAATTAAGAGTCCTGCATCGAAACACGGAAACAGATGGTCGAAAGATGTCAAGACTTTCTCTTCGTCGGTTTATCTTCGCTCGAGATCTGCGTACAAATTCATTCGAAAAACCATCGATCTGCCTTCAGAGTCCATAGTGAAACGTTATATTGGCGAAAATAGGCTCTCAAAGCTGTCGAATATCAGTCATGGGAACGAGGATGCAGTTAATTGTTGTGAGGATGTGGACGATCCCTGTGAAGTCTCTGAAGTTCATCCGTCTAAATAAATATTATGATTTTTCAGCTAATGTCATGCCGTAAAATGTTGTAAGCTTCTCGATTTTAACCATGCTCTTGAAGCCTGGATTCATTCTCTTGCATTCATGACAATAATACTTTGCGTACGAGTTTGCCTCCTCCATGTCCATGTGCAAACATTTGAAGTGATACCAAGTATGGCAATGAAAACATTGTATCATTCCACCCTGATCGAAACGGTATGGTTGACGGCAGATGCAGTGGAGCTGGAAATCTTGGAATTGGCTCGTGCTAGTGCGATCGAATTCATTAACCATGTCGAGGGCATTCCTTTCTAATTCTGTCCTCGGTTCCCAACTATCCCATTCTGGTGGATAATTCTGCCAACGGACAAGATATTCTTCTCGGCCGGTGTCTTGATTGTGCCTACGATCTAATAATTTCTCAACTACATAAAACCTATCTTCATCTTGACGCTCCAGTGGCATCAGACGATATCTTCTCTCATTGAACGGATTTCTTCGTTTCCTACTATCGTATATTCTTCCCTTGGGGCCAAGCTTGCGTTTGTTAATTCCACCCATGGATTTCGTGGGATTGGCTAGCTAGAGCCTTAAAACAGCCTGGAACATCATTTAATGATTTATGAACATTGCCGCAGCTGTAGACCTAAAATTTTCTGGGCCAGCGGGCAATGTTGACTGGTATTTATCCCGGTCGTGACTCATGAGCGCCCAGGAAGCGGAATGTTAAAACTAACCTGATCAACTCGCTCGTGTGGCACAGACAGCGCTCACATGAACAAATCAGTGCCTCCTTCCAGCCTGAGTCCTGGATTTGGCGCCTACTGTCAGTTAACTTAACAAGAGCTTTGTCAATGCGAGTATGAGAGAGCGCGAGTGGAGAGTTCGGACACAGCAAAGGTGATGAAATCAACCCAGAATTCGAGACAAATTATGCGCTGGATAGTGAGATAGAGAGTGATGGACTATCATGTGCGCAGGTACGTGTCTAGGCGAACGGAAGAGAGGAGATTCAGATTGTTGTGGATCAGAGGTAGTGAGTAGATATTTACTCCACTGTGACCTTTATAACATGAACATA
>Ga0209372_1000648_pt1 | contig 11592 bp, 16 predicted proteins | sample AgamicAtPe_FD_187170 | JGI IMG/M metagenome (GOLD analysis project Ga0209372, IMG submission 187170) | Agave microbial communities from Guanajuato, Mexico - At.P.e (SPAdes) (version 2) | ecosystem: Host-associated > Plants > Phyllosphere > Phylloplane/Leaf | place: Guanajuato, Mexico | collected... | reverse complement strand
CGCCTTCGCCTTCGCCTTCACGCCCGCCAAGCCGCCGCCCTGGGCTCCTCTATATCGGCGATCGGCTGTCGATTGCGCTCAATCGGCCACCTATCTATAAGGCGAGTGAGTCTCCATCTATAAGCCGGCCGGGCGGCGAGACTCACGCTGCGCCCGGCGCGCCGCCACCTGCGGCCCGCGAACATGGACGCTCACAATGCTGGCCACAACAATATAAGCGCCCTCAATGGGCCCAACCAGCAGGCCTGCAATCGGACAAACAAACAAATTGGAAAGCCTCCGTCCGGCTGAGTGCAAAAATAACCTGTTTTACGAGACAACAAGCCGGCATTAAGTGTTCAATGCCTGAAACTGATCCAGATTATGATGACCATGGAAGGCAAAGACGCCAATTCCAATGGCTTCCCACTTTGCCCCCGCTGGCTGGCCGGCTGGCTGGCTGCTCGCTCTGTTGGCCGGCCAGCTAGACGGCCGAGCCTCGCCCTGTTTGCGCCGGCACTAAACTCGGAGGCGGCGGCGGCGGCGGCCAGATGCGAGCGTATCAAGCGCATAGAGTTTTACGACATCAATCATACTGTTTGTGTGTGCGTGTGTTTGTGAGCTACTTGTTTGGCTGCCGTTTGCACGCCTCGTTGCGCGGGCGGCGGCGCGCCCTCCGCCGCTGGGGTGCGCTCAAAGGCGCACTAATTTGCGCAAGCCGGGCGCGCCGAGCAGGATAATCTGGAGCTGTGGTTTGGCTTGCAAGCGGAGTTTGAGTTTGTATTCGAGTTGAGTTGAGTTGAGTTGAGTTGAGAGCGAGAAGCTAACGAGCCGATCGGAGAGACGAATCACGAATCGGCTGCTAGGATCTCTCATCGGTTTGCGGCCAACTAGCGCCACTCTCGGCCTGCCGCCTGGCTCGCATTTGCCGGGCCAAATAATAAAACGTTGCCTCGCAGCGGCAGCGCTGGCTCGCCATTCAGGTAGATTCTGGCCAGAGATTTGCACTCCACGCTCTCCACTCTGGCGGCCAGCCCCGGCCTGGCATTCGTGTTTCGCTCGGCCCTCCCCGGCGGAGACTCGCCGAGGAATCAAAGATCGCAAATAATCAGCGCCGGCCAACAGGTGACTCGGTTGGCTGAATGACATTAGATTGAATAATAGCGGCCGCTCGCCCGCAGAGCCGATAATGGGGGGACAGTTTGGGCCTTTTCGTGCCTGGCTCGCCCGCCGCCAGTGGCGTCTGGATCGGGCGGCCTGCTGGTTGCGTGGCGGCCGCTTTTTGGGAGAGACGGGCGGGATTGTAAATGCTCGCGACACCGGCGGATCCATTTGGGCGAGCGGCGCTTAACGCGCGAGACTTCACCTGAGCGAGCCAAGCGGCCAGCCAGACGCTAACGCGTAAGCCAACTGATGAAGATCCAACTGAACGCAAATAGCCACAGGAATGCCAATACCAATGGATAGTGTCAGCGCACTCAAACTGCTGCCTCGACTCTTCCATCTCGGAAGCTTGCGCAAGCCTGATACCTCAAATCCGGCCAATCAAACCCTTGGCCAGCTTTCGGGGCAAATTTGCGCCGGCTTATTGAGCGCCCGCTGCAAACTCAAGCTCCAGCCTCCAAGTCTCAACTCTCAACTTCCTATTCGAACTCGAACTCCAACTCCAATTGCAACCGCAACTCCAGCTCCAGCTCCAGCTCAAACTCGGACGGCGGCGCAAACCTACTCACGCTGATCCCAAAGCCGCCCATGAATGCCAAACATGATCGGCCCTCGAGCAGGATCCTGTTGGCCGGCTCTCAGCTGGCAGCGACTCAGCCGGCTGAGGCTGCGGCTGCAGCGGCGCAGGTTAGAGTTGAGTTCTCACAAATAAACAAACAAGCGCGCGCGTTACAATAAATCACAGTCAATGGGAAATTTTTATATCTAACGAGCAAAGTGGCGCCCAGCGAGCGAGCGCCAATGGGGATTGAAAGCGAGCGAAGCGCCAGCAGCAGCAGCAACCGCTTGAATTGGGCTCTGCGCCAAGCCTTGAGCCGGATCCGATGGGTTTGCGCGCGCCCGCCCGCCGGAAGCACGACCAGCCCGGCGAGTGTCAAGCGGACTGAGGAGGCGCAATTCGATCAACCTGTTGGCCAAGCCGGCTTGCTCGCAGCCAGTCGACCTTCGCGCTGCAACGCTCGCAGCAAAGGGGTGGCCAACTTTGCTGCGGCGCTCGAGGGCGGACGAACGAGGCCAGTTTGCGCGCGGACGAGCTTGGTGGCCACTCTGCTGGCCGGCCGCCCCGTGAGAACGCCACTCGCTTGCCCATCGAGCAGCTCGCCTCGAGTATCGTTTGGTTAGGTTTCGTTTGGGCGCAGCGGCTGGGAGAGTCGCAGGCGCGCCAACTGTCGCCGGCTCGGTCGCAACGACAGGTGCGCCGAGGCAAAGGCGCCGAGGCAAAGGGAAGCGCGAGCGAGGCCCATCAAACTGACTGGCTGGCCAAGGCGCGCGCCTTTTTATTGACTTTGGGTGCCAATAAACTGGCCAAGTTGACGGCTCGAGCTTGGCGGGTCGCCGGCTGGCCTGCGCGCTGCGCTCAGCGGCCGCTCAGCTGGCTCGCATTGGCTGGGATCGTCGGGCGGCTCCGTTGCCATTCGAGGCCCAAAGAGAGCGAGGATGGGCAAGAGCGACAACTCGAGCCGACTTAAAACTCAAGCCGCTCGTCATATTTGGCGCCGTTTGACGAGCGTGTGAAAAGTTGTCCTTGTTTGTTGTCCGAGCCGAGTTGGCCAGGCGGCTTCGGCTTCTGCTTCTGCTCCGGCTGCAGCGGCGCAGGCCGGCCCACTTTGCTCGCCCGCGCGGCCGCCGCAATGATGGATGTCGCTGGCTCCAGCCAGCCAGCGCGCAAAACTCCTCTCTCATTAGCCCTATAGGCGTTTGTTTAATTGATTTGCTCCGCTTGCTTCCGTCGGCGGCCGGCGGAGTTGCGAGTGGCAAAGTAGGGCAACGAAGGGAGGAGCTGAGATCGACAGTCGTGATTTGCAAACATCATCTGGCCGATCGATCTCTATCTTGGGCAAAGCGCGCTCTCGCTTGGGCGCGGCCAAGGCCGAGTTGGCAGCCAAGGACAAGTGTGTGAACAGGCCGATTGTGTGCGTGTGACGCGAGCGCAGCTGGGCGCGCGGGCCGGCGGGCGCCCCGCCCCTGCGAGCGCGACTTGCGGCCGTCACTTGTTGCGCGGGCGACGCGAGCGGAGCCCGCCACGCCCTCGCGCGTCGCAGCGTCCGCGGGCGCGTCCCTCGCGAGGCCTCCCCGTTGGCGGGAGCCAAGTGGGCATTTGAGGGAGCAGAAGAGGAGTAGGAGGCAACAGCAGCAGCGGCTGCAGAAGTGAGCTCAACTTTGGACAGGAAATCGCCTCAATTATGTCGGCCGAGCTGCTCTGTTGCGAGCGGACGATGCCTGATTTGCATGATTGCAAAAATGGCCCCCGAGTCGGGCTGACCCCGCGCGCTTTGCGGCCAGAGGAAGCCGCGTCCGGCGGCCAGCGCGCTTGGAAGCGGATGGAAGCGAAGCGCGGAAGCAGCCATGGCGGCCGGGCTTGGGCAGAGTCTTAATTAATTGCCCCGTTGCATGAGCGGCGCCCGGCGGCCGATGTCGCGTCGGCCATCTTTTTCGGTTTGAAGTCCATCTTTTTATCGGGCTGCCCGATCGGCGCGCTGCAGAGCGGCGGCGCTGGCCAATGCGCGGCCCAATTGATACGGCCGCCCATTTGGAAGTGCTCGATTTCGGCCCTCAAGTCCTGGCCAAGCTTTGCTTGGTTTGCCGCGCGAACGAGCCTTCGGGCGCGCTTTCACCTTTGCTCGGGCGCGCGCGGGCAGGTGCGTTGGCGGGTGGGCGTGGCGGCGGCGGCGCGCGCGCGCCCAGATGCAGCGCAGCGCCCGCGCGCTCTGCTCTGCTCTGCTCGGCTGGCTTTGGGCGGGCCGGCCGGCCGGCCGCTCGGCTCGCAGCGGGCCCAGCTCGTCTTGGTCTGTCAATCGAGGCGTAAAAATCAAAAGATTATATAAATTGGGACCATTGTGGCCGCGTGGGCGCCGAGCTGGAGCCGCTGGCGCTGGCGCTGGCGCCGCCGCCGCCTGAGAGGCGAGTTGATCTGCTTTGGGGGCGCGCTGATCGTGCGGGCTGAGCGGCGCCGAGTTCACGCTCAGCTTGGCTCCCCGTTTTGCCCGTCCCAGCGCTCGGCGAGCTGGGGGCCGTTTGATAAAAATTAAGTCGCGCTTAGCTAGCTCGGCGCGAACAATTGAATTGAATTGGACTGGATTGAATCAGGCAATTGGATCGGCGCTTGCGGCAACTGAACGCGAGCAGCGAGCGGCAGAGCTGCGGCCGACTGGCAGCCCCTAATTAGCTCCTATATGTTAAAATATTCACGCTAGCTGGGCGGCAAAGCAAACCGACGAGCAGCTCGACAATCCGACAACAATTGGATTGAATCAAAGATAAAAATTGAATTCCGGCCAGCGAGAAGCGGCGGCTGCGGCGGCTGCGGCGGCGGCGCTCATTCATTAACTTTGTTCCATTGTGGGCGAAGCTCGCAGCCTTCGCGTCTCCCCGTCGCCTGGCCATTTTTGGCTGCAAACGCAACTGGCGCGCGGACGTGGAGCGCGACAATGGCCCTCGGGGCGGCCGCGCCTGCGCTTAGCGCCGCCAGTCCAAGCGCCCGCCCCCTCCAGTGGCAGCGAGCCAACGGCGATCGCGCTGATAATTGACGGCGCCGCCCGCCGAGGCCGCGCGGGCGGCGCCACCGTCGCGCCCGCCGGCGCCCACAGGAAGTGGCGCTGATTGATGGCGGGCGGCTCGCGTGCGCCGAGCCAGTGGAGGCGGCGGCCGGCGGCGCGCAGCCGCAACGGGAGGCGTCAACAAGTGTGTCCAGTTGGCCAGATCGTGATTCGCACTTTGGCGTTGCGAGCGCGCCTCTGTGCGCAGGGCTGCGGTCGTGCGCGCTCCCTAATCGCGCGCATCGACGGCCGGCGCCGCACCTGGCGAGCTCATTGGCGTTTTATTGGCCCTTCATGCTCCAGTTTGGCTCGCAGAGTGAGAGGGAGGCGAGCCGAGCCGAGCCGAGCCGCCCGCTCACGAGCGCCGGGCCATCGACGGAGGCGGCCCATGCTAATTCAGGCGCGCTCACCCGTTCAACTCGGCCGCCAAGCCCACCTGTTGCAGCGGCCAATCAATTAATTCATTGCTGATAATCATCTTCGGATAGATCACCTGGCGCGGCGCTCTGGCGGGCGCGGCCCTTATCTCGGCGGCTCCATCGGCGGCCAGGCAAGCCGACTGGGGGGGGGGAGATGCGAGCGCCGATAGTGCAGCATCGGCTGTGATTTACGAGGATGCGCCAGCCGCCGCCCATGCAACTCGACCCCCATTGGCCGGCGCCGGGCGCAACAGGCCGGGCAAACAAAGTAAACTCCGGCCAGCCGAGCGCGGCGCCGAGATTCGCGAATGTTAAATTGCGCCCGATTTGCGAGCTTCGGATCCGATTTTTAATTATCAGCCAACAATTAACGAGCGCATTGTTTGCGCGCATGACGCAAGCGGGCGAGCGGCCGCTTTATTGCTCCAATTTCCGCCTGCAAGAGCGAGAACGAGAACGAGAAGAGCAACAAGAGCAATAGCAACACAAGCCGAGCGTATTGATTCGTCAATTTGTTGCGCCAGCGAAACGCCCGCGCGCCAAACGGATCAATCAGCGCCCGGCTCTCGGCCATCGATCAGCGCGCTCGGCTGAGCTGAGCTGGGCTCGGCTCGGCTCGCCGGCCGCGCCGCGCCGCTCCGCTCCGCCTTCGCCGCAAGCCTACGTCAACCTGTGGCTGCGCCGGCCAACTGGGCCGGCCGCCAATCAATCTCGGCCGGCGAGCGCGCCTCCGATCTGGCCGCATTTGCATGGCGAATCAATGGGCCGCCGCCGCCGCCGCCGCCGCAAACGCAGACGCAGGCCAATGGGAGCGCAAATTGCGGCCAGCCCCAGCCTGTTGTCTGCGCGCTCGTGGGCGTCGCTGCGAGCGCCGATCGGCCGCCCGGATGGGGATCAATATGAATCGGGCGCAACTCGCCCACTTTCCGGCTCCGGCCGCCCGGCCGAGGCTGCGCGGGCGCCGGCGCCGAGAGCAGCGCAGTGGAATGGAGTTGAGTTTAGCTGAGCTGAGCTGAGTTGAGGTAATTGAATTTGGCGCCCGCTTGCGCCGCCAAATTCCTGGCCGCGAGCTTGCGTGCGCAAGGCGGGCGCAAATATCATATTGGCCGCTCGGCGAGCCCACAATGTGTTAATGCGAGCGCTCCACTTGAGCGCATCCGCCTTGCCGGCTGCGAGCCGCGCGGAAGCGGATGCGCCCGGCGCCGCCCGCTGGCCTGCGCGCGGCCGACTCGCCCGCTCCCCTCGCGGCCGCCGCAGCCGCCGCCTCCTCCTCGCCGCTCAAAAGCAGCAACAGCGATAGCAGCAGCAGCAACAACAACAATGCGCCGGCCAAATTGAGTGTTTGTTTCTCGGCCAGGTGAGCCGCCGGCCAACTCTTCTGGCGTTCGGGCCGGCCAAGATCGAGAACAAAAATCACAAATTTAACGCGGCCACAGGAGGAACAAGCGCGACCGAGCCGGCCGGCCAGCCGGCTCGCTTGTGGCGCAATTGAGCCCGTCTGGCGCCGTGAACTATCGGCCAAAGGCGAGCTCGGCCGGCATGCAAATTCCCCATTCCGCTTGGGCCGGCTCACACGGCCGCGGCCAATTGAAACCATCGGCGCCGCTCACCTCCAATTGCGAGCCCCAAATGCGTCCAGTCTCGCTCAAGCTGACAAAGTGCATTGTCTTTGTCCTCTCAGCCAAGCTCAGCCCAGCCCGGCTCAGCTCATCTCAGCTCAGCTAAGTTCAGCTCAGCTCTGCTCTGCTCTGCTCTGCCCTGCGCAGTTCAGCGCTCAGGCCGGCCTGTCGCTCAGTGCCGCAACACTGGGCGCTCCTCAGCTCGAGTGGCCGCCGCCAGCGCTGCTCGTTGGCCAAATTGCCCGCCAGCGGCCGTTCGTGTTTGGATGCGCGTGAAAATTGATTTATGTCCATTGTGACTCGATGATTAGCCGATGGAATCGAGCCGGCCGCCGCAAGCCGCTCACCTGTCGCCCGGCTCCGCTCGTCCATCCGTCCGTCCGTCCGTCCGCCTGTCTGTCCGGCCGGCCTCGAGTGGCGCAACTTGGCCGCCTTGCGTGCGCTTGCCGCTGCCTATAAGTCGGCTGGCGTGTTGGCTCGGCCGGCGCCGCCGCTCGATGGGCGCACGCGATTGGCAAGCGAGCGCCGCTTAGCTCGCTCGCCCATCGATGGCTAAATAAACAATGGCGCCCGCAAGCCCGCGCAGAAAACAATGGCGCCCGATGATGGATGGCCGAGCGGCCGGCGATTCGCATTGATTGGCCCACTAATTGGCTTCCGTTCGGCGGCCTGCTCGGCCGGCCCGCCCGTTTGCGCGCTGGGCGGGGCGGGGCCGGGCGGCCCGCGCGCGCTCAGGAGGCCCGCGCGCTGAACAAATCACCCAGAGGCTGGCCCCAATGTCCCAGCCAGCTCTGCTCTCGGCTTGCCCGCTGCCAAGCTCAAAAGTGGCGCCGATTTAATTGCGCCATCGGTGCCAATAAAAACAAAACCATCGGGCCAACGACAAAGCGAGCTGGCCGCCTTTGGGCCGGCGGCTTCTGCCTGCCGGCTGCTGGTTGCTCGATGCTCGGTGCTGCAGCCCGACGACTGCATGTCTCGATGGCTGCCGCTCGGCAGTGAAGGCAAGGGAGGCGGCTGCAGCGCCGCGAGTTGATTACAATTGACGCATTCAAATCGGGCCCAAAATCTATAGGTCGCGAACGACAAGATCATTGACAGGATTTGGCCGCCTTAATGTTGGCGCCGAGCTGCCATGGAAGCGGCGGCGGCGGCGGCGGCGCTGGCGGCGATGGCGGCGACACTGGCGGCTCCCTGTGAGCTGATCCTCTTGGCCAACTTTGGCCCAGAGGGTCGACTTGCGAGGAGCGCCGCGCAGGCAAGCGACAGATGCTCGCATTGGATCTGCCATTCGAGTTGCGCGGCCATCAATGAGAAAAATGGAATTGCAGCGCCGCCTAATTAGCCGCCCGAAGCAGCCTTTTAATTGGCTGGCTGGCTCTCCTCACTCCTCTTCGCTGCTCGCTGTCCTTGCGCGTAGACTCACCTTTGGGCTTGTTTGCGTCTGGCCAGCTTGCGCGTGGCGCTGGCAAGACGCCCTTCTTGCTGCCGCTTCCTCTTCCTCAGGCCTCTTCTTGGGCGCCACCGCCGCCGCCGCTTGACCGGCGGCCACCTCTAGCGAGAGGCCTCCTTCCGGCGGCTCGCTGGCCATGTCGCTGCTTCTGCTGCTGCTGCTGCTTGCTGTCGTTGTGGGCGCGCGGTGAGTCAGGCGCGGGTGTGTGAGTCGCGCGCCCGCTCCTCTCTCGGCTCGGCTCGGCTAGGCTGAGCTGAAACCAGCCAGGCTCGCTGCTGCTCTGCTCGCGATCAGCCGGCCGGCCGCTCCAATGCAGCCCGCGAGCTCAATGCTGGAATCAGGTGGCAAAGTTGGCTGCGTTAGGTTGGCCTCGCCGACTCGCAAAGGGACATTCTGCGTCTCTCTCTTTCACTCTCTATAGAGGCGAGCGACAAATAATGCTAATAATAATAAGCGATAATGATTTAAACAATTTTCCATTCGAACTCTCTGCGCTCAAATTTGGTTGGCAATAAAACTTGACAACTGAGCGGCCTAAAAGAGTGCCACTCGATGATCGTTCGTCCGTCCGCCCTCTTGCTCGCACAATGCGCTTCCCTCAGCTCTGCTCTACTCAACTCCGCTCAACCAAACTCAGTTCAGCTCAACTCTGCTCGCCTCGCAGCCAGGTGAATGGTTGCTCGGCGCTGGGAATCCTATTTCAACTGGTTGCTCGCAGTCTATCCGGCTTCGCCTATCCTCTCGTCGCCGCTCCCGCTCGCTCTGAGGCTGGCTGGCTGGCTGGCTGGCTTGCTGGCCCGCTGATGGCACGACGAGATGAGATGAGATGAGACGAGACGAGACGCGACGCGACGCGAAGAGACGAGAAGAGGAGAGACGAGAGGAGACGAGATGAATGAGCGAGTGGCTGCGCGCAAGCCTCAAATCGAGTGGCGAAAAACTAGTTTGGGCGTTTGATTTTTGAGCTTGCGCGCGGGCGCAGTAGGGCCGCTCGCTGGGGCGCAGGCGCCGCTCGCTCGGCTCCAGCGCCGAGGCTCCGGCCGCGCGCAGCCCGGCAAGCGCCACATTGCAGCCACCGGCAGGCCGACGCGCTGCTGGCCTGAGTCCGCCCAGCTCCATATGGCTTCCAGCGCGGCCGGCCGACCTTCGCAGGTCCCGTTTGCGCCGTGATCTACTTGGCCGGCCTGGAGGCGCCCCTGGATGGCCGCCGATCGGCTGGCGCGCACAGGGCGACATAAAATGGGCCGCAATCGGCAATGGGCAATCCGCAGTCCGCAGTCCGCAATCTGCAATCTGCAATCTGAAGCGCGCAAATGTCACCTCAACAGGTTGGCCCGCGCCCCCACCTGCGCGCCGCCCCGAACGCAAATAAGCAATTAGCGCCGCCCGCAAGCAAGCCGGCTCCTCTGGCGCCGCTGCACCTGCTGCATGGGCACCAACGCAAGCAGCAGCAGCAGCAGCAGCAGCCCCTCTAATCAATGGCCACGCCGAAGATCAATGGCCAAATCTGAGCTGATCTTTGGTTTTGAGCCGGGGCTTCGTTCGAGTTGGAATTTGAGGAATCGTTAAAGCCTCCAAACGTGATCGCTTGCGCTCGGCCTCGTTGAAGCCAAGCAGCCAGCTTGCTCACCTGGCCAGGTTACGGATCGAGCAGGCTTGCTAAGTAGACGGCCAAAGCTGGGACAACTTTTCACTCTGTTGACAGTTTTGCCCACAAACGAGCGCTCGCAAAGGCAGGCGAGCAAGCCAGCCAGCCAGCTCGCCCGATCGGCTCACTCAATTCCACTCGAAAGCAAACGATCCAATCCGATGGAGCTCTTTGGCGGAGCGCAGCCGCCACTGGGCGAGCCTCAGCCTGGACTCCATAGGCCACCATCGGCCCAACCTGCGCCGATTACCTTCATCGGCCTGAGTGGAGGCGGGGCGAAGCGGAGCAGATAAAAGTAGTTATCAGTTTGCGCGCGCGCGCAGCCAAACGAGTGCCGCCGCCGCCGCCGCCGCCGCCATCCTAAAAGCAGCCGCCGCTGCATTGGCTTCCTCCGACACTAAATCCGGCGCCGGCTCTGGTTGTTGAACTCGGCGCGCGTCCCTCCACTTCATCGATCCCTCGGCTCAACAGTGCGCACTCAGCTCCGGGCGGACGGCCAAAGTGGCGCCCCTACTCGACAGCCATCGAGCGGCCGAAGGGAGTTGAAAAGTGAGCAATGGGCGAAGCTAATAAGCGACCATTCTATAGTCCTCCGCTTGGCCACCCCTTCCATTCGGCCTGCCGGGCGGCGGCCCGCTGGCGCCATCTGGCGGCCCAAGTTCGGGCCACTCGACGGGCTAGCTGGAGTGCTGTTGTTGTTTTTGTGGAGCGAGCGCTCACTCCACCTGCCTCTCGGCGGCCGATTTGCATTCGAAAAACAGCGCTGCCACTCAGATCCAGCCAGCCGGCCTCAAACTCCAACCAACCAACCAACCAACCGAGCAGCCCGCCGCCAAGTTCATTAGCCGATGGAATTGCAATAGGGTTGATTGCGCAATTCGCTAATTGTACGATCGGTTGCAGCGCCAGGCCCATACATCATGGACTTCCTGCGCGCGAGAGGCCTGCTTGTAATTAAGAGCCGGGCCAGATACATCGCCGCGAGTGCGAGTGGACGCGACGGATGGATTGAGCCGCCGCCGCCGAGGAGGGGCGGCCGAGTTTGCGCCAGTTGCGAGGGGGAGGCGCAGAGAGAGAGCGAGGACTCTCCTCTGAGGCCCCGCCGACTGAGACCAATCGCTCATTTCCGGCTCAGAGCGCCCCACTGGCAGCGGGAGGAGCGCTTGGCGCGGCCAGTTGCCATGGATATGCGCGCTGACCTCCGCGTGGACCAAGGCGGGCGGCTGGCTGGCTCCAATTGATGCGAGCGGGCCAATTTCAATCTGGCTTCCGGCCGCCGAGCTCGAGAGGCGCCGGAAGCGGGCGAATTGAATCACGTAGCGCGCGGCCGACGCGGGCCCCTTGCGCCGGGCGTTTGCGCAAATACGCATTGGCCGGCCAATATAGACTAGAATATCGCGCGCGGCCAATAGTGGCGGGTGTCAATAGTGAGATAGCGGCGGCGAGGCTTTGGGCGCCCAGTGGCCCTATAGTGCGTGCCAATCATTAGCATTGGGCGGGCGGCTTGCTCTGCTGGCCCAACGGGCGGCCAAAATGGCTCCAATTGTGTGTCGCGCGCGCTAGCTTGCCAAATGGATGCACGCAAGCGAGCGAGCGGGCGGGCCGGCCGACAAACGAGCGTTGCAATCGCAAGGACAGCGCGAGCAAATATAATAGATAGATGGATAATAATGATTATAGTAATAATGATGATTATGATAACAACAGAGCGAGTGGT
>Ga0209372_1000646_pt1 | contig 11611 bp, 8 predicted proteins | sample AgamicAtPe_FD_187170 | JGI IMG/M metagenome (GOLD analysis project Ga0209372, IMG submission 187170) | Agave microbial communities from Guanajuato, Mexico - At.P.e (SPAdes) (version 2) | ecosystem: Host-associated > Plants > Phyllosphere > Phylloplane/Leaf | place: Guanajuato, Mexico | collected... | reverse complement strand
GCGGCGGCGGCGGCAGCCACTTGCGGCTCGCCTGCTGGGCGCGCACCCGCTGCCAGCCCCCATCGCCAGAGCTCCACTCCAGACGCCTGGAGAGCTCGCCGGTCGTGCGGCTCACATTCATCCATTGAATGGGCCTGAAAATCAACAACAAAGGCGTCCGAAATAAGCGCTTGCTGTTGCAGCGGCCTGCGCCACCGTAACAGCACTGCCACCTCCTTCGCCACTGGCTTGCTAGCCGAGCGGCCTCCAGTGGAATGGCGTCGGCCGTCCGAGCTGGCCGACAAGAGGAGCAGCAGCAGCAACAATATGAGACTGCTGAGCGACACAACAATGGTAAGGTCTCAGTGGCCGATGGGAGGCGGCCAAGTGGGGGTGGCTGCCGGTTTTGGTGCGAGCAGGTTGGGGGGGAGGGAAGGTGCTTGCGTGCGCAACAAGCCGGCCGATCCGCTTCCAGAGTCCATGGTTGCTGGCCGCCGAGCTTGCGACCAATCACGCGGAGCCAGCTCCCTACTCGCACAGGCAGCCCATCGAGAGCGGAGCTGCTCCTCGCTCGCTCGCTCGCTGTGGCTCTGCCGGCCGCAAAGTCTGGCCCAGAGGTAAGCTCGGCGCTGCCGGCCGACGAGCTGGCCAGAATGCGCTTGCTCAGCGAGGCGCCGGCCGGGCTGAACAAAAAGCGGCCAGACTGGTCTTGCTAGCTGCGCCATTGATCCACACAATCGGCTCGAAGGCCCGATAGTGTTCGTGCGCGGCCAGTTGGCCGGCCAGGCTGCCTGGCGCGCGCCTGTCTGTGCAAGGCGGCCGCCCGTGAGAGTTCGGCCGCTCGAGCTTTGCTCTGCGCTGGACTGGGCCGAGCTGAAGCCAGCTGAGCTGAGCTGGCCTGGCTGGCGCTCGGTGGGAGAGGCGGCGGCTTGGCGGCTGCTCGGCGGCTGGCGGCCGGCGGCCCTAGCGTAACGGCCGCCCCGTCCGCTCGGCCGGCCAAACTTGATTCCGCGCGCCAAGCCACTCGGTGGGCCGCAATGGCTCGGGCGGCGCATGTTGCGCTCCCGGCGGAGAGGTGAGAAGTGTTTGGCCCGGCTTCGAGCTCGGCAGCGCGGGACGAGCAAGGTGGCGGCGCTAGCTGGATCGGCGAGCAGGCCAGCCAGCAAGCGAGTGGAGCCTGTTGAGCCGAGTTTAGCGGAGAGGTTTTGCCCGAGCCTCGCTGGCTCAGGCTCCTCGGCTCGAGGCGGCGAGCTGGCTGCTAGCTTGGCGGACGAGCGAGCCAGCCAGCCAGCCAGCCAGCGAGAGAGGCAGAGAATTCAGGCTCTGTGTTGGCCGCTCGCAGCATGCAATTCATATCCTCGTTTTGGACCGCTTGCTTTACATTGCAACCACCACGATTACTTTACATTGGCTCTCCCTGCCCCCCCCCTCTTTGCTCTTAAAGCCAGCCAGCCAGACTTGATATTCCATCGGCCGCTTGTGTGCGATCGAAATCTCGCCCGGCTTTGGTTGGCAAAAACTAACAACAATAACAGCGCAAAATATTGCCATTGCAATGGCAACACACTGGCGAGCTGGGCCGCTCGGCCAAAGCGGCCAACCTATGCGCATCCAAGAGCGGCCTGTCCGCTGACTCGCTCGCTCGCTTGCCAGCCAGCCGGCCGCTCGGTCAGCCGGCCGGACCGAGAGCGGCGGCGGCGGCGGCGGCGGCAGGCTCGGGTCGGCGGAGAGCAATCGAACCAACAGGCTGCCCTGCTCAGCTCAAAGCCGAGATAGAGCAGCAATCGGGCCAGTCCAAGCAGGAACGGCAGCAGCACCACCACCAGCAGCGGCAGCCCCAAGCTCAATCTCTCGCCGCCATCAACAGTTTAGTGCTCGTTGCCGGGTTATCAATTCGTTTAATACTATCAACATTCGTATCACTGCAAACACAATATACTTTTTGAAGGCCCAAAGCTTGGCGCTAGATGTAATAGTTAGTCAGTCCGTTTGTTTGTCGGCTCGAGTTAGTTTTGAGGGCGAGCGGGGAGCGTTTTGGTTGCTCTGGCAAGTCTGAACTCGACCAGTGGGGCAGAACTGACTTGCGCGCTTGATTGATGAATTGAGCACGAGCTCGGCTTTGCCTCTCCTCCTCCTCCTCCTCCTCTGGCTCCCCTTGCCCCCGCCTCCAGCCTCCTCCCGCCCCCAAATTCGAGCCGAGCCAGTCTGGAGTTTGCAGCGGAGCTCGAGTTTAGTGTCAAAGTCTAATCCAGAATCCTGCCTCCCTCCCCCCCCCACTCAAGCTGGCTGGTTTGCATAACCGGCGGCGGCGGCGGCTGCAAGCCTCTTGGTGAGCTCGGGGCGACAGGCAGAGAGCGAGGCAGAAACCACAGGCGACCCAGGGCGACGAGCGAACGGAGGCGGCGAATCTATATAATAATAACAACAACAACAACAACAGATCATTGGGGGGCGCGAGGTGTGTGCCGGGCTAATTGCGCGCCAGGCTAAGTGGTGCAGTTTTGGGGTTGGTCGGTGCGGAACTAGATAAACAAGAAGCTGGAGCTGAACGGCAACTGTCATCTTGGCGGAGGTAGCGAGGAAGGGGCAACCAACAAGTGACAGTAGCGGCAGCGGCTGCAAGAGCATGTGCGGCGGCGCCAGCGGCAGCAGCAGGAGTAGAAAGAGCAACAGCAGCAGAGGTATTGGTGACGCCAGCGCCAGCGGCGGCCGCGCTTCCAGTGGCGCCAGTAGCAGCGGCGGCAGTAGCAGCAGCAGCAGCAGCAACAGCGGCAGGAGCGGCGGCAGCAGCAGCAGCAAGAACAACAATGATGATGATGATGACAGCAGATTGAAACACCAACTGCGACAGGAATAAAATATAGAGAGCGAACCAGACAGAAAATGTCACTTGTTGCTTTTAATATCATAGCAAAATGCAAAACTAACAAGCACTCTGTGAGCTATAGCAAGAAGGGAGAAGAGAATCGCTTAAGCTTTGCGAAAATTGACAGAAGAGCGAGCGAGCGAGCGAGTGAGCGAACGAGCGATAAACTGCTAGCGAGAAGGAGAGGGACAGAGACAGAGACTGAGAGAGGGACTCTTGTGGATCAATCAAAAAAGGTTATATTATTGGCTCCCCTCTCGCCAGGATCAAGTCCTTCCTGTTATTGCATCTGAATTTGCTCGCCCGAGTTGACCCAAGCAAGCGGCCGCTCGCAAGGCAGAGATCAGACGGCAGCATCAGAGCGCAACCATTGCAAAACTTATTAATACTATCCTTATTTTAACCGAAACCACCACCACCAACAACAGCAACATCTATTGCCTGTTGTCGCAACATCATCAATTATAGACTAATATACCAAACCGACAACACCGAGCGCAAGCGGCGAGATAGCTCAGCCAGCGGCAAATTATTCACCCTCCAAGGAGGCGAAACAAGCCGAGAGATCAAACCTCTCGGCCAACCACCTGTTGTCCAACAAACCGTCAGCGAGCTTTCAAGAGCTTGGCCTCAAGCGCTCTTTAAGTCGCAATTTGGCCCAGGGCTGAGTGCAACTATTGGTCGGGCTTGCGAGACGACATTTGCTCTCTCTCTCGCTCAGTGCGACAACCAGACAAGACGAGACTAGAGCGAAGGGAACAAGTTGGACTCTTATAGTTTTAGCTCGAGCGAGCTAGCGAGGTTCAGTGCAATTTTAGGCCAAATTTAATCCAACTAACCATGCTGAACACAATGGCGCCCCAATTCCATCATCAGCAGTCAGATAATGCTGGCCCACTACTGCTAGCTACGAGCTCCTCGGCCAGCTCATCAGTCGTTGCAAACTCAACCTCACCATCATCCTCCTCCTCGGCTTCATCGCATAATATTGAGAATGACAAGCACGATCGCGCATCAAGCAACATTGTAGCAACCACTACAACTACATCGACAGCAACAAACCTAATCACCACCAACACCGCCACCACTGGCCATAGTTCTACTAAAAGCCAAACAGCAACAACTGCTACAACTTCAATAACCTCTAACTACCCCAATCATCATCACAACAGTCAGCAACAGCATAATTTCCATAATAGCAATAGTTATCACTCTCAAAAATTCAACCACCACCATCACCACCACCACCATAATAATAATAATAATAATAGCAACAACAACAACAGTAGCACCAATCACCATAATATTAGCTATGCGGCCAGGTCAGGCAATAACCAAAGGGGCCACGGCAGCAATCACAATCAGCATCACAGCAACCAAAACCACCACAACAACCATCAGCAGACCCATAGTGAGACCACCGTTGGCCAAGCCAACTCCTCGTCGTCACAAACCTTCTCTGAAGTCAACACAACGACCCCATCTACGACAGGCCAGCGCGCCCAAACCTCTGGGCCACCGTACTATGTCGATTTGCACGTTAACGCCGGCGAGTGTGTCTCGCTACAGTTGCTAGACGGGCAAGAACAAGTTGTTGCGGGTCCAGCCACCATAACAATGGTTTCTCAGCAACAGACCCCACCAGTTCCTATACCAGTGCAAGTAAGTACGGTTATCCCGTTGATGTTCTGTCATGATTATTGAGCGGAGATGAGGATAGACTTGACATGACAGATGAAATCAACTCATGCGTATTGTCTTCAGGGATCTAGCAACATGATATGTTAGCACCTAATGACACTGGTTCTCCACCATTTGTTGTTAGAGCAATGTTGACAATCAATCGGTAATCTCCCGAATGATCTCATTGATCATAGAGATCATAATCTCCGCTAACAATCTTGAGACCCCATACACTGCTTGATCATCTCTAAATCAGACCAAAAAATCCTAACACACTCAATCAACTCATCAATTTAATCAGGTACCACCTGGCCACATGATTCACCAGATTGCTGATGAAAATGGCACTCTAAAACATATCATTTTGTCTGTTATGAATGCTGAGGACAATTCGCAATTAGACTCAACTGTTATCACATTACCACAAGGCACTTTCCGTATCGACTCTCATGGAGAACTAGTGAGCACGGGAGCTGGTGATGGCCCCTCCCTCACAACTCTTCCGCAACAAGCATACTTTGCCAACTATGATGGTTGCCCTGTTTCTTATGATGCAACAGCTTTGACCGATTCAATTGCCACGACCGCACCCACAGTGGGCCCACCTACAGTAAATACAAGCTATTCAAGCCACCCCCAGGCCGCAACATCGGTTGATGCCATAACGAGCGACAATAGCGCAGATTTCCAGGGTAAACGCTTCGCAAGGTCAAATTCTTTATCTACTGGGACGAAGCAACCGACAAACCAAGCAAATGACAGCGATCCAAGCAACAGCGTCGCAAGCGAAAACCAGGCCCTTGAAATTCGAGCAACACTCACAGATTCTAGCCATGCCAATCCTGCCTCTGAACTCATGTCTGATAAACTTGATAAGGAGCAGTTTGCTGTCGGCTCTGAGCAGGGAGTTTCCGAAGCTGAGCAAATGGTTGTTGCGACCTCGATGAGTGATACCTCCTATCCGACACATCAGGTTGTTGGAGAGGATATAGACATGGCCAGCGGAAGCACAGCAACTCCCATAGTTGCTGGTGCCGAGAATCAGATTTATGGTTATCCTGCTTGCTGTTGCTGTTGTTATTGCGATCCACAAGAGGCTATTAACAGTGGTCAGTCAGTTGCTGCAACTTGTCAGCAAGACGGAATTGTACCGTCAGAGCACGCAAATAATGGCAACAGAGCCTCCAATAGACAACCTGCTAACGGAGTTATGGCTTATCCAGGCCAGATCATAAGTCCCCAACTGCCACCCAATATATCGCTACCAATCAGCGTGCCACCAACTGGCCCCATCCTTGGTACTTCGCCAATGCCTGGAGTGGTATGTCAGAACGGTTTCCCAATTCAGGGTGGTTTCAGTCACATGACTGATTGTGGTAAGACACACATAGGCCATACAAATAAGGGAAGTAGGACTGGATCCAATAGTGGTTACAAGCAGCATAAATCTGCCACAGGTTCTGGGTTCAATGGCCAACTTAACGATCGGCAACAAGCTTACTCCGGCCATCATAGTCATCCTTCATATAACAATATCGTCTCAGGCCAACACCACTACCACCAGTCGAACGACATGAACTCGCAAGGATCGTTCAAATCTCAAACTCTTTTATCCAATAAAGGTGCTGTCATGGCACCAAATTACTCCCATGGCTACCAAAATTACAGTCCAGCGACCGCAACGGTGGCCACTGCAATCGCAAGCAACAAGCCTATTCATCAACAACAGCCAATGTCTTACAGAACACCCGAGGGTGAAAGTTACGGCAAGCAGCGAGGCAGGGATCAATTGAGCTACAGTCAGTCGATCAACAGTTATGGGCCTTCCAGTACTCGATCGCAGCATAATGAAAATAAACGACAAGCTCTTGGTGACAAGAATGCAAGTCATCATAACAACAGATTTGCATCAGCACCTATGAAGTCAATGATTGGTAACCACTTGACCAACAACAGTACGGCCATTCAATCCCAAGTTGGTACCTCTGTATCGCCCCTAAGATCGCGAATGAAAGGAACTTCAGCACCCCAACACCATCAGCCAAACGGCGCTCGAGGCTCGGGTCATTATGGCAACAACCAGATAGGTCCAGTGCATGAATCTAAGGACAATAGCTCCGTGTCAACTAGCCAAACGGTCAATACAAATTTATCGAGCCGAGATTCGTCGCATAACAAAGCCAAGAACATATATGCCCACGACCACGCTGTGCAATTTCCAAAACATATCAGTAACACCCACGTTACAACCACCACAGGTTACTATCACCAATCAACGGGCAACCACAAGAGTGCCTGGCAAGGTAGTGGCAATAACAAGTTCAAAATCATCAGCTCAGGCTCAGATTTGATTGAAACTAATTCAAACCCGCGAGCTAATATAGAATCTCCAAAGGCAAAAACCTTGAACCAGACTCATGATGCACCGATGCCATTAGAGGCTCATGGAGAGCTTAAAAGTACCCATAGACAGCAACATTCTAATATGGTCGACAATTGTGATTCTAAAGTCAACGAATCTGACATGGATTCCAGAAGTAGTAGAGGTAAGCAAAAGAAGTGCCAAAATTTGGCTAGCAAGGGCCAATTCTCACCCAATGATAATCGTCAAGATAAGCAACAATTAGATAGTGCTGATCGAGCCTCAGAAAGAGGCGGTCCCACCAGAGAAGTTGCAACAGCTAGTCAATCCATTGAAAACAATGATAAAATTTCCTTAGCGTCACATGATAAAGCAGACATAGCTACTGTCAGGCCGGATAGTAAGTCCAGACAGAAGCGAGAGTTGTCTTTGAAACAGTCGAAGGTTAGCCAGAAGCGGACAAACCGCGACAAACAAGCAGCCCTAGTGAGCAAGTCCACCCAATCGATAGCTTCCAGCAAGACTACAATCGGGAAGGTATCGAATTTCGATGAGAACGAAGGTGGAGACTTGCCAAAGATAGAGGACGGTGAAAATGGCGAGAAGGAAAAGTGTGAAAAAACTGTCAGCGATGGACCTCCTCCCGTCGCAAATGTGGAGGCATCCTGTGACACTGGTGAGATAAGCCCGGCTAAATCAACATCCAGAAGGCACTCGAATGACGGGTCGTCGGTAAACTTAGATCAACTCGATGTCGCATGCGAGCAGGCGCCTAGACACAAGAGCAAGCGGGTCGGTGGCCAACCATCTTCCTACTCCTTAGATTCGCATCAATCAAAGAGCAGCTCTCCAGTTAATGCAAGCAAAGTTGAATCTCCAAGGATGACAAACTTAAAATCTACTGATTCCGTAAAAAATCTAGGAACAAATGAATCCTCAACAGCTTTAGATAGTGAAGAGAGTTTGGCCAGTAAGCTACTCGAAACGGACGATGTTTTAGTGCTGACTAGTGTGGATTCACCAGCTTTAACCGCCGCTAACGCCCGATCACCGGTAGTTATTTCAATGCGAACAAGTTTGTCTGAGACTAACATTCAAGCTCTCGATACATCAAACAGCTCGGTCAAATCAACGCAAACAACACCTCAAAAGGTAGCCGCTGTAGCCGGAACAGTAAATGGTGGCAACGCAAAGCAAGTGATCAGTGCTACAGACACAACTCGCACCAAAAAGGGTGACAAGCGAAGGGGATCCAGCGTGAAGAATGAGAAGCAGGTCAAGCTAAGCTCAATGCCTCAGCTTCGTTTGCTGAATCTAAACTGCACTTCCGTGACATCGTCTTCTGTACAACTTCGCTGGTCATACATCCCCTCTCTTGCCGAAAAATATGGAATCCACCATCATCCGACTAGTAGAAACCCGTTGCTCATGGACCACTTTGTAGTTGAGCTATCAAGCACGAAGAACGTTGGCACTAATACCCTGACTCTACCCAAGATCGTCTACCAAGGATGCGCTCTCACCTGTCGCGTTGGTCACCTGTCGCCCGAGAAGATTTACCACTTTAAAGTTCGGCGAACTGCCCTCGTAACGGCAGGGAAGGACGGAGTCACTCCAACCGAATCGACCGATGAGCATGTGGTTGTGAGTGAAATTCTAAGCGTAACTTTACCTAGTGTTTCACAATCAAATTCAGGCCAGCAAGCGAGCAAAAAGGGTTCCATAAACAATCGTGCAAATCAACAGCGAAGCCAGGATGACGGACTTCAAGCTCAGGAGGAAGCTGCGGCCCTTCTATCAACAGCTGGCATGTCTAGTTCACAAAACGCATCGCGCGGCAATACATCTAGTCATAGCAACAGTAATTGCAACAAGACGCTCTCGCAGCCAATCAAGCTCTCGAATCTATTCAAACTATTTCGCACAAAAGTTCTCTCAATGCTTGGAAGATTGGTACAAAACTCGCTATCCTCATATAGCGACACCAAGTTTGCGGGCCTCTTACTCGTATTGTTCACCGTATTTGCCATGCTTTTAGCTCTATTTATTCACCTTTATATTGTTGCACCTGTTACCGAATGACACAAAAACTACGGCCTTCACTCGCTCTGGCTAACAAAACGGCTTGACTTGACAGCAACCAACTAGGACGAGCCAAGATGAGCAGCCTCTAGGACATAGTACGATATGCAAATATCATTGATAATACCGATAATGACAGTGATTTTAATGATAAGCTTTGATAATATAATCGAAACAGAGATACTTGTATGTCATTCGAATGGCCATTGGATTTCAATACCCTGAATCATCGAGTTTTTGTTGCACATACCTCAATTGTAGCCGAAAGGGTCAGGCAACTCACAGTCATTTCACTGCTTAGTCTAAACACACTTCAATCCCACGGAATAGACACATGAAGAGTGTAGGTGCTATAAGTTCGAAATAATTACATTTCATCCAATACTATTTATAGGGTCCGATGATAAAAACGTCTCGTTAGCACAAGGCATTATTATAACCCCATAACACGACATTGACTAATATTATTGCTCATTATCTGTGTTTTTCAATGATGCTAAGTCGCCGTTTAAGTTGGCTATAGTACCTCGCTTACGTGTCTGCTTGTTACGGCAACAACGATTATGCTAATTCGAATGGACCAATTATCGACTGATCTTGGCACTGTAATCCCTCGGGATACTGATGGTAGGATATCCAAAACTTGTTGATTAGAATAAACATACTGAAAACCCATATGTCTGTTCTTGGCTCGCGTTGTTTGTGCACTTTTGTCCGCTGTCATCCCAATGCATGCGCTTCCGGTATGACTCGTTTCACTTAGTATTTTGAACTGTACTTTTTGATTAGATCTATCTAGCACTCAGGACCAACTTTTGAGTAAAGTTGGGAGGTCAAGGTTGTAAGTATAGAAGATAGAATGCAGACTGTTTGGCTCGAAGGGCAAAAGCCTTCATCCCTGAGTGTTAGATAAAATTCAGATGACATCGTTTATCCGTTTGCCTTTGTCGTAACTTCATACTCTTCATACTAGCTACCAATATCCGAGTTCTTCAATCATGGTCGAGGCAAGAAGAGGGTGGGTCAAGATTCAAGCCTAGTTCTAAGCCTGGGCTTCAGATGATAGGCGGACCGAGTCCAAGCAGAGTCATGGGCTCCATGGCAAATCGACGAACAGGAAAACACGAGAGCTTCAATGGACAATGAGAGAGAGAGAGAGAGAGAGACTTTATGTTTGGAAGATGAGTGAATCCAATTATTGCCGCTAGTCAGCCTGTAAGTTCGGAACATAATCATTCACCAACACAAACAAAGTTTTTCAGGTGAAAATCGTTGAATGAGGCAAAATGTTGCTTCATCGGACAATTTTAGCCGTACAAATTCGAATTAATTGTTTCTCGATGTATCAGTTTGAGCTAGAACCCAGCGAGAACGCAATTTGGATTACTGATCACTAGGCTGCTACATAATTCAACACTTAGTGGATGAAATACTGTCAGCAGGGTGCAGCATGTTTAAATCAGTGGCCTCCTTCTTCTACACCTCTAATTCATGATTTGCTTGCCGCCTCTTCCGGATTGAGCTCGTGCTCACCAACTTTGCCTTAAATATCGGCCCAATCTGTATCATTCGGACAAAACGCCACAGCCATATTTAGTGAACACAGAATCTGAGAGCAATCTGAAATGTCGAGAACTAATTCGAATGTTGTTGGTGTTGTTGTTGTTGTTGCCGCAGTGGTGACTCTTCTCTCGGCAAATCTCGCCGTGTCAGGTAAGATTCAAACTAGATTATTGGAGCTGCAACAAACTTGCCTCTAAGCGGTATTATCTCCCAACAGCACCCCAAGGCCTCGAGGATACTGTCAACGGTTTAACTTCCAGTCTAACATCTGGATTAACAAACGGCCTGTTCGGTGGGTTAAGAAACTCGCTTTCGGGCGGCCAAGCCCAAATGCATAACGGCTTCCACGAGCAAGCAGGCCAACATCCTATGGCCAATTACATGAACCAATTTCGCGCTTTTGCCCGAACGAACGACCAATTCCCGCAAATGGGCAGCCAATTGTGGCCACAACAAATGCAAGGCATGATGAACGGACAATCAGGAGCAAACGGCTTTCCAATGGGCCAGTTTGGACAAATGAGTCCCTACTCACCTGGCCAAGGGATGAACGGTTTTCCAGGATTCCAACAGGGATTTGGGGCCCAAACCCGTGGCCCGTTCAACCCGAACAGTTACAACAACCCGATGGGAGGTATGTTCGGTTGAATCGCGACTCAGTGAGCATCCTGGAGTGCTGATCAAACAACTGGAAGCCCACAAACAATCGCGACTAGATTCTTTGCCGCGTCTCATGTGAACTGTGACCTGTTCTCGTTTGCTCAAGGCAATTAAAGGCTCGGATTTGTATGAAACCTGTTGAATCTTTGGCGGGTGACGGGCTCCTATTTCCGGTCATGACCTAATGAGGATTGTTTGTGTGCTTACTTAATGCGCATGCGTGTGAAATTTGCTAATCCAATTGCGTGTCGCCCATCATGGGGCCGTGACAAAGTCCGCCAAACACCGGGAGCGCAATATTCAGGCATGTGTAGTCCAAAGCAAACTTCTTAGAGTGCTGCCTCTTCCGACAGGACAGCCCGTGCACCCTCAGGTTTCATCGATTAGTTTATCGGAAGCCTCATTGTACGATTTGC
>Ga0209372_1000645_pt1 | contig 11669 bp, 7 predicted proteins | sample AgamicAtPe_FD_187170 | JGI IMG/M metagenome (GOLD analysis project Ga0209372, IMG submission 187170) | Agave microbial communities from Guanajuato, Mexico - At.P.e (SPAdes) (version 2) | ecosystem: Host-associated > Plants > Phyllosphere > Phylloplane/Leaf | place: Guanajuato, Mexico | collected... | reverse complement strand
TTTTTCTAATTTTGGGAAGCTTCCTGAGAGCTTTCAAAGAAATTTCCTGAAAGCTTTCCCGGTGCTTCTTCAGAGTTTTTGGAAGATTCTTCAAAGTTTCTTGCGAGCTTTTTTGGGAACTTTTTAAGAATTCTGAGAGCATTTTGAGAGTCTTTTAGAAACTCTAGGACAACTATTTGGAAGTTTTTTTGTGAGAGCTTCTTAAAAGCTTCTGAAGAGATTTTCAAAATTTTCTGGGAGCTTCCTGAAAGCTTCTTTAGAGCCTTCCAGAAACTTCGTGGGAGTTTTTACAGAGTTGTTGTGGAGTTTCTTGGGAAACCTTCAAGTTTTTTTGAATTCCGCGGCCTCTATATAAAGAGAAAGTTGAAACTTTTCCGAGTTCTGTGGACATTTTCCCGAATATGACATCATCAAGGGGAGGGACGGATACGTTCGGAATATTTGAATTTAGAGGGTGAGATCCAAGCTTTAGAATACCCTCGAAACATGTCTTTTAAAAGCCTTTTGGAAGCTTTTTGAGACTTTTCTAGGAGATTTTTAAGAGTCTTAAGGGAACTTTCCGGGAAGTTTTTGGAAGTTTTCTAAGAGATATTAAATTTGGGGTTTTTTCAAAATTTTTTGGCAGTATTTCAACAGTTTTTAAGGTGGGGAAAAGTTCGGATTTTTTTTTCAAGTCCTACAGCCTATACATACGGGAGACCTCACAAGTTCCACGGACATTTTCCCGAATATGATGTCAGCAGAGGGGGAGGAAGGTGATGGGAATTTTGGAATTTACGGAATGGGTTCTAGACTTCACAAAATTCATTAAACATGTCTTTTTGGAGCGTGTTGAGCGCTTTTTAGGAGCTTTTTGATAGTTATACAAGGGAACAGCTCGACATTTTTCCAAATTCTAGGACATTTTCCCGAATATGACGTTATTGTAAATTTTTTCAAATATGAGTTTATCGAGGGGGGGGGACAGCTGAGGCATTTGTTCGGAATTTTTGGATTTAAGGGGCAGAGTTCAGGCTCCAGTAGAGATATGAAATATCTTCTGGGAGTATTTTGAGAGCTTTCTAGGAGCTTTTTCAGAGTTATTAAGATAAGAGCATTTTTTGACCGATAGTTTCTTGAGAGTTTTTTGGGAGTTTTGGTGAGTTTGTTGAGAGTTATTTCCTCAAACATTTTCGGGGGCTTTTTGGTAACTTTTTGAAAGCTTCTGAGAACTTTTTAAGAATTTCTTGGAAGCTTTTTAAAAGTATGAGAATGTTTCTAGAGCCCTTTAAAAGCCTCTAGAGAGCTTCCTGGAAGACTCCAAAATTTCCCAAATCCCAGAGCTTGTGTGTGGTAAGTCCTCTAGCGTATACATAGAGCAAGAGCTTGAAATTTTGTAAGCCCCACCGACATTTTCCCGAATATGACGTAATCAGGGGGTCGGGTGTTCGGAATTTTTGGATTCAGGGGGGTGGGATGCAGACTTTTAAGAAAGACATGAAAAATGTCTATTGAGAGCTTTTTGGGAACTTTTTGAGAATACTCTGAAAGCCTTTTTGGGAGCTTCTTGAATGATTTATTAGAGCTTTTTGGGAGCATTTTTAAAACTATCAATGAGTTTTTTGAAAGCTTTTCGTGAGCTGTTTGAAAATTTTTTGGAAATTGTTTGAAAGCTTCTTTTGAGTTCTTCAAGAGGAGCTTTCTGAATGCTTTTCGAGAGCTTTCCTAGATCAATTTTAAAGCTTTTCTGGTGCCTTCAATAACTTTTTAAGAGGTTCTTGAAAGCTTTTCGAGGGCTTTCTGGGAGCTTTTTGGGAACTTTTCGGGAGACCTTGAAAATGTTCCAAGTCTGTATGGGTGAGAGCTCAAAATTTTTCTATATCTTACAGATATTTTTCGGAGTACGACTTCGAATCATCCGCTAAAAAGGGTGGCAGGTGTTGGGACTTGTCGAATTAGGGGAGGTGCGGTTTAGGGTTCAGAAAAGAAATGAAACATATCAAAATAATGAAAAGTTGCAGTTTGGTTTCTGGTAGGAGATACTTATCTACTAATTGAAATTCATTTGTTTCTTGTTTCAATAGATTCTGACGATTTTTACCGCCTGGGCTACATTTTTTTATCCGTCTTCTTTTTTGCAACGCTTTTAGCCTTATATTTCCTAAGCTTAAACTTTACTAAAACTTCGATTTCATTCATTATGTGAGTAATCATACAATTGTTGGTAACGAATTTTATTATCTTGAAAGAAAAACATTCACGTAATACTGTTTACTGAATTTTTTTTTAATTAACAATAATTATTATCATTTTGAAAAATGTTTTGATTGTGTAAAATGGAGTGACTATTGTCCCTTGGATTTACCTTGAGCTGCCACAGCAGCCATAGCTTTTGCAACTGTTTCTTCGTCGCCCAAGAATTTCAATGATACGATTGGTTTCAGATTATGGTCTAGTTCGTAGACGAACGGTATTCCAGTTGGTAGATTGAGCTGCATTATATATCGTCTTCATACATTCCTGGATGAAAATTCGAATAAATTTCAAAGGTTACTGGATTTGAATATCAAAGAAATGATAGAATTCCCAAATATAGACTTGCTGATTTCAGGATGACTCCCCCCCCCTTTATCCGGTATGAACCTCGAAATTTCTCAGAATTTCATCAAGTCCCGATTACTAGGGGGGGGGGATATGCGGATCTCGGATTTACTCCCGGGTTAAAAATTCAAGGGGGGGAGGAGGACTCCGTTAAGACATGAAACATGTCAAAAGGAGTAACAATATTATAAACTGAAGAATTTCATCCGAAGTTTGATTTCAGAATATTGTTAGGGTTCAGAATATCGAAAAATTAATTTCATTGAACCCCACATTTTAGATAAATACAGTTCGCCTATTTCATGAAGTCGCAATGTCTGTAGTTCAATTCCAAAATCTGCTGATAGATATTCTTGGCCTGCAAAATTGACACTTAGCCGTCTTCTAAAATGAAATAAGTATTTCATTTACCTCAGCTTATCTTAGATGAAATAATTCATTTATTTTAGCTTATCTTGGTTGGCTACGTTTCAAGACTTACCATCAAAGTATTTTACGATGCCTCTCAGACTATTCCCGTGAGCAGCGATCAATATTTTCTTTCCTTCCTGAATTTGAGGCACAATGACTTTCTCCCAATACGGAATAGTTCTTTGAATCGTAAGTTCTAACGATTCAAATTTCGGAAACTCTTCTGGCGTTGGTTCTTTCTTGTAACGCTCGTCATTTACAAATTCCTTTTTTAATATTTATGGTCTTTCTCCATAGCAGGTGGAGGAATATTGTAACTGCGTCTCCATTTTAGTACCTAAGGACGAGAAATAATATAGTTCTATTTTATACTGAAAGTTGTTAAAAAGATGATCGTTCAACTTACCTGATCGTTGCCATATTTATCAGCTGTTTCAGCTTTATTTAAACCGGTTAGTGCCCCGTAGTGGCGTTCGTTAAGACACCAAGTTCTATATATGGGGATATCGGTCTGTCCCAATTCCTCGAGAATGAAATTTAGCGTTTTTTGCGCTCTAGTTAGAACGGACGTATGAGCCAGATCAAACGAAAATCCCAAATTTTTCAAAGCAACTCCAGCTTGTTTGGCTTCTTCGATTCCTTGAAATGCGAAGTACATATCAGATATGTTTACCATCCAGCGTTCATTTGTAATTATTACAAATTTAATTGAGTGGGTACCTTTCTCGCTTAAATCTGCATCGTACCAACCAGTGAATAAATTTTCCACATTCCATTTACTTTCGCCATGTCGGACCATGACAATAGTATACGGGGCCTCAGTGCCGCTATTCCATAAAATTTAGAAATATTTTCAACATAAAAAAAATAATTAATCAATATTGTAATATTGCTCGTACAAGGATAAGTAAAATTTTCTTTAAAAAATATGAGATTCTCAATGTACCTTATATATCCTAAATTATTTTTCTTCAAAAATGGAGGTCAGTAAACCTACATTCTAACGTAATAGTGGAAAAAGAAATTAATTTTTTGTGTATCATTCTGTAAAGTAAAGATTTTGTGTATCTTTCTTTTCTTAATTTTTTTAAATTTCATGATCTTTCAGCTTTGTTTTCAGTGGCATGTATGGGGTGGAGAATCGGAGGTACGAATCCCTCTTGAATTTTTTTCCTCCTCATCAACAATTAAATAAATTCATGATGTGAAATATAATGAAAAATAGAGAGAAGGATAGATCAACCTCCCCAATAGCTCATTATTCCTAATCGTAATTTTTCTTAAAGACCCATCTTACACTCTCCTTCTCTTACATGATATACATCTGACACTTCATACAAGGATAATTTTATCTTGCAAATTGATTGTTGCATTTCTGGATTCTAACCTCTCTAGATTTTTTTTCTTTTATTCATTTATTAGCGAGCCATTAACTACACTAAGGGCCCAGGAAACGGATACAACTTGTTAATTATGTAGATTCTGGAGCTGCATTGAAAGTTATAATGATTTACTTAGAACTTATAAAATACAAATATGAATATTTTTAAATTATATTAAGAATTATGAAAGTTGGGTAAGATTACATTTTACAGATTAGTGTAGCAGAGTGAGGTCATGAGGAGTGTGATGGCTTGATAAAAGGAAAAAGAACTTGAATTTAAAATTTTCGATTAAGTTCAAATGACCTGATTTATCCAATCTCATTCCAAAATCTGACTATTTCGCTCAAAAGTCTCCTTACAACAATCTCTTATCTTATTCTTTGAACAGCAAATATGAGTACAACAAGTAAACTGCAGACTTGTTAGAAAACGAGAGGGCATCAGATTGGTTTATTGTTTTGCATCTTCTGTTTGTTATAACACTAAAATGTTTAAATATCGTCATTTGTTGGCGTAGGTACGTACTTATTTTGCTCTTGAACCATTGAAATATTTTGGTGGTTATAACTTATAGCTGAATTTTTGGCTGCATCTTTCATCAAGCTGGGTGTTGCTGAAAGTATAAAATAATCAAAGTGACTTATTGGGAATCGTGTAAAAGAAGTTATATTTATTTTAGAGCATTTCTTTAACTTTGAGACTTTAAAGAATGAAGATACCTAGTTGTGACTCGGAAAAAAAGGTAGTTGGAACTCGGAAAAATATTTGAATCTACTCCAACCTCGGGAATTTGAAGACCATAACGTGTCCTTATTATTTCAGTAAGAATAACTGTATTCTTCTTGTAAACTGAGTATCATCTGGTTTCAACAATAGTTGATGGAACTCGGAAACCTAACTTTAGGGTTTTGAAAAATAAAGGTCGTTGGAACTAGGAAAATTAGCTAGGTGGGACTCGGAAAGTGAGGCCACTTTAACCTTGGGACTCGGTAAAATATTGGAGTCCACCCTAACCATTCCAAAATTCTCAAGATGTGGGACTTAGATGAAGTTGAAAGACCATATAGAGAACAAATTAACACCCCGAAAATTTTGGAAAATTTTGGAATTTGCTTTGACCTTGCGGCTTAGAAGTTGAAAGAAAATAAGAGAAAGAATGAGAGAGAGAAAGAGAGAGAGAGAGAGAGAGAGAGAGAGGAGGAGAGGGAAGTTGGTGAAACTTTGGCGTCCCCTCTAACCTAGATAGAGTGTTTATTCTGACTTCGGGACTTGGAAGAATAGAGGTTATATAGGTAGTTGGGGCTTGGAATGATTTTAACAGATTTCAACATTTTCATGGTGTTGATTTGCTTACTCTTCCCCTTCTGTCAGCTTCTTCCAAGTCCAAATGTTGAGCAGATTCCAAGATTATTCTTCAATGTCAGGTATAGTGATGAAGAGGAGGGGGAAAAAAACAACTGTCTTATTTTGACCAAAAATGCCCAGCAAGCCTCCTTTAATTTGAAGTATTCATTTTTGAGCATTGTAACTTGTTAATTTTTGAGATTTTAACTCGTTATATCATTCAGTGTTCTACCTTTGCTTTATTGTACGGATTGAATCCATCATTCTGAAACAATGTGGCTCAATTGTTTTATTTTTTCTTCATTAACTTGAGAGTTTTGTTGTGTTAATTGGACCTTTCTATTCTAGTCATTTTGTTTGTGCTTGTTTTGGTTCCTTGTGTGTTGTAGAAGGACCAGTTATTTTGCTGCCTAAATATATGGTCCTCCAGGCCGGATATTGGGACACCAAATTGTGAGTTTAACATCATCAGGAACATATGGTTCTTCGTTGTAATTTCCTTTGAAAGATTCTGTTTGAAGTTTTCCTAGTTTAGAATCACCATTTCGTTCATGATGTACGAAAATTGTGAATAATTTTATTTGTGATCCTCTCGCACGTAAATTGTGATGGTTTTGTTTGTGCAATCAAGCACTAAAAGCTGCACTTGATTCAGTTCGGGCCAGCAGTATCGAACCATTTATTTTTCGAGGTATAAGTTGCCCCGAGAACTTCCTCACCCCAATAAAATAAGATATCGCAGAGCTATAAAGCATGCATTAATAGCCCAGCAAATTTGACACCCCACTTATACTAACGTCTGAAGGAGATGCATGGCGAAGCTGCTTGTGTGATACAGCATGACGATGACGTGTCTATTCTTAACCAACTGTGACAAATTCGAAAATGTTCTTAAAATATTCATGGGACTCGATAAACATGAAAATATGTTCGCAAGGTTTGAGACGAGTTCATTCAGAATTTATTTATTCATCAAAACCTTGACAAAGACCACCTAACGATGTTCCGCCAGAGTATTGAATTCCAGATATGTACTCGCATAAAATCGTGTATAGACACAGAAATTGCAGAAAAATTCATTGTAATTATTTATTTGAATTCAAGAACACGATAATACTTACGGGGTGCTTTTTCTTGCGCCTTGTCGGATTCCTTAAGTATTGAGGGTAGACTGGATGCGAATTGAAAATTTAGGTATAATGTAACAATTTTTAATGCATAATACCGGTGCATAACGAGCGATGATATAATGCTATTTATCAAAATAGGGATTCAAATTGTATAAGAAGATATTAGCGATAAATGTGAATGCGAGAAACGTAAAATTTTCCAGACTTACTCGACGTCGGTACTAATATTATTATGAGCGGGCCTATGGACAATTCGAACCGAGTAGATTTCGATTTTGTACTAGGAAAGGAAGATTTGAACTCTTCGTGATAGTGCTTTGGGAGAAAAAAGTTGAAGGAAAGCTAAAATGATTGTTCAAGATCAAAAACGTCGAGTAAAGAATCCGGTATATGTGATGTTTTTAAGGAGTGAAGAGTAAATTATTTTTAAAAGTACAAAAATAAATACAGTTGAATCAATAACGTGATTTTCATATCCAAGATACCGGAATTCAAGCTTTGAGAATTTATTTATCCTAGCTCGCTTTTTCCACCTTTCTTTTGTTTGTCAGATATAAATTCTTTCTAACCTTTAAAAAATATCTTACTGACTACTTCAGAGCAAAGAGATATACTTTTCTGAATTAAAATTTGTTAATAGCAATGAATTCACGTTTGTATAAATTATCTTTGATTCCCGGACATTTTTCCAAATACCAAAATACCTTCTGCCCAAATGAATTTTATCTCGGAGATTATTTTCCCGAACGGACAAAAGCCCGAAGGATTGCGATGGAGCAGTGTAGAATTAAGCTATATAATATTTTGAATGATACAATTCCAAATAAAGATACATTCATAGATTGCGCTATAAAAGATTGTATTATTAGATACAATACCTACATGATAAATACAGAAATAAAGTGAAATTTTCAAATTAAAAAACAATATTTCATACTTGTATCCTCAATTAATACAGAGTATATTTTGTTTCTTCGTTTTGGCTCTTACATCAAGATCAATTCCTCTGGCATTGATTTATTGTGTAAAACAGCAAGTATATTTTCTACGGCTCTTTTTGTCGCTTTATCACTAGCTACTGTAGTCGATCCGCCAATATGTGGTGTTATCACTAAAAACAGAAATTTGTAGGATAGTATAACTGTTCTTTAATGTTAGTCTCCCTCTGTAGAAGGAAAAGGGGCTGATGCTTTGCGGGTAGAACATAATGACCAGGAGAAAAGAGGATTTTGTTTTTTTTCATTTCCCCAATTTCTGGGGCATTTGATCCCTCAATCCACTACGAGTAAGCAATTAGGAGGAATACAAGTCAGTTTCTTTTTCTTTTGTAGAGTTTAATTTGGAGCTAGTTTGTGATTTCAGGATTGGAAAATAACGGCTCTCAATTATTTGCGCCACTGCTATAACAGGGTTGCCACTTTTTCTCCATCATGAAATTCCCTGACTTCTCCAGGATTTTCCACAACATTAATTTTAGTAAAAGTATATTTTTAATGAGTAAATTGGTCATATTGAAAACGATGTCACAACAATGTGTCCTTAGAATATCGTGACATTGGATTGGAAAATTCATTTGAAATTTGAAGTTTCTTTATGAATCTCGAAAAAGGAAAAAAAAAAAGGTGACTCTGGGGGTCACATTTGGAAAAAGTTACAAGAAGTGATTGGAGGTGAAAAAAGTGACTACGTGGTTAGCCTGCATTAATTTCCCATGGGCGATCTCTAAACTTCTAAATTCAAGTCCTTTCCAATTTATCCACTCGACCAATCCCCCCTTCCCCCGCTTCACCAGCTACCCAACATTTCGCTTGAGGCACTCAAGAAAATGAATTCTGATGGGTAATAAGATATTAAGTGAAAAATTATTGTAGTTCTACGTTCTAAGGAAAATCTTTAAAGCATTTTAGAGTAATTAAAACAATGAAAAATGTAACAAATTTCTGCTCATTTGAATAAGATCTGAAATAACAAACAGTGATTTTCTTTTTCGTCATGCCATTTTACGCAAACCACAATCATACTCACAAACGTTATCAAGATGTAGTAGTGGATGCTCTGGTGGTAATGGTTCTGGTACAGTCACGTCCAAAGCTGCACCTCCAATTCTATTGTTTTGCAGCGCTTCCACGAGGTAATCTTGATCGATAAGACCTAGACAGACAGATAATCAACACTGGAGGTCTAATGAATCCAGTCTGTAATGACGAAGAAATCGATAAAATCATTCACCTCCACGAGAAATGTTTACGATTATCGCAGTCGGTTTCATAAAATTAATTAATTCTCTGCCGATTATCTTTTCGGTGTCCTGGTTGAGCGCTAATGACACTATTATGTAATCGCAACTCTTGAATACATTCTCTAATGTTGCAAATTCAGCTCCCAATGTTTTCACTGAAAGCAAAATGGAATGTAATACCGGTATTGAATATCTCACGTACGTCCAACCAAGTTGTGATCCTAACTTTCAAATCTTTCTGACACATCCCAGTACATGAGTTTCTTGAGATCAAACTGCGCCACTTTTCTAGCTATGGAAGTTCCTATACGTCCAGCTCCGACGACGCCAACGGTACTTGATTCTAGGCCAGCGACCGGGGGCCATTTTGGTTTATAGTTTGATGCAGGATCACTGTGCATGGAGTGAGTAAACAAAGCTAGTTAAAGAATCGCTCACATAATAAAATTGCTCAGAGGAGCATGGCGAAATTCAGGTATCGAATAGACATACGTACTTCTTGTAAGCGTTGGCAAATCTAAAGGGTAATCTGCTGGCGGCGAGCAAAATTGTGACACCCATTTCAGCGGCTGATGAAGTTACCATAGACCCGGCCGTGCCTACCCGTATCGAATATTTCTTCATCACTTCTTGGTCTATGTTATCAAAGCCAACCGTAAGTTGACTGATCACTTTTAAAGTGGGACCTAATTGGCAGAAATTGTTCAAGAAGAAAGTGATTGCAACGGAGTACCGTGGTCTTGCACAAATGTATCTCAAAATTTTGAGCTTAGTTACCCGCGGCTATTGCCACTTCTTCGTTCATTGGTTGCAAACCGTGACACAAAATAGCGAAAGCGCCTTTCACATTGTTCAAGAACTCGTGACGTGGAATTGCCTTTTTTCTTTCAACGGTGTGAACGTCAAACCTGGAAGTGAATAAAATTGACTAAGCATGAGATTGAAACATGCACCTTAAGGTTGAGAAACTCAAAATTGGCTCGTAGAAATGCTTCAATAATGATGGTCACCAGACCGCCATCATTGCGTTTTTTAGCTTCATGATGGGTTTATAATTTTGTATTACATTGTGCTGTTTTGGAGCTTAACCATTTCCTGAGTTGTTCAAGAAGGCTTATTGGGGGAGGGGGGGGGCTGATGTCACGGTAGCACTCCATTGCGTTCTTCAATTTCGAAACGCACTCATAATTTTGTGTTAAATAGAACTGTGAACTTCATATTTTGATCTCGTTCTCTTGCCAGAAGTCAGTGGATTTGAAAAAAAGTTAATTCCCCATCGCGTTTTTGGGCTTAGAAATGCTCTCATAAGTTGTGTTACTTACTTATAATAACTTGGGTTGAAAGAAGTGAATTTTGCGCTTACAGCCAACACGAAATATGGCAGATTTTTGTGAAAGTGTCAGCCGCTCAAAACGGAATTTCTCACTATAACGTAAGTAATGAGGTTGTACAATGTTTGTACCATACTTTTTTCTCGTTTCCTCGTAACCCCAGGGACTACAAATCAACCATGAATCGACGTTGATAACTGATAGATTTTTTATAGATATTAGGAACTCAGACTCAGAAGTTTGACCGATGGATAGTCGGTGAAATTTTTCAATATTCCTTTACCGTTTCATATCATTGTTATTATTATTATTTGAGTTATTATGTTCTGTACAAAAAAAGATGTCAAATAAAACGCAATACAAAAATATATGATAATTTTCTCTTCAATTTAGGAGTGTTTGCCAGAACATTTCCAAATTTGGCCTCTTATTTGACGTCCCAGTGGAACATACAGGCCGGCTTAGGGTCAAAAATCTTCAACAAAAATCCACGATTGAAAATTCTTTCAAATGGTTTTGCTGAAACTATGCCAGTGAATGTAGCGCATTACATAGGTATAATATAAACGAGCTTAACGGATGTCCACATGAAAATTTTCAGGCTGCGTGTTAGCAAAATTAATGCTACAAATAATGCAAAAATTACACTTACTGATGCTGTATAGATAAATTAACTGAACTGAAAATATATTAGAGAAAAATCGAAAAGACTATTTGAAAGGGAAAAAATAATCATTTATTACTATGCTCACATGAACTGTACGTGAATAAATCAGTGCACAAAAAAATCAATATAAACTTCAAAGTTACATGTCCTAGAATAATTTTTAAAAGAGAAAAAAAATTAATGTTTCTACAAAAGCATCTGCGAAATCTAAAATTAAAGACAATTCATGCTATCATTGTCCTCTCCATTGCACCATTTTAGTGAACATTCTCCGAATATATTTATCAAGCTGGCTAACAATCTCAGCCTCATGATGTAATCAAATTTTTAAATATAAGCCCACAACAAACTTCCAGTATCGCAAACGACATCTTAATCACTGTAATGTTGAAGAATTGTATTCATGTCAGAAGCAACAAATTCCACTGTTATATCTATGAGATCTGACGCCCAAATTGAGTTTGGATTAATTTAAAATGATTTCTTCAACCTTTCACAGAATTAAAGTTCTTCCAATGGTTTCTTCAAGAATCCCTTACTTTTATAATCAATAATGATCACAATTATGAGAAATTAAAAAAT
>Ga0209372_1000644_pt1 | contig 11712 bp, 8 predicted proteins | sample AgamicAtPe_FD_187170 | JGI IMG/M metagenome (GOLD analysis project Ga0209372, IMG submission 187170) | Agave microbial communities from Guanajuato, Mexico - At.P.e (SPAdes) (version 2) | ecosystem: Host-associated > Plants > Phyllosphere > Phylloplane/Leaf | place: Guanajuato, Mexico | collected... | reverse complement strand
CGTGTGTGTGACAAGTGCGCAAATTGAGCTCCAATTTTCCATCCGCCGACCACTCGAGTTGCTGCTGCAAGTCTGTCATTGTTTTGGTTGCCGCAACGCTTGCTCGACTCGGCGCCCAAAGCTAGCCAACTAGCTAGCTGGCTTATCGCACGCCTCTTCCTTCTTCTTCCTCTCCGTCACCTCTCCTGCCATCTTTGCCAACTCATACAATCGGCTCGCAGCCAGCAAATGATGATCAAAGGCGACAGAAGACTCGCTAAGTCGAGTGCTCGATTCACCAAAACACCCAAGACTGTTCATCCTTGCCCGAGTTCATGTCTCAGAGACAGTCGCCGGTTTTAGCCCGGTAATGCGAGCGAAACTTTGAAAGAGAAACCATCTGATGGGCCCCTAAACGAACTCACTGATTTCTTCGAACTAACCCCTCCCAGGTTGGCCTCTTCTAGAACAGAGCTAACTTGGCTGGATGCCAACAAAATGCAACCACCTCTAGTCCACCCATTCATTATTCTCATCTTTGTTAGCCTTGCATTTGTCGAATTGAACTTGCAGGCTCATAGCCGACCGGATAATGACGACCAGAATCAAGCAGATTTTCTATTTTTTCGAATCCGCACAGCATCCGCGGATGCCGTAAATCACTTGAGGGCGAAGCTGGGATATAAGCAGAAAACTTAGTAGAGCCCACTAGCTGAGGTCAGCGACAGCACTAGTTTGGAGCCTGAATTGGAGCTGAACCAACAGGGGCAATCACCCAGCTCGCGACAGCAGCTGCAATCGGAGCAGCTCAACCAGCTGTGTCAAGCTAACAACCAGCAAAGGGATACCAATCTTCTGTCTATTCCACGAGTCTAGCCATCAAAAGCCACCCAAGCCTAACTCCGGCTCATGCCGCTCGTGCAATAAGCTCAACCTCTCTAGCCGCGGTTTTACAGTCGACGGACCCAAGATTTAAGTTGCTTAAACATCCGACTTCACACGCTGAAGTTGCTCTGCGTGAACTGGAAGGATGTCAATCGTCGGACCAAGGCTCTTTTTCGTTACCTGAAGCTCTTTTTCTCGCCACTGTCGTGCAACCTTGCGTCATAAGAATTCGTTCTGCGCTTTACGAAAAATAAATCTACCCCATGCAATGGTGTTTTTCGTCAATTGAACAATTTTCTTCCTCGATTGAGGGATAGCTGCTTGTGTCGGCTTTCGGAGGTTAGAAGAGGTAGCTCTAGCGAGCGAAGCTGCAGTCATAATTTCGATGCATCAAATCGTAATCGGCTAGCGGCGGCGCAATCACTAAACAAGCCACAGCTGATCAGAGCAATCTGATACAGACGGACACGAGTTCATTGTTCAGGTTTGACTCGTTAAGTAAGCTAAAGTGGGGCTTAGCTAAACTGAAGAGACAACTATGCGATCTATATCTACCATTCAGACAACTCTTGTCTTCGACACAGCAATATCGTAGATAGAACAAATATAGAGCAGAGACGCTCTATCGTCAGCTCGCTTGCAGGTGGCGCAAGCTGCGCTAGGTTAGCAATGGTAACTTCTCTCGTGGATGTAGCTCCTATTTTCACAACATTGGGACATTTCGATTTCGCTTCACACACAATCGCGCTTTCCTGTTCGAGCTTGGTCCGACCAAAGAGGAGGCTTGCTCATGGTGAGATGCTTGATTGCATCGAGAGTGATCACCAACCCTAGTAGCCGGCCAAATTATGACAGTCGCACAAACTGGGCGTCCAAAGGGTGACAGTTTCTCGCCTGATAGAGTAGCTGTCGGATTTGCAACATTCATTGATTTCTTTGGTAGAGAATCTCACCAGTATGTACCAAAACGACTAAAATAAATAAGTGAGACTGCCATGTTGGCCTCTTGCAATTCTCATTGCGCCGCTGCCGCATGATGCGGGATGAACAGATCCAAAACTCAGACAGCGGTGTGCGACCTAAACAAAAACAAGAACAAGACATGTTCGAGATCCACAAATTTATTTCATTTGTTCTCGTAGCATCGCGTCCAAGATGGAATATTTTTTATCTATTGACTTCCACTATGAGGATGCAGACTCATACCAGAACGAAATTAGCGAAATTTATTCATACAGCGAGGAAACTGAATTCTTTGCAAACAGAAACGCATTTGAGGAATTGATGGAGGACTGTTGCCTACCGTTGACATGGAAGAGTATGGTTCAAGAGCAAAAGCGTCAAGCTGTAAGTTATCTATTAACGGCCCTTGAGGTCTCATCAAGGTCTACTAGACTGAAAACATGCCGAGCGCTGGCTTACTTGGTTCAAGGGAATTTTGGTGAATGCTTGAGCCTAGAGGAGCAAGCGAGGAACAGTCAAGAGAATGTCCAGTATCTCTATGAGCAAGGACTTTTTCAAGCTTTTGTTCAGCAGCTCATGATTGAGGCCGATTTAAGCTCTAGAGAAACTCGTACAGAGCAGACCAGCTGCCCTGCCTCACAGATTTTCGAAGATTCATCTAATCTAAGATTGATCCTATCAGTATTGTGCACTGTTACAGAGACAATGTATCGCCTAAAAGATTCGACAGACTTGAGATCGCAGGAGGTACTGCAGCAGTTTACCTATGAGCTGCAGAGCCCAGTAGGGGACGACCTCCTAATCGTGTTTTTGTTCCAAATGCTGAACGATTTCTGTGGTGGCGTGGCACCTCACTACCCTGTCAGGAAGGTTGTTCTCTTGTTGTGGAAAATCATCTTGGTAACCTTGGGCGGAACCGAAACGCTCAAAGAGTTGAAGAGAGCAAATAGGTTATCTGCAGGTTTAGAACCTCCACTTGATGACATAATCGACGTAACAAAAAATATGCGCCCATGTTCGCCACCTGTAATGCGTGATGGGCAGGTCAGAGACCGGATTCCTCTATCCTTGCGTGATAGAAGAGGCATAGGACAAAGTGAAGCCATGTCAAGCAACTATGCTGCGAGCAAGCGGAAAGTTTTTCACCGAACTCCTGCCTTCGATGACGCTGTCTTAGCTTACGCCAAAGAGTGCTTACTAGCAGCATCTCTAAACGAATTCAATCAGGATAATGAAAATCCCGAGGAAAGTAGTGAGAATGGAATCTTCATTCACGAACTTGACGAGAGATATAGCTTTAAAAAGAATTATGAAGATTCCGTATCGATATCGAAACAAGATCTTGACGAATGTTCATCTGATACCGGCATCAATGAGGAAGAGGGGTCATTAGGAGCACCAAATGCTCAACAAGACTTCCCTCCACCGACGAAGACTCTGGATTCGGCGGAAAATATTGATGGGCCCAGGCCTGAAGATGACACCTTCATCGACGATTTTTTAGTTTTAAAAACGAAACCTACCGACGTCCGAGAAGTTGGAAGCCGTTCGGATGATGCAACAACCTACAAAGGCCTTCCTTGGGCCCCAAAAGTTCGTAAAGCAGATCTGAGCTTACATCTATCAACTATACGACAGAAGTTTCTGGGGTACACACTACCCAATGATCTTGAGACGACTTTTGGTCTACCTGATCCTATAGTTGAGGGCATAAATGTGTTGAAAAGCCACTTATATATATCATTATCTGAAGTACAGCTGGAACGGGAAGAGATGATCGAAAAGTATCCTCTCACACATAAGGAGCTTAATGAGAACTATGCAGCTGCACCTACCGAGAAGCTTTACAGAGCACTACTACCGAGGCTACCCCAATACATGATTGCTCTACTCAAGATACTATTGGCAGCTTCTACTAATTCAAAAGACAAAACCGAGCGAACAGAATCTATAAATATTATGTGCGAAATGAGCCCAGATGAAGAGAATCCCTCAATAATTCACACGATGAAGATGAAAGTGGACGCCAATCGCCACAAAGAAGTCATCATAAAAGCTGTTTCCGCTATTTTGATTTTATTGCTGAAGCATTTCAAGGTTAATCATATCTATCAGTTTGAATATGTAAGCCAACAATTGATGTTTGCAAATTGCATACCACTGATTTTGAAATTTTTAAGCCAAGATATTGGCATTTTTATTGTATCATCCAAGTCTACAATCTCAGCAATAGATTTTCCTGCATGTGTGATCGGCGAGCAGCCAGAGTTGACGGCTGAGGCTATAGAACTGTGCTCTTTCCAACCATATTTTTGGAGAAATATGTTCAGCTGCGTTAATCTTGTTAGGGTGCTCAACAAGTTGACAAAATGGAAGCACTCTCGCATTATGATGTTAGTTGTATTCAAGTCAGCACCTTCGCTTAGCAAGGCCCTTTGCGTTAGGAATTCTATGTTTCAACTATATGTCCTGAAGTTGCTCAAGGTACAGTTGAAATTTCTCGGCCGCCAATGGAAGAAGAGTAATATGAAACTATTGAGCGCCATTTATCAGAAAGTTCGACATAGATTGACTGATGACTGGGCCTATAGTAACGACAACGAGGCAAAACCTTGGGACTTTCAGGCAGAGGAGTTCACACTGCAGGCAAATATAAATAAGTTTCATCTCAGAAGATATCAGGAGTTGTTGTATCCAACCTACAGGGCAGGGGAATGTCCTGTTTCTAATCAATATGAGAAGATTAACCGTTATGAGGATCGTGCTGACGAAGATTATGATTTCGGAACCGACGATGCGAATCACATATCACCACTCTTCGAAAGAAATTATGAACGATGGCTCGAAAGCGAAGTTTTTCAACGCCACATTGCGTGGGACAAACTTTTAAGGGATTGAAATATGCCTAACAGGAACTCATCCATGTTTAATCAAGATCTTCCTCATTTGATGCGACGAAGAACAACCCGGCTGTCGTGTAGAACAATATTGTTGCTATCTCTGTTAGAGTGGCGGTCGTGGCATCAATATTAGGATTGTCTACTGGTGTTTTTGCTAGCAAAATTGGGAAGGCAAAGGAGGATACCACCATACCCGTCAGAAAGAAGATCGCTATATCCAAAGATTTGTTGACCTCACCATCCAAGTTATCGTAACCATCATTGCGCACGAACAATAGGGGTAAAGGAGTAAATCCGTAGAACAAAAACATGAGCAAGGTCCACCATTTCCCTGATAAAACACATCCTAAGATTATGAACGTTAGTCCCAGAGATCCCAGGAAACCAACACCGACGATTCTGTTTTATGGACGAGAAAGTTGTTGATTTATCGAGCAACAAGTGCCGAACTAAATAAATTTTAAAGCTACTTACTTGGTCATTGTCATCTTGCAAGTTGTTGTCGAAGATTCTTTCGATTGCCTCTATAATTCGTTACCTAGACTAAAGCGTTTTAACTTCGCGTGGAAACGAGACCAATCTAACCAACATATGTTCACAGACAACCTGTCATGGGCAATGACTCAGGCTTACACGAAACAGCGCTATCTGAGACAAATTGATCAAAGATGATTCAAGGGAGATAACTCGAGACACCGGGAACTTACTCCATTGTTCTAAAACGATTAGTTTAATCACTAGTGATAGTGCTCGACTGAGAGTCTGGCCAGTTTAGGCTGAGATTTTTATGTGGTGTGGTCTCTACCGGAAAGAACAAATTCAATAGCTAATAGTGTTTTTTGCTCTGATACATTGAACATGATCAGGAACACGAGACAAAAAGTCCAATAGCTCATTGTTATCTATGGCATTCGGGTTGATTAGTTTCTTAGTGAACTTCCTGGTTCCCCAGGCAAGGAAAATGAGCCTTAGCGGGACCAAGTACAGTATGATTGTAGCAACAATAAGACAGAACATCATCAAGTAGGATAAAAATGGTACCTTAAAGGTGAAGGTGTTTGAAATTCGTTCCAGGTAAGACGCAACGTTTCCTGTTATATCTTGCACAAGAATGATCACATCTTTACCTGCCTGAAGGCGTTCAACGATGGTCCTATAATCTTCATGTTCCTGCTGGTTACTATTTGAATCCTTCGCGTTTTGACTTTTGATTTGCTGTTGAATATCTTCAAGTGAGTCTTCGCATGCTATAATTTGTCGCGTGTCCATCAAGCTACAAAATGTCGATTCATCAAATCCAAGAGTTCCCCTCAGCCCAGGTGAGCTCATGATCGCTAGATTGAAAGCTAGGAGACAAAATAACGTTAGGGGTAGCATCCAAAGCTCAAAATAATAAGTGATCACGAGGAATACGACAAACGCCTTTAAGCTTCTTAATTTGTCCTCCCATTGAAAGCAACTTTTGATATACTTCAGCACATCAATCAAGACGGTAATTTGTGTTTTTGCCCTGTTAAAGTTTGACACCATTAAAGATTTTCTCAGTACGACAGGTGGTGGAACAATCAATTGCTCGGCGGGATGGAATGTTCTAATACATGCTCTTAAAACTGACCACTCGATGTCCATTCGTAAAAGTACCCGGCCTTTGGCGCTATTTTGCAGCTTTTTATCCTTCAATTGGTACCAAACCATCCGCTTATTATTTATGCTAAGCAAAGGAATCACAATTCTACCTAGAAAATCTTCTCCATGCCGATCTTCGTCATAAACGAGAAGATCTAACTGATCATGTATGTCCTTGACATCAAAATGAAACATTTCGTTCCACTCTGGATTCAGCGTCTTGTATTGGGTCGACGTCCGGTGGAATTGATTAACTAAGTTAATTTTAATGAAGGGGTCACTCTTTCCATTGATATCTGCCGAGGCCAGAGCCTCGGCTCGATATACCCTTACTATGAGTTTTCCGATCATGTTGGTCTGACGTGTTTCAGGGCGCAGGAAGTAATCTAATGGGTGGATAGATTTGGAATGAGTTTCTTTGATGGGAAGCTTCTAAGCGCATACCATGTGTGTTATTTTGAGAGACTTGAGAATGTGCTCTATTCAACCAAAACACCCACCATATTGTACTGCAACGTCAATAAGACGTACAGTTAGGCATTGATACCGTCGTTTAATCGTTCGTTACCCATAAAGATGTGGCTTGTTGAGCAGCAAAAATGACTTCAGCGGTCGATGATGACTCGGGCACAGGAGAGTCAGGTGAGCGCTCTATGCGAACGAGCCCTCTGAAGCACCGAGATAGTAGAGTAGAGGCATCAGCGACGAACAATTTACAGTGGTTTGACGAACTATCTAAATATCCACAGCGATAGTACTTATCCCAACCTTTTAACCAAAATAAAACAAACAACCTTCAGCTCATGCGAACATGGCTGAAGCGAGCGATAGTCGTAAAAGTTTCTGACTCTAAAACTACCGATAAATTATTTGAAGACGCTATTCGCTCTCTGGTTTACCATTTACCTCGTTTACTCCAATCTTTGGGTGTCCAGTGGATGTAAGACGGATCGATACGAATTTTACGTTTTTTAGCAGCAATGTCGTACATCTGAAGCGCGTCCTCATTAATAGTAATAATGTATTGGCCTTTGTAATAGTTGATGAGATTGAGATATTGGATTGTTGAGATTATATCCTCCTTTTTGATGGAAGTTTGCTCGGAAATTTCGCTTATAGTTATTTGCGGCTTCTCTCCGTTTTCGTCGATTGGCGATTTTATTAAGATTTCTAGTAAAGTCTCACTCCAATAAGACCGGTACGATAATAGACCCAAGTCGCTTAGAGGTTTCTCTGGACTACCAACTTTACCCTCAATTTTTGAAAGCTCATAACTGAATTCAATCAACAATTTCCCATATCCTTTCCTCTGAAACGGTGGGAGGGTCAATATGCAAGCAACATTGTAATCCTCAGAGGATTCCTTCTCCTTAGAAAAATAACCTACTATATGATGACCTCGCTCATCGCTCTCGGTCATGACGTAGAATAAAAATGGCTCTGTGTCATAATATAGTGTCTTGTGATCCAAGAAACATTTGGCTAGTAAACACAGATTCTGCGAGTAACTCTTGTTCTTGCGCCCATCTATTTCAAAAAAGCTTATGGTACCATTTCTGTAAATTTCGTTTCCAGGTGGGTGTCTTAGAGTACATTTGGTCAGATGCCTTTGTAGACATTTTCTTGATTTCACGTATTTTAGGCAGAATTCACATAAATGTATACATGACAGCGAGACCAGCTCTTGAGGGTATGGCGAAAAGTACCAAGGCTTGATCCGGTGTCGACCAAGCTCAATCATCTCTATGTTTTTAATGCGGGTCGTTAGAACATCAGGATGGTTGGCAGCAAGACTGCCGGTCATCCTCGGTGCTACAACAGACCCACTGCCGCCTGGGGCAAAGTTGGGCACTGTCTCACTTTGGGTTGTTGTTGGCGTTGCTTTACCTGAATCATCACAATTAGGCTGTTTAGCTGTATCAAATCTATCTGCAGTCACCCATTCGTCCAGCCGCCTGTTGAGACCATTGTAATGGACATAGTACTCGACTAACGCTGTGGCTGGTGTTCCGTTTTGGCCACTAGGACTCTGGCGTGTTTCCAAAATCTCGGCTTCGTACCAGTTGCCATCCCTCTCCACCATGTACCTCCGACCGACTTTCATGTCGGTTGGTAGCACATGACGGTCGGAGGGACTGGCTTTATCTATGTTCGTCGTAATGATTGTTTCTTAGGCTCCTAACAAGTTAAAAGGTAGTGGATCCGGAGGGGAGAGGGGGCTCTTGGATATCATCTATTCAGATTTTGCCACACATTTTCGATGCTGAGCTCGGCTTGACCTTGAAAACGCATGGAGCTAATATAATTCCTTGGAGGGAAGATTTATTAATTTTAGTCCTCATGTAATATTGTTACTCTGCAATTATTATTTTAGTTGATCGAAGCTTCAAGTCCAGAATGGCGGTAAATAAAAGTAGCATGCGGAAAATAATGTTCACAGGCCCGCCAAGAGAGGTCGTGTGAGTGCCGTGGAGCAGTGAAAAGACTCACTCATCAAGATACAAAATGCTTCGAGAATTGGACCCCGAATGTCCCTCGTTTTCCTTGTCGTTCTGGGCATTCAGATAAAGCATTGACGCTAGCCTGTAATTGTGAATCATTTATCCAATCAGTTTAGATCTTAACTTACTCTTGAAAAATTACACTTCTTAACTCTCGACATAATGCAATTCCTTGTCATATTATTGAGCCCACACTGATCGCTACATAGAATAAGAGAGCAATCGAGGCATCGTGACAATCTTACTGAGAATAACCAAACTTGGAATCACATGAAGATCATCGCAGCTCGACACTAAATTTGAACTTGACACTCAATACAACAGGCGATATCTCGGGGGTATTCTGAATCTTTACAAGCACAACATTCGACCTGCTACAACATGGCTGATCCTCTTTCCCAGCTCCGACTGTTCCACATAAATGGCAGGGACATCAAAGAACATAACGGCTATATCATATTTGGAGATCATGGTTGGCCAAAAACCGTCAACACAAACTATCAGATCTATTCGACGGACGACGACAAGAGTAAGAAAGAGTATTACTCTCTTGAATGTTTATTATATTTTCTCAAAAACATGGACGTAGCTCATCACCATTATGTTAGACAAGCTGGTCGAGATAACATTCCAGTTGTCCACCGACCAGATAGAAAGAATCTTCTTGCTTATTTGAAGGGCGAACAACAAACCTCATCTGGCATTGACAAGAATGCGCCCATACCACCTCTCAGACTTTCAGCTGCCGAAATTTACAAAAGAGATCACCATTCAACCCACGACCCGCAACCTAGCACTAGCTCTCAGTCATCTAATCTCCAACATGATATGACTAAAGGAGATAATTCGGGTGGAGCTAAGAAGCGGCCCCATGGTCCCGAAATGGAAAAAATACGCGAAGAGTTCGCAGCTCGTTTATATGACCAAAGTGGTAACAAGAAACTCAAAATTATACCCGGCGAAAGCATTGAGAAGAGTGCTGAAGCAGCGGAAAGTTCTGCTGCCTTTAGCAAGCTAGGTCCTGAAAAGTTGGCCGCTATGAGAGCAAAACTTCAAGCCCACAAGAGGACCACTATAGTTGATGCCGACATTGAACTCGGAAAAACTGGCTCGGGAGCAACTGACCCGAGCAATAAAGAGGCTGATATGCTGATCGCTATGGATTCCGACCCATCTAAGTTGATCAGAAGCAAGGAAAAGATTTGGAGAACTCGAGCATCAATTCTTCAGTCACAATCCAAAAATTTTGCCAAGACAGTATTACCTCTGGTCAACCTCATAACTAAGATGGACGACCCTAATAGAAAAATGCAGGGTCAGATGCCACCCGTGCCCACCGACATGCAAATGAACTCTTATCAACAGCAACAACAGCAACAAAACATGCCAAAGAACGCGTATAATCGTTATGATCAGGAAAGATTCGTCAAACTAGACATTGGTGTAGAGATTGACACCAAAAAGTCGTTTGTAAGCGGTGTAGCTAATGGCTTATCATCGTATAAGCAAGGCACCCCACCCACCAACAGAATTCGAGACTCAATTACACCCATAGCAAATGGGGCACCACGACCTATTGATCCAGTGCAAAGTCGGCACAAGACCACCATACCGCCCAGGCCAACCAAACGCCAATCAACAGTACCAATAATAGTAATACCTGCAACAAATACATCTCTCATTAATATGTATAATGCTTCTTCAATTTTGCAAGAGTTGACCTACACGGAGGGAACGCCAAGCAAAGGGCGTGAAAGTGAGATACTGATTCAACGCAAGAAGTCGGATGGTACGCATGCCGCCTACAAAATTATGGACAATCCTATCAAATTGGATGCAGACGATTGGAACAGAGTTGTCGCTGTGTTTGTTCAGGGGCCCGCCTGGCAATTTAAAGGTTGGCCTTGGGGTGGATCGCCAGTCGAGATATTTTCGCGAATTAAGGGATTCCATTTGAAGTGGGACGAGTCAAAATTAGATGACAATGTTGCTAAATGGAACGTTCACGTTCTGGAACTATCCAGGAGTAAGAGGCACTTGGACAAGGCAAGCCTGTTGAAATTTTGGTCCTCTCTAGATAACTTTATGATGAAATACAAAGGCTTTCTAAAGTTCTAGGCTGCAGCCGACGATGGCATAGAGGAGTCTACAAATGGATTATAGCCGCTCCAGTAGCTTCTTGACAGTGAAATAGATATACCCCGCACGTTATAGTAATTATAATCTTAAATAATCTAAGAATTGGACTATATTGAAGTAGTGCAGGATTGCTGACAAGCTAAGGTAGTAGAGTGTGTTGAGTTTAATAAAATCTTGCCCGTCTGAGCCTTCAACAGAGGCTCGCTTGTTTAAAGCTAGCCTACAACTGCTATCGATCCACGAACCCCCGTTGCATGTTTTCGATCTCCAGGATCGTGCAGTGCTAGCCATCAGATCTTTCCCTCATGGTAGATCTACCAGATCTTTCACGGAGTGTTTTTCTTTGCTCGGCTAGCATAGCCCATAGGTAGCGGGCGTTTATTCAAGCTGAAGTGCCTGATGAGAGATTCAGTTATGTATGAGCAACCATTGGTCGGTCAACTTGAATCGAGAGTATGATTAAATTCTGTCCATTTTTAGAGATTGGAACTGATGTTTGAGAGCCACCTCCTAATTTAGTGCGCGCGTAACTCAGATTCTCGCGAAGAAAGTTTGTCTAATTTGGATGACAACTAGCGATTAAAATTCAATGAAACTTTGTTGATCGATAGTCTATCGTATCAACAACCTGTCACCATAATTTAACCGGATTCTGTCCAATTTTAGGATTGTAAATCATTTCTTCCCCCGAGATACCGCGCACAATTCCCTAGCATCCT
>Ga0209372_1000641_pt1 | contig 11765 bp, 9 predicted proteins | sample AgamicAtPe_FD_187170 | JGI IMG/M metagenome (GOLD analysis project Ga0209372, IMG submission 187170) | Agave microbial communities from Guanajuato, Mexico - At.P.e (SPAdes) (version 2) | ecosystem: Host-associated > Plants > Phyllosphere > Phylloplane/Leaf | place: Guanajuato, Mexico | collected... | reverse complement strand
TAGTCTAGCACTACAGCACCTAGGTAATATTTGTACCCTGAGGAGCCTTGAGCATCAACACGTTCTCGTATGAATTATGAGGGTCCTCACACGAGACCCTCCGGTACATTCTTTTTTTTTTTTTTTAAGATTTCAGAAACTAACTACTAGCGATTGAATGCAATTAACAAGGATATTTTGAAAAAAAGGCCCATTCCATCCAAATTGGACCCAATCGAGCACGTTGTCCCCTATGATATTACGTCCTCAAAACGGTCGTGATAAGCCGTAAAAAGCCGAGCTCAAAATTTCGGCAAATGAAATGACTGGTGCAGGTATACAAAATATCCTTAAGGATTATTTTCAACCAAATCTGAAGATCGGATAAATACCTGGACTTTTTATGTGGAACTTGGCGGCGTGTATAAATATTTAAGTTATTTCGTACATGATGGAAAACGAACTTTCGTCGAAAAGAGCCAACAATTTGAACCGAGGAAACGCAATCCGAGCGAGGCACCTTTTGAATGTTAAACTGAATGGTGGAAACGTAAGCACCTTGTCGTATCGTGCTGTTTGTACAGGTCGGCTTTTGCGCGCTACGCATATTCTCTTTTCGTAATCACCGAGGATTACCAAGCGTCTCCGCGAGTACGTCTTCTTTTACGTACGAATTGTAGGACCTCGCCGAAATGACGCGATTTTAATTCAAGAAGGATTCAATGGCTCCCTTCCGTTTTGCGATAAACACTCAACTTCTGGTACTTTTTTTTCTCTTTCTCGCTCTCTCTTTCTATCTCTTCAGAGAGTAATTTCTCCGTCGTCGACAATTTCAGTGAATTTCGCGCCAGCTTTCTCAATTGAATTTGTTTACAAAAGGGAAGAATTTCGAGTGACTCGAACAGCGCGAATCAGCGTCTGAATTCGACGCAGGAATGACGATTGACGAGGAAAAGGCGATTGGAAAATTTTTCTGATTTCCAAAGTACAGTATGGTACTCGTAAAACGTTCGCGTTGCTCTTGCATTATGTAATACCTATAACAATTGTGTATCGTTCTCCCCTCTCTGGACTCTTGCGTGTTATCAAAGGATGCCTAAATTCGTTGAACAGTACGTATCGTAAAAATATGGAATTGTAAGGATCGTTTTATGCGAGCGATATACTTGCATTGACAATAAGGAGATGATGGATTATGGTAAACTTTCTAGGAAATAATAAAAGCTTTTCCGGGCGACCTTTCTTCATATTTTTCTTCTTCATTCGTTCATAATGATCTATACTGAGGGATCTATGGCTCGGTAAATGGATTCAGCTTTTTGGCGGGAGACCCGCCTTCCCATTCGGTACTGGGGGCCATCTCAGAAATTGTGTTCGCGTCCGCGTAAGATTTCCCCCCTGCTGGAAGGCCCGGCTCCTATATGAGCTCTGGACTGAGCCCCCTCTATAGAGGCTTTGGGACTCAGAAAAATTCCGAACTCCCCACCACTCTATATAAGCTCTAGGACTTTGAAAAATTCTGAGCTTTCCCCCTCTGAAGAGGCTTTGGGACTTGGAAAAAATATGAAGAAACTGGCGAATTATGAAAGACATAAATCGCCAGTAATCCTCGAGAGTTAAGAGTCCAAGAAATTTCTGTCCAAGTCCCGGCAATACGAATTGGGGGGGGCGAGAACAAAGACTTGAAACATGTCAATTCCGAGCTTTCCCCCTCTAAAGAAGCTTTGGGACTCGAAAAAATTCCGAGCTCCCACCTCCACCCTATATTATAATCTCTGGAACTTGGAAAAATTCCGAGCTTTCCCCCTCTGAAGAGGCTTTGGGACTTGAAAAAATTCCAAGTTCCTCACCACCCTATATAAGCTCTGGGACTAAGAAAAATTCCGAGCTTTTCCCCTCTTAAGAGACTTTGGGACCCCCTCTTATATAAGCTCCAGACTTAGTTCCTTCTATAGAAGCTTTGGGAGCTCCATGAGCAAGAGTCTGTTTTTTTTTTTAAATGGGTGTCTGACACCCAGGGGTTCTACCACCGAATACTGCCAGCCACCGTACCAGTTTGGAACGCACCGTCTTCTTCCTTTGAAATACTTAGCCTGAAGCGGTGACCATTTCATCTCAGACAGCCGAGACAGAGGACGTGCATGCGGGCACCGTCCCTACTATGGAATATCTAGCCATCCTTTAAGCCATGCAACTCGTATTTCAGCAGACTTTGGGTAGTACAGCAGGCATTATGTGCTTTTCCCGGCTGCAACTGTTGGCTCACATTGTACGCCGCATGGCTTTTAACTCACAACTTGCTGACCCTGCTGCTCGGATACAAGTGGGTGCTGCCAGTAGATGTACAACTCCCTCAGAAAACAAACCCACACTTCCCCCTGGTGCAAACAAAAAGAAGGGGTCATACAAAATGCCCCATTAATGTTAATTAAAGACGTCGGACACGTTCACAGTTTAATACTAATTTTCTGAGAAAGGGAAGCTTATGAAAGAACAACACCTACCTAACTCACCTATCTCACCAATACTGGCTGAGATATTCATGAACGACTTTGAGAACAGGATACTGAAGTGCAGTAGGTTTGGAAGATTGATCAAGTACTGGGCAAGATATGTAGACGATATTCTTATTGTATAGTCAGGGACTGATGGGCAGGTGGACCTGTTTCTAAAAGAAACGAACGCGATGCATAATGACATCAAGTTTACTTTGGAAAATGGGAACAAGACTATCAACTACCTGGACCTAACACTAACAGTGAACAGTAGGAGGATCGATTACAAAATCGACCGAAAACCAACCTGTACGGATGCCATTATCCCGAAAGACTCTTTCCACCATCCAAAGCACAAAATGGCAGCCATCAAAAACTATTGTCACAGAGCCACAACCATTCTGAAGGATGAAGAAGAAAGGAAAAAAGAAATCCAATTTGTGAAGCAGATTGCTAGAGCCAATGGATACCAAACAGAAGAAGTGGACAGAGTCATAGGAAAGATGTTAGCAAGGAAGGGCGAGCAGAATACAACAGTGTTAGAGTACTCAGGAGCTGTACCATACGTGGGAAAGCACACTGACAAAGTGATCATGACCTTTAAGAAAATGGATGTAAATGTAGGAATAAGCAACAACGCAGCTATGGTGAAAAGGATCAGCAATGACCAAACAGAGAAAAATGAAACGGCGGACCAAAGCGGAGTATACAAGATCACTTGCGGACAATGCGATAGTATCTACATTGGGGAAACTGGAAGAAAGTTCAGCACCCGTATGAAAGAACATGGTAACTCCAATGCAAAATGGAATAACAAATATCTGAAACGCTTCACACCGAAACTTCTACCAGAAGGAGGAAACTTAAGGAACAATTAGAAATTGTGAGGGCGAAAAAGGAAGGAAAATAAGCCCTCATCAACAATGTACGAGTGACTCAATTTGAAAGCGAGAAACTATTAGGATTGGTGATTGGAAAAAACAAGACGAACACTCTGGGCCAATAGGAAACAGATTTAATGGTACACGAACAGCCAATAGGAACACAGTACAAGAGCGAAGAGAGGTTAGCCAATCACAAGACTTCTACCAAGAGGACGGTAAAAATTCTTGCTATCAAACTGCCGTTATCCGAATTCATTCTACCAATAAGTTACACCAATATTTTCGCAACCAAAGCACTCGAGTTAGACGGGACCAAGAGTTTTACAAATTGAACGGAATCTTCCAAGGTACGATCCATCATATTATTTAATTCTTTTTACACAAGAAACGTAACGAATTTTTTATTGTAAAATCACAAAAACAAAAATACACAAAAGGTGACCGGTTTCGAGAAGACCTCATCTCATCATCGGACCTAGTAAACTAAACAAGATAAATAAAGAAGACAACGAAAATATCTTTAGTTTACTACGTCCGATGATGAGATGAGGTCTTCTCGAAACCGGTCACCTTTTGTGTATTTTTGTTTTTGTGATTTTACAATAAAAAATTCGTTACGTTTCTTGTGTAAAAAGAATTAAATAACAAGACTTTTACTGCCAAACTGCCAGAGCCCAAATTTCTATCACGAAACTAACAATGGCCAAAATATGTATGTATAATTATATAGAGGACTAACATTTTACTTCTTTTACAAATAGTATCTTTCTGGGCACTCGTCAGAGTCATGCAGGGTTTCATTCATATTCGCAGTCAGTTCCATGATTTTCTTTTCTCTTTTGTTTGCAACCCACTTTCCGACACAATTCAAATCTAGCTCATAATGCCTTTTTCTCGGAAGACATAGTTCTTCGAGAACTTGTTCCAATGTTAAAGTACTGGTAAAATGTTATGCTGTCTTCACTGTCCAACCAAAGTACATAAGCGATGCGTCCTTTTCTATCGGTTGCTATGACATCTTTCCACACTTCTTGCAATATCTTTTTCCAAATGAGTAAATTTCTCGGGATCCCTTGTGCGTTGGTCTGCCTTTCGGTCATATTCCCTCAGATCAGATTTGAGCCGGCTATCATGTCCAGGGATTCGCGTGATCGCTAGTCGAGAGTTGATGATCCGATTCTTCCAACTTGGCTGATGCTTGTTCAGCGGGTCGCAAACCATCTTTTCAACGTAGGTACGTGCATGAATATTATAAAGAAGTGCTACAACAGTAGATGCGGAGTTCTTTCAATAGATTTGGCTACTCCAGTAAATGGAAATTGCTCCGATTGATGCGAAAGCTTTGAGATTGAATCCATTTCCTGTAATCTTTTAGGCGAATGTACGTTTCATTTCCGACGGAATGAGCGGTTTGTTTTAAATAAGATAAAGAAACAAGAGCCAGTAGCCAAAACAGAATACAAAGTAATTGAGACATTTTTGTTATTGACGTGTATTAACTGAAGAACTGAAGGAATTAAAGAAAAACGAGCACTGAAAATCAGCTTGAGGCGAAGGAAATATACAGTACAAGTATACGTAGTTTAGGGATATGTTTAATCACAACAGATCAGATAATTTATTCTTCATTATCGCTCAATTATACCGTAATATTTTCTTATCATACTATAGATGCTTCAGAAGAATATGTATTGACTCGATAAATACTACTAGGAACTTATCGGTAGCCGTCAATAATAATATTGGGCTTTTCGCACCTCCTCTTGTGTATTTTGAACTTTTGGCATCGTTTTTGGAGGTCAGGGCAAGAAAATAAGTGGTTGACTGAGAGATTATTGTAACTGCAGAATAAACAGGAGGGGGCAGGCATAGATTTCAAGCAAGTGTGAGTGCCTGAGGCTGGTATGGCCAATTCTCATCCGGTCTAGGAGGATCTCATCCCGGCGTGAGTTGATTGGAAGACGACCATGGTTTTAAGTGCGATAAACAAGATTGAGTCCTCCTGAGTACAAGCCATAGCTGATGCCGGTTTGATTTTCTATAGTTTGCTGGAGGTTTGGTTACCAGTGTGAGTTCCATGCAGAGTTTATTTAAGTAGGGTACTTTACCAATTCTGGCTCACAGTTCACTTTTTCGCGACCAGGAGCGCTGGTGTCGCAGCGCTAGTATCGTTTTTAATTCCAACTCTCACCACTAGAGGGCACCTTTGTTGTTGCGCTAGTGTTGTTTTTTAGTATCACCCTTTGCCGTCAGAAGCGCTGATGTTGTTTCTTTCAGTTCTAACTCCTACCGCCAGGAGTGCCACTGTCAATTTTTAATTTACAATTTATCACCTAGAGTGCCACTGTCTCTCACCTAGAGCGCTACTGTCAATTTTAATTATGCAATTTACCATTGGGGGTACTAATGTCATTTTTTAATTAAGCAATTTGACGTAATATCACTAATTTTGTATCTTTCTATGTAAAACGAGGTAAGGTTGAGGTAAGTGAGGTAAGGATGAGGTGCAAATGAATACCAGTTCTTACCCAAGGGGCAAGGTATGTAACCTGTAATACACTGCATCCATGTACCAGGGATAGTATCTCGCCTTATTAAAGGGGTATATACATGATGCAAAGTACTGAGAATGCTATCTTCTTACCAGGTTGAAGAGGCATATGCATGGTACACAGTCTAATATATTAGACTGTGTACCATGCATATTACCTCATTTTACACAGAAAGATACAAAATTAGTGATATTGCGCCAAATTGCCTAATTAAAAAATGACATTAGTACCCCCAATGGTAAATTGCATAATGAAAATTGACAATAGCACTCTAGGTGAGAGACAGTGGCATTCCTGGCGGTAGGAGTTAGAACTGAACGAAACAACATTAGAGCTTCTGAAGACAAAGAATGATACTAAAAAACAACACTAGCGCTACAACAAAGGTGCCCTCTAGTGGTGAGTGTTGGAATTAAAAGCAATACTAACGCTGCGACACTAGCGCTCCTGGTGACGGAAAAGTGAACTGTGCGTCAGAATTGATAAATGTACCCTACGTATATAGTTATGGTAGAGGTTTTTGAGGTCTGAAAGGGGAAAGTGGGTGGTAAGTGATGTCTTGGAGAGGTTTATGGCTGATTCAGCCGCACGATCGACTAAGTCATGTGCTGCGATGTTGGCTTGTCCATGTATCCATATAAAAGTCACTTGGATTGATTGGGATTGAAGAGAGTGTAGAATGATGTGAATGCGTTGGGACTTGAGTGACTAGTGAAAGGATCTTTGATTGATGAGATGGAGGGGAGGGAATCCAACATTATGAGCTATTTTCCGGTGATATTAAAGTTGGAAATTCCTGTGAGGCAGAGGAATATATCGGTAAGTTCGGAGATGAGAACGGAGGCCGACTTAGGGTGGTGGGATGAATAAAGTTTCGAATTTATTGAGAAGGTCGGAGCATGCAAATTTTGTTCCCGTCTGTGAAACATTTTATGAATTTGGGATATTCTTCCAAGATGAGGTTAATGAGGGTATTGATAGACGTATCGGGAGCCTAGTAGTATTTCAACAGATCTGAGCGGATATTAGGGGGAGAATGTGAGAGTGATTTGGAGGGTGAAGCGTAGGTAGTGACGAAAAATAAGTAGGATGGCGTAGGAAAGGGTGTGATGAAGTGTGTGCAATTATAGTTAAAGAGTAAGTCGAATGAGGGTAATGAAGGGTTTTCGGCCATTGCTAAGAGGAGGTTGACAGTGAGTTTTATATGTTGGTAGTGGAGAGGCCTAATGTTCGTCTCAGCGCAGAGGCTGATGTGGGACTAGTTTGGAAGGCTCCTGTTGCTAGTTGGAGAGCTGCCGACTGTACTGTGTCGAGGCACCTGAGAACAGTCTAATTGACCGTCCGATACAGCTGGGAACCGTACCCCAGTCTAGGCAGAACAAAGGCTTTGTAAAGCTTTGTGCAAAAATATAAGCGAAAAAAATTGGTAAATTACTGAACTATGTTCATAGCTGAGCGTGGTAAAAGGCTGGGGATTGATCGTCTATTCCATGAACCTGAAGTTCTTGAAAATAAATGAATAAATAAATAAGTAAATAAATAATTACTTGGGGAGGTACAAGTTGACGCTATAGGAATGCGAAATGGATTAGATCCTCCTGTGGCTAACATCTTTCTCGACAAGCTGGAATCCGATGTACTCACAACCTCCCCCCGCGCACACTTCATCAGGGCCTGGATGCGATACGTTGATGACGTAGTCTGTATCTGGTGTGGCTCAATAAACGAAGCCCCCCTCTTCCTCCAGGAACTGAACAGCTACGATCCTGGGATTAAATTCACTATCGAAATTGGAGGCAACACCCTTTCCTTTGTGGATCTAAAACTATCTCTCGCAGACCACGGCAACATCCTAAAGATTGCATTTGGAATTCACCGGAAAGACACCTTCTCCGGCGTCTCCATTCACCGCGACTCGCTTCACCACCCAACACACAAGGCAGCCGCTATCAACGCCGCAATACACAGACTCACCAATCTCCCCCTCACTCCGGAGGCCACAGAAGAGGAGATACGATATATTGAGAAAATAGCTGAGATAAATGGACTCCGCTTGGATATCAGACAACTCATACGTAGGAAACAACTGCGGCAGATCCTCGCTTCTCCCAATACCAACCAAGTGGGCACAAAGGTGAAATGGATTCGCCTCCCCTTCCTGGGACGACTTTCGCTCCGCTTAGCGTCCGAACTACGACGATTCAACTACAGAGTCCGCTTTTACCCTATTTCAACACTGGGTACTCTCTCAAAATTAAAAGATCCCTCAACCCAGGAGGAACAATCTGGGATCTATCGCATCGACTGCGGCGAATGTGACGCTTTTTACATCGGCCAAACTGGCCGCAGCTTGGCAACTCGCTTCAAGGAACACAAAACCAAAGCAACAGCTGTATCTTCACATTGTCACTCGGCCGGACATGATCTAAACAAAATTTCTACCACACTCATCCACTCTCTTTCCAAAGGTGGCACCATGAACGCTCTGGAGGAAGCGGAGACGGTCAAATCACATTGCGATGAGCAACTAAACGACCTCCGTGCAACGTTTATACATCATTTTACTCGTTTCTTCTATAATTTTCATACGTGATGTAGATTTAACACCTTTATATTCTTTTCTTATATTTCACGTTTTTTGCCTGCCTCTCCTCCACGCGTGATTGCTCTTGTACCTAGTTCTTGCTGGTTAGTTGTTACCTGCACCTGAAGATGGTCTCTTTGAGTACCGAAACCGGTCGTATTTAGTCACTCCGAACCTTTGTACACGTTTTTTCTTGTATTCTCATCACCGTTGCAGTTTTTCGCTGTTTTCGCATTTTTTCGACTTTTAATTCAAAACGTTCGTGTATCTTGTACTAATTTTGTATTCAACTTTTAATTCTCGTTTCATTTTTTCGACCATCAATTTAAAACGTTCATGTATTTTGTGCTAGTTTGTATTATTTTGTCTTTTAACTCTAGCCTCATGCTTCTCTGTGCCGTTTATTAATTAAATTTGCCTTTGGCTATGAAAAATTCTGAAATTTTACCTTTCGGTTGTTCAGTGTTAGTGTGGTGATTACTTCACCTTTTGACTATCTGCAGCTTCGGTTCATCATCTCTGGTTCGGAGAACTTTATTTATTGTTACGTGCCTGTACCACCCCCTCCACCTCAATCATAGGAATGCGAGTAAGAGGAATGTATTTATTAGCCAACCCAAACTATAAAGATCATGTTTCATTTCGTTCGAGTCTTGTTTCAATGCTTGTGTAGAGGGGGGGGGGAACTCGGAATTGTTCAACGTCTTAGAACCTCCATACAAAGAAGATTTTGAAATATTCCCAAGTTCCAGAGCTTGTATTATTCTCTGACCACGTATTTCTTTATACTTTTTTACATAATTATATTATTTGGCGTTTTTTCCTGCCCCTTTCCCACTTCACGTTTTCCAGTGCCTTCGCGTCACTTCAAGGGGGTGGAAGCGTGGATAATCAATTGCAAAACAAATGGAATCGCATTTGGTTGAAAATCATTTCGAAAACGGTAATCGTCATGATTTGATCTTATTTTTATGGTGATTAAAATAGTTTAGGAAAAGTAAATATGGATGACGAGAAAATTCAAACATAAATAGTTCACAACGTTATTCTCTTATTTTCTCGTTAGAGTGATAGTTGCTTACATTGAAGGAAATATAATGGAAAATATTTTCCGAAAACAATAATTTTTAGAGTACTATGAATTTGGTGCTGGTGTAGGTGGTGGTGTCCAAGTATGAGTTACGCTATGGCGTTCATCTCTACCACAATAGAAACAACCCGGAGGTTTTGTTGTAAGAAATTTTAAATAAAGGGGGAAAGACAGGAATTTTTCCAAGTCCCAAAGCCTATTATAGAGGAAGAGAGCTCAGAATTTTTCCAAATCCTAGAGCTTATATAGAGGGGGAGATCTTCAAATTTTCCAAAGTCCCTACAGTAGGAGGTATTCCTTCGTATTTTCCACATATTTCATCATATTCCTTCATGTTTCCTGCATATTTCTCCATATTTTCCTTAATATTTTCCACCACATTCTTTCGTATTTTCTTCATATTTTCTCAAGTTCCGAAGTAAATTGTCAGGAGGGAGGGGGGAAGATAAATAATTAAATGAATAATTTTTCATGCTGTGAATCGATAACTTTCGCGCTACTTTCAAATTTTATCGGAATGAAAAATAATGACAACGCTTTGTATCAATAACAGAATAATTTATTAAACATAACAAAATAGAATTATGAAGAGTTTAAATGGGTATAATAATAATATATAACAAATACAATAAACACTGCAATTTTAAATTCTTTCAAATATCATAAGTCATAACGACATTTTGAAAATTAATTATAATCTCAAATTCAAGTAAGTAAAAGAAAAATAAGGGAAAAAGAAATGACGAAGGAGAAAGAGAGGAAGAGAAAGGGAAAGGGAGAGCCAATAAGTAATAAAATTTTTTTATTATCATTCCTTTTTATCTTTATGTTCGTTATTTAACAAATAAAAATTCTAAGTACAATATTTCACAGATAATTTATATTAGGTATATCTTATTAATTATGACTAGTTTAAGCATAATATAGAAACAATTTTTAGTAATATTAGCTATTATCGGAAGAAGTATGAAGACATTCAAAATTTGTATGGAATTCTCGTTTAAAAATATGAAAAATGATGAGAGTAAATTTTGTTCAGGCGAAGCGGAACACGCAATCTAGCACAATATGATCAGTGATATTGAAATAGGCGTTTACTTATAGTAATTATATAGGTAATGTATTGTTGTTCTTTTATTTGAAAAAAAAAAGAACTAATAATGATGAAAATAACGATAAGAAAGAAAAAATCTCATGAAAAATTGAAAGGCAAAATGGATAAAATCGAGATGAAATTACGCAGCATCGTGCTTTCTTGTTGGAATAATAATTATAATTTTCTTTCGTTACCATTGAAAAAACAAAACTTTTCGCCTAAAAAGAAAAATATCAATAAAAGAAAAGGGCAAAGGGAAAATTAACATTTGAAGTAATCACATTTGTATATATGTATTATCACAAATAGAAATACAATTAAGTATGATTTTCTTTTCTCATCCTATTTTGGTGCTCTGGCTTACTCTGTTCGGAGCTATTATAAATAATTATGATTGCTATATTTAAGAGTGCAATTTCTTTTTTCTATTGATTTTCGACGAGAGGAAAGGAGAACTTGGATTAATTACTGGCAAAGTAATAAAAATTTAACAAAAAAATTTGTGTAAAATAAGTACGAGTATAATAATAAATATTAGGTACTTAAATTCAAAAAACAAACCAAAAACAAAACAACAAAAAAATTCGAAAACAATGAACTTTGTAACAATTAAAAAAAGTAACGAATTTCGTAGCGGGTAACCATTTAAAACTATACATTTGATATGTAACGTTGCGTCTTATTGTACAAGAAAATAAATGCCTTTTTCTTTCATCGTTGGAAATATTATTTAGACTTCGAGAGGGAATATAGAAAATACATCGTAATTCACAATTCGTTCGAATCGAGGATTATATTTCTCTTTTATAAAACAACGCTTACTTATTAAGTGTGGGTGGACCGCCTACTCGGTACACTGAAATGCAATTTCAATACGTTGTATGAAGAAGTAAGCATTTCCGCGGTCAACTACAAAGGGGAGCAGTTTTTGAAAAAGGAGTACGCTGTGTACTGCGGAATATCAATAAATGCCAATTACGGGGAAGAAAAACACGTACTAACGTTACATTTCATGTGTTACATCATTACAATGGATTTTATATACAGAAGATACCGGTTAAGAATGAAAAAAAAAAAAAAAAAAA
>Ga0209372_1000639_pt1 | contig 11834 bp, 17 predicted proteins | sample AgamicAtPe_FD_187170 | JGI IMG/M metagenome (GOLD analysis project Ga0209372, IMG submission 187170) | Agave microbial communities from Guanajuato, Mexico - At.P.e (SPAdes) (version 2) | ecosystem: Host-associated > Plants > Phyllosphere > Phylloplane/Leaf | place: Guanajuato, Mexico | collected... | reverse complement strand
CAGACGGCCGGGCGCACGCAACAGCCGCACGCCAGCCGCGCCAAACTTGTTGCCCCGGCCCGAGACTGCATCGGCCTCGGCCTCGGCCGCCCAAACCACAACCCCAACCCCAACTCCAGCCCCAACCTAAACTCGAATCAAAACCTGAACCTGAACCCCGTCCGCCAAGCCGAGCGCGCAACAGCTGTTGTCCAAGTTTTGCGCCCGGAATGCGCAGGCGGCCGCCCAATTGGAGCCCGGCCGGCGCACCTGGTGGCGGCCGAAATGCGAGCAGAGGGCCGCATTCCGGGCAAATTCCGCGCCAAAGTGTCACTGCTCGCCGCTCGCCGGGCCGGATGGCCGAGCAGCGCGCCCCTTCCGGCCGCCGGCCAAGAATGCGCCCACTTCCTGGCCAACTTGTGCGCCGAAACCTGCTTTGCGTGTTGCGCAAACCCGCTCGCATCTGTCGGCCGGCGCCGCAACCACGAGCGCAGGCCGCTCCTCCTGGCGCCAAATTCCTGGCCCAAATCTGGCAGGATGGGAGCCATTTGGTGGCCTTTGTTGTTGTTGTTGTTGCCGCTGCTGCTGCTGCCAGTGCCGCTTGTGCTTCACGAGCTGCTGCTGCTGCCGCCGCCGCCGCTGCTGGCGCTCCGGGCTGGCAGCCGTTGACGCTAGCCGATTGTTTGAGTTGTTTAGATATGAGTTGCGCCATTAGCTCGCGAGGCTGGCAGCTTGCGCCAGTCGAGCGGCGGCAGCAGCAGCAGTGCGTCTAAAATTGGAGCTCGCGATAAGTGAAAAGCTTTCCAGCTTCGGATTGATACTTTGTATCAAACTTGTTGGCTTCCAGAGGCTGCGGCCGTGGAAGCGACGGCGGCGGCAGCGGCGGCGGCAGCGGCAGCAGCAGCAGCAGCAGCCAGGCAAGCTGAATGGCTTTCAGCGGCCGAGTGGACTCTGTCGGCGGCTGCGGCCTTTTATCGTCATTACCTGATTGCCTCCCGTCGAGTTCGGCCGCTCGCTATCTCGTGCGAGCGCCGGCGCTGGCGGCAAATTGTGGGGACAATCCGGCTGGAAGGCGCCCGCTTTGGCCGCGCAATCGGCAACTGGGCGAGCTGTTGCATGCAAAGCGCAGGTAGATGTAGAGCTGCCTCCTCTGCCGGCGACCCGGCGAGCTCGTTTAGCTGGGGCGCCTGAGCCTGAGCCTTCGCCATTGCCATTGCCTGTGCCTTCTTCGCCGCCTGTGCCTTTGCCTTCGCCACTGCCGCCGCCGAGCCAAGTCAATGGCCCTTTTGTGCGGCGCCATTATGCGATGGAGGCGCCTTTGTCGGCCGGCAACATTGTTTCCTGCTCGCGAGGCCGGCGCAAAAAGGCTTCACTCTAATTAAGATAAAGGCCCACGCATCAAGTGGAGCCTAATCGGCCAAGCATCGGCCATCGCACAGTGGAAGGGTTCAGCTGGCAGCTCTGCCGCCCGATCGATGGGCAAACTGGTGCGGCGCCCCTCCACTCGGCCCGTCTCAAGCTCAAGCTCAAGCTCCAGCCTCGAGCTCCCAGCTCCAGCTTCAAGCCCAAGCTGAAGGGCTGAGCCGAGCGAGGGATGGAACTCGATTTGTCGCCGGCCAGCCCCACCTGTCGGCTGGCCGCCTCTGTGCGCGGGAATAAATTAAGCTGCTCCTCGCCGCCGCTGCTGCCCGGAGAGCTTATCTCGCCAAGGAGATGGCGGATATGGCGGAATCAACAGGTGCCCGCGCGGCCGAGTGCGTGGTCCTGGCGCCGTCTCCTCCTTTGGAGCCGCCTCTTGCGCAACCAGAGCCGGCCGGGCGAAAGTTGGCCGCCAGAATTGTCGCCCGAGCGCAAGTTTGCTTAATTATTCACCTTCGACAAGTGGCGCCGCGAGTGGCCGGGGGAGGCGGCGGCAACAAATTGGGACTTATCTCTCGCAATCGGACAGAAGCGCCGTCCTGTTGGCTCGGCGAGCGAGTAAATCCCCGCCTCTTGGGCTCCAAGCGCAGCCGCCCTCGGCTCGCCTATGGAAGCGGCCTGATTTATGCTGCCTCCCTCTCGTTCTCGCCCTGCTCACTCTCGTTGCAGCTCGCTCGCTCGAAGCCTCAAACCGCCGGCTTGGCAACAACTTGAACAAGATGGATGAGCTCGCCGCGCTAATTGAGTACCAACAAGATCTTTTGCCAACGAGAGAGGCGCAGCTCGCGGCCGACAGCTGATGAGCGGGCAAAGCGGCTTGCTGGCTGGAGAGTCGAACAGGCTCTGGCCGGGCGCTTCCAATCCGTCGCACCTGGCGGCCGCTCTGAGGCGAGCGGGCGGCAAGCTCGGCGCGCGGAGCCGCCCATTGCGCAACTTGCGGGCCATTTGTTGTTGTTGTTGTTGCTGCTGCTGCTTGCTGCCGCTGCCGCTGGTGGCGCATCACTGGCGCTTTGGGCGAGCGAGCGGCCAAATTAGAAAGTGGCCGAGCTTTTGAGGCGGCGCCGACCTTGGCGGTGACATTCGGCGCCGCCGCTCTCCTCTCACGAGTCTCACTGGCGCAAAGCCGCCCTCTGGCCAGTTTGCTCCCTCGGCCCTCGAGTTTTTGCCGCCGCCGCCGCCGCCGCCGCCGCGGATAAGCCGGCGCCAGCGGCCGCCCGTGGAAGGGGAGTGCGCGCGACAGGTGAGCTGCGCGTTCATCATTATCGGGACTGCGGCTGCGGCGGCGCCAATTATGCGGCGACAGTCTCTCGCGCCAGCGAGAGCTGTTGCGCAAGGGGAGAGTTCAAGTTTTGCAAGCGGCTGAGCCGGCGAGCGAGCTTGGCGGCCGCGAGAGGCGCGCCTCTTGGGCGGGCGCACTCGAGTTGCACGAGAGCTCCAGCGGCGCCACCTCAGCGCCAGCCGCAGCCCCTCTCGTCCGCGCTCCTGCTCGCGCAGCCGCCGCCGGCGCCCGAACCCCTTGCGCGGATGTTTATCGCGCAGTCATTGACCCCCCGCGCCCGGCGCAACCTGTTGCCGGCCGGGCGGAAGGGGGAGCTGCGGCGGCGGCGGCGGCGGCCGCCATGGCGACGCCGCAGCCGCGCAAACTCGCGCCCGGCAAACCGACGCAGCCGCCGCCCCTGCAGCTCTGTCCGTCCGTCCGCCCGCCGCCCAGGTGAAAGTGGATACGCGCGCGCCCCCAATTAGCGGGCGTCGCCCGTCGGGGCTCCAGGTGGTGGTGGTGGCGCTGCAGCTCTCTGCTGGCGGCGGGCGCCCGCGAGCTTGGCCCGTCAGCTGGATCGTGTGTGCCAATCAAAGTGTCAGGCAGGCCGAGCGCCTGGCTGGTGGCGGCCGCATTGGCCGCCCGCTCACGCAACTCGCGCGCTCGGGTGGGCGTCGGCCGGCGGCGGGCGTGGGCGCGCCACCTGGCTGGCCGCGGCCGCAGGAGTGGCGCTCGACGGAACTGCCGCCGCCAGCGCCCAATGGGTCAGTTTGGGTCGCCAGTGGCGCGCTCGCCGCCGCGACGGGCTCTTACCTGGAGCCCAACTGGGCAAACTCTCGCCGGCTAATAGGCGGCGGCGAGACGGCCACTCCAGCGCCGGGCACCTGCGCCAAAGCCAGTTCAGTGACAGCATATCTCACGCAAGCCGAAGCCAATCGTTGGCGGCGGCGGCAGCAAAAGTTGAACGCCATTCAAGTTGATCATCGGTTCAAGTTCGATAGTTGGCGCCCGGCTGCGCGTGAGCCGTCGGCCGGTGCGCCATTGTGCGCAGCTCGGCGCCAGGTGACGTCATAACGAGCGTGAGAGTTGCGCCAAACAGGCCACTGTTTGCTCAGCGGCGGCGGCGGCGGCGGCGAACCCTTTGCGCGCGCGCGGCCCCACCTCTGGGCCGGATCTGGCCGCTTGGCGAGCCCGTCAGCTGGCCGGCCGGCCGGCGAGGCCAGCTCGCCGGCCCATCGGCGGCGCACAAAGGCGGCGCCTACCTGCCGGCCAGCTCGGCTTCTGGCGGCCAGATTGGCGCACGCAATCGTCGAATAGAGATTGAGCGGGGGGCTCGCTCGCGAATAGGAAGTGGCGGCTAACTTGATTGGCCCTCCTCTCGCTGCCCTCCTTCGGCTGCCTCGAGCCGGCGCCCCGATTCGCTGCGGCGCACGCGCGCTCGCAGCCAATTCACACCAAATGGGCCTGTTGCCTTTGTTGGCGGCGCCGAGCAACGCAAACGAGACTCACGTCAGCCGGGCATCAGCTCGGCGCCAACCGGCCGGCTTTCCGGCTGCCGAGCTCGCCGACGAGCGCCAACGACACTGGCCGCCCTCCTGCACTTGGCTAGCACGCACAGCTCGCGGCGCTTCCCCCTTGGCCGGGTGTCACCTGTTGTAAGCGCGGGGGCGTGGCGGCGGCCCGACAGTGATCGATGGGCGGCGGGCTGGCGGGCGGCTGGGCCGCCCGGCGCCAGTCTCGCCGCGAGCAATCGCGCATCGGGCAAAGCGCGCAAACGCTCGCCGCGGGCCCAAACTGGCCGGCCAAGCCAAGCGCCCGGCCGCCAATCAAGTGAGGCCGAGCGCAGGCTGACAGGCAACAAAGTGAGCGCCACTTCCTCCTCCTGGCGGCGGCCGGCGGGAAGAAGAAAGGGAGCCCTGCAAGCGACTGTTTGGCCCGCGAGCAAACTTGAAACAAGCGGCCGGCTCTGAGAAAGTGGCGGCCGCACGAAGCCGCCGCCAGTTACACCCAAACGCATACTGGCCGCCGGCCACACCAAGCCTGCTAGCGGTTGCGTCTTACTGCAGCGCCCGCTCAGCCGCCTCCAATGGAAGCGCCCGCTCAAGCTCGAATGAGCCATCCGAGGCGACATTTGAGCCACTTACGTCAGCCGCCTTTCTGCGCTACCACCCATTGTTGTGCGTCAGCCGGCCCGAAGAGTCTCGCAAGCCAGCCAGCCAGCCAGCTAGCTCGCTCGCTCTGCGCCGGCTTAGCCGGCCAAGTTTTGAGCAAACTTTGGCCCTGTCGCGGCCGCTCTGGCTGGCACACGTAAGCCAGAAATTCCAGCTAAATTTCAGCCAGAGTCGCGCCACTAAGTCGGCACCAAGCGCTCGACGCTTGCTGGAGCTGGCGGCGGCGAGCTTGCGTTGGCGGCGCTCGCTGCCGTTGCCGTTGCCGTTGCCGCTGCCTCTCTTCAGCAGCGCCGAGCGCTCTCGGCCAAAGAGAGATGATTCATCGCATGGGCGCCCTCGGCTCGGGTCCGCGGCAGCGACCCCTGGCGCCGTCTGGCGGCGGGACTTTTCTCGCCCTCCGCCTCTCCGCCTCTCGCTCGAAGGAGGGGGCCCACTAATAGACTTGCTCGCGCCTGCAGCTCCCTTTGCTCGGCCACCAGACCGGACGGTCGCGCAAACGAGCTCATAGGTGCGTCAGACACTTCTTGACTCGATCGTGCAAGCAGACGGCGCAAGCAAGCCAGCCAGCCAGCCAGCCAGCCAGCCAGCGCAGCCACTGGATGCGGACTAATTAGTGGCTTGATTTATTGACTTTCTGGTGCTATACTTGGTGGAGGCTGGAGGAGTGTTGGCAAAGTTGAGTTGTGGCGCAAGTTGGGCAGAGCGTGGGTTAGGTTTTGGAGGCTGCGCGACTTCGAGGGGAGGGGGAGGAGCTCACGTCGCGGGCTGGGCTCGCCAGGCGGCGGCAGGCAGAGGCAGGGGCAAAGGCAAGGGCGACACTTCCCTCCTCACCTGGCCACCTCCGCGCTCGCAAGTCCGGCCGGCGCGCGCCAGCCGAAGGCCTCCCACCTTTTCGCGGGGAGGCGAACAGAATTGATTAATATTTTGGCGCCGAGCGGATGGGCCGGAGTGTGCGCGCAGAGGCTGCGCTCGTCCGGCCGCCGAGGCTCATCCTCCTTTGTGACGAGAAGCTCTGCTCTGCTCTGCCGGCTAGCTGGCGGCCAATTCGCATTGCTAATTGAAGGGGCAAAACTAATGACTCAGTAATCATTCGCAAATGGAATCAACACGATCCTTGTGTGAAGCCGATCGATCATGCGGCCGCCCGCTCGAGCTTTCGTGCTCCAGCGGCGGCGGCGCCAGCAACAACAACAACCGAATCAAACCTGCGAACCAAGTCCGATTAAATAAACAAAGCTGACGCTCGGCGGCCGACTTTTTGGCGCCGAAACGAGCGAGCGGCCACTGTGCTGCCACTGGCGCTGCCCCCTCCCCCGGCCGGATGCACTTGTTGCGCTGGCGCTGTTGCTGGCGCCAACCGCCAGCTGCAGGCCGGCGCCGACTTGCCCCCGCCCGGCGGATGGGCCAGGTGGGCGTGCGGCCGATCAATCAAGTACGAGCCGGCCGCCGATGGTGGCTCCCCCGGCGACCTTCAGCCGGCCGGCCGGCCCGAGCGCATTGGCCGCCGCCCGCCGCCGCCGCCCGCCGCCCCGCAACCCCGAGCGCCGCGCCGCCTGGCCGCCGCCGCCACTTCCTGTCCGGCTGTCCACTTCCGGCGAATTATGCCCGCGCCGGCCGCCGGCTCATTAGTGGCCAATTAGGCGGCCGGCGCCGCAGAACGGCTCTGGCCGGGCCAAAAGTTAATGAGAAAAGTAATTAATTGATTGGCTTTGTCGTCAATCAGGATGCTTTGCTTGCGCCGCCGCAAGCCGAGTTTGGCGAGCGGAGCCTTCGAGCTCTGACTTTGGACTTGCGGCCTGAGTTGCGCGCCCCCCCCTGAGTTGGTTGCGCGGCCGGCGGGGGCGGGGCGGCGCCGCCCCCTCTGCGCCCACTGGAAGCGGCGAAACAAGTGCCGGGCGAGCGGGCGGAGGGCGAATTCCTCCGCCGCCGCCGCCCCCTCCTTATCTGGCCGCGGCGGCGCCCGTCTGCCTGCGCTCGGCCTCGCTAGCCGGGGCGCCGATAAGAGAGAGAGAGAGGGCCTGCAGCTGGGAGCGCGAATCGAATCGCAATTGGCCGCTGGCGAGCCGGACTCGCTCGCCGCATGCGCTCGCCGGCCGGGCGGCCGCTAAAGCCGGCTCAAACCGCTGAGACTCGGGCTCAGCCTCCAGCCAACAACCTTAAGACCGAAGCTCAAGCGAGCAACTCCGCCGGACTCCACCTTTGAGCCGGCGCCACCGGCTCGGCCCGAGCGGCTCAGTTAAGAGCGCGCAAGCTTTCCGCCTCGCTCGGCCTCTTTGTTGTGTCGCTTGGCCACCGATGGAGCCGAGACTGGCGCAGCACAGGGGCCGGCGCGAAGGCGAAGGCGGGCGCACAGAGGGCGAGCGGCCGCCGCTGAGCCGCGGAGGGCGAAGGACGGCGCGAATGAGAGGAGGAAGGCGAAAGGAGCGCAGAGGGAATATCTCGCTCTCTCTCCCACCAATCACCTGTTGCCTACCTGTTGGCTTTCGATTGGGCCGGCGAGCGCGCACGAAACTCGCCCGCCAGCGAGCACAATGGCCGAGGAGTCGCCACTTTGAGCGGGCGCCTCTGCCGCGCGGCCGCCGGCCCTGCTTTCGCCGCTGCCGCCGCCGCCGCTGCCGTCGCCGCCGCTTCCAGCAGCAGCAGCGGCAACAACAACAACAACACTGCCACTGGCATTGACACAAGCTCACGAATGGCACAAGGAGCGCGGAAACAACATTGTAAAGCCACTCTACCTGCGCACTTGCTCCGCTCTCAATCTACCTGTCGGCCGGCGGGGGCGCAACTTGTGCAAGTTGCGCGCAACTCAGCTGCCAACTCAGCGCCAACAGCAGCGCCAGCACATCCAAACCTTTCAATGATATTTTCGCCGCCAGCCAAAGCTACAATAACAAAGTCAACCATGGGGATGATTTACTGCCGCTCGTTTTGTACTTCTTGGCTCTTCTCTTAGATTCGCTCTTTGTTGTTGTTGTTGTTGTTGCTGCTGCTGCTGCTGCGCCGCCGCCGCCGCCACTCCTGTCCTTTGCTCGCGGCCCCTTGGCGCTCGGCCGCGCTCAGGTGCCATCCTGGGCCGGCGGCGCCACTGTTGCGCCCACTTGATCGCGCCGGACAAGTGGAGAGCCAATGGTGCGTATTAGTAATAATAATAAATGGTCAATGAATCCAGCCCCCAGCCGGCCGGCCTGCCGGCAACCAGGCCGCCCGCAGTCGGAGGGGCGGCTTTCGGCGCCGCCGCTCACTTTTGCTCGCTCGATGCCCCAAGCTCGCCCACTTTCGCCGCCTGCGACACTCTCGCCCGCGACGGATGGACGCGCCCACCGCTGCCCACCTGAGCGCCGCAAGCTCCCCCCTGACGCAACTCGGCCCCAGAGGCGCAGCCCCGGCCGGCGCCAGTTTCCGGGCGCCGCGAGCCGGCGAGCGAGCCGGGCGGACAGACGCGCGCCGCGAGCTGGCGGCCGGGCAGCCCGCTGGTTGGCGCGGGCGGCGCCGCCTGCCGGCCGCGCCTGGAGGCGGTGCGGGCGAGGGGCGCGGCCGCGCAGAGAGAGCGAGAGCCGGCCGGCCGGCCAACAAAGGGACACTCTTTGTTCGGACTTTGCCCGCCGAGTGGGAGGCGGCGGCGTCCACTGCGCCGCCATTAGAGCGTTCAACTGATGCACAGCTGTGCCCTCGGCCTGCCTCCCTCTCTGCCTGCCTTTGTTGCTGGCCTACGCTCGCTGTGCCAAGTTTCGTGCACAGAGCTCCATTTTGTGCTCCCGCCAGCTGTTGCCCCTCCCCCGGCTGCCTCCCCCGCCGCGCCCACTCCCCTCGGGGCGGCCGGGCGTTCGCTTGCGAGCGGGCCCCTCCCTCCCCCCTCTGCCGGCCCCACTCGAGTCCCGGCCGCCGGGAGCCATTTTTGAGCGGCAGCGGCCGAGCAGCGCACGCCCAGCTCGGCCTAGCGCCGTCCGCTCGTCAAACCCAATGGGCGGCCGGCGCCCAAAAGTCGTGAGCAAGCTGAGCCGAGTTAACTGGAAGCGAGAGGTTCACTTTTAGTAGCTTTGATAGCATGAGCTTCCTACAATGAGAGCGAGAGCGAGAGCGTGAGTGGCAGTTGGAGCGCATCCGCCAGTTGCGCCATCCGGTTCGCTTGCGCCGCCAGCCGGATGCGCGCCCTCTCTCGCTCAACTCTTCCGCCTCCGCCGAGCTGCCCCCTCGGCTGGCGGCGTCAGGCGGAGGCGTGTCCGGCTTGGCCGAGCTGACGACTCAATATGGGGCCGCGGCGCCAGCTTGGGCTGGCGCAACTTTGGGAGGGCGTCTCCGCGCGGCCGGACCGAAGCCGGAGCGAGAGCCAGAGCTCGCAGCCGGCTCTTCCGCCGACCGAATGCCCAATGAAGCGGCGGAGGCGCGAAGGCCGCTCGAACTTGAACCCTTTGCCTCCCGACTGCGCCGACTTTGCCCGCTGCGAGCGGCCGGCCGGCCGGCTGAACTGGGCCCGAGATGCGCGGCTCAGCGGCCAGCTAAGCTCTCCCCTCACCTGAGCCGGGCTCGAACTTCAACTTTAGCTTCAACTCCGACTCCAACTCCAACTCCAACTCGAACTCAAGCTCAAACTGGAAGCCCGAATTGGAAGCCGCCAAACTGGCTTCCACCACAAAGCCGACCGGCTCAGCCTGTTCGGCTTCATCGGCCGGCTCACCTGTTGGCGTTCCCAGAACAAACTTGCCACTCTGGCGGCGAGAGTTTGGAGTTTTAAGTGAAAAAAGTGGCTTTCACGGAGGTGAAGTCGGCATTGAAAGTCGCCTTCGGCTTTGGCTTCAGCTTCAGCTTCAGCTTCGGCTGCTTCGTTTGTGCGCCGGCCAACGAGCTGCATCCAGCGAGCCAACGCCAAGGCTGCCGCTCGCGTCCCATCCGAGTTGGCCGTCCGCGCGCAGCCAGCTTCAAGCTCCTGGCCAAAAACTCTCTCTCTCTCTCTCTCTGCTCTGGCAAACTCAACCCAGCTCGGCTTGACGCAAGCGAGCTCGGCCAAACTTGAGCCGGGCTCACGCAGCAAGAGCGGCGCACAGAGCAGGCGCACTGGCCGCTCGCCCACCAGCTAGCTTGAATTGTTATTCCAGCCACTTGCACTAGCAAGGAGCGCCGCAGTGATAATAAAAATAATGGCCGCCCAAAGTCTCGCCAGTTTCAAGTTTCCCTCTATCCTCACTCCGCCCTTCCTCTCGCCGCCCTCAAGTGGCTTGAGTTCGCGCGAGTTCAAACGACTTATTGTTGTTGCTGTTGCTGTTGCCGTTCTTGATGGCGGCCGAGGCGCAGGCGCCGCTCGAGCGTCGAGCCCTTTCGCTCCAGCCGACGCCCGAGAGCGACACGTAGCCTCTAATGGCGCCGCCGCCGCCGCTCGTTAGGCCGCCGCTTCCGCCGCCGCCGCCGCCGCCGCCGCCACTTCCTCTCGGGCCGGCAGGCTTGCGAGCGGCCGGCGGGATCATTAGCGCGGCCGAGAGCGCGCGCGCTCAACATTAGCCGGCCGAGCGGGCAGCCCTTGCCGCCAGACTGGTCACCCTCCTCGCCGTCTGGCGCCCGTCTGCCCTCTCCGGCCGCGCTCGCGTCCAGACCGGAACGGGCCGCCAGTTTGGCAGACAGGAGGCCAATTAGGGGAAGCCGGAGTCAAGCGGCGCCGGCCCGCTCACCTGTCGGCGCAACCGCCCACTTGTTTGCCATTTGCGATAAATTAGGCCCACTTGCGGCTCTTGCGCCGCCTCCACTTTGGCCCCGCAGCCTGCCTGGCCGAGCGAGCGGCCGGCCGTGGGAGCCAACGCAGCGCATTGCGCCACTTCGGCTCAGTGCGCTCAATTAGCGTGACATCTTGCGCTTCCTGCCGGCCTGCAGCTGGCTCGCCTCCGGCGGCGGCGGCGGGGGGCGCCGACTCTGTCCACTCTGCCGCCCCCTCCCACTTTGGCCGCTCTCGGCCGGCCAAGGCCAGCCAATTTGAGCCATTTTATCGCCCCACTCAAAATGGCACCGGCCGCTTTGGTTTGCTCAATTAAATTGGCCGCCCGCCCGCCCGCTCGGGGTGTTTGTTTTAGAGCTCTCGCATAGAGCAACAAGTTTTGCCCCGAAAGCGCTCAGCTGGCTTTCAAACTGGGAAGCCCAATAAAAGTGCGCCTGTCTGGCGGCAGTCTGGCGGCTCGAGTCAGTATGCGCAGTTTGCGCGCGCTGGCCAACTTGTTGTTCTTGGCGGCAATCCGAGATTTTTCCCTTCTCGCCCCTGCCGCCCCCAACCGGCCGCGTCTAGCCGCCCCAAAATGCCCATTCCGACTCCCATTCCAGTTCCAGTCTCAGTTCCCGTTCCCGTTCCAATTCCCATTTCCATTCCCATTTCAGCCGCAAGTGCCCGGCCAAAGGCATCAATTTTTGTCAAAGCGGGCGGCCGAGAGCGATTATCAGCGGGCCATTTGGTGCGCGCGCCCAGCGGGCCCACTCGGCCGCTCGGACGGTTTGGCAGAAGTGGAGCGAGCGAGAGATGGAGAGATGCAAACTGGCGATAAGTCCTCCCCTCTCCATGGGCTCGCCTTGCCCGCCGAGCCGAGCCGAGCCGAGAGCGAGGCTGGCTGGCTGGCTGGCGGGCGGCTCAAGTTGCGCTCGGCCCAGATTGCGGCGCCCGAAGGAGCGCAGCGCCGATCTTGAAAGCCGGCGAGAAGGAAGAGCCGCTTGTTAATTAATTGGGACGCTCGTCGAGTTCCAATTACGTAACTTCCTTTTGGGCCGCGCCACTGGAGGCGTCGGCGGCGGGGGCCCGGAGCTGCGCGTCTGGCCGCGTCCGCTTGAGTCACGTAATTTGCCGCCGCCGCCGCCGCCGCTGCAGCCGCTGTTGTCTGTGCCAGCGACTATGCGGCCGCTGCGCCCGGGCGCCGCGCCGAGGATCGCGCGCTAGAGGCTCCATGAATGGGCGACACGGAGACGCACAAACGGGGCGCGCGGCTGCGATGCGGCCAACTTTGCTCGCGAAAGCCGCTAGGCTGCCGACCTCCCCGGCC
>Ga0209372_1000637_pt1 | contig 11888 bp, 15 predicted proteins | sample AgamicAtPe_FD_187170 | JGI IMG/M metagenome (GOLD analysis project Ga0209372, IMG submission 187170) | Agave microbial communities from Guanajuato, Mexico - At.P.e (SPAdes) (version 2) | ecosystem: Host-associated > Plants > Phyllosphere > Phylloplane/Leaf | place: Guanajuato, Mexico | collected... | reverse complement strand
CTAAATTTGGCCGAGGATTCAGCTGGCCGAAGGGAGAAAGAGAAGGGGAATTAGAAACGAGAAACAACAAAACAGAGTGGAACGAAACAAAAGAACAATCGCTGCCCTCTGTCATTGTTATCTCGAATCTCCTTTCGCCCAAAATTCGCCAATCCGCCCAATGCAGCCTCCTAAAACTGTGACACTTTCCTTCTAACTGACACAACGATTAGCTGGCCAGCGCAAAACCTTGAGGGTGTCGCAAAGAGCTGAGCTTCCTGCCGCTCGCCAAGAACGAGAGCGCGTGCTTGTCTTGGGCCGAGCTCCTGCTCGCTCCGCAGGTTCAGCTGGCCTAGGAAGCAGGTGAAGTTGTCGCAAGCGGCTTGAGTGTCGCCGCTCGCCAGCTTGAAGGCCAACAGGGTAAAGGGGCGCAGAGGGTGGAGAGTTTGCGCCAATGGCGGCCGCTTGTTAGCAGTGAGGCTGGTGGCCGGCCAGCTGCCTCCACTTTGGCCCGCTCGCCTTCTGGCCCATTCGGCCAAACTAACCAGCGGCCATCACTTTTCGCCTTAGAGTGCGAAATATTAACCTCGAGGGGAAAGTTGACCCCGCTCGCTGGCAGCCACTTGGAGGGGCAGCCCGCGAGCCAGTGGAACTCTCGCCGCTTCAGCTCAAATGGGCCAACAACAGTTGGACGGCTGGCGTCTCGCTCGGCCGAGAGCCTTGTGCTTGTGATCTTGCTCTCGCTTAAACTCTGCAGCTCGGGCTTGAGTTTTAGGCGAGCTTGTAGTTGCGAGAGCATGCAACTAAGCTCATGCAGACACTTACGTGTGCAACAGGCACCATTTGTGAGCCCGTTCGCGCGCCAATTTGACTCTTGGATGCGACAGGAGGGTTGGGCGAGACGGTAGGGTTCCCTAAACGACACAAGACGGCCACTCTGAGCTAACGCGGAGCCGTCCGGCCGCCTGTTGCGCAATCCATCATAGAGCGGCGGCGCTCTGGGCGACAACGGCGAAAACGGCGGCGGCGGCGGCGGCAACGAGAAAAATAATTCCCATGAGGCTTCATGCTCGCCGGACAAGACAACAACAACAAACCAGCAACAACATCAATCGCAAAACTGAACGACGACGGTCGAGTTGCAAAGTTGGACCAGCATTCTCCTCTCGGCGGCTAAAAACGCGCGCTTGCCCCTCGCAGCAAAGGGCTGTCGGCACTTCCGGTGTGGATGTTCAACGAGGGCCATGACATCTCAATGGAGGCGCCGAGGGGGCGTTCAGAATGGTGAGAGGCGCGACGAATGGGGCCGCCGAGAGCGAGACTGAGAGAGCGATCAAGAGCCGAGCTTGGCCGCTCAAACAATGCGCAAGGTTTGCCGGGGTGTTTTGTTCTTGTCGCTCGCTCGCTCGCTATGGAAACTCACGCAGTTAGTCATGCAAATTGCTCATCCTCAGCAGCCGCCAAGCTCGCTAATGGCGCCAGCTGGATGCCCGCAGCGAGCGAGAAATTATGTGCGATGGTCGCGCAAACCATCGCCTCAAATCGCCAGTCTTAGTGGCCGTTGCGACAGCGCCGAGCTCAGGTGATGACGGCGCTGATTCCGATTTCAGCTGGTGGAGGAGGAGGATGCGCCGAATTGGGTTGGCGCTCGGGCGGCCAACAACTTTCGCTTGGCGGCTGCGGCTTCCTCTGCGGCTTTGCTGCAGCAGCAGCAGCAGCCGGCGAGCCGACCAGCGAGCAAACCAACCCCAAGCGGAGCGTTTAACCTGGCCAACGGCCACTCAGACTCGAACTCAAGCTCAGACTCTAGTGGCGACGATGACGCCGCCGACGAGGACGAGCAACAGGACGACCGAGCGGGCGGCTAAATAACAGGCGCGATAATAATATTATCTTGGCGCATTCGCTCGCCAAGCTAGCAACTTGTCCAGTTGACGTTCCTCGCCGTCAGGTGAAATTTTTTCTCCAAGCAAAAGCGAGGCTCGCTCCTTGACTACCTTGAACGGCGTCTTATTGGCCTGGATGCATGCATTGCTGGTTTGCATCCCCCGAGCGCCGGCCTCTCCGAGAGGACGTTCGCACCAAAGGCGACTTAGCCAGAGGCGTGAGCAGGAGAAGGCGAAGGAGGAGAAGAAGCGGGAGTCTGAGCACTCAAGACAACGAGGCCAGTAACTGCGGATACCGGCAATTTGCTCCCCGACGCACTCGCCTTCTTTATCTCTATCCAACCATCCCCCCCCCACTGCCCGCTGCCCCCACTCATCCCTCCGTCTACCTGCGAGCGCAAGTATCATCGAGCAAGCTCAGTCTCGCTCGACGGCCCGCTCAAAAGCCGACACGGCTCGCCCAGCGGACGGCTCAATGGCGGCCGCCAAGCAAAACCGACGACGGCAAAACCTCCTCCGCTGATCGATTTGCTCATCCAACTGTCAGGTTGGATTGTTGTCCTTGTCGCCAATTTGGAGCTAATTTGCTCACTGTCATCCTAGACACTCTCCTGAGCTTTTCAACAAAATTCTCAGCTTTAACTTGCCAATGCGCTCGCAGAAAAGTTCCAACCCAAAACTAGGCTCAATGAGTGAAATCGAGCAAAATGAATCGAGAGCATTCAGTCTACGTGGTTTGTTTGAGCTAGACACAAATCGACGCTCTAAGTCATTGGTGGTAAGAGGGTTAGCTTACACTGGCCATTTGGATGCTGCCAGCACCCAATTTGAGTTGGCCGTAAACTCTCGTGCAGGTGGCGGCGGCGGCAAGCGAAAGCTCTGTAAGCCAGACTTTGGGTAGTGTTGTTTGCTCCAACGGTGAATTGAAATCATAGACTCATTTAGATTGCTCTTTAGGCGAAATCGTGTGCGCAATCGAAGCTCCGCGCGGACTCTGAAACGAAAGGAAACCTCTCGGGCAGGTAAAGCCGGAGTAGAAGTTCATATAAATCATCTCTGGCGCTCGAATGGAAAGAAACCGAGCGGTCGCTCTACATCTTGAACCTTCCGATCGCCGATGGCTCCTTTGGTTTATGGACTCCACTTTATCTGGCCGCAAGCTAGCTGCTAGAGTGGCTAGGAAGGCAAACACTCCAACTTGGGAGGACGTTCCACTGATGATGACGCACCAATAGGCGTCTATGGTTAAGTAATTGGTGTTGGATCAAGAGGTGGGGAGGGCGAACTGCTGAAAAGAGTTGAGAGAGATTGGATGTGCGTGCAAGCAGATGAGGGGGGAGAGAGGAGAGGAGATAGAGGGCGAGACAAAACTACCATTACATCTCATTGAACTCCTTTCCGAGACTCCGCCAACCATTTGGCCGTCTACCTCACCTGCATCATCTATCCTCCTCCGTTCGTTGTCGATAGATTAAATTGCCTCCCGAGGAGTCGAGAAGAAGCGGCCTGAGTGGAGGAAGGTTCCTGTGGAAGAACAACAAGAACCTTTTGAGTGCCAACTAACTGGAGTAAGCTGATCATCACACTCGCAATATTTTGCCAAGACAGGCGAGTTTCAAGTAAACTCCCAACTTTTGAGGCTTAGAAAATCTCGGCTCTCTCTTTCTCTTCTCTCAGCATAAGCCCATAGTGTATAGGCATGGATGACCACCAGCTTCAATGCGGCCGGTGGTTTTGTTGTTAGAATGATTCCCCCTAGGGTGATGCTGACTTTGTGCCGCTAGAGTTGCCCTCATCAGCGAATACTTTATGAGAATTTTGCAATTCCAGTGCGGGGAGAGAGAGAGCGGAGATAACTGCATGGTTTGGAGGTGAGGCAAGACAGTTAGCCTGACAACCTTAAGCTGGACTTGAGCTACATTATTACAAAACAGCCCGAACTGGCCGTTCCATGGTCGGGAGCTCAAACATTGAATAAGCTCACAACTCTACCTGTACCCGTCGATGGCTCAACAAATTCATTCAATCAGTCGATCATCTGATTATGCTCCTCTCGCTCTCTTACTGTTGTGCTTGACTTTACAAACTCTCGAGAAGTAGATTGGATGGTCCGTGAGCCTGAAAGGAGGAGGTGGATCCTCTTCCTCGTTACTTTCGTTAGCCTCGCAAGAACAACATGCTGAGATCGGCGCAAGCCTGGTCATGCCCTTGCATGGCTGGAATAAAATCACTCGACCCAGTTCACGCTCAGAAGGGTAGTTTGCGAGTTTTTAGCCATTGTTGCCGCTCATCATCTCTCACTCGCTTCATAAGCATAATCTGCGCAAGCAAGCCGTGACCGGTGAATGAAGTAATAAACCGATAACCGGCAAAATTGGACAGCAGAACGATCAAGGCGGCAATCGTTGATTACAACGGCGAAGAAATGATGGTGGTCTATGTGTATTATATATGAGCTCATGATATTGATGGATTAATCGTTTGCCAATACAGATACTTCAATAGATACAAAAACTCCAACTTCACGCCCTCTTATGTATCTGTCCAAGTTCTCACCTGCGATACATTGATGGTTTGTTATGTTACAAAGTGTTGATTAAAGATTCGATCCTCGAGACGACTAGTTCGCTAGCCGATCATCCTCTGGAACGCTGGTGGTGATGATGAATTACCTCGATATATTAAAACATGCGATTGAGAACTTGGCCAATCAGCACCTGATAGCAAAAACATCGGGTCCACTTGTAACCAACATCGTGGCAACGATGCTCGAGAGGTATAGGTGGAGGAGTTTTGATTGGTACAGAACTAACAAGCTAATATTATAAAGCCCAACGCAATTTTTGAGAAGCGTTGGTTTACTTGAACGATCGCCCTTTCTAAAGCCTTTGATTGAATCGTTGAGAGCGGATATTGTCGCTCAACTCTAGCTAAGGAAATATCAAGCCGATTTTTGAACAACCTGGCTTGAATCCACGTTCATAATCACGATCGACTGTGTTGCGCGACGATTTCCTTCAGCATTGCTCATTACAACATTTTGAGCTGCAGATGAGCCTGGTGCACTGTTACTTTCAGCGATAGTGAAGTTTTTACCACTGCTATTCGTGGTGAAACTCGGAGTCGGCATATTGGAAGCATCTGGTCCGTCATCAATTGGTTTGTTACCCAAGGTTTCAACTGTATTTAGCGATGAACCAGCAAGAGCGATCTGAACAGGTATGTCTACAGTCGTGCGGCTTGAATTTAGTCCACCAATAGCCAGAGGTTGCTGTAGTGAGGTTGCTGATGGCTTGTCTCGCGATTCGACAATTTTGTTATTTGAGTTACTTCTAATCGCACTGGTTGGTGAGAGTTGCTGTTGCTGCTGAAGGAGTTGCGATGCGACCGGCGCCAAACTTGCAGCTATTGAGTGCTGAGGTGATCTAGCTGATGGTACTGTATTTGGTAAAACTGATCTTGTGGCTGTTGGTAAAGCCGATTGCCTGACAGGAGGCATAACAAAATTAACACTACTTTTGCGTACCGCGTGCTTAACCGGTGGTGGAACTGCCTCTACGTTGCTAGCCGGCTGTCTTTGATGCCTTTGTGAGCTCCTATTGCTCTGGTTCACTAAGTCTTGCTTTGTTCGGCCAGCCGAACTTCCGACAACCAGCGCCGAACTTGCCGTCATGGAGGCAAGGGCCGCGGTTGAAGAGGTGGCGACAACGCGCACTTGGCTCGAGAGCGGATAGTAGGGCGCAGGTTTCTGAACAGGGTTAACAGCAGGTTTCACAGGTCCAACTGTGGTCTTTTGGTGTTGCTGTTGAGACACCGGAGCTTGTTTAACTTTAACGGGTTGCTTCTGGACTGGTTGGGACTGAGGCTGGGTTGGCGTCGGTGGCGATTGCGGATGTGGTTGCTGTTGCTGTTGCGTTTGTGTTTTGGGTTGCGATGGTGATATTGTTTGCGCTGGTGGCTTTGGTTGTGGAGTTGGCTGTGGCTGTGGTTTAGATGGTGGTTTCTGTTGGGGTTGTCCAGGTGGTTGCGGTGGTCCGGGTGGTTTGGATTTAGGCCTTGTTTGTGGTGAAGTTTGTTGCTGGGATTTCGGTTGCGCCTGAGACTGAGACTGAGACTGTTGCTGCTGCTGTGCAGTTGCACTTAGTTTTGCTCGATTCGACTGGTTCAAGATGTATGAACAAGTGGCACAAAACCAGTCCTTGTGATCATTTGTATCTTCGCTTTCGTCAATTTTCGAGGAGTCCACAGGTGGATTGTGGCATCCTTGATGGTAACCCTGCTGACAGACGTCGCACAAAATTATTTCGTTTGGGGGCTCTGAGTTTCCGTCATCACAGATACAACATACTATGTCTTCGTCCTCATTGAACTGCTCCAGCGAGAGTTGTATATGTACATCCCGATTGTTGACCCACACTTCTGAGCCATCTTCGAAACAAACAAGACACTTCTTGTTTGGTTTATCGCATTTAACTATAGCGGCCGTATAATAGAGACCGTCTTTCCATCTCGCCAGTAGACTAGTAAGGTTCAATTTTTTATCTGTTAGATGCTTGATAGAGGCCGGCATATTAGATGCCTGTGGTTGAGTGTAGTTGGACTACGAACTTTGGGGTCGGTGTTGAATCTCTACGAGGAACTTTGTCGCCTCTTTTGGCAACTAAGTGACACAATCAACATTGATGCAAGATAGCATTTGATACCAAGGTGAGGGGCTTGTTGCGCTGCTTCGATAGCTAACACTTCTTTTTGGGTTTCATGACAGATAAAAGTTTAGATGAGATGATATGCCTAAGTTGGAGCACATTAACATCTAGCTTGAGGATCGTCAATTAATTTATAACAATATGATTGTTGATCTTGGTGATCGAGTCTAGCTTTCAGGCTCGTCAGGATTCCTTTTTAAGCGTTAAACCTCTGGATTAGTATGATCGGTTTGTTTCGATTCAATAATTTTGAGAGCAGCTCCGCGGAAACTGCATAACAACTGGGATTGTAAGTGTTTGGATTGGGAACGATGATCTTTGGTTTGTTTGTTGAAAAGAGCGACTCATTGGGCGACCATGGGCAACAAAATCATTAACTAATATGTGTAGAATCTACGCTTATAAACGTCTCAACATGATTGATGGATGAGAATTTTCGATGAGAATGCAGTTGAAATGGTATGGTTCTAGTTCAATAAGATGGTCGATGTTGCCAGACGATAGCTTTCTGGCTCTAATATACGGTTCGTATTACCTGTTCCATGGGCGAGAATGTGTTGATTGGTTTCCCAGCAGACTGCCAGCAAAATCGTGCTCCGAGACACATCGGCCCCAGCCTCTCTAAGCATGAGACAGGAACGAGCGAGCAGGAATACAGGCTAACTCCTTGTTGGTCATGTGAATCCTGTTTCTGGTGACCGAAGCCGAGGTCCTGAATAGGCTTTGCGGGTATAAATTCAAGTTTAAAATTTGGGTCTGAAATTTCGCCAGCCCGAATATCATTCATTCATTCACCTTGCCGTGCAGGGTTCGCACTGCTAGTCGCGATGGCCTCTTTTGTACGCGTGTTCATGGCCGCCGTCGCTATTACACAAATCCGACGGCCTGCGCCTGAGTCGCTGTCGCCAGTGGGATTTTGCATGGAGGTCCCAAAAGAAGGAAGAGCTAGCACGGCTGCTGCTGCTGCTGCTGCTGGCGCCGCCGCCGTGCTACTGCATTACGGCTCTGGCCACTCCGAGCGGCTGTGGTTTGCAACACTTTGTTGCAAATGCGCTAACTCAGCGGCCGTACAAAAGCGCCCGAAGATTGCGAGAACCAGCCAGCAGGCCAACGGGAGAGAGAGACGCTTCGGTGCCATTCATGCCCAAGTCCCACTACAAATCTTGACGCGGAGTCGTGCACAAATCTCCATTGCGCCAACCCATATGGGAAGACAGAGGGTGCTAAGGTAGTAGCGCTACCAACCATGTTGGAGTCTTGCCAGAGCTTGTTAGGAGGCAGTAGCATCAGAGGCGGCATTCACTTGAAACACATTAGGTTGCCGCTGAAAAATCTACACAAGCGCCAAGCTCGAGCATTCGCCGCTTTGAGTTTGGATCTCGCCCGAGTGACGTCCGACGCGGCGCTTTTGTACGATTCGCAAACCAGCGGGCTGACAACACAACCGTGAACATCGCTCTTCATGTGCTTCGGCCGGTGCTTCTGTGCATGAAATGTTTTTATGGCCAACTTCACCTTCGAAGACCACAACAAATGTAAGGCTATGCCGTTCGTTTTATTTAGATCGGGTTTACACTATCATTACGGTAAACAGAACTATCTAAACTCGACCATATTGACAATTCAATTTATCTAGCCACACTTATATATCCCTTCTATCGTCATCTCTTGATCGTTCAACTCACGATCAACCATAATCAACAATATATCATCAAACAAGAGCAGCATTAGCATTCTTTTAAATATACGACTCCACTTCTCAAGTATTTTCAAACTCTTAATTACATTCAATTTCTGAAAAAGCCAACCCAATTGAGGTAGAATTTATACTCTCTATAGTTAGAGGATCAACTTAATTGAACTCATTGAAACACCACGACAACAAAGCAATCTTTTCTCTCATACTGTCTCTCGCGTATATAATGTCTGGTATTAAAACGGAAAAGAACAAGAAGTTTAACCCTATCAACATAAACAACTTCTATCAAGGTGTCAGTAACAAGAGTAACAAAACCAATGTCATTCGTCATGTTGGCCTTCAGCCTCTGGGAAAAGTTGGTATTAATAGAAGGTTGCCCGCAAAATCTTTGCAACAACAAGATGAATCATCTCCTGTAGCATCAAATTCAGCAAATTCTTCTCCGAAACAAGAGCAGTCGCCACCACATCAACCAATCCTGTCACAATCAAACACCGAGGCACAACCTACCAAGAATCCTGTCTCCGTTCAGGGAAGACAAAATGGAGAGTTAGCAACTCAAGATAAACCGGTAGAGACCCCAATAAACCAAGATAAAGATCGCCAACAGAGAGATCAAGTGGTCGGGAGGCAAATATCAATTGAGGACGAGTTCCGAAGAAGAGGAGAGCCTCGAAGAGTCCAAAACGACTTTAAGGCTTTTGGGAGACAGACAAACCGGCCTCACCAACAAACGCCGCAAGCTCCGCGAGCACAGCATCATCATCAACCACAGATTCAATCCAAACCTCTCCCAACTGAGAGCAATAGCATCGATTCTAAAGCTCACCAGCAACAGGCCCAGGCGTCCAAGAATCCGGAACCGCCGCGTATTGTTGAAAGCCTGCAAAGGCGTCAACTTGATCCGCCACAAAAGCCCTCCGGCTCTTATCATCAAAATCAACAGCACTTGCAACCGTACCAGCAGCAACAGCGTGGCAATTACAGGCATCCTCATCATCACGATGATGTGAGGGGTGTGGAAGTTAAGAAAGACCACGAACTCCCCCCTCTCCAAGCTTTCAACAACAAACAAAACATGGTTAGTCCGAACCAGAAGCAACAGCAGCCGCCCCGGCTAGCGGCCGCTCAGGTACCTATACTGACTGACAAAGAGCTTGAAAACTTGGACAACATTACTCGTCAAACAAAGTGGGCCTCGGGGAGGATTACAATAGATTATGATGCTAAATTAAATTTTAGTGACGATGAGGACGAGCAACAACCAACGGTCGAGGGTCCAATTGGAGACGATAAGCTGGCCAATGATAAGGTTGTTCAGACAGCATCTGAACCAAGGCGTCAGTCTCCTCCATCTATTAGACAAAACAACAATATTCAGCGCCCACAGAAAGATCAAACCAAAACTTCGGAGGTTTCAATCAAAACACAGAACCAACCACCATCATCGCAACATAGACACAATCACGCAATACCGATGGCAGATATTAGCCAGCAAAAACAACATCATAGAGGAAATGCCCCACTACCCTCTTCAATAATCCAAATTTCGCCCGATATACAGAATCATCAGCAAGCAAACAAGCCAGCACCCGCTGTGCCAGCACCACTAAAGAGACAAAACTCGGTTTCGCCGGTTACCATCGTCGAGACGCAGGACCAAAGTTCGCTGCCACCTTCAATACCTGTTCAGCATCACCAGCAACAGAATCAACAAGAGCACCAGCCTTTGCAACCGCCCAAACCAGCACAAGCACCCTTGCTATACTCTCTACCTGGACAAAGCAATGGATCTAATCATGAGTCGAGGCATAATCAAGATTCTAGACATAATCACGAGCCAAGACACAATCATGATTCAAGGCAGAACAACTACGACTCTCGACATAATCAAGAACCCAGAAACAGTCATAACCATCATGATTCGCGCAACCAACAGCATAACATGGATCAGAGAGCCAACCAGCCGGAAGCGAGGCAAACTCACGATTCTAGACAAATACACAATAATAATAATAGTAGTAATAGTAACACTAACAACAACCACGAACCGCCGCCGAGGCATCATGATTCGCGCCACAAGCACTACGATACGAGGCACAATCATCATGAGAGATCTAACAACCATCATGGTGGACACAATTCTACTATTCACAACAATCATCGAGCGCCAACAGCTCCAAGATTCATGCGCGAGAACCATCATCGCAACGAATCTCCCCCGTTTTCCGTGTCAAATCACCAGCAATCACGACAACAATCACATCAGCAGCAACAGCATCAACTGCATGACCAACAATCGAATAACAAGTTCAGACCTGTGATCAGTCGAGTATTCTATCGAAGCGATATCAAACGGATATCTGGCGGTAAGCAGGGTGATTTGTTCTCGAATAAGAGCTAACGAGCTAGTTGGTGGTTCCAGTGATCATGGCAGCTTGATGATTCTAATCCGTACCTGGATTTCTTTGCGATCAACTTGTTTGTTCTTGGATCGCTCGAGGCGAACGTGTAGATGTAACTGTCTATGTACATTAGTCTCCAACATCTTGACATAAATTAATATATGAAAAATATACATATATAATTAAGAATAGTGTAGAGTAATTCCAAATAAATGTTAAATGCTGCTATAATTTCTACTCAACATGTGACACTTCCGTCAATTTCATCCAATTCACTGGGAGAGCCAATTCAATGTCAGGACACAATCTTTTCGCAAGCGCTACTTTTGGTTCGCGAACAAATGTCGCCGCAGAGCACCTCTTTGCATATGAAATTTGACTTTATTTTGTTCATCGGAAGAGGAAGAGAAAGAGAGAGGTTGTCTGGTTCGAAGTGATAATTTACAGCCGAGCTGTGTCACGTCCAACTGGTTCAACGCACGAGATATGTTTAATTGACCCCTTCTGAGTCCGAAGTGACTTTCTTGAACGTTTCGTTTCGTTTACTCGCTGAATTGCTGGACTCAATCACCACCGAGGTCATCGACATAATTCTGAATAGGAATAAAGGGCTAGACTATACTAATGAGACAGTTTCTGAACAATTGACTAAATCATTCAGAAGATCGACAGTTTGAGACGTCTCCCCTACACTCAACAATCTAACCTCAGCCCACATATGGAACAATCCGTCAGTCAAAGTTCTTACCCGAAACTCCGAATGGGAACCTGCCAATCGGAATTTGCGCAAGATATGGAGCGAGATTACGGCAACATATATGCATGCGCATGAAAGATAGACTCCCATCTAGAATCATGTGTCTGTTCTTGGTTTCTCGGACCTGGTTCGGTTCGACCAGAATCAGCATGTCAAAAATTCCTCTTTTTTATAGTTGATTAAACAAAATCTACGGCAAATTATTATCTGTTTTGATTGGCTTCAGTGTTGTTGATCCCTTGTTTCCTTCGAGAAAGGACAACTTTTCGTGTTGCACCTAGCGCACTGGCGCCTATATGCACATACAGACATAATTTCCGTCCAGGATCTCCAAACAGGCTCGCAAACCAATCAATCTATTCCATTGAACAATTCAAACATGTGTCCCTCAACCAAACGAATGGCCAACAAGCCAAGAACGAATTGAGCGGAATAATCCCAACTCTAATTGGAGGG
>Ga0209372_1000636_pt1 | contig 11920 bp, 5 predicted proteins | sample AgamicAtPe_FD_187170 | JGI IMG/M metagenome (GOLD analysis project Ga0209372, IMG submission 187170) | Agave microbial communities from Guanajuato, Mexico - At.P.e (SPAdes) (version 2) | ecosystem: Host-associated > Plants > Phyllosphere > Phylloplane/Leaf | place: Guanajuato, Mexico | collected... | reverse complement strand
GACACAGATGGTCTAGAACCCCTCTTTGATTCCTGGGATGTAAGGTACCCACCTGTAAAATCAGACAGATATAAATTACCCCCTAGAGGAGATGGGGAGCTTATATCCCAATCGACAGGGGGGCATACCATAGGTAGGTATGAATAGAACGGCAGCTCTTTAATGTCAAAAAGACAGGTTACATACCCGGGCTGTCTGACGTGTTTTATAGCCTTTTTTGACTTGCGGATTACAGGAGGTTGTTTGAGAGCTATCAATTCCATATAAAGCAGCCAGGAAAACAGGGCGCCCCCTATAGCATGGGGGTTACCTTTACGTATTCGTTTCCTTATAACATCACTCTTTTTAGTGCTCTTTTTATTACTACTCGATTTATTCTGTATAGATTGGTCTATATGTCGCCCATCTGTTCCCTGGTCAGGGATAATACCAGCAGGTGATTCCGTGCCCTGAAGCTTTTTCTCATCGTGTATATTATCAATATTTGTATCAGTACCTTCATTCATCATAGCAGCCTTGGCTAGCTTTTCATCATTGCGCTTTATTCGCTTTTCAGTTTCTTCCTTTTTGCGCTGCATTTCAGCTAATAGTGCATTATTATATTCCGTCTTAGCAGTTATATCTAGCTCTGATATCAATGCGGCTGCTAGCACACTAGTCTTTTCCAAAGAAAACACATTAAACAGCTTGCTTAAGACATGTATAGCTACACATTCCAGTGTATAGGTGCCCAAACCTCTAACAATATCTTTATCTTTATCATCCTTCAATTTATCAAGAAGGTAATCCTTAGCTGATTGTCTATCCTTATTGAAGAACTTCCCCTTCAACTGGCCTGCTGACTCATGGACGCTACCCTCATCAAAGTGGATAGTCAGATGCTCAATTTGAGTTTGAATCTCTCTTAACTCTTCGGGGGTTTGATTCGTATTATTACTACTACGGCTGGCTAGCAAGTCAAAGACTTTCCCCTTAGATACCGGATCTGTGTTCTGTTTGCGGTTAATACCTTCATTTTCGTAACTTCCTAGGAAGTTCTCCCAGAAGAGATAGAGTTTGTCTAAAATTTGTGGTGTAAGCACCACAAATTTTTTAGTTGGGGGGGTCCATAGATCAGCGTTGAACTTATTATTTTCAAGTTCCCACATTCTAACAGTTTGTACCACATCACCCCCTGCATTTATATTTAAGGCTATCTTATCAGGCGCCTGGCGATAATCATTTAGCCTGTACTCTCTTTTATAAACGTCAGAGTCGCAGTCTCTTGACTCTCTAACAAACTCCCTTATAACATTAGGAGTCGGCTGAATCAAACTATTCTTGATTTCCGATCTCTTTAACAAGATATCATTATCTAAAAAAACGGCGTAGTCCCGAGCTATCCTTATTTTCTCTGCTGCCTCCTGCAGTACTCGTCTGGGTATTTTATTTGTTTTTTTCATTTGTAAATCTTTTCTTTTCAGAGCCTCTTCCTTGGTGGATTTTTTCTGTCAGTCTGTGAGACGTTGTTGTCTTCTTGACTGAGCTGCCGGTACCAGGTATTTGTAATTATCCCTTGTGCTCTATCACGGCTTGTGTGATAGTATGCGTGGGGCAAAAACATTATGTTAGCCGACACCCTGGAAGAGATGTGTTGAATATGCTCTGGAGTATATTTAATATTGCTAAAGAGTGTAGGTATACTTTATAAAGGAATCGATCGTAAATCGATTCTACGACAGGCTTGCTTTGGTCGAGCATCCGATACATTTCAGTAACGTGAGCTGCCTACATAACTAGTATCCCACTTTTTTCAAGGATATAAGTATCAGACCATATGTAGTTCTTTCGCTTTGCTTATGTGGTTTAGGAAAGAAAGTAATTGAGAGTAGCCATATGCCAAGGATGGTAACTCAAATAGGGTACCCATTGCTTCCTCTTTCGAGGCCTTTGTTTCCGCGGGTTTCCATACGAAATAACGAGTGCAGTGCTTCCTCCTACGGGTCAGCTGTCAAAAGAGTTGTTCTGTCATATGGTATGTATACAGAAATCCGCTTTTTCACTCTTCTGCAATGGGATGACATTCGGACATGATCCAATCGACCTTCCTCTACTTGTTGATGGCCTGTAAAGAAGAGCCCAGCTTCCATCCGCTTTTTTCACTCTTCTGCAATAGTGGAGCGAATAATAACAGTTCTTAGCTAGAACATTCAGAAAAAACTACAGCATCCCTTGCCCAGAGCCGCTAACCATGTGCTTGGATCCGAAACCATGTGCTTTCATTCAATTGTTAGATCAGATCATTTGCAAAAGAAACCTATCCTTGCTTTTAGGAAAATATCATCCGAAGACGAAGAGGAATAGGGAAGCAGCTCTTAAGGGTTTGGGGCGTACCGGATAGCATTATTGAATTGATTATATTCGTAGAAAAAGCACCCCCAGAGGGAGTAAACCAACAAACATAGCGTACTAGTCCTTCCCAAAGCACTCTGTTTTCTCCCTTCTTCCATTATGGCCTTACCAAATGCTACTCTGGTAGTAGTATGATTAGAAAAACCGCACCCCCCTCTATTCCCTAAGAAAGCAAATGATAAGAAGCTAAGCGCCCTTGCTAACTGACTTAACTGATACTAGCATGGAACTAATTGAAAGAGAGCAGCTACTGACGTACGATGAAAAAAGGCTGCAGCTTCCTACGCTCATAGCAAAGGTGTCTATTAACAAGCACACTTAATAATAAGAAGATGAATGCTTGCTGCTTGGTGCTTTAACCACCGACTGACTCCCAGCTTATACAGAGATGACCCGTGGGAAAGAAACAGTGGAAAGTATGAGCCGAGAGCTTTGACTAGTTCCTTTTACGGTCAGGCTACGGCTGATGAGCCGATCCTAGGCCCCGGGGAAAGGTTTTTGCTTCCTTGGAGGTTGACTTTGAGAATCGAATCCTATCAACGGCCCTGGATAGCGATAAGGCACGGGCAAGGGAAATCTGCTTAAACTAATGCTACCCTCGGAAAGGGTGGTTCCAAATCCAATAGCGGAACAGCGATAGCGAACCTTGCTGCGGATGTGTAATAGAAATGAAGAGTAGATTGAAAATAAGTCTAGTACTTTTAGCGATAGGTTGGTCATCCTACTTTTTGTCATATCCGTTCTTTTTAATTAATGTTTTTTTCATGTTTACCTTCGCTGCAGAGCTATTTAATAGCAACAGTGAAGTCGGTTATTCAGTAGCTTATTCAGGAGCTAGCTATTGCCATGATTGACCAGGCACTGGCAGACGAAGGGGAGATCCGAGGTCTTATAGGATGGGAGTTACTTTTCTTTAATCAACGCTTTGATGGTTTTGCCTTTCCAAGAACAAGGCGTATAGAAGGTGGTCAAGCGGATCCCAGATGCAAAGGAAAAGCGGTATCAAGAAAAGAATAGTAGTATAAAGAAAGATAGTACAGTACTCAAGTAAATGAATTCGCCTAAGGATCGATGGAAAGATCAAGGTCCCCGTGAAAAAGTAGATACTAGATCGATATGATACTCTCATCTCAGGAGTAACTTCTTCCATTATGCTGATCTCTAGGTCCCATCGCATACGTTCCATCATCATCGTAATAGTATGGTCCCAGGTGTCCGAGCTATAGATCAAGATCATATTTAGTCACATTTCTACCGGTGCACTTCTCATGAAATAATTCCCTTTCCAAGGAAAGGAAAACAAGAACTCAAATACTCGTAATAGCGATCCCGATCCACCTACTTTTTTCTATTCTTTTATTCGAAACGTGCTAAAGCACAAGCCATTTTTATGCATGGGGCATAAGAGTGGACAATCTATGTTATCGAAGGAAGTAAATAACAACACTTCAGCGTTTAGGTCTACCCACCCTCATTCAGTAAACCAATAGTTTTGCAGCATTGGAATTTTAGTTGGCCAGGTCAGGTCCTCTAAAAAGAAAAAAAGAAACTACTTAGAATAGATAAATGCCATTGGTTTTCTCGTACTATACGATCTTTTTTGTTTTGTTTTTGGCCATGATTGTGTTGCTCCTGTGAAGGCTAGTGGGAAATCTCCCCTTTGCCAGCTTCGAGTGAATAAACTTCTTTGTAATTCCGTTATAACTCTAAGGCCTTGAACTTGAGGACAGCAACTCTTTTCTATTGATCAGAAACATAAGTAAGAAAAGTAGCTATTCAGAGAGGTACTTTATTCTTCTCATTCTTCAGTTCCTGCCTATTATTTACCAGAACTTAAGATCTTTACTAACTTAACCTCACGCCATAAATGGAATTCCCTATCATGAGCGCAACTGTATTTACAAGTTCAGTAGCCAGAGTGAGCTTTCTCCTCAATATGGATGTGGTGATTGTTCCTCCATTCAAATCATACAGACTTATTATCAGTGCTCCAAGCCCCATGTGTTCTAGGGCTAAGACTACGTTGGTGTGGGCTCCTATTCCTCGATATGCCGGACCTTCTTCTTTTTTCGAAGCTGTCGGTTCATCCTAGTTTTTGGTGAGTACTGGTCTTTCACCATCCTTTCCCTTCGCCAGTCTTAGTTCTTAGAAAATCAAGTAAACCACTGCCCAGGATTTCTTTCTGGGGCTCGCCCCATCCTATAATGTTTCACACACCAGAAAAAACCAGAACGAAGCAAGCTTCATGCGTGGTACCAGATAGATGTCATCAAAGACAGATCACTGATTCGGAGACTACCTAATAGGGCGATCCTCAACCAACTAGGGATAGTATGTATTGTCTTAGGAGGACATGGTGCCGACGGGTAATAACCTAGAAAAACTAATAATTAAACACACTCCATAAAAAGATATTACAAGATATGGGATACTTATTCAATCAGACATATTATCTCATATCATATCATATCACCATAACACAACGAGGAATACTTACTTAAAAAATCCACCGATTAAGGCTAAGATTGAAACAGAGAGGAGTCATGTTAAAAAAACTACATCGACCTTTACTTTAGAAGATGAGGGGGACAAGTTCACTGTAAATACAGACTCATACGCTAATTTAATTACAGAATATAAATCGTTATGTACGAAAGAGTCAGAATACGTAATGCCAAACAATAAAATGATCAAGGCCAAACAAGAATTTGAAGAGCCATACCCTTTTATTTCTTCAATAGAAATACTTAGTTTAGCGTTTATGGATCTCCTACTCCTATCCTAAATAAACATGTTTATCCAAGAATGAAGGAGGGGCTTGCAAAGTTCACCCTTGCATATAAAATAAGAACAGAGCCTGGTTCAGAAAAAAATGATGCTAATGACACAACAAACATTACTATATCGAGGACTGCCATTATGTTAACGTACAAGGATGGAACACCCCTTCCGAAAGAAATAATATACAAGAAAATTCTGAGTATTGTGGATTGTGTAAACACAGATAAATACGACGGGACCGAGGTTCTAGCAGTCGGCATCACGGCTTTTTGTGAGTATCCTTTAGATATTAGGGATAAACTTACAACAGAAGAGGATTCTTCTAAAGAACGAAATTTAATATTGCGGAAGGTCAATGATTGTATTGATTCGCATTTGACTAATCCTATTGAGAATAATAAAAATACAAACTATAGTAGTTATATTACTAAGATTAAGAAAAAGATGAGGAATTCAACCAAATTCATGGTTGGGGATCTGGAAACTATACCCTATAAAATAGGTGATAACAATGTACATACACCCTATGCCGGAGGGTATATGATGATTGATACTAAAAAGGGGCTTGACGATAAATATATCGAAATGTTCTACGCTTATGATCACAAGGTTGTAGCCAATGATTTTAAGGAAATGAGCAGCAGTCTGTAAAAAATCGCGTAATGGTAAATTACGGGAAGTATTAAGATTCCAAGATTCATTTCCGCTTTTTCCAGGGAGCATAGGAAGAGAGTATGAAAGGCGCGGCTATCACCCTCTGGGATATCCTTCACGACTCGAGTGAGAACCGGTTTCCACATGCATCCCATTTCTCTAATGAGGAAAGGGGCAACCCCAATGGCAAGTCGATGAACTGCTCCATAAAGCAAAACTAGAGTCTCGCTGTTCAACCCACGCACTTGTCTTCTGATACTTGCCTTCATCCCATCCTATCGGTCAAGTATATCACTCTAGCGAAGGGACTTGAGGTTTATCTTTTTCTTAAGCCGAAAACCCCACTTCAACAAAAGGATTGTTCAGTTTTGATCAAATCACATGATTTATCCGATTCATTCGATTCTCACCTTTCACATTAGACAAAACGATCAGCAGTACGACTTTATGGGAAGTTGGCATTTCAGCTCGCTGGATGGAATAGTCAAGTCAAGTTATGGCAAAAAGGGGGTTTGCTGTAGTGAACGAATTGGAATGTCCTCGAAAGGCGTATTTTCAATAATTTGATGAAGGAAAATGGCACGTTCCAATAGAGAGAAGTACTGCCCTCTACCCTAGCTAGAAAAGGGAGGGCTATCCCGAGTCCGTACCGTTGTTTGAGAGCGGATATCGATGAACGGAAGCGGGTTCATCAACCACTCTTCTAATAAGAGTTTCGCTCGTTCGTAGTTCCAGGGCTAGGCCAGACCCTCTAAACTAAGTGTCTCTTCGCTAGAAAAAAGTAAGTCCTGATCAAAAGTAGTCCTATATGAAGGTTCAGTCTCTTTGTCATTCCTTCTCCGGTCCTTTCATGGCCCATGCTGTTATAAGGCTAATACAGAAATAGGATGATTCTCTTCTGGGTAACTGGCATTTACTACTAGCGGAGAAGGCAACTACACCCTTAGCGGCCTGGATGGATAAATTCTCTTAATACATCTAGTTTCTATTTCACACGATAAGAGTCTAGCCCTTTATTCGTCCCCATAAGCAATTCATCTAGTACGCACTAGTTCCAAAGCATTTTATTTAAAAGGCATGAGTAAAACAATGATAAAAAGTCCTGGCTTTCGGGTATGGTAGAGCGTAGGAGTGAGTTATATACTCGCTTAGGAGTTGACCACTATACCAATATGAGTTTTTCGATTCTCTTGACGGACGATATGAGGTTCACGCTAGCTAGGACAAAGAGTTCCGAGTTTCATGGTTTCAGCTGCTATGTTGCCGCCACTACGGCAAACTCCTCAACAACAAAAGCGAGGGAGTACGGAAGATGAGTCTGGGAGGGAATGAACTCTAAAGGTTCAGTTTCGGGTGAAGCTTCCTGCTAAATACAATGCGAGACAATGTGTTTGGGTTTGGACTATTTCTGCTACTCCGGACTCTTTACCAGTAAACTCTTTCCTCCCACTCCTTCCATAGGGTGGTGCTTGCTTTTTCGGAATATCCGTATTTCGTTGACTACACAAGCTAATTGAGATAACTAGTCAGTCAAAAGAGAGCGAGGGGGTCAGACCTGATAATATGCGGCTAACCAACCGATCATTGCTGCCATTGCTTGGTGTGCCTACATCCATTTAGGAAAGTCCCTTAAAATAAAACCAGTCTATTTGTCCATATGACGTTGAAGCAATAAGTTATCCTACACATATATAATATAAGAAGAGATAGAAGGGGGGCGCTGCGAAGGTGGATGTATGCAGAAAAAAGAAGGATTTCTAAACTCTCCCTTATGGCGCTTTTTTCGTAAGGATTCAATCCAGCCACAAGCCTAGTCCTACTAGTAGGAAAAATGGTCAACTAGACTTCTACTTTACTACGCCGAACTGATAGATAGAACAGATAGTACTCGTTGTAGACTAGCGGATAGTATTTGAGGAACTAATAATCACAAGTTCCTATCCGGAAAACAAGCTAGCAGCCCAATGCGGGTATTTCTTTGAGCTGTGCAACGTTTCTCAAAACCTATTCATTCTTACTACTACCCCTGAAGCACAATCACGTCGACCAGATAGAAAGCAGAGCCCTCCAACCCAACCCTATTTCATTGCCTTTGCCTTAAAGGTTGATCCTTTACTCTATTCTTCCTTGCTTGTTGAACCAACCCTTTTCTCGAAGCGGTGAAGGAATGAATGTCCCGGCTTTTGAACATTGAAATAGCATTTATTTCTGAGTTTGTCTATGTGAAATAACATAGAAATAGTTTGTCTATGCCAAAGTACTGGCATGCGGGCAGAATCATAAGATAAGGGAGACTCTGTGCTGGTGAGAACGAAAACTAAGTAGCTTTTGACCTTGCATTGGTTGCTTTGTTAGGCAGGCGAACTAATTAATTAAGTAGAACAATATGTATTGTATAAGGAGTCATCGTCTATCAAGCCGCCAATTCATGTGAAGAAGAGGAAGAGCGATGAAGATCAATAAGAAATGCTTCCAGGTTGAGGAAGATGAGTCTGCTGGTCCGAGACATGCAACAATGTCACCTTTTTAGATGATTTTGAAGACGACTCGGCTTGCTTTTTCAATTGTTGGATGGGCTGAGACAGTTTCCATCCTACCTGACTCTACTGGATTAGCTGGGCGGTCTGGCTGAGCGAGCTGATGGTGTTCCAAGAGTGGATTGTTTGAGTCAGTATTGTGTTGCTCCGCGGCGAGACAGGATTTCTTTGCTGACTTGTTTGCTATAGGCTCACCTACTGCTTCGTAATAGGGGGAAGACTATATCTTTGGAAGGAGGTAGGACCAATCTCTCTTTGTTACGAATAGCCTACCTAACGGAAACACTAACCTATCGATAACCATATTTTGCAGTTGAGAAGAAACCTAACCTCGGAACCATGGAAAGAGATCCAGAAAGAAATCAAGGAATGAGATCAAGAACGGCATAGGAAGTGCCAGAATCAGAATAAGACAAGTTCCGGTAATGGTGAACCGGCACATTAATGAATAGCTTCCCGGCACCTTGATATCGCACATCATGCATAAGAGGATCCATAAAGAACCATATGTTATGTCCGAACTGGCTACATGACCCCAAGATGTTCCATCCATCTTCCTAGCTGCCGTGCCAGTGGATTCGTTCCAGAAGGGTTCCCGAGGATGTGAATCTCCAGCAAGAGGATGGCTGTAGAAGAAACCACAAGACAAATGCATATTCTGCTACTACATCAGAGTTCTATAAGAATCGAGATAGTCTTTGATGGCACTTTTGAAAGAAGAGAACTGGATTTCATTCCAGTAGACTATTCCCATTGGAATCCTAGTAGAGAAAGAATCGCAAGAAATGCAAGGCTTGGATCCGGTATTCAAGGAGTGGAACCAACTATAGTATAGTTTGGGTCTCAAAAAAGCGCCGTGCAAACTGATATCTCTCCGGATGGCAAAACCACATCATCACAACAAGAGAGGCATCCTTGACTTCGAAACAAGAAGTCTTTTCCTTAACTCAAACTCATCTCACTTGTCTTCTCTTATCTGAGACCCAAGCAAAGAAGGAATGGTGTTCCCTCTTACGGCTCCCTTTCACAAACTAGACCCACACAAACCCAGAGAAAGTCCATCTCTCTTTTGAAGTGCGAAAATCTCGATTATGAACATACAAAGGATACACAGAGACTCGCTCCGACGCAACCATCTCCTCTACTTCTACTAGGCTGGCCCCCTTACTCAATCCAATCATTTGCTAAAGCAGAAGGAATGGGAAGATGGGAAGCAGTTAGAGGTGGTTCCCGTTCTGCCAATCCATATTCGCTGTGGAACTGGTGGACTTGTCAGGTTGAGCTGTGCTTAAGAGAAAGACAACTCTATTTATCTCAGGTGCTGGTGCAGGTTCGATTCTCATAATATGGCCTATCCAGATCTAGATGAACCATCAGGCGTCAGGCTTTCCTAAGATGGCGGCAGGGGTCTCATTTCTGCGGAAGCTGAAGTGTGCATTCATTACAGCCGGGTAAGGCGGCAGGTTTCTAGAAGTTTTAGGAACAGGTTTCTATAGGTTTGATGAGAACAATGATAGACTAGACAGAATTTCTCTCGAAGAAGGGAAGTGAGTAGGCACTGAGCCACCTGTGCTGTGGTCAAATAAAAGGGATCGAAGGCGTCACTATGCCTAGGAAGCAATACATCCATCCTAAAAGGTGCTGGGTTTCTGAAGCTGTTGCCGACTGATATTTAGCAGAAGCTGGGGCAGGGTTGTATGATGTAGAAGATTGGAAGAAATGGGCAGCCCGGTGCAGTTGATAGGCATATCTTTAGGAACATAAAACAAGGAATCAGAGATATCCGGACTTGCCTGCCCCGGAAGACTGACTATGGCCTGCGGAAGACTGACTATGGTATGGCCTGCCCAGGACGATTCAGTCAATCAAGCAACCGAGGAAGAATAGGAGGAGAGGCCCCGGGCCTAACAACTTAACTCAGAGATTTAAATGCATATTTGGGTGAGTTTTGACCTTCTTTTTCTTCCTCCAAGTGCGCATCCTCTTCCCCTAGCGAAATAAGAGTGAAAACTGTTTTCCATCGCGCTCGGACGTGGGACTTCTCTTCTCCTTCTTGAGAATAGAAAAAGAAACTGAATTTAGGAAGGAGTAGCGTGTTGGTAGGAGGCCTATATTTCGAGAGTCATTTGCTTTCGTGCGCAAGGGAGATTTACAAGGACCATATGTACAAGTTTGGTCCTGGATGCAAATCACTACGCAAGGAGAATTACAATAAGCTAGCTCCAAAGTAAAACTTATTTGTTGCAATCAACAAAAGTGGGGAAATAAAACATCGACGGATTCTAACAAGTGAAATGGCTATGATCAAGCAAACGGGTTGAGAGATTTGAGAGACTGATTGAGTAAAAGAAGATTGAAGTATTGAGATACTGAGATTGAATTATCGAGTGAATTATCGAGTTACTGAGTGTGAGATTTGGCTTTGAGCGGATCTAGGTTTTGAAATGATGTAGGTAGTGAAAAAACAAACGGAATTAGCTAGGGTTCAAAGGGAGTTCCGTAACTGAAAGGGCTATAGTGCGAAGTATGAAATTAATCTGGTTCTTGTACTTTGGCCAAGGAATAACTGATCATGAACGAAAATGTGTGCTCTACAGTAAGAGTCCGATCAGGGTCTTCGGTCTGTAACTTGAACCAAGCGCCATAAAAAGATCTTGACCGAGGTACTGGCCTCGTAAGACGCTGGGAGACCTGAACCCTTCGGGGGCGGTCCCAAAGAAGTAAGAGGCTCCGGAGTGAAGCGATTGTGTTAGCTAGGAAGTGTTTTGCGTTAGTCAAACTATAGCCTCACCCGCTACATCTGCCTCGCAGTAAAACAGTGAGACCAGGAAACTTGAAAATAGGCTGACGTAATGGAAAGAGTAGCGAACTGAATTGTCAACGTTCAGTGTATAGTGTGAATGCTGCTGGGTAGACCTCATCTGGTTCCGAGGGGAGTCGCGTCAACAACGAAAATGACTAAACTATGATTCTGTATTCTTATCTTTGTCTATGCTAAATCCTACTTCTTAACCTCCTGTATCTACTCGTAAACACCTTCTATGTCTAACTATAGGGCAACTGAGTAACCAAAGCTGGTGGCCGACTATGGCAAACAAATGAATGATCGACAAGGCAGATGCCCCAGCCTCCCAAGTAAATCGGGTGACCACTCCGAAATGAAATAAGGAAGTGAAAAAAGACTTACATAAGTAAGTACTAGCATGAATACGCGGCCTTCACGTTACTCGACTGTCGAAACAAAGCCTTCTGAAGTACTTGAAAGAATGATTGATTTTAGTGTAAAAATGAAATGGTTTCTAATTCAGTGTTATTTGCCATTCCTTTCTTCTTGGAAAAGGTCGGGGGCCCAATGAGGACCGCAGTAGTGCCGCAAAACCCGGAAATGAGCATTAAGTTGAATCCCCGGAGCGGTGGCGGACCTGGTAACCTTTCTGGCTCTAGTACGAGATTCAAGAGAAGCAAAGCACTGAATTGGAATTGCACGGTTTCGATTTCTCAAAACAGCAAGTTAGCTCAGTCAATCATTTGAGATAAGATTTTATTTAGATAAGAAT
>Ga0209372_1000634_pt1 | contig 11935 bp, 14 predicted proteins | sample AgamicAtPe_FD_187170 | JGI IMG/M metagenome (GOLD analysis project Ga0209372, IMG submission 187170) | Agave microbial communities from Guanajuato, Mexico - At.P.e (SPAdes) (version 2) | ecosystem: Host-associated > Plants > Phyllosphere > Phylloplane/Leaf | place: Guanajuato, Mexico | collected... | reverse complement strand
CGGCGGCGGCGGCGGCGGCGACGTAGCCAGCGCCGGCGACGGCCGAGCCAGCCGCGCGCAAGTGGAAACGGAACTCGGAGCTCTGCGTTGTTTGGAGGCGCCAGAGGTTGCGCGGCCGGACAATGGCGGCCGAGCGACGTCGCCGCCGCCGCCGCCTTAATGCGCCCTAATCGCGTCCAGGCGGACAGGTGCGCTCTGCGCGGCCGAGTGTGTGGCCGCAATGAGCCGCTCGCCTGCCCTCCGCGGCGCCGCCCGGCCGCCAGTTGCTATCGCACCCGAAAATTTATTATTATTACCCAGCAAGAATATTCAAAAACCTGCCATCGGCTAACAATGTGCAAGCGCAGCCATTAGCCGCGCTCGCTGGAGGCAAGAGTTCGGCCAGCCGAGCGCGAGAGTCTCGGCGAATGATGAGGACGATAATTGTTATGTTTATGGCCAATTATTTCGCTCGCCCATTGCGCGCCCGCCGCAGTCCGAGGGGCCGCCCATAAGCCACATGCGGCAGCCGGCGCAGCGCCCGCTGGCGAGCTCGGCCGCCGGAGCCGGAAAGCACCCCTTGGGTTGGGCCGGCCGGCGGCGCCCCTCGACCGGCAGGTGATCCTGTCCGCCGCTCGTTGGCCGGTCGGCGGGGGGCGGCCGCCTGGCTCAAGGTCGAAGCGGCGGCGGCGGCGGCGGCCAGGTGCCGCTCGCGCCCGACGGATGGGCGACGCGAGCGGCTAGCCGGCCAACGGATTCGAGCGGCGCCATCCGCCGAGCTGGCGCCGCCCAGACACACGCTCGGCCTGCTATGCCCGGCCCGTCACCTGTTGTGTGCGCAAGCCCGCAGCTCGGGCGCAAAACCTGATTCTCGCCGCGCTGAGCCGGAACCAGCCGGCTGGAGGGGAAGGCTCGTGCTGGCTCAGGTTGCGCGCTCTTGCCAGCCCGTTGCAGCTGCCAGCCCTCGTCGGGCGCAACGTGGGCGAGCAGGCAGCCTGCGCTTGCAAGCGCCCTTTGGCAAGACTCTGCGCGCCCCAGTCCCTGTGCGAGTGGGGCGCTGCGCTTGGCAAATTGCATTGTTTCTTTCGCCGCCGCCACCGCCGCCGCCTCTAGCAGGTTGACCTTGAGCGCTAAGCTAAACTCAACTAAGCCAAACTCAGCTCGGCTCGAGCCGAGTCGGCCTCGCCTTGCTTGGCGCACAGCTGGCCCGCTCCTTTCGGAGGGCCCGCGAGCTGCGCGAGGCCTGAGCGGCGGCGGCGGCGGCGCAACATCTGCGCGCGTCCACCGTCTTACCAGCCGCGGGCGCCCCTCGGGCGGGCAAAAGCCGCCAGTCTGGCTGCGATGAAGCCTTTGTTGCCATTGTTGTTGTTGCCGGCTGGCTGGATTGGCGCCTGCATGTCAGCGAGCCGCTGATAAGCGAGCGCGGCCGCCGTCGAGAGCGGCCCATTCATCTAATTGGCGCTCGCCGGCTTCTCGTCGCGCCGCCAGCCAGCCAGCCCGCCAGCCAGTCTCGCCCACCTCGCAACGGGCAACGCCAGCTAATTAGTGGATCCAGGAGGTGGGGCCCGCGCGGCTTCCGGCTGGCGGGCCGGCGCGCGCGAGTGGGGGGCCCGGCGGCGCTGCTGCTGCCACCTGTGGGCGGCGGGCGCGCAACTCGCCCCCGCCGGCCGGCCGACTGGCTGGCTGGCTGGCTCGCGCGCACAACTGGCAAGCACGCTGGGCGCGCAACCTGGCCGCTCGTGGCGCCACCGCCGCACCCTAATCAAGTCGTCACATTTCATGTCATGCGCCCGCCTCCGCTGCCTCAAGGCGCTGGCCGCCGAGCCACCGGAAGCGGGCGACCGGAGCCACATGCTTGTTCTCAGCGCGGCTCTCTCTGGCGCCGCCGCCGCCGCCGCCGCTCCAATTTCACTTGCCTCCATCGGCTGAAAAATGATCCAGCCTCAGGTTGCGGCCGCGCGAGCAATTGATCAAAGACAAAACACTGGCCGCTGCATAATCCAATTTGCGCTGCGACGGCGGCGGCGGAAGCAGCTGGCGCCGGCCAAGCCACTCGCGGCTAATTGCGGCCGGCTCGGCCCAGTCGAGCCCCGCTCAGCCCGGCCCAGTTCAGCCAAGCCCAGCCCCGCTCGTCCGTCTCGCCGCCGCCGAGCTGAGCTGAGCCGAGCCAGGCCGAGCCGCCCCCAGCGGCCGGAAGCGGCGCCGCCGGCCGGCGACAGCGCGCGCGCCCCAGATTAAAGGAATCCCATCGGCGCCCCCTAAGCCGACTGGGCGGCCCGGCAGCCGGCTCAATTCAATTGGCAAATATTGGGCCTTCGGCGCGCAAACCCGCCGCCCAAACTCATTGACCAGTGACATTAATAACTTGTGACAGTTTATCATATTGCACACATTGACTCGGCGCGCGCGCGTCCATCTGCGCGCCCGCTCGGCCGGCCGGCTTGTAATTGCACAAGACAGTTGCGCCGGCCTGGCGCACATCTGCCGCTTCCGGCGCGCGGCGCCCCTAATGGAGGCGGACGGGCGCAAATGTGCGGCGCGCCGGGCGGCTGGACCAGGCGGCCGGCCGGCCGGCCGGCGCCCATTAGGTTGGCCCGGCTCGAACGGTGGCGCCCGTCGCCGGCTCCTCGAGGCTGGCCGCGCGCTGTTTGCGGCCCGGCGGCGGGCAGCAAAGAGCTGGCGGCGAGTTGTTTTGGCAGCGGTTTGAGCGCAAACGCGGCGCACAATGCACAATGGGATTTGCATTCAAATCACAACAACAACAACAACAACAACAACAGCAGTAGCGGCCGCGGCGCAAGAGTTGCACAAGCAGCGGCCCGCAAACCAACCCACTTGGCTCCATCTGTGGGCGCAGCTCGCGCGCCGGAAGTCGCCGCCCCATCGGCCGAGCGCTGGGATGATTTGTATCGCTGCTCCACTTTTAGCGGGCCAGCTAATGATCTGCGGGCCAAGTTCAAGCGCAACGGCCGCTCGCGCTCGTTGGCTTGCGAACGCAACCAAAACTGGCTTCTCTCCGCCAGCAGTTGCGCCCATGCCGAACCAATAACGAGGCAATAAATTTAAAAACGTCCGCCCACCCAACTGGCGCCCACTGCTCGCCCATTCAAATGGAGCTGCGCACGCAGTTTTGCTCGAGATTACGGCCGCCAGCTCTCGCAGGCACTTGCCTTGGCACTTTGCCAAACTTTGGCGCCGGCTTGACCGGGAGGAGGAGCGCGCGCTCACCTGGCGCCGCCCTGTTGACAGCGAGCGCGCGTCGCCCCCGCAACAGCAGCCCCCCCCGCCCTAATGAAGCTCCCTTTCAGCTGACCCACTTGCGGGCTCCCATCGAGCGGCCGGCCGCAGGGGACGAGCGAGCAGAATATTTGTGAATGGTCAACATTATTGAGCATGACAGTGGCACTTGACAGGCAATTAGTCTCTTGTCTCGCGTTGGCCGGCCGCTTCCGGCACCAAAACAAGGAGCTCAATGGGCGCACAATGGGCTACGTCTTTCAATTTAATTTCGCGCGCTCGCGCTCGTCCGGCCGCTTTGCTGGCTGGCCGGCCGGCCAACTGGCTGGCTGGCGGCCAGTGCTGCGTCCAATCATGGGGATGAGACGGCCGGCCGGCGCGAAATCGCACACAATTGGAGCGGAATCGCCGCTGCGGCTCCATGGCGACTGGCCGAGCGATTTGCTGGCCGAAGCGGCGGCTGCGGCAGCGGCGGCGGCAGCAGCAGCAGCTCGAGTGGAAAGGGATTTGCCGGCGCCGGCTTGGCTCTCAGCGAGCGGCGCCATTTGTCCGCGTTGCCAGCGCCGCCTGGCGCCTCGGCCGCGCACCAAGCGGGCCGCGTTGTTCCCATGGGGACCAAGTTGGTTGGGCAGACGCAGTTGAACTTGACACACTTACTTGCGCTCGCCCCTTTGTCGCTGGCCGAGGGCGCCCCAAGTGGCGCTCTTGGGGCCGAGTGACGCAAACTGGGCGCACTAATTGCCGCCCGCAATGGAGAGCCGAGCAGCGAGTGGGGGGCGGGGGGCGCCACTCTGCGCCGCCGCCGCCGCCTCAAGGCGCCAAGCCGAGTCCAGCGCCAGCCTCGGCCGCGACAACAAAGTGCTGCTCGCCCGAATCGGCCCAAATCTAGCACGACTCATTAACATCAGCCAGCCAGCCAGCCAGCCAGCCAGCCGGCAAGAATGGAGGAGAGCTCAGCAGTCTGGCCGGCCGATTCGTCACTGGGGCCGCGGGGCCCATTGTTTGCTTGCTCGGTTGTTAGCTTGTTTGCTCGCCGGCAATCAACAAGCCGGCGCGTTGCGTCAGCAGCAGCGGCAGCCCCAGTGGCCGGCCAGCCGGCGACCATTTGCATCGAGCGAGACGCGCGCCAGCACGGGGCTGGGCCGCATAGCTGCCTCTGAGGCTCGCTTGCGTGGCCGGCAAGCGACAAATTGATTCCATAACTCCAACTCCTTCCGATTTCCATGCTCAAGGGGCCGGCGCGCACATAATGCGCTCCTGCCACACAACACACGCAATTGCAAGGCCAGGCGCTCGTTAGCGGCCGAGCCGGGGCTGGCCAGGCCAGCAGCTGTAAACTTTGTTGCAAAACAAGTGCAAGCTCTAGCGCGCCACTGAGCCTCCAAGCAAGACGCATCCCTCCCCCCAGAAAGCTCCGCTTGCCTGTCCGGCAGAGGGGGGCTTTGTGGGCGCCCTTGCCTGCGCGCCACTGAGGCGCCTCTAATGGACGCCCGCCAAGCTAGCTTGCCGAGCGAGCCCCCCCCCTCTCTAACCCGGCGCCAAGTCCGAGCGCCGAGCCCAAGGAGGCCGCCCATGGAAAGCCCATGGAAGCGCCACTATCTTGCCAATTCCATCTCCTGGCTCCGGGGCGGCCGCATTAGAAGCGCGCACTGGCACTGGCACTGGCATTTGCATTGGCGCTGGCACTGGCGAGATCAATCTTGTGGCATAATTTAACACTTTGCCACATCTGACGCCCGATTTAAATCAGCGCGCCGCCAGCTCCAGCCCCTCCAATTTGGCTCCACTCTTGGGCCCCAAAAGGCGGCGGGCGCTCAGTGAGGCCCGCGTATCTGTTGCTCCTGTTCCGCCAAGCGGCAGTCGTCGAGTCGGGCGCCGCCCATGGGCCATAAACTTGCACAGGTACACGCATGTGTCATATACCTGTGCAAGGGGCTTGGCGCCGCGAGCTTTGGGCCCAATTGCCTCAAGTTGTGTGAACGCCGCTTGGCCGGCTTGCTGCGCTCGAGGTTCGGGGGAACAGTTCGGCCCCCAAGTGGGCGTAATTTTTTGGCCGCCATTGTGCGGCCTGTGTGTGTGCCAGCGAGGGGGTGCGCCGGCGAGCAGACGCACAGGCGGCGCCCTGAGACGCGCCCTCCCCGCCGCTCGGGCAGACGGACGCGCCCGCTCGACGTCAGACGGGCGCCCACACACGCACACACGCACGGGCGGCCTCAATTTGTCGCGCTCACGGGCCGCTATGCGCCATAGAGCCGACACGGGACGCGCAAGTCGCAACCGCCCGATGCGCAAAGCAAGAATGTTGATTGTTGTCGGCCGGCCCAAGTTTGCCGGCTTGAAACTGGAGCCTCCAGTTTGGGCTTGAGTTTGAGTTTGAATTAGAGTTTGAGTTTGAGTTGGCTTTGCTAGCGAGCGGCGACAGCCGAGGCAAAAGCAATAGCGATCATCATTATGATTGTCCTCCCGATTTCTCCGGGCGGCTAACCTGCGCGCGCGAGGCGCCCCCAGGCGGCGGCCGCTGTTTGTTTAGCGCGGCCGGCGGCGCTTTTGCTCGCCCCCTAACTTTCGTGCACTTCTCCTGCCGCGGCCGCAATCATATTTTGCCGCTTAGAAGAGCCTCGGGGAAACTCGGCTGGCAGACTGAGCCAGCCAGCCAGCCTCCAATCCCATCGGCCAAGCCAGACAACCGACGCGCTGCCGCTCGGAGGCTCGAAAGCCTCTGAAGCCAAACACTTGTGTCCGAGAGGCCTAGCCCAAAGTCAGGCCGCTGAACCTGCCAAGCTCGACCTTGCCGGCTGCCCGCCTTAAGTCGACAAGTGAATGGCACGGAACAATGGGCGCCCTCTACGCCTACTCTTGGTGCACAATCGATCCATCAGCGAGCGCGGCTCCCTAACAGGCTGGTTGTCATCGTTTTTGGCCCACGAAATGGGACCTGGGCGGCGCAGTTTTGCGTTCGAGCGCCAGCTGAGCGCGCGATCGTATCTCTGGCCCAAGATGCCGTCGCTCGATAGCGGCCGCCCCCTCTGGCGCTCGCTGCGAGCTCCCCGCGGAATTGGCCCGGCCTTGCGGGCGCCATCCGCTCGGCCACTCGAGTCGGCGGCTGCGCTGAATTCAGCCCAAGGGCGAGCCTCGCCCTCCTCCCGGCACCGGGGGCCAGCAGAGGGAGGCCCTCGAGCGGCCAGGTCGCGGGCGGCCGGATGCGCGCGCTCCACTGATGGTCCGCCGCTGGCCTCCACTCGCGAACACCATTAGCGCTGGCGGAAGTGGCCGCTTGTCTGCTCAACGGAAGCGGCCCTCAACAGGTGCCCACTGACGGCGCCCAAAGCAAGCGACAGCAGCCCCTTCCGCTTGGCCGGCTCGCAGCCCCGCCAACTGACTCATCGGGCGCCGCCTGAAATCCATCAAAGTGGCGCCAGTTCAGGCGGCCTCTGCGAGCGGCGCGCGCGCGCTCGGCCTAATTTGCATGGGCGGCGGCGGCGGCGGCGGCAGCAGCAGCAGGAGTGTTGTGTTTCATTAATTTGCTTCCTGTTTTGCGCCAACTGCCAGCCGGCCGGCATCAGAGGGGCCGCTAATTTGGTATTTAACGAGTTGAGTCGCGCGCAGCTGGAACGAGCGCCGGATCCGGAAGGAGGAGGAGGAGGCGAGGCGGCCGAGCGAGATGGATCGAGCGGGCTGCTGGGCGGACGGATTGAGATGGATGGCGTGGCGGCCGGAATGTGTTTGCTCGAGTGTAAACGAGCCACTGCAGCCGCCCGCCGCCTGATCAGCAGCTCGCAATCTGGGGCCAGAAGTTGGCGGTGCGCCCGCCTCCAGTTGGCCGCGGCCGCGGCCGCCGACTTCCGGCCCGAATGGAGGCGCCTAGCTCGCTTTCAATTGGCATCGGCGGCAGCGGCGGTGGCGGCGGTGGCGGCGGCGGCGGCCTCTTGGCCGCGAGCAGAGCTGAGCTGGCCGGCGCAATCTTTTATCCGCCGCCGCCGCCGCCTCTGCTTCTTCTGTGGCGGCCGAAGACTCGGACTGAGAGAGAGTCTCCCTCGCCTGGCCAGGATCACGCCCGATTAGGCGCCATCATGCGCGCCTTGCGAAGCCTGCAATTTGCTCGCTGGCGCGCGCCCAAGACGCGAGCGCCCCGACCGTGTGCAATGCGCAACCGGAAATGGTTCATTAAGGCCAGTCATTGTAAAAATGATGACACTGCTCGTTATCTGGCCGAGCCGAAATGGTTGCGCGCGAGCGCAATCGATTGCGCAAGATAGTCGATGGCCTAATGGGCGCCCAAATCCCCCTTTGCAGGACGGCCCTTGCTTGCGCCTGGCTGCGTCGGCCAGGTCTGAGAGAAAACTGGCCAAAGTTGAACACAAACTCGCTCCTCAAAATTGAACCAACCTCTTCGCCCACCAAAGCTAACAATTCTCTCCCCTCGCTCACCTGAAACAGCAAACGCGAACAATATTCAGCTGCATGTGGCCAAAATGCTCGAAAAACTACGACTCGTTGGAGGACATCGAGCGCCATGTTCGCTCCCATCTGGGGTAAGTTTTCGCGTCTGGCCGCCTCTGTGGCGCGCCCGCGCCATCTGGCGGCCGCTGGGCCGAACGCCGGCTCGCGTGCCCCTGAAAAGCGGCGCCGAGAGGCGGCGGAGGCCCCAGCCGGCTTTTCGTGCGCGTCGGCGCCACCCCTTTGCTTGTGGCGCCCCCTCGGCGCGCGGACTTGTTTACTGGCGCTGCACTTTGCGCAAACGACGTGCAAATGAGCCGTCGCAAGGGGCGGCCGATGCGAGCTGCTCAATTGCAATCGCTGGCTGGAAATTGCGAGCAGCAGAGCCAATTGGAGCTTGCAGGGCGCGGGCGACCTCTTTTGCCGGCGGCGGCGGCGGCGGCGGCATTTGCATGGCAGCCACAAGCGGCCGCCGCTTGGCCCGCTCCAAACAACTGCCGGGGCCCCAAAACCACTCAAATGGGGCGCCGCTCGCTGGGCCTCCGCTCGGCCCCTCTGGCTGGCGCTGTTCCCTGTGCTCGCGCTTTGCTCGCGAGCGGCCCACTGAGCGGGCGGCCGGGCGACAACTGGAAATCATTATTGTTGTTGCTGCCCCCCCCCCGCGCTGGCCGCGCGCAATCCATTGGGGCCCCAATTGCGCGGCCAGCATTCATTAGCGTCGCTCGGCTGCCTCTGATATATCGATTCGGGTTTGCTTCCGGCGGGGCCGGCCGCAAGTGGCCGGCTTGGGCGCCGCCGCTCGCCACGTAAGCGCGCGCTAATTAGTCCATCAATCAAGGGCTCTCCGCCCTTGGGCCAGGTGGCCGGTGCGTCTGCGCGCCCCAGCCACTCGGATGAGCCGAGGGCGCCGCTTTGGCCGCCGCCGCCGCCGCCGCCGCCAAGCAGATAATAATCGAGCTTCGAGCGGGCAAAATTTGTCTGCGTCGGGCGCCGCTTATCTGGGGCGCAGATCGGGGCGGCCAACTCGACTTTGCTCGGCCGGCCGATGGCGGAAATGAAAAATGAACTCGCCTACTTGTTGTCCCTGTGGTTGGCCTCCCCCCCCCTCAAACCCAACACTCTGGGGCCCAAGACTGAAAAGCGGCGCATAATGGGCGGCCCACTTTAAAGGTTAGCCGGCGAGCGTGACCGCGGCCGCCGCATCCAAAGGCGCGCAACCAGCGCGTGCTCCTAATTGAAGTGTCGCTCGCGCCGGATCCACTCGAGCCGCTTTGCGCGGCGCCATTTCTTCATCAATCATTGGCGCCATTGGCCGCCCGTCTTGGGCCGGGCGCCGAGGGGGCGCTGCGGGCGGCCGCCGGCGCCTGGGGAGCGGCGGCTCGATTGGCCCCCCTTCCGCTGGCCGCCCTGGGCGCAAGTGGAGCGAGCGAGCCAGCCCGCCGATCCTATCGCCGCCCACCTGCCCCTAATAGGCGCCAGGCCGGCCATTACCATATCATGGGGCCGCGCAGGCCGCGTTATTGTTCCCATCGGCGCCACCATTAGCTCGCCAGCGGAGCCGAGGAGCCCGGCATCGCGGCCAAGGGGCCGGGCGAAGCGGGGCGCCGGAAGCGGAGGGTGGAAGTGGAGGGTGGAAATGGAGAGTGGAAATGGAACCTGAGCGGCGCGCGGACAGCGACGGCCGCGCCCAAGTCGCGGGGGTCGACTGGCCGGCCGGGCGGCCATTTTTCATTCATCATCATTAGCGGGCGCGAACTGGCCAACTGAAGCGACCCAATGGCCGGCTCGCTCATGTAAGCGGCTTACTGGGTTTCGCGCGCGCTTCCGCTCGGCTCGGCGCCTCAGAGCGGCCGACTTGTTCACCTGGGCGCGCGAACAATCTGATTAAATCGAGCGTCGGCCATTGTTGTTGTCGTTGTCGGTGTTGCCGCCGCTGCCGCTGCCGCCGCCGCCGCTGAGTGGGGCCGGTTTTGTGTTGCGCAAGAGGAAGTTGTGAGACAAAAATGATCATTAATTTCCACGCTCGAGGGAGCCGGCGACTCTCGCGGCCGCCAGCTACTTCCATCCATTTCTCTCGTTTGTTTTAATTCTTGGTTGGCCGAAGGCAAATAAATAAACAAAGCGAGCGTGAGCTCGAGTTCGGGCTTGTGTTTGAGTCAGAGTCAGAGTCTTAGTCTTAGTCTGAGCCTGAATCTGAGTCTAAGTCTGGGTCGGAGTGAAAGTCAGACTTGGAGTCTGCTTCTGAGAGAAAGCCGGCCAGAGCGAGCGGGAGCGGAAGAGCGGCGAGCTCGCCTGCGCAAAACAATGGCCGAGCGGCGCAGAATGATGAACTGAAGCCGCAAATTGCGACTTGGACGACTCTGTCCGTCCGCAGGCTCGCCAGCAAGCCAGCCGGGCAGCTAGCGGCGCCCGCGAACGCAGCTAGCGCCTTCCAAACAAACGCTCTCGGCGGCGACGAGATGTTTGGCTCATGTCGCCTGGTGACACCAGTTATTTATTGGCCCAGAAAGCGCGCTCGCAGGATACATTGGGCCGCTCCTTTATTTGCCGGCGCCGGGCCAGTTTTATCTCGGCCGCCCGCTCGCCGCCTCTCAGCTCTCAGGCTAAATTTAGCCATTTAGACCATTATCATGTGATGGCCATCTCAGCTTAACGATCTCGCTCTCGCAGGCGCGCAATCTGTGCTGCGAGAAGTGCGCGATGACTGCCACGCCCGCTGGCGCCATCGCGCGGCCGCCCGCTTAAGCGGATGGGCCTTAATTTGCAAGCAGCCGGCACGGCCGCTCCAATGGACTCAAACGGCGCCCAGCTAGACTCCTGCCCGTCTTTCGCTTGCCGTTTAACTCGATCCAACTCGGACGTAAATGTATATAAAACTGTCAAACTTGTCCGCCTGATAAGCAGCCAATTCAATTGAAGAGTTTGCGCCGGATTTGGCCCGCTCGCCCTGCAAAGGGGGCCGCTGCTTGCTTTGCCGCGACGAGAATCGGCGGCCGCAAGCCAGTTGGCCGGATTTGGCGGCGCCCGAGGCCACCGATCGGGCGGCCAATTTGCGCGCCACTGCGGCCGGACGGGCGGCAAATTCATTAAATTCGACTCCCGGCGGCCGGGCGAGCCGGATTGCCCGCTCGCCACGCCCACTCCAAGCCTGCGGGCGGGCTTGAGCGGCGCGCCAGGGCCGACGTGTGATGAGGCCGCCCGCCTTGCGCGCACTCGCAGCGCGTAATCCTCGCCCGCGCGCCCGCCAGCACGCCAATCGCAAGTGATGGACGATTTGCGAGTCGGCCCGGCGCGCGCGAGCCGCAATGCGGCGCAATTTTTCAAACTTTTCACTTTGTCGCCGAGCAGCGAGCCTGGCGCCGCCGCCACAGCGGACCAATTGCGTAGTCCAGCTAGACGGCCGCAGAGCTGGCCGTCGAAGGGCATTCAGCGCACAACAATGGCCGCCCCGCCCGCCCGCCCGCCAACTCGGCCCGCAACGTTCAATCATCCGGGCCAAGCTAATGAAGTGAGAGCGAGTTTCCGTTTCGGATTCTCGGCCCGCAATTCTGGCCAGCGCGGCCGAACTGGCCGAGCTCTAAATAATTGATTTGGTGCGCGCGCGAGCTCGCGCTAAATATCAATTTTTCAACCTAACATTTTGTATGGAGCGACTCGGATCTTGCGCGGAGTTTGAGCTGGAGTGCGCGAACGGCGCTAGGCGGCAACGCGCACACGCCGCCCCGTGTGCCAGCCAAAGCCACCTGCAGGCGTCGCCGGGCGCAAACAACAATGGGCCAGCCAAACCGGCCGCCCGTCCCTCTGCTCGCGGCTGCCGTTCGCTTTCCTTGGTTGCCGATGAAAATTGGCACCTAGAGCGGCGGAAACATCTTGTTTTGCGCCCGCTGACGTGCGTTGCCAGCGCTGGCCCCCACTGCTCGCGCATAAATCACGAGCACTCCCTCTCTGCGTGGAGAGGACGGCGGAGGAGGCGGCGGCTTGTTTTCATTAATAAATCACGCTGGAGCTCGGGCCGAGATGTGCCGCGCCGGCCAGCCTGGCCGCTCCTGTCCGGCGCCCGCAATGGATTCATGGGCTCCTCTTCTCCACTTTGGCCTCGCTGCAATGTGCGCTCGCTGGGGCCCAATTGAAACGTCCCGCTGGTCGGCGGCCGCAGTGGAGCCGGGCGGCGGCGCCAGCTTGTGTGCCGCCGCCGCCTGCAGGTAATCTGCGCCACTTCGGCCGGCGTCTCGCTCTTGGGCCACCTTATTGCTGCAGCAGCCTCCACTGCCGCCGCCGCCGC
>Ga0209372_1000633_pt1 | contig 11967 bp, 9 predicted proteins | sample AgamicAtPe_FD_187170 | JGI IMG/M metagenome (GOLD analysis project Ga0209372, IMG submission 187170) | Agave microbial communities from Guanajuato, Mexico - At.P.e (SPAdes) (version 2) | ecosystem: Host-associated > Plants > Phyllosphere > Phylloplane/Leaf | place: Guanajuato, Mexico | collected... | reverse complement strand
TCGCACCGGCCACTTGCCGCGACCGCCTCTCACTTCGCCACCAGCTCGACCCCATTTCAAACAGGCCAATGACAGCGGTTAATCCAGCACCGACCGCCGCTGCTGTACCAGCAACACCAAGCGAGTAGATATAGGGCGACCACTCTCATTACAAGTAGTAGCAGTCGCAGTTCTAGCTCAAATCCAAGCTCGCAAAACAATCCGATCGCAATGATGAAGAAGTTCCAATTGGCCGTGGTGCTGGTAGTAGTGCTCGTGGTGTTGCTCTCTCAAGAGCTTGTCTCTGCACAAGGTGGGCCACTTTTGGGCTTGGTTGGGAAGGGACGGGACGATTCGGAAGACGGATTTTACGACCCCTACGGATAACAGCCCACCTCGCCGAAGTGCATTCAGGGAAGGACGCGAGGCTGACCAGGCAGTGAAGACCCTCGCCAGCGGCCCTTTGAAGGCCGTAGGACAGGCTGAATGATGAGTCCGCAGCTAGGTCGTCGATTTATGGGGTTCTCGTACATCTAGGACACGTTGTAATCGTCGAAAAACGAATAAAGTCGAGCCCTCTCAGGGTCAGATAGTCTCAAATCAGTGTTTGAATTATTCCTTTCTCGGCTGGCTCACATTTGTTGCCGCTGTAATCGCGTACGAGCCCTTTTGGTCGCCGTCGAATCGCGATTCGCGACCACACTGTAACAGTTAGGGCTGTTGGCTGAAAGTACTTTCGTATGCGGCCGATGGCTGTGGTAGTTTCGTATGGCTTTCGGTCAGCCATCGTTCGTTCGTCCGCGGACGATGTACGACCGGACGACGACCGGACGAAACCATTCAATGTTGATACCAGGCTGGATTCGTCATATTCCCTCGATTTTTATCAAGACACTAGTAGACAATAGCTTGCAAATGAAACAGTACTCATATCCGATGCAAACTGGCGTGACCACGGTCTTGAGCAAGCTTCGTCCGGTTGTCGTTCGTTCGTACATCGTCCGCGGACGAACGAACGATGGCTGACCGAAAGCCGTACGAAACTACCACAGCCATCGGCCGCGTACGAAAGTATTTTCGGCCAACAGCCCTAGTAACAGTTCAATTTTCACAGCGCGCGTTTCAAGAAAATGAACAATTTACACACTACAGTGGGTGAAATTTATTTTGCGAAACTCGTCTCTGCGCATCATAGATCACAGCGCGTGTTTTAAATTGTCTTCGGCAATTAGTGCACGGACCGAATTTTATCAATCAAGATTCGAATTAACCGCTTTGCGATGCACTGACAAGCATAGCGCTGGGGTGCGCAGATTTTCGCAAAATAAATTTCACCCACTGTAGCTAAAGTTCAGCGGCTGAGCTCAAAACTAGAAATAAAAACAAATTCTTACCAAAATTCGTGACCAGGAGAAGAATTCTGCACGCTACCGCAACAGCGAGCTCCCTGTCACATCCGAGGCCCGTGAACTAACCAATGTATTGTATCTGTTCTTGGCTTCTCGGACCGAAAATGAATGGTAATCTATGCATTGGATGAGGTAAAGTTACAGGTCGTGCAATTTGTAACACAAAAACACGAGATTACGGACCATTCGCCTCCCCATCTGAATTGACCAGCGAGTTTATCATCAAGATTATCAATGTACGGTTGTCGTGTTACTTAGAGGAAAGAGTAGGAACATTCAGAACATTGCTCAGACAAGTATGGACAAGTATGAAGTCAAGTCGACTCGCGAGGAGTGTCTCAAGATCATGTCACAACCCGACTATGTCATGGAACCTTGCATATTTGGTCATGTAAAACGGTTCCTTCAAGCGGGTGGAAAAGTGACAGCTATGATCGATGTTCTGTCTGAGAATTACAACGCAACAGCTCAAATGGTCAATCTATTTGCCGAGTGGCTCATCATGACAGGTATGGAGGTTGACGAGGTCCAGCAACTCGTCGAGGATCATCTCAAACAAATGATCATCAAACATTTTGACCCAAAAAAGGCTGACAGAATATTCTCGGATGAAAACGACGAAAATCAGACACCATCTTGGCTCACTGAAATTATTGGGCACCCATCCTGGAGATCACTGATTTACAAGCTGGCCGAAATGTATCCTGATTGCATGATGCTCTTGTTCACCATAAAATTGATAAGCGATGCTGGATTTCAAGGCGAAATTACCAGCATATCAACCGCATCACAGCAATTGGAGGTATTCGCAAGGATCTTGAAAACTCTAACAATCAACATTCTGAGCTCTAGCGAAGAGGACAGCGAAAAGAATATGAGCGAATTCTGTCGAATGATATGCCACGGTGAACATACCTATTTATATAGTCAGTCCATCTTATACTTATTGTCTAGAGACAGCAAGGGCTCGGCAAACATCAAACGCCTCTCGCAAGAGGTGGCCAGATACGCTCAACAAAATCGACACGATGCTACACCGATCACAATGTCACTTATGGGAACAGCGGCTCACCCAAGAATTCATTCTGCGTTATCATCCATGCTGTCCAAGAACTATCTGAATCCTGCTGATATGACAACCCTTTTCAAAGAATACCAAAGCCCTGATCCACCGCAGGTCTCATTGATCCGTATACCTCTCTTCCTAGATCTCATATTGGATTCACTTTTTAAGCCTGGATCAAAAGTCAACCCCGAACATCGACCTAAGTATATATATTTACTTTCCTATGCGGTCAGTGTGGTTGAACAATTCAAGAAGGGAAGCAGGAGGTCGATTAACAGGGATCACCTCGAGTACACGTCCTCAGCTCTCGACAAGGTGGCATCTATATGTCAGGAGAGAAGAGGGTCAATAGAATTACTCTGCGAAGTGAACACGCTTTACCAATACATAAAGATACCAGTTGTTGCTATGGGAATCCTCCGTTGGGTGAAGTATACCGTTTCAGAGCCAAGTTACTTTCAATTATCGACCGACCACACTCCTATCCACTTGGCCCTTCTCGACGAAATTAGTATCTACCATAACACATTACATGAGAAAGTGCTCGAACTTCTCATAAACCTTATAGATCTCGAACCAGAGGATATAGAGGTCTTACAACAACTACAGGTAAAACGGGTAATACTAGACCGAATGGTCCATCTTGTCAGCCGGAACTACGTTATTCCAGTCATAAAGCACATGCGTAAATGCTGGCAAAGACAAGACACTGATGTCTCGCTTATTAGGTACTTCGTGACCGAGGTCCTTGAAATCATCGAACCTCCTTACAGCCAAGAGTTCATCCACATTCTCTTACCTATGATTGAGGCTAGTGAGATAACAGGCAGCTTGAAAACAGAGAATCGCGATCAACATCAGTTGGTTGAAAACTTCATCGACTATTGTAAAACAAATGCTTCTACCAATTAGTGAGATTGTGGAAATTGAAGCACTTAAGTTAGTCACAGTACTTCCTCTTTCCTGTTGCATGCATGATTACATGAATTTTTCAATACCATAATTTAAAAAAGTAATCCTCCATCTACGTGTGTTTCAAGTTGCTCCTCGTATCGCGTACGATACACGGTGGAACCGATGGTCTCTAGCGATGTGTTCGTGCAAATCTTATGAGGCATTTTGGAATAAAATCGCCAGTGGAGTTATATCAGTGCTCCCGAGCTAGATGGCTAGCCTCACCGGGTATGGTTATAACAGCTAGGCTCTGGTTGATTGAGTCGTATGAGGATCCATACAAAATCGGAAATTGTTAGCCTTCACTTGCTCACACTCTAGTTTTGCGCCCCTTACCGCGTTGTCGAAAAAGCGTCTCTTCCATAAGGAGTCGCCCTGATTAACTCATTTGCAAATAATTTTCCAACGGTAGAGTCCTGACCCCACAATGGTTCGCTGTATGGATTTTGGGGCCGGTCTGGCATCGGGACGGTCCTGGAATCGATGTTCTAGACGCTGTGCCGACCGTGGAGCAGCAAATGCATATTTATTTTAGTCATTTGGTACATACTATTCTTGAAAAGCTTGGAATGTAAACTTCTCCAATGCTTCTAGTGATGGTACCAAACAACAGGGGGCGCGCAGTTAATCTGCGACGTCCCCTATCCCAACATTGGACCAGACGTAGTTTAATGGGCTTACGTTAATCAAAGTGCCCCAGGGGCACAAACTAATTAACGTGATCTTGAGGTAATGATTAAAGAGTGACTGTCCTATCCTTCCTTGGTCTCCTTGGTTCCTATCTATCCTTTGTCCTTGGCTCTCCTTTTGAATGTGTGGTCCCTTGATTGGGCAACCTGGCCCGCACAAAGTCGGGATGGGCAGTGCGGGCCAGCCTGCACAGGCTGCGGGCCAAGTTGCAATTAGGATTCACACACATACATACCCCGCCCACCCGCTCCTCTGCGGGGCTGCCCCCGCCGCATGGAGACGGTAGAATTTTGCAATGTTCAAGTTGAACAGTTCAACAACAGGAGGCGTGCGCTTCGGCTCAAATTAATGGCAAACAGTCCCCAACAGTTCGAAGTTAACATGTGCCTCTGTTTTCTAAAAATTTTTCGCGCAGTCTGCCGCGATGATCAGTCATTGCTGCAGTACTAGACAGAGGGCGGCCGAATATTGCCCGCTACATAAATAGCGAAACCAGAACAAACTTGTATCAAAGACTCATCCTAAAATAAATAGGTTTGACATCTACTTAAAGAGTCGCGACTATGTTTATGTGGGGGCCTGCGCCAATTAGGCGCACCCTGAATTATCTCAAGGCCGGAAAATTCATAGCCAAAGGTGAGCTCAACGACAGGACACTCGAGATTCTCAATAGCATCATGACCTAACGTTTGAATTATCACTGATCAGATCCAATCAGAGTGATGGAATTGCACTATAGCTTACACGGGAGAAGGTATCAAACTAGGGAAGAGATGCGAAATGATTACTTTCATGGTTTACGAGAATTCTATTTTTGGGAGATGCCCCGAATACAATACAAGAATCCTCATTTACAGATAGTTAGGATTCTAGACAAAATGCCCACACCGTACATTAGATTCTGGCTTGATGATGGTAGAGACATCATAATCGATTGCTTCGACCAGAGTCACAACGACATTTTGAGACGAGTCATAAAAACTGCTGGCAAAAGTGAGGAAAGGTTAGCGCTAGAAGAAACGGTTAGAAAAGAGGTGGTCGGTGAGGACAATCCTGCCTTATTCGGCTATGGACGAGAGAGGTTCTGCGCCTGTGAGGTTCCAGGTCAACATCCGTGTCCAGGAGTAATCGTTAACCCACGTTTTGACCAACTTGAAAGAGACATCGGAGGCGGTACAGTTATCTACTAGCCAAAGTCTAGTTGGTAGCTGAACTTGGTTGAAGGAGATCTTTAATTTGCCTTGAACGGCTAGAGCATATGGCTGTCAGTGCGGTACTGATCCATTTCGTGCAATACTGGACTCGCGTTTCCTGATCTAGGCCTGGATCAGGGCTCATCCGAATCGTCATAGATCGATAAAGTACCATTTTCGAATATGAGGTTTTCAGCAGGCCTAGGTAAAGAGCACTTAAATTGCTCCGTGTCTGGAAAAGTGAAGAAGTGTCGTTGGTCACCAGAATTTGTTGTGTCAAGACTACCTGTGTTCCTGCTCGATTTATAACTGTTCACGAATTCCTCGATTCTACCATTCAGCTCGTTAGTTACACTGACTAGTTCGTTCAACCTGCCCGGATGTGAGTGCGAAAGCGATTAAATGTTAGCGATAAAAGATTGTAAAGTATATCTTCCTCAGGAGGAACTTACGAATTTGGATCACATAAGTTCTGCTGGCTGATCCTATTTCTGACCTGCTTGTTCAAGAATCTATCGAATAGGGGGATTCCGAAATTACAATCAAACAGTGTTAGATCGTTGAGATCTTCACTGTCGTCGAGATCGTGATGGCCATGATCGATCTTGTCCTCCCCGTCTGCAAATTGTTTACCGGGCAGATCAACAGGTATCTCTGCCCTCCGTTTTCCACAATAAAGTTTCGGACCTTCCGATTCGTTCATCAATTTCTTGACGGCATTTGCAGATCTTATTAGAGTAATATATCCGCTGATTCTCCTCAAATTTATGGTCTGGCTCAACTTTTCTACAGGAGAAACTTTTTGGAGAGATATAACCGGGTCAAGCTGGTCAGTGTCGGCCAATTGTTTAGAATCTTGCGTCGTCTCCGATTCTGGCGCCGAGATTATAGGAAGAGGAACAAAGACTTTTTCCTCGCTGTTGATAAGGTTTCCGCCGACAGGTTGAACAGGATACGCTTGGACGAGTACGGGACAATGTGTTAAAGCCTCGTTGATTGACTGGATTGCATTGCTCAAGCTGACAAAGGTTGGCTCTCGATTCCAGTGATTGATCAGTAAGGTTTCGTGTTCATTGAATATTGTTGGCAACCTTGTCAGGCGATATCCCTGGACTAGTAACAAAGAGGGCGGGCCATAACCAGTTGTATGGTAAATGAATAATCTAAACCAGAGAGAATTGATCAAGGGCGAGCCAGGTCCTAGATGAGGTAGGCTCATCGCTGCGTGCAGCTTGACATCTTGATTCAGGGGCGCGACTGATATGATGAGTTGATAATTTTTTCTCAGAAATCTCTCACAAGATTCTGTATCAAGGTTTGAAAGACTCTCCACTCTTATCAGATCAAGACCAACCCTTTGGCTCTCCGAATTTGGATTGTTGTCCAATTGAAGCAAATCAGATGCTAGCCGTAAGTCAGATCTTATGAATTCTATCGTCCTGTGCAGCATCAGGGCATGTATGTAGTACCTTTTTGCCTCGTAACCATCCTCCTCCAAGATTTCACTTTTAATTTTTGATAACTCATCGAGTAGGCTGTCAATCCATTCATCTGATAACTTTCCCACTTCAAACATAGTAACGGCATGATTTTTTAGCTTCGGGCTCAAGTTTCCCATCATCAAGAAAGCGGCCAAATTAGAATCGTAGAAGAAAACAATCTTCTTTGCATTGGAGGAGCTGGAAATCGTGGCAGGCAATAGTAGTGCTGTCGATTGGCTAATGGTTCGCTTAGATGGCTCATCTCTTGTCTGCTCCTGATTGCCCTCAGTCGTTGTGCTATCGCTCAATACAGTTCCACGATCGGATTCCTCGACAGAAGCTAACTCATTTATGAAGTCTGATAGATGTGTCGATGCCTGAGATATTTGGTTTGACACATTGACACCCATTTTTCTATAGCCCTCTAGTTTGTCGGCCCAGGATGGATGACACTTCTCTGCATCGATGTAGATGTTCTTCTTGTATGCAAAACGTAGCCGACAGTACATAGAAACTGCGTTCTTGACCAACTTGATATCAATTTCTAAAATGTTAGCTAGCTCTTGTACCGGGGTGTTTTGATCAATCGACACGAAAATCTTATATAACAAATTCTCGAAATAATCGCCTGTCACACGGTTCATTACGAAGCCTTCAAGGGGTGGTACAACAATATAATCGTCATCATAAATAGGTACATCCAGATATATGAGGCCCTTTAAGTACAATGATCTCACATGAGATTCGTCCAGATGGCAGGCTAGGATTTGGTTTGATAAGCCATCGGGCGAAACAAGTCTATCAACAATCGATCGCTCGGCCGGAGTAACCATCGATCTAACATCATCCTCTGTTATATAACCCGCATTGACAAACCACCAAGGCTCAATAGGCACCATCTTATCGGGCTTACTTGGCAACAAACTTCTAGCGCTACGTTTTACACCAATACCAAGAAACCTCCGGTAAGTTGATCGTAACTCGTTCATTATATCAATGTATTGATTCCTACCTATACCAAGTAATCTAAGGCAATCAGCGGCGGTAAAATTGGGCAATGTGTCGTAACTTTTCTCTTGTTCGATTATTTGTGACATAGTTGAAAGATAGTATTGGAATGGCGTGATCCTCATACCAGTTATAATAAAGTCAGACAAATGATAGGGAAATAGCATTAGGTGATCTCTGCTGTACTTGAGCAACTCCCGATAGTATTCATACTCATCATTGATGACAAATCTAACTAGATTGCCCCGGTAACGCAATTGATTTTCGATGCTGTATCGTAATATCTTCTTATCGTATTCTTGGCTGTTCCCAATAAGATCTCTCATTCGATTATCCAAGTCAGCCCATCGTTTTAAGGCTAAAATAGCTCTTTCTATCTCTGACTCGATGGCAGCCATATTCAACTTGATCAATTGTTCGGGAATGTTGAGCGCATCTCCGACTGAGAATCAATATGTTTCATCTTGGAATATACTTCTCATCTCTGATATCATTATATGTCTTACTAGCAAATGTGTATTAGAGAAATCTACAGTTCGAGACCTTTTATGGACTAGCGACTAGAATGAACAAAAATCTGTGGGGATGTGTCGAATGCTATTAACTAGCGGCTAGTTATCGATCCGGACAATTTCAGTATGTCTAACGAAGTACTCTCACACGACTCGGAAACACTTTCTACAGCTGATCATTGTTTTCCTCTGCGGACGGTGCACGTTCTATAGTACACATGCGCCATTACTTTATGGATGAAATTGAACAAAGTTGGTGAAGATTCGAAAGCAAAAACGATCTCATACTGAACAAAAAGCAGGTGTAGGATAGATAATTTGCCTCTCCAGCCTTGATGAGAGGACGTATAGATACAACTCATATATCAAACAGACATGTTGGCGAAACGATTAATGCAGTGTCAAAACATATTGAGTAAGTTCGAATCCTCGAAGGCAAAATCCAACTACATCTATTACCATTTGTTCGAAGTTAGACTGGATTCAATTGTTCGCAACGAACTCGTTACCAAATTTTGGTCCCACTTTCCGAAAGATGATGAGGTCAGTCATATCCACACGCAATTTGTAGCTGCGATTGAATTTCTGAGTGAAGCTTGCTGTGACATAGATAACTCACTGGTTGATCCTGTGTATGAAAGTTTGAAAAAAAAGTTTTATCTCGCCTTGAAGACTCAAATCCTTTTCCAAAAACCCCATCAATTGGAGAGATATCTCAAAGCCACCTATTTGAGGGGTTTCAAAGTATTTTTAATGCAGCAGAAGGTGGGCAATCAAGCTACAGTTACTAAATCTGACAACGACTCGGACGATATGGATGAAGACGAGGCTGAGGATGATGATGACGAATTCGATCGAGACGGTCAGACCTGTGGGTCAGACGACTGCCATGGCTGTCAACAGAAGCTGAAGTTCTGCGAGTGTCTGAGCATTTATGAAAGGTTCAACAAAATGAATGAGTACCTGAGGAACTCAAATTTACTCGAGGGTTTGGTGGGTGATACTGTTATGACTGTTGCTAAAAAGTTTATCGAGAGGAAAGTTTCATCAAAGTGCAAATCAAATTACTCGCGTTCGTATCTCCATCAGCTAACCATTTGGGTTCACGACGTTGTAAAACAATGGGTATTGGAAGTGTATGGAGCGGAATCTTCAGATGACAGCGAATACATCGAGCAGAAACTGGACCGATTTCTGAAAGACGCCTACGCTGAAGTGCGAGTTTCACACATGTTTGAGATAGTAATAGAGTATCCAAATTCGGAGGCTGCCATTCAAGACCTCAAAATGTGTCTAGAACTTTCAACTTCATCGCAATTCAGGCTCAATCTTATAAATAGCGTCAAGCAATCGCTCATTGAGAGCCTACTCCACCCCGGCGTCAACACATATGACATCCTAACTGCTTACATATCAGCCATAAAAGCTTTACGCGCTCTCGACCCAACAGGTTTGATCTTACAACTAGTGACCGAGCCTGTGCGTAGGTATTTAAAGTCAAGAGATGATACGGTGAGATGTATTGTAACAGCCCTAACTGACGAGGATCATAACTCTGAGTTGAATCGTGAGATGATCAGAAGCAGCAATCAAACTAACGAAAACGGAACCGATGCTAAGAGTGGAACTATTGAAATGAGCATTCCCTCCGAGGGCGAAAAGTGTACAGCTCTGAACTTCGAGAAGTGGAAACCAGACCCGATTAAGCTGAATGCCTCAGATGATCTCATGAAATCGAGTAGATTCTCAGACATCGTATCTATACTAGTGAACATCTATGAAACAAAAGATCTTTTTGTAGAGGAATATCAGAAATTGTTATCTCAACGCCTGTTGAACAAGTACGACGAATGTAATCTTGACACTGAATTAAGAAATCTCGAATTATTGACCATAAGATTCAGTGATTGCGAACTACACAGGTGTGAAGTTATGCTCAAGGATGTACAAACTTCAAAAAGAATCAACAAGCGCATTCTCTCTGGAGACATTCGTGATCACAAATTGGAGGAGTTCAAAAATCTGGACGTGCTCATTGTGTCTTCACCATTCTGGCCGGATAAATTCAGCCCAATGGTTAGTTTGAGCGATGAGCCTCCCGAGATAACTTTCCCACCTGCTGTAGAGACAGCCATAAGTACCTATACTAAGGCGTTCGAGGCAATTCAAGCGAGCAGAACTCTACATTGGCGACACCATCTCGGATCAGTGAACTTGGACGTGACAGTAGGAGGAAAGACTCAAAATTTTAGTGTTAGCCCTCTGCACGCGGCCGTGCTTTATTCGTTTAAAGAGAGGAAAGCTTGGCGGCTGAAAGAGCTGATGCACAAGACTTCGCTTCCGGCCGCAACATTGCGCTCCAGACTGGCTCTCTGGCAACGGAACGGGCTCATACGCGACTGTGGTGGCGACAAGTATGAGCTCATCGAGCAATAAATGAATTTTCTCGTAATGTTGCAGACTGATTTCGGACAATCTGAGTGCCAAAAGGCTAGATTTTATTCGTCGTCCACTCTCAACTTCATTGCTATAACTTCGTCTCGGAACGAAGAAGATTTGCAAATGCTGCTATATACAATTTTGATGAAAATGGAAGATCTTATCGCTACCATCATAAGGCGATTGCAACGTCTTATGTATCAGTTAGTCGATGTTTATCTGAGTTTTCGGGATCATCCGCTATCATCTACCGGCTAGTTGCAAGGTCGAGCTAGTTATCGATTATGATGGAGCAGCTACGAGCGGCTGCCGTAGACACAAGGTGTACGAGCATCTAGATCGTCAGCTAAAATGGGGAATATACATAGACTCATTGTTACGATTGATCTGAATTGAGCGGCTGCTTTATGGCTCGGGAGGGATGCAGGAATTTTAGTATCATCCGAGCTGCGAGAAAAATTTTGCAGGTGTTGGTTTTTCAGAGACGCATAGCGATACCTCTAAATCGGTAGAGCCGCCGACCAGTCTTTATGCATTGAGCACCTAGTCTCATCATCTAGCTGAGGGTTGAATTCATGAGAGACTGTGGCGGCGATAGGGATGAGGTCACCGAGTTATTAATCATTCTGAGACTGATTTGAGACTATCTGACCCTGAGAGGGCTCGATTTTATTCGTTTTTCGACGATTACAACGTGTCCTAGATGTACGAGGAGCTCTTGAATCGACGGCCTAGCTGCGGACTCATCATTCAACCGTTCCCTCGGCCCTCAAAATGCCTGAGGCGAGGGTCTTCACTGCCTGGTCAGCCTCGCGTCCTTCCCTGAATGCACCTCGGCGAAGTGCACTGTTATCGACTGCGTCGGCAAGACCGTTGCTCGCACCGCCCAGTTTCGTCTCGATTGCCTCCTCGCCAGAAGGTGGCCCACCTTGTGCAGAGACAAGCTCTTGAGAGAGCAGCACCACGAGCACCGCTCCCAGCACCACGGCCAATTGGAACTTCTTCATCATTGCGATCGGGTTGTTTTGCGAGCTTGGTGTTTCGATTTGAGCTAGAACTGCCACTGCTACTACTCGTAATGAGAGTGACGGGCCTGGCCGCTTTATATATACTCGCTTGGTGTTGCTGGTACAGCAGCGGCGGTCGGTGCTGGATTAACCGCTGTCATTGGCCTGTTTGAAATGGGGTCGAGCTGGTGGCGAAGTGAGAGGCGGTCGCGGCAAGTGGCCGGTGCGA
>Ga0209372_1000632_pt1 | contig 11977 bp, 3 predicted proteins | sample AgamicAtPe_FD_187170 | JGI IMG/M metagenome (GOLD analysis project Ga0209372, IMG submission 187170) | Agave microbial communities from Guanajuato, Mexico - At.P.e (SPAdes) (version 2) | ecosystem: Host-associated > Plants > Phyllosphere > Phylloplane/Leaf | place: Guanajuato, Mexico | collected... | reverse complement strand
TCCCTAAAATCAGGTGGTGGGGGGGATGGGTTGGCGAAATATGATTTTGGGGTTTTAGTATAATCGGGAGCAAAGACATGAAACGTGTCGAAATGCCGAGCTGCTCCTCTGTTGAGAGCTTGAGGTGCGAGTCGTCATATATGTCATTAATACGATCCTCTATATGTTCGGTATTTAGAAGAATTCCGAGTACTTCCCTCTATATAAGCCTACGGACGACTTGGGAGAATTCCGATGAGCATCTACTCTACAGAGAGCTTGAGGTGCTACTCGTCTTATATGCTCTAGGACTTGGAAAAATGCCGAGCAGCTCCTCCTTTATTGAAAGCTCGAGGTGCGAGTCGTCATATATGCTCTGGGACTTGGAAAAATTCCGAGCTCTTCCTTTATGCAGAGTCTGTAAGATTTGGAAAAATCCCGAGATCCTTCTCTGTAGAAAGATAATGTGCGAGTTTTTATATGAGCCCTGGGACTTGGAAAAATTCCGTTTTCGGTTCGATATCTGGGGGAGTTTTAATCTTACGAGCTGGCTTATTTTTAAGTTTTCATTCAAATGGCTCTGGAAAAAGAAAGTAAACAAAGAAACAACCATTTTTGAGTACAGATTACGTCAGAATTATCATTCAACGGTTAGATTTGGTCGTGGTCTTCAGTCCCTGCTCTTGTCGGTCCTCTTACATGAATTTTCTGTAACATTTGCGATTTCGAGCTCCTATCAACCACTCGAAATTATGATGTTTTCGTGCTCCATCACTAATGTATACCCGTTCAATTCGTACGTTTCAGGTGAACCCAGTACCAAAATGGAAAGAACAGCGAGTCCTCATCAGGAAGCCGAAGAATAACATCGTCACAACTTTAGAAAATGTTCAACATCATATTTCAGTTTAGGTTCCGTTTTTTTTCAACATGACACATACGTCGGTAACTGTAATATGGCTGCTGGCGATGTCAAAAGTAATTTATGGTGAGTATAATATATAATATAATATACAGAGAAATAAAAAAGAAAATTGCACGCCAGTACGTGACGTAGCGTATGTTTACATTTTACACGAATCACGTATGTAGATTTGGCGTGCACTTATATTCGTTGGCAATCTATGTACAAGAGATGCGAGATGATTATTACATCTCTGTTTCACGAATCTGGTAGGTATAAGAATGAACCGAAACATCCGAATTTCGCTTCGGCACCAACCGATCGAACTCCTCTTCAACGTTGCTGGATCTGCTGCACGATTTAGCCGATTTCGAAAGATTATCGTGGAATAGTAGGCTGTATTATTGCTGACAATGGCTTGTATTACTCAAAGAGGGACAGAAAGAGGAACAAAACTAATGAGCGTACTCCGGCATAACACTTTCCTTTCGATGAGAGAGCGTCGGGCTCCGACTACTCTCGTGATAAATGTCTCAATTATGTACAGTTGGCGGTTCTGAGTTTACCTACGTATGTCTCGATCTTGACAACATTATTGCCGATTTTACTTTTTGTTTTCATTCTAACACTATATTCCGCCGCCGGCGGCACATCTCGGCAAAATTACGATTCGCACACAATTTCCAACTTCTTACCATCAGACAACCCAGGATGATGATGATGGTGACAACGCGACCACGTCGGCGACCGCAAGATGGCTGACGCGTGCGTCGCGACGCCTTCTTGGGAATTTCCCTGCACATTTTTAATCCTCTGGATAATTTTCACGAACGCGTTCGAATTAAAGGGGCGGCGAAGCGTGTCCACTAAAAAATACTTGGAAGCGTTACGCTGGTGTTTTTAAAGGTAAACGGCGCGTGTCACAATTATACTTAGTGCAGCTCCTAGGTAAATGCAGCAGATTTATTCATCAGTTATACCTCAGGAACAGCACTTATAACTGCGGTAATTTGTTTACTCTTTTTCTTTCATCTTTTTCTCTCTTCATTTCTTCTATTTATCATTCATATTCTCTCGTCTACACCACTGAGGAAAATACGTAAAAGAGTAGTGAAAATTTTCGAACGAGCGGATGAGCGGATACTACACGTACATTCGTTTCGGTGAGGTTTGGCAAAGTTTCAAATTGACCTAGTAACCAGATATTTACCATCTTTATCGTCTCTGTCCAACTTATTAATTCGGTTAAGGTCGGCGAACTTTTCTACCTGCGCGATCTTCCGTTTTGTTTATTTTCTGTATCTGTTGTGTGATGTCAGATAAGATTTATGATTGTACAATACTGTACGAAGGTCCCGATAAAATCGAGCGAGCCGTCCGAAAGGTATCGCGGCGTACGCCGGTTCCTATAGGGACAAATGTCGAGCTCCTCTATTGGCCTTTATAGGGACTTAGAAGAATTCTCTATAGGTGTCTATAGTCGGTGCGAGGTGTCACTCCTTTGTCTTCTCCATATAAGCTCTAAACTCTTCCTGTTAACTTACAGGAGTAAGCCTCAGCAGTGCGAGTGTTTGGGGAGGTGACTTCCTCAAAGACGAGCCGTGAGCACACAACACGTAAGCAACTGATAAGTGCGAGTGTTTGGGGAGGTGACTATATACCTCTATAGCGAATTATACAAATTTCGAGCTCTTCATAGGCCTCTATAAGGACCTAGAAAAAATTTCCAACCCTTTTACAACAAAAGATCCTACATAAAGTACGACAATCCTGAATATTCTCACAAAAATATGAAGGAATATGAAGCAACCATGTTTCCCGCTCTATATGACCTCTTAAATTTAAAAAAAAATCTAAGCCTCCTTCCCCCCCCCCTTAAACGGGATGCGCTTCGCTAAAACATAAAACATGATCTTTATATTTTGGCTTTGCCACTAAATACATTTGCTTACTCCAATGAATAATAGCCCAAAAGCTATTTTTATTTCTCGAAGTAATGTATAGTCCTTGACATATTTAGATTTGCATTCGTCCAAGCTGCCTTATTCATTCGTTTCGATCTTGAATTCGGAAATAATTTTACACCTTAAATTTTGCTGACACTAATTTTGTTTAGGGCAGGTTTTAAAAACCTCATCATCACCTTAGGCACTCAGAGGAGAGCACGCTCTCGCGTTGTAGGCGAGTCGACACCAAAACGATAACTGAATAAAAGATCTAACAAGAAGACGCGCATTTTCACCGTTATACTAGGATAAGTAAGAGAATGAAAGAACGAAAAAAGAAAGAGTCGAGGAAAAAAAATTCCAACAGCTTTACGAAAGAAATGATAATCTGTACTCGAGTCCGCTTCCATGTTTCGATAATACATCCGTTCGCGTCATCTATAGCGGGAAGAAAGGAAAACACGTCGACCTTTGCACTCATTCTAATGCGAATTTTCGGAAATGATAATTGACCGATTGACCGACTGTTGATTTCCGGTTATTGTTGTGTACGTCACGTGTGACGTGCGAGGAAAGTTAAAGACTCATACTCGTATTATTGCACATTGCAATCCGCCCCGGCATGTCGTTTTTCAGTGCCCCGGGCGGACCGCCCCGCGCCCCTCTGCAGAAAACAATAGGCCGTAAATTTCTTCATAATAATTTTAATTTATACACAAAAATGAAACGACAAAGTGAATGAATTTTTTGCTTGAACGAAACAATTCGAGCAAGGTCAGAAAGGCGCTTCTGCCCCACACGTGATCAAAAGAATGTCTTGATTCGTTTTAGTCTAAAAAACCTCCACGATTACCATTGGCCACTGCGACAGGTAGGGTGAGAAGTATTCATAATGCCACTCACAGAGTGCCTACCAGATCCGTGACTTTCCGTTATTCCCGTGACCACGAAATTTTTTTCTGTGACCTCCCGAGATTTTTTTCCAAAACCGGTATGGATATTATTTCGCAAAGTTTACCATACCAAGTTCAATAGTAAAAAAAAAGTACCATAAAAATCTTTGAAGAATTAATTACCCAATAAAACAATATACCGTATATACGGGCACGCAAACAACAAACATTCTAATTCTTTTTTTCTTCAGGCTATAATTATGAATTTTTTTCTAATTTTTTTCTTAATTTTTTCTTGTAAAAATCCGTGACTTTTCGTGATCAACTTTCAAAAGTTGTGACTTTTTGTGACTCTACGGGTTTTCCGTGACCAGTAGACACCCTGCATTGTTGTATTTGGAATAAAAAAATCGTTTCTGGTATAAATTTCAATATGTTGGCAAAAGAAGTATTGGACTTGTTTAAATTCCTTGAAGATTAAACATCACTACGCGCGTGAACAAGTTAAATATGTGTCCGGAGGCAACGTTTTCCACCTGAGCGCTTTAAAGCGACTATGGATGCCAATATCTGGCCGCAAAAGAAGCCTTTTATTTTAACAAGTCAGATACTGGTGAAACGTCGGCTGAAAAAAAGGAAGCGGACAACGAGAAGATGTCAACTCGAACATGCGTAGAAATACCTAAAATCTTCCACAATCCTTTTCTACAGACGTTATCAACATTAATCCTAGCACCAGTATTGTAGATTCTCGGCGTGCTTAATCTGAAAGAGAATTGGCCAGTAAGTCTGACAAATCTTCGAGTAGACCTGTACAAAGAAAACTGATTTTCACACGTCAACAAGAAAAAATTTCCCGTGACCTTCTATGAACATGGTCAAAAACCGGGATCTCAAAAGGCAAAACTTGCCTCCACTAATTCACAAAATCCGTCCGATGACGATGATATCGACGTATATTGAAAGCTTGCGGTAAACTTTTGATATTAATTATATCTGCTTTCACAATTTAATCCATTTTACTTATTCCGCAGTATTATTCTGATATTTATCCTCAAAATTTATTTATATTCTTATCTTCGTGATCGAAGAAAAATATACATGCCTTCTGTATGAACTTTTTGGCTCCAGGAATACCTGAAAACGAAAGTTAAGTGTAGTCTCATTTTATCCTCTGGATAAGTCGTTTCCAGGTCTTGTCTACTGTCCAAGTTAACCAGTTTTCTGAATAGTCCTCAGTAATCCCATAAAATCTGTCTTGATCCAGACTAAGAGGTCTGTTTTGGTACCATGGTCATGTTCCTGCCTTGTCACGTATACTATATATGGGCATTCTGAGCTAGTTGCCTTTCTTGCAGAAGAAAGGAACTTGTTCCGGATTGTGTCTGACTAGTTTTGGTTTGATTAAATGGCTCATATCCCTTCTCTCTGTATTGAAGAAGGTCTGTGGGTTGAAAGTGTGCCGTTATAGGACCTATGTATGAATGTAGTCACTTAACAACAGCTGGATAATGAGTTGGATGATTCCAATGAATCGACAGTAAAGAAGCCAAGAAACATTGCTTCACTCTTATGCACCAACAAAAGAACGCTGCCTGCAACCTTTTAATGACCGGGCTTGAGAGCTGGGATTAAAAAAGACCAAACTCTGCGCTGTTTAAGACACGCGAAGTTCGTTTGTAAAATTCAAAATTCCGATAGCTTACTTTTGATTGAATTTTTGATCTTTGGTCGTTCAATTGATTCCGCGGGTTAAAATCAAGCTACAAAAATTGCGATGAAAATTCAAAATCAGTGAAAGATGCGAAAATAAAAGATATTTTGAGATTTTAATCAGGGTGCAGTGCGAGATATGGTCCTGTTTCAATGGTGTATGAACCAAATCAGCCTCCTTTTAAGATGTTACGAACTTAATCGATTCACGTTCGCTGGATTGACCTTACAGTTGAAATTTAGCAGTTAGTGGAGTGTTCGTCAAAGATGAATAAGTTTAACCTTGTATACACCGTCAAAATATAGGAACATGTGTTCGACAGCATAACTATATCTCTTCAACGTCCGGTATCGGCGAAGAGATGCGACTATCATCAGCGAGGCTTTCATTTGATTCGCAACTATAATTTACACCCTTGAACTTTCAAGTTTGTAGTGTAGGTGTAGGCCTATCTCTAAAAATTTAATTTACGAGATTGTAGTTCGCGCAGTTGTATCTTCTTCAACTTCAATTAGACGTAGATGATGTACAATGAGATGATCCGACTAAACCACATTTAGAAATTATTTTTAAATCGTCTGTCTCCCCCTCTTCGTCAGCCATAAGTTACCGGTACTTTGCTACGATGAAACTTTTACAGTTTTACAAATTTAAGGATTGTACTGACTGCAGGTAATTTTGATAGATATTTCATTCCACGTCTGCGACGTGGTGACGCAACATCTCATACCATGTATATTTCAAAAAACCTGCATCAGAGAAAAAAAAAAAGACTGAATTTCTCTTGATTTTTTGTCCAAAATTATTCAATAGATCGGATTACATTTTCATTGGGTAAGCTCCTTTAGAAAACACTTAGTCGCTAAATAGGTCTAGAAACCTTTAATCCAAGCGTTAGGCCTATTTTTATAAACGGTATGTTATACCATCCAAAGTTTATTATTTAATTTTTTCTCAAAATTAATTTAACTTTCGAACAAAAAATATAATTTACTCAAGTAACCTGTATTTCTTGTCTTCGAACGTTCTGGTAACAAAAGTAAGTTGAGTGTAGTATACTCTCCGGACGAGATGTTCCCAGAACCCGTCTCTATATATATCATAGTCCACATTGACCAGCTTTCCGGGTTTCCGGAGATCCCAAAATTTGTCTACACGAAAACGAACCGGTGGTCTGCTTTATTAATTAGAAAATTCATGTTCCCGATCGTTTCTGCTTCCTTGGGAACTGAGCTAGTCAAGAAATTAAATAGTGGAATAATTCGCAGAGGAATAATTAATAATTTAGAGGAGGGAATAATTCTAAGATAGTATAGAATACATGAAAAAAATTTTTATCCCCCCCTCTAAATTATTATTAATTATTCCTCTGCGAATTATTCCACTATTTAATTTCTTATGTAGTGTCATATCAGGGCATTTAGGTGGTTTGAGATGTGTGTAAATTTCATGAAAGAAGTTTAGCCGTATTGTAGTCTTTGTACTCTATCGCAGGTTTGAACTTTGATAAGTACTAGGGTAGATGAAAATGTAGCGAATTGATTTGGTCCGACGTAGTTTAATGGTAAAACACCGGCCGCGAAAGCTAGGAGATGCGGGTTCGTTTCCCGCCGACGGCGAAATTTTTTCATGTATTCTCATCTATCTTAGAATTATCCCCCCCCCTCCTCTAAATTAATAACTGAGCTTGTCACTTTCCTATCAGAACAGAGGGATTATTCGTTTCGGTGTATCTGGTCAGATGATGATGGTTTGCGGATTGGAATGTGTCATCGGTACCTATGCGCTGCATACAAGCAGGGACTTGACAATGCCTTGAAACATTACGAAAACGAAGTAGACGGATAAAATATTCAATAATGTTTTCGAAGTTCGACTCTCATCCAATGAGAAGGCTTATGATGAGTAGATAAAGAAACCACACTTCATATAATACTTATTTAAAAAATTTTACAGGTGTAATAAAATCGTGCGCTTGAAATCCAAAATTCAAACTTTTTACTTCATAGTGACAAAATGCAGTATAGGTACGTAGTTTACAAAAATTATTCCGAATGACTGTACTTAGAGAACAAGAGATTCACAATAGATTTACAATAAGGAAGTTATTATCTTTATCTACCTTCGCTATCGTTTTGAGTGAACCGGGTCATAACCTCGACGGCTGATACATAGATCCATGACGGTTTCACAAAAACCCTTATTTGTTGGCTCGAAATTAGGAAAAAGCGTCAAGTATTGGTTTTGTTCGTCCTCGAGAGAGAAGCGTAATCCGGTGATTTCCACGAGCTCGTACAACTTTTCTCTCAACGGGAACGGATATCGCGGGATGAGGCGACAAATTTCGTTCCCGGCCCCACGAGTAAATTCTATTGCGGCACGAAGAATGTGTATTTCCTCGATCGTGAACGAGCGTACATCGCCAACTAGCTCGATACTGAACTGCGTGGTACCATCTGAAGGGAAAGGATTCCGGTATTGAATAAGCACATCAGCGCACTCCATGATCGCAAGTATGTTCCAGATATAGGCGTCAGTCACGTCGATAGCCGCGGGTAAACCGTCGTCCGGCGAGTGAACTCGCTCATACGGATGAGTTGCAAAAAATAGAACTGCTTCGAAAGCTCGCCCTGCATAAGCGAGATCGTTATGTATCGGACAGCGGGCAAAACGGATCCTACACTCCGGCTGCATGGTAATCGAAAATCGGGCAAAAAGATCGTATCGTAAAAACCAAACGAGAAATGTGAGAATCGAATACTTAGTCGCTCGCGTTTACATATATCATTCGTATGTGAGGAATGGGTGACCCTTGAACTCAAAATTATATGATTGGTTAGGTACTTAGCGAATACCGAGTCCCTTTAAGGCGTCGTGGAATTTCCTTTTTGATCGCGTCCAGAATTTCCGAACATAGACGTACAAAACCTCTAAAGAACAGTTTGAAATTCATATAAGCGGGGCAAACGCTGACGCTGAACGGAAAGCACAATTTACATACTTAATACGCGCAAAATTCTCAAATCGTGACGACAGCGATTAAAACGTCATTCTTGAAGCTTTACATTCATTTATGCAGCGCAGTCGAATCTTAGCATTTAAACCTGAAATCAACCTTTGGGAACTTGATCTTAAAAATGTCGCCAGACAATAACTCATACCTTCTTTTGATTCCGGAAATTTCAATTCTACAAAAATAAAAAACCTACACTTCCGCGCAAAGTGTATATAGGTAACAATTGCTGACTGTTTAGAGGCACGATGCATGCTATATAAATAAAGCGGAACATCAAACGGAAGCAAGGAAACAATCTAAGATTTATCTCTTAGGGTCCGTATTATGAATTCAAACTTATTACCATACACAATAGACCATAATTTTAAAATCGTGACGAAGACCTGTGATAAGAAAGTTAGGATGACGATGGTTAGCGCGGTACGTATGATTGATACATAGGCCTATTTGGAGACAGACAGCTTGCGGATCTTCCTCAAAAAAAGAGAGACCCTCAATTTCTGCGTGAAATTCTCTATGCTTTTTGGTAGGGCAGCGGGATTAGATGGCGTCCATGTCCGCGTTCGTACTCTGTGACGTTATGTCAGGTAAAACACCGATGTGAGGTCACATTCCATGCGAATTCTCTGTTAAACTTGAGACTTGACTTGAAAGGGACACAGAAAAACTTCGAAACATTTATTTATGTTGAGTGGGACTGAGGAAAATTTTTTTCTTCTTTCTCTATTTCTTTCAAATCTAACCTAAAGAAAACGAGACGGAACTTCTAAAAATTATAGGAAAAGAGATAGGTAGATCGAAAGAAAAAGAATTAAGGAGAGAGAGAGAGAGAGAGAGAGACGCAAGCGCAGTCTCTGATGCATGTTTCGCAACTTTATTTTTATTTTTTTATTTTTGATTTTCGGGAGTGCTGCTAGTTCTATCGGTACAAGACAAACATTTAAATGAGGAATTGTTAAGTACAACTTTTGGGTCGTTTTAAACGATTTTACACCCATGACTCGAAACTTCAACGCGTAGTACTAAAAATAGTGGAGGAAGGGATTTTTTTTGTTTTTTTGAAATTGTTTTTTATTTCTATTCTTATCAAACAAGTCGAGTTTGGAACATAATCTGCAAAAATTTGACACGCTGAAAACAATAAGGATCATAGGCTATAAGAACTTGTACAGTTGCTGAAAATTGAGTTATATAGCCACATTTTTCAAAATGACAGCTATGATTTTATGAAATATGAAACATATTTTGGCATTTCTTCTGATATCGGATATATTGGACTCTCTCGACTGAAACTTAACGAGAAAATACCAAAATACTCATCTCAAATCTTGAAAATTGAGATGTTATTTAGACTTCGATTTTCTGACTGCCCAAGACGAGTTTAAGAACGGCTGAAAAATTGGAACCAGCCTTTGATAACTGGTTTCTTCAGCCAATCAAAAGCCTGTCATTACTCTCATTATTGTTTCTCCAGTCCCAGTCAAAAGCCAATCAAAAGCCAATATTGAATACCTATATGGCTGTTTTTGCAGAAAAATCGTTCTACGTACCACAGAATTAATTACACTGATCACTGCGTAATGATGAGCAGCGGTAATGTGATATATTTATAATAGGCAGATATGCCTTTCTTGAAGCCACATCCTGGCCGGGTAACGCTGTAGTATTGTTTTCGCTCGTCAATCTGATTCCATTCACCCAAAGATTAGGGCTGAGGAGGCTGAAATCCGGACCTGGTATCAAAAAGAGGATTCGGGTGTGATCCTTTATTTCTAAGGCCGCAGATCTGAAGATCCAAAAAAAAGATCTTGTATTTTTTGCGGCGAAACCCGGATCTCAAAAGATTCCCCAGGTACGATCTTGGTTAATGTGCAAACATATATAATTCATTAAATACATTTTTCATTTTAATCTGTGGATTCCTAAGTTAAATTATTGCTATTCCGAGTGCGATTTAAAATGAATTGTTATAATAAAATAGTTAAGTACCTGTATGCCTAAGTTACAAGAGTTAATATACAAGGGAAGTCCCACATCAAATATAGTACTTTTAAACTCCATGGTCAATCTTCCGCTAAACTAACATACATCAGTACTTGCGAAATGGGCTAGAAATGCTAATAATAAATGGCAAACTTTTGGCGTCATCGGGAAAATTGCGAGAATATGGGGAAAACAATCGACGTATGAATTCAAATTACAATGAAACATTTGTCTTTTTATTCTCGCGTGATATCTATGAATTTAATTGTCGCCTATCGCGGACCTAAAACACTAATTGAAGAATGTACGAAGGTGTTCCCCGGCCTCTTATTTTCGTAATTACCATTGTAAACAAATGGGTACTTGAACTTGAAATAGGCTAGGTACATATTGAAACTGACCCTATCGACGACGTCATTACATTTCGCCGGCGGTATTGTCCCGACTAGTTATCATTCAAAAAATTCATCAACGATTTATGAATGAATCGTCCTGTTCTTATTTCTCCTGAATGAAAATACGTCGATGTGATAATTTTAACCTTTCACATTTATGAATGAAACACAGTGTTTTTTCCTACACTTATCGATCACTTTATTCGAATTTGCTATCGCGGTAGACGAATACTCGTAACAGTTTAATTGGGTAGGTCTCCCATCACGTTATGGTAATGGTTGGTTCATTCCTAAAAAGAAATAAGTTGCTGGATTTCTATTTCACATTTACACGAATAAATGGCCCAGTATCCCCAGGGGGTAAGACCACGAGAGTTTGAAGCAGCGGGCTTCCACACTTTAGTTTAATGCGAATTAATAATAACGGCGAACTAACTGTAGCCACAAGCCTCAGAACGCAGATAGCACTTAAAGCAGGCTTTGTTCCTACACCATCCAAATAAAGCAAGGGTTTCAGTCTTAAGTACCACACTGTACAACTGAACCGTAAGGTAACTAGTACAATACAGAACTAACTATGCTGGACAAATCATAGCTCTATTTATCCTAGCGCGGCTGGTGCCGCTGATGCGGCAGCGCCCGAGTGGGGATGCGGCGCGGTCGCGGCTCGTCAGCCTGCGCACGCATAATGTCTGACGCTGCCCCACCATAATTCTATACTATCTATGATAAGGATGCGCGCAGCGCTCACGCGCATCCTAGTATAAGCTACTATATACTAGTATGTTATCTTAAGCGCGTCCTTGCAGATGTGCGTTACCGTTGCGTGCGTCATGATAGATGTGCGCTATGTTTAGGGTCGCCTCTGGCTGTAACACTTCTTTTTTTTTTCTATTTGCAAGAAATATACTATGGGAAATATGAAGGAGTATGTGAAAACTATGAAGGGATATGTTGAAAAGAAGGAATAAGTGAAAAATATGAAGAAATATGTTGATATATTGGATCTGACACTCCCATGTAGGCTCTGCGACTTGGGAAATGTACTCCTCTCCTGTGTGGAGGCCTTGGGATTTGGAAAAATTCTATGCCTTTCTCTCTGTATTGGTCTTGGGAGTCAAAAAAATTCTAAGCTCTCCCTCTATGG
>Ga0209372_1000631_pt1 | contig 11992 bp, 4 predicted proteins | sample AgamicAtPe_FD_187170 | JGI IMG/M metagenome (GOLD analysis project Ga0209372, IMG submission 187170) | Agave microbial communities from Guanajuato, Mexico - At.P.e (SPAdes) (version 2) | ecosystem: Host-associated > Plants > Phyllosphere > Phylloplane/Leaf | place: Guanajuato, Mexico | collected... | reverse complement strand
GCCGCCGCCGCCGCCCTGCGCCCGCTCAAGCCGGCCCATTCGCACTGCCCGCCAGCCTCCACTCTGATCCGCCGCCAGCCCCATATAGGCAATTAACTTTTGCTTAAAAACTGGAGCCGGCGAGCAGGTGGGCGCCACATCCGTCTGCGCGCTCGCTCTCGCCGCTCTGATCCAATTAGACATGCGAGCGGCGCCGCCGCCGACAATAACAACAACAACCTCCGCCAACCGCCAATCACATAGAGCCGGCCAGGCTAATGAGTATTGCACAGGGCGGAGCGGCCGCCTAATGGAGCCGGCCGAGTTCGAGCCCGCGAAAGTTCATTTGCGCGCAGACGCTCAGATGCAGATTTGTCGCCGGCCAACTGGAGCGCCCGCCGGCCAGGTTCAAGTTCAGCGCCGCCACGCCTACTAAGCGCGCCGCCGCCGCCGCAACCGCCGCAACCGCAACAGCCAGCCTACTGGCGAGTGACTTACCTGGCCGCTTGCAGCCCGCAACCCGGATCTTGGCTCTAATTGCCATCTTTGGGCGGCCGCTCGGCGGGAGCTTGCGGCCGAGCTTGCGTGCGATTACAATGGCGGCCGGCGCATCAGTCAATGGCCAAGCCCGGAGCCAATCAGGCGAGCAATGATATTTGCAACAACAACATGCAGTGGCGGGCGCGCTGAACGAGTTTCACGCTCGCCAGTCGTGCCGCTGTCGCCGCTCGCTGCTCGGCCGCCGCTCCGCTCGCCCAGCTCTTGTCTCAGGCGGCCGCCGCCAGGTAGGAGCTCGAGTGGAGGCTCCAACTCCAGCTCCAGCTCAATCTCAAACTTGGACTCCAGCTCAAGCTCCAGCCCCCACTCGCCGGCCCGCTCCAGCGAGGGGCGGCCGCCGCGCCAGGAGGAAAGTGAGCGCAGGCAAACAGGCGGCGCCGGCCAGCTCAGCGCCTCCAGGACTTACCTGTGTGAACAATGACAATCTGTCGGCCCGCAGTCACTTTTATTGCATCCTGCTCTCAAATCTCTGGCGCGAGCGCTGCCATTGCCGCCGCCGCCGCCGCCGCCGCCGCTGCTGCTGCTGCTGCTGCTGGCGCACAAACAGGTGAGCGGGCGAGCGAGATTTATTATTGCAGATTGTTCATTGAAATTTCTTTTGTTATAGTGGATTGAGCGAACGAGTAGTGCAACAACTTAACTAACAACTTGTTCCCTCCGATGGCCATGTTGCGCCGCCAATCGCGACTCCACTGGCGGTCGGCGGGCCCCCCAGCCCCGCCCAGCCGGCCGGCGTCGGGCCGCGCGGCCTGGGGAGGCGCGGCGGCCGCCTGCCCGAAGCGCCCGGCGGCCGCGAGCAAGCCGCCGCCGCAACCCGAGCGCAGGATAATGCTCAGGGCCGACCTCTCAAGTGGGAATAATAACAATGCAAGCGGATTGATCAAGATTTAGTCTGCCAGCCGCTAATGTTATTATCCGCCCGCCCGCCTACCTGCAAACCCGTTGCACAGCCAAGCGAGCGGGAGGAGGAGGAGGAAGTTTGTCTCAGGTGGCCGACGGATGAGATTGAGAAGGAAGCTTGTTATGTTTGATTAGCGAGTCTGCGAGTGGAATTTTCTGGCAGTTGAGTTACAGGCGCTCACCTTTGGCCAGCCCGGCGGCGCCGCCCCATCTGGCCAAGGCTCTGGCCCCAAGCTCAGCTCCAAGCCGCACCGCCGGCTGGATGTCAAATCGGCCCAAAGCTTAACAAGGAAATTGATTAAAACTTCCTCCTGGCGCTCGCTGCCAAGCAGGCGACTCGCTGGCATTTATGGCGGCAGCTCGACCGGCGCCAAGCCCAGCCGGCCGCCTCGGCCCCCCGATATTGTCAGGCGCACGATTAATTAAGATGCAAGTTGCGTTGCTTTTATTGCCCGCAACTGACGCAGGTTGCTTGGAGGCTGGAGAGCGGCTCTATACTTGGCGCTCGCCAGAGTTGCCGCCCCCTCGCTCGGCTCACCTGGCGGCAGCTCTATAAAGTTGGACCATTTTGCTCGTTAGGCGGCCAATTAAGTGCCTGCAGCGCTCGCTCGGCTGACCTTAATGGCAAATCCTGAGATCGCCTGTCAGTTGCGCAAGTCTGAGCGGGCGAGCGCCGCTCTATAGAGTGGCAAAGGCCGCCGCTGCGAGGAAGGGAGAGAGAGGGGGAGGGGAGAGCCAGAGCGGGCGGCCGTCGCGCTAGCACGACCGAAAATAAACAAAAGCAACAGCTCACCTGGCCAAAGCTGGCAAGCTCCACTTCATGCAGGCGCAACTCCATTCCGTGTCCGCCAGCCGCCGCTTGCTAATGCAGTTTCTCAATCTTTCAATTGGAGAGCCGGCATCAATTTGGCTTTGGTTAGCGAGTGTGAGGAGTGAAGAGCAAACAGGTTGTTGCCGGCCGCAGACTTGGCGTTTGCTCACACGCTGATTGCCTCTAATTGTTTGCTCAACATTAGACAACATTTGTAGCCTTAGTTAGCGGCCGCGCGCTCGGCCGACTTGCTGGGGCTGGCTGAGCGGCGCAGGTGAGCCCGGTTGTTGGCGCGGCTCCACTCGGAGCGCCGCCGCGGCAGCAGCGAGAGCAGCGACGCCAGCGCCAGCCAGAGCGCCGCCGAGTGATTGACGCGACTCAGCCGGCCGATCGGCGCTCGATTGGGAAATGCGATTCCAGTGGGACTTGCATCTCGTTAAGCCGCAGAGGTGCCTCCCCAGTCCGCTCGGCTCCACTCAACTCGGCTCGGCTGAGCCAAGCCGAGCCGGCCGACGTATCATGCAATCAGAGGCGGCCGCCAGACGGGAAGCTGCGCGCCCAGACAGCCAGCGCAGATCCGCATGCCAAAGCGGCGGCCCGAGCGAGACGGCCGGGGATGCCGAGTGACGTAATTATAGAGCCATAAAAGAGCGATTATCACTATTTCGGGATGGCGGAGTGTTTGTTTAGCCGGCTCAGTCGGCGCCGCCACTCCGGCTGACATCCGGACGGCGCCGGACGGAGCTGGCGGCCACCGCTGGCGGCCGGCCGGCAGCCAAACACAATTAACACTCGCCCGACCTCAAGCAACCCGAAGCCAGCTGGCGACCTGCTAAGACGCGACGAGCTGCGGCCGAGAATTAATCATTGATAGCGAATTCATGTTTGCCGCAAAAGCCGCTCGGCCGGCGCCATTTGCCAGCAAGTCGGCCAACTGGCAGCAAACAAAAAGCTCAATGAAAGAGCAGATGGATTAAATTCGCCACTTGGCGCTCTCCTCGAATCCGCAAGCTCGGCGGCCAGGTAAAGTGATATGCACGCAATCAGCGCTTGCTTGGCCGCAGCGAGCGGAGGAACAATCATTAATCATGCTCACTTTTCAAACTCCATTCCAAATTCGTGTTGCCGTCCATTTGGCTTCAACTGGCCGCGGACAGGTGAGGTGAGCTGAGCTGAGCTGAGCCCGAGTGGGGCTTCGTTGGCCTGCTTGGCCGCGCGGGCTTATTGCAGCCCATTCAATCGAATTAAAACTCATCACCATTGCGGGCGGATCAACAGGAGCGATAATGATGCAAATTGCGCCATCACGGCCGGCGAGCTTGCAGTGGCTGCGGCGGCCTCTTGGCGCTAAGGCCGAGCGTCGAGCGCCGAGCTCCGAGCGCCAAGCGCCGAGAACAAAACCGATTGCGAGCCAGCTCGATGGGCAGGCAAGTCGGCCGGCTTGCGTGTGGCGGCGGCGGCGGCTGGCTGGCCTGGCCATCGGCCACCGAGGCCAGCCGCTCGCACTGCCGCGCCCGACCACAGGTGGCGCCACTCGGGGGCCCGCGCGCGCAACGCAGGTCGTTGAACCAAAACCGATCGGCGGCCAGTGATAATTATTGCGGCTTCCTGACGCCGGCCGCAATCTCGCGCCAGCTAATGAAGGCTGCCGGCGGAGACAGCAATTGGGCTCACAGGTGTCATGGCCGGCGAGCAGGCGAGTGGGCGACTCTTCTGCGGCCGCGAATTCCGGCTGCCGGCCGGCGGCGAGATAATGATCCTGTCCGAGCTGCAGCCCCAATGCGACTAATTGATTCGGCTCTCCGATTGATGCAAATGGAGACGGAGGTGCGAGTGTTGGCGTTTGTGCGGGTGGAAGTGGAAGCGCGAGTCTCGCCTCGAGCTGGCGCCGCTGAGCTGCGAGTTGCGGCTTCAATTTGTTGCGCTCGCTTGTTGTCGCTGCTCGTCGCGCGCAGGCTGGCCGCATTCCAACGCGCGAACCAGCCATCCAAAGGCACCTGGCTGCCTGGAGCGCGGATTCCGGAAATCCGCCAGCGAGCGCGAGCGGCGGCGCGCAGGCCGAGCCAGTGGCGGCCGGCCCGTTCAGCGACAATCGTGAGCGGCCGCTTGTGGCGCCACCCAAATTGGTGCCAGCAAGCGCTTTGTGTCCCCGAGAGGCGAGTGTTGCAATTACTGCGCCGCAATCGCTGATTAGCCGGCCGCTCGATTGGCCGCCGATGAGCCCACAATGGCGCCTCTTGTTCGCGCTGCCGCTGCCGCTGCCGCCGCCGCCGCCGCCGCCGCCGCCGCTGTTGTTGTTGTTGGCGCCGCCGGCCAACAGGTGAGCGCAGTGGAGCGCAATTATCATTTTATGAGCGCGCGCCGAGGGGCGGCCATTGTGGCCAGCGCGCGCGTTCTCCTCCCGCCGAGCTCACGACGGCTTTTTATTATCATTAACATAATTACGCCGATCAAATTGAAGCCAACAAACATGTTTGGCTGGGAGGCGCCGCTCGCAGGTGATTGCGGCCGCTTTAGTGGGAAATGATAACAACAAATTGGCCAGGCGAAGGAATTAAAAGGTTTCTCATTCTTTTTCTCCAAATTTAAATTGGACTCGCCGGCCGGCGCCATTGTTCGGGCCGCGCGCCAAATTGGCAATTTAACAGGCGCACTTAGCGCCAGCCCGCCGGCCGGCCAGCTGAGCACACAGCGCCGCACTCAACAAATTGGCCCCCCGAACGCAATTGTAAACATGCGGCCCAGGTGAGGCTCCCGGCGAGTTGCGTCAGGCGGCCAGTCAGCTCTCGCCGCGGACCACCGGCCGCCCCCGCTCGTCTATAGCGGCGCCAGGTATAGGCTGGCGCCGGCCGAGGGCGCGGCGGCCGCGCGGCTGGGCGTTGGCGCCGCCGCCGCCATGAATGGGCCGGCGCGCGGAATGCTTGTGAGCCGGCGCCGCCCGCTCGCCGCCGAGAGCGAAGCCGGCGGAGTCTCTGCGGCCGCTCGAGCCGAAGCGGCCGCAGAAAGGCCAAGACGAGGACACCGGCAGGACGGCAACAAGTTTGTGAATTAAAGCCGGCCAAGAGGCTTGCATTGTTGTGCTCCAAATTGAGCTCCAAACTCGCCGCTCCGATTCAAATCCAATTCGTTTCGTCCGCTCCCACAAGCGGCCAATTGGAGGCGAGCGCCATTCAGCGCGGCCCAAGCCGAGTCGCTCGCGGGGCTAACTTGCGGCGAGAGAAAAAATAATTTGTGTTATTTAAACGGCAAAGTTCAGCCAGATTGAGCGGATTGTTCTTTTCGAGCGAGCGACTGAGACGGCGGCCGCGGCCGCAGCCGAAGCTTTGAGCGCGACGGGAGCGGCGCGCCATTCAGCCGGCCCCAACCTGTTGGCTTGGGCGGCGGACGGCGGATGGCGAGCGGCGAGCGGCGAGCAGCAAGCAGAGCCGGCCGCTCCGCTCCGCTCGGCAGGCCGGCCGAGGGCGCACAATCGATGATTAGCGGGCGCCCGCCGGCCGCATCAATCAAAGGGCGGCGTTTTGTTTGTTGACATTCGGGGTTTGCGTGTGCGCGCGGCCAGGTGCATTTCGGGCGGCCCGCTCATTGTCTCAGCGCGGCCGCCAAGACCGGCTTGCGTGTCCTCTCTCGGCTCGCCTTATAGGGGCGCCCGCTCACGCAGCTCCTAATCGAATGCGCGCAAATCAAATCCGCCCGCCGACTCAACTCCAAGACCAAAGCTGCCCGCAAAACTCGGCGACGGCCAGCGAGGCCAAATGCAAATCACGAAAGCGAGCCAGAAGTGGTCTAATTGGCGCATTACTCCAGAAACATGCAACGCTCATGCAACCCAATGCGCCGGCCGCTCCATTGTTCGGGCCGCCGCTCGAAGCCCATCGATCAGTGCGAGCCTTGGCGAGCTTTGTTTGCGCGCCTGTTTGCTTAGCCGGCCGCTTTGTCGCCGCACAATGGCCGCCGGCCGAGCCTCGTCTCAAGTCCGAGGGGCGAGATTTAATTGTGTCGCTGGCGTTCGAGTGGCCAACACTTGTTGTTGGGCCAGCTGAAGGCCAGCTCACGAGAGCTGCGACGAGGGGAGGGGGGAATTATTATTATATTTTTCAATCAATTGCGGAATTGGCGGCTCGGCCGGCCACTTGAGGCTGGCGTCGCTCCGCTCGAGCTGGCAGCCCTGCGCCGGCTCACCTGGCCGAGCGGGGGCCAAAAACAAATGTCATTATCTGCGCCTCCGCTGGGGCTCATGCAGGTCGGCGCCAACGCGGCTTAGTGGGAGCATAATTATAAGCGCGGCCAGAGGAGGACACAATGGCAATCGAGCCAATAATTACTCGGCCGGCTCGTCAGCGGCGCCGCTTCGCCCTTGCTGGCGCCGCCGCCGCAGCCGCCGGCCGGCATGCGAGCGCTGAGCCGCGCGCTCGGGCGACAAACGCGCCGCCCGATGGCCGCCAACTCGGGCCGAGCTAATTGCGCCGCCGCCGCCGCCGCTCGCTTGGGCGCCGCTCGGACGCGGACCGCCACGCCCTCGCGGCGCCCGATCAATCGCGGTCGGCGGTCGGCGGCTGGCGGTCGGCGGCCAACAGGTGAGCGGGCTAATTAGAGAGCCGGTGGAGCCGACTTGAGAGCGCGGCGACGCCCAGCTGCCGGCCGCCTGTCCACTCGAAGCCGGCCGCCTCAATGGGAAGAGGAAGCGAGATGAGCCGGAGAGGAGGGAGGCAAAGTTCACCGAGATGGCTGGTTTATTTCTCTCTCTCCCTCTTCAGGTTGCCTTTCCAAGGTTGGCCGCGGCGAGTCTGTTTGTTTTACCCCATGGTCGAGCAACGCGCACTGTGCTCATCCTCCCCTCGTTAGCGGCCAACTCGCTCGCCAATCATGATGGCTATTTGCTAATCATAATAATAATGCTGTAACTACCGAGCGGCCAGGTTGCCGCCCCTCGCAAACAAGCGCGCTTCTCGCCGGATTGGCTTTGCTTTATTTACGATGCGACGGGCGCGGGATGAACCGCCTCTCTCTCGCTCTCGGCCCGCAAGCCGGCTGGCGGCGGCCCGCAGACGTTGCCGCGTTCGCGCACGTTGGCCGGGCGATGGGTGGGCGGTCGGGCCGCCACGCCCCCAGCCTCCGTCCGCGCCCCCGGGCCGCTGCCAGCCCGCCGCTCGCTGGGCCACAAATAGGAACTCTGTTTCGGCTCTAACAACTCCTTCGGCCCCACTTATTTGGGGCCGGCGAGCTGGCCTCGCTGGACCAACTCGCCGGCCGCCATAGGAACTCCGGGCTCGAGTAAGTTGCGGCGCATGTATACGAATTGGGGCCCCCGATTGGGGGGCTAGGAACTTTCGTTTACATACTCAAGTGTTTTGGCAGTGAGTTTAGGAACTGTCGATTGCTTGCTTACTTCTCCTCTCTCGTCTCTCGTCTCTCGTTTCTAGGAACTTTCGTTGATAATTTGTGCTTGCTTGTTTGCTGTTACGTCTACCTCCTCCGTTGTGCCCCTCTGCGCGCTGTGGCCGGCCGCCCGCCTCCAAGCTCCGCCCTCGCGCGCAAGTGTCCGTGTCCGCGTCCGCGTCCGCATCTGTGTCTTTGTCTGTGTCCGTGTCCGTTTCCAAGCGCCAGCCCGCCACTGCAACTGAGACTGCGGCTGAATCCGAACCTGGATCTGAATCTGAGCTCCTCGCTGCCCATTAGAATGTGAATAATCTGCCCGCTCCGATCGGAGCCGAGCGAATGGAGTTTGCCTTGACAGCAACCTATAAGTGGGCGGCTGGGCGGAAACAATTGAGCGCCTTCGAGTGGCCGGCGAGCAAACAGGTGCAGGCGAGCGCATTTCGTGCGTGCAAAGGCAACAATCTGGCGCCGCCTGGCTCTGGTTGCAGCGACAACAATTGGCCGAGCCGAGCCGAGACGAGACGAGACGAGAAGAGACGAAAAGGAGCCAACTTGCGCCGAGAGCGAGAAGCAGCCAAGGGGAGCAAAATTGAAGCTTGAATAAGGTAACTTAATGGGCTTGTAACAGACATAACTTAAACGGGCAAACTCTTAACTTAAGGTTAACTTAAATATCATTTAATTGGGCGAATGATTTGGGGAGAGAAAAGAGGGCGAAGGAATTGAAACACTCGAAGGCTGGGAGGGAAAAGCCGAGCTGGCAACATAACATTGGAGGTGGTGGCTCTGTGGTGGCATGCAATTGGGTTGGTGTGAATTGGGCGGACTCAAGTCAGGCTGGAGGGAGTTCAATTCGAAGCTCGATTGGCCTGCCAGTTGGCGCCAGTGTCTCGCCTTCACCTGTCTGTCTGTCTGGTTGTCGGTGCTGCTGCTGCTGGCAAGACTGCGCGCCGTCAGCGCTGCTGCGAGTCAAAGTTGAGGCCAGCGACGCCGAGCGCGCCGAGCTGGTTGAGGCCCGTGAAGAGGGCCTTGCTGCCGGACAGGTCGAGCGGCGCAAAGCCGGGTCCGCCCTCGAGCAGTTGGCCGCGCATGAGGGCCGCCATTGCTGCCGCGGCGGCCGCGTTCGAGCCGGTCAGGTTGGCAAGCTGGGCGGCCGCTGCTGCTGCTGCCGCGGCCGCTGCTGCAGCCGCCGCCGCTGCGCCCCCGCCGCCGCCGCCCGGCTCCTCCTTGGCCAGAGCCGCGCTCTCCTGGCTCATGGCCAGGCTGGCCCCGTTTTGGCTCGCGGGGCCGCCGGCCGTCTTGCTGGCGGCGCCGTGCACTCCAGTCTCGCACCCGTTTTGAGCCTGCTGCTGCTGCTGCTGCTGCACCAGCGGCGGCGCCTGTGTCAGCTTGCTCGTGTGGGCGCCGATAGTTCCGCCGGCCGCACCAGCCGCCTGGCCACGCTGCTGCTGGGCAACAACGTGCGACATCCTGAGCTGGCCCCTGCGCTCTCTTGCGCGCGTATTCTGGAACCAAACCTGCACCACCCGCTTGCTCAGGCCAACATCCTGCGCGATGCTCTCGAGCGTCTTCCTGCTCGGATTTGACTCAACCTGGTACTTCTGGTATAGATAGTCCAGCTGCTCGGGCGAAATTTGCGTCCTGAGTCGCTTGTCGCGCTGCGAGGCCGACGATGAGGTATTGCGGTCGCTCATGTTTGAGGTTGCGCCGAGCGAGGCGTTCGAGCTTTCGTTCAGGTTTAGCGAGATGCTGCTCGCGTTTGCCGCCCCACTTGCGCCGCCGACGCAAGTCTGGCCAGCCGCGCCCGTCAAGCCGCCGTTGGCTCCCTGGACGGCGCCTCGCATTGCGCTGTTCAGAGCCTCCATCATGCTGCGCTGGTGCGCGTCGCCGCCGAGCAGGCTGTTTGCGCCCGCCTGGTTGGCTGCGATCAGCGACAGAAGGTTGCTCGCGTCGCCACGGAACAAGCCCGCGGCTGCTGCTGCGGCCGCAAACTGTTGACTCTGCTGCTGCTGCTGCTGGTTTTGCGGCTGGTGCAACTGGTTCTGCTGCGGATGCTGCTGGTGCTGGTGGTTGTGGTGGTTGCGCTGCTGGTGTTGCTGGTGTTGTTGTTGCTGTTGCTGCTGGCGCATCATTTGGGCGGCCGACATAAACTCGTCGTCGTCCTCCTCCTCTTCGTCCTCATTTTCGTCCTCCTCGTCGCGTTCGCGCTGGCTTCGCTGGCGCCGCTCGTGAGTTTCGTCCTCGTCGTCGTCGTAATCGTCGTCGGCGTCGTCTCGATTTGACTCGGTGTCTAGATTGTTCATGAACAATTCGTCAAGGTGCTGCTGCTGCTGGCGGCGCCGTTCGCCAGACGAGTGTTTGGCCACCAGCCGCTGGCTTCCGCCGGCGCTGAACTCGGCCACGGAGCCCGATGGTGATTGCAGGCCGCCCATTGAGGACTCGGCGTCGTCGTGGGACATCGGCGAGCCTTGGCCGGCCGCCGCCGCCAGCCTTGCGCCCAGCCCTCGGCGCGCGCAGGCCAGCGCCTCCTCCTTGGCGCCCCGTCCGCCCCCAACTTGGTGCTGGTGCAGCGAGTCAGTGTCATCGTCGGCCTCGCTCAGCGACGCCGACGTTGGCCGGTTCTCGTACACCTTGCGCGCTTTCTGGCGGGCATTCTGGAACCAAACAACGATCACGCGCGGCGACAAACCCAACTGGCGCGAGAGACACTCAAGGTCGTCGTCCTTTGGGTAGGCGTTTGTTTCGAAAAACTCTTGTAAAACTTTCACTTGTCTTTCGGAAAATCTCGTCCTATTGGCACGTTTGGACTTTGAGTTGGTGGACGAATTCATTGAGTGAGATGACGAGTCGCTTGTCTTTGAGCTCAGCCCTTGATTGTTCAGGTGATTGTTCACGGAGGCCCAAGTTTGGTCGAAGAGTTGCTGCTGAAGCTGGAGAGGCGACCAGGTTGAGGATGGCCCAATGCCGGCGTTCTCGTCGCTGACCGGCGACAACTTGCGCCTCTCAACGCGCCTGCTACGTCGCAGCCGCCTCCCCGCATGTCCGGCTTGGCTTGAGCTCTGCTGGTCGCTGTCGCTATCATCCTGGCTGTCGCTATCACATCTTGAATGATCATTGTTGTTGTTGTCAGTGTCATTAGCCAAGGTGTCGTCGTTGTTTGCGCCAACACTCGACCTTCTATTCAGCTCGAGCTTGACCTCGTCCGCAAACTCCTCCATGCGCGCCGAGCAACTCACGCCCATCGTCTCTCCTGTCTCCCTGAGGCTGTTCAACCTCTCAACCTGCTGCTCGCTGCCGCCGCAGCCGCCGCCGCCGAGCCCCTCGTCCGGCTCCGACTTGATCCGTTTGGTTTGATCCCTGAGCGTCGCCCACTTGGCCGCCCGCTTGGCCTTCGAGCGCGCCAAAGTGGGGTCCCCGACAGATGGCGCGCGTGCTCCCTCGCAAAACTCGACCTGCTTGGGCGCTGACTCTGTGGCCACCGCAGCCACCACTGCTCTCACAACAGCAGCCGCAGTGGCCTCAATGTTATCACCTTGTTGTTGTTGTTGGTGCTGGTGTTGGTGCTGCCGTTCGGCTGGACTTGCAGCCACGAGCTCAGCGCAACCTCGAGCGAGCTCCTGGCTCTCGGCCGGCTGGTTCAAGCCGGTGGGGTTTGTGTTTTGGGTTGCGAGATCGCTGATTGGAGTCACCTTTGCCTCGCCAGTCCGCTCGTACTCCTCCAGGTTGAGCGCGAGCATGGGCGGATTGTTGAAGTTGTAGGGCGAGTCTTTGTTCTTTTGGCGCTCCTTGAAGAGGGTGTTGCGAAACCAGTGCTTGATCACCTTGAGCGGAAGCTCCGACTTGACGGACATCTCCTGCAGCTGGTCCTCGGTGGGCGAGTTGTTGATGTCGAAGTACTGGCGCAAGATTCGCAGTTGCTCCTCGCTGATTCTGGTCCTCGCCCGCTTCTGCTGCTGGACGCTGAGCGCGGCTGCAGCTGCTGCGGCGGCCGCTGCTGCTGCAGCAGCCTGCGCCGACTCGAGCCCGTTGCTCGGGCTAGACTGCTGCTGGTGCTGGTGGTGCTGGCGGGCGTGCAGACTGTCGAGCGTCGAGCTGACCAGGTTTGCGTCCGAGACAGCGCTGCTCGAGCCGCCGTTTGCATGCGAGCCGAGTTGGCCCAACGAGTTGCTGGTCGCGTTCGCCGAGCTCACGACAGAGGTGGGCGCGATGGAGGCCGCCGCCGCCGACTGCTGCTGCTGCTGCTGCTGCTGCTGGTGCTGCTGCAGCAAGTCTGAGGCGCCCGGCGTGAGCAGACTCGCGAGCGAGTAGGCGGGCGCCGCCGAGGATGAGGCTGCGGCCGCGGCGGCCAGCTGGCTGGCTGCTTGTTGC
>Ga0209372_1000630_pt1 | contig 11998 bp, 17 predicted proteins | sample AgamicAtPe_FD_187170 | JGI IMG/M metagenome (GOLD analysis project Ga0209372, IMG submission 187170) | Agave microbial communities from Guanajuato, Mexico - At.P.e (SPAdes) (version 2) | ecosystem: Host-associated > Plants > Phyllosphere > Phylloplane/Leaf | place: Guanajuato, Mexico | collected... | reverse complement strand
TTAACGTTGGTGCAAAATGGTTCGTTCAGTATATTTGACGTCCGACATCTCCCGATATTAAGCCCGGTCAACGTTCGTCCACACCAGTGTTTGCTTCCATTTTATATGCCTAATTAAAGCGACATGTCTCAGGAATCAATCCAAGAAGGTTTGCCGGAAAGGGCCTCCCAGGCGGGGAGCTCTCTAGCTTTGAAGAGGTACCAAGATCCGGAGGATGATAGGCTCCTAAAAAAATCAAGAACCTTGAAACATGAGATGATTTTCATCGAAAATATACCGTCTTGTGAGGCCTATGAGAAGAGTTACATGCACCGAGAGGCAGTCAGACATGTCCATGTTACGAAAACTCAGTTCCTCATAACAACCTCATTCGATGGGGTCGTAAAGTTTTGGAAGAAAACTGGTCTCGGAATAGAGTTTGTGAAGAGTTTCAAATCCCACGCAGGCCCTGTGGACGACATATCGGTGACTTCCAGTGGAAGCGAACTTGCCTCGATATCGAGAAAAGATAAGTCTGTCAAGATATTCGATATAGTCAACTTCGACATGATCAACATGTTTTCACTGGACTTTGAACCGGGTTGTGTGGAATGGATTCAGCCGGCAGCGACAGGTTCAGAAAATTTGATAATCTCAGATAGCAAATCATGTCATATAAACACATTCGACGCCAAACAATCCACAAATAAGCCGAAACGTACCCTCGACAAGATACACACTTCGATTGTTTGTCGAATGAGGTTTAACCCGGTTTACAATCTAGTTGTTTCTGTCGACTGCGAGGGTATCATGGAGTATTGGCAGTTGAATGGAGGCAACTTTGCATTTGCTGAACCTCCACTCGTGAAATTCGATTCGAAGCTAGAGACTAGCCTCTACGAATTCGTGCAGAACGAGTCAAAGTCTCCAAAGTTGAAGCTGCACAATATAAGCTTCTCTCCAGATGGCGAATATTTCGTGACCACATCATCTGATAGGAAAATTAGAATCTTTAAATTGAAGACAGGCAAGTTGGTGCGTACCTATGATGAAAGTCTCGAAAGGATTACAGAGGCTCACAAGGCCAATCCAACTATGAGCAACATGGATTTTGCTCGCCGAATGGCCATTGAGCGCGATCTAGATAAAAATGGCATAACTAATCAAGAAACGGCCATCTTTGATCAGTCCGGTCTCTTTATTCTCTATCCCACTATGTTTGGAGTGAAAGTTTACAATTGGCAGGCAAACAGACATGTTAGATCCTTCGGAAAAGAGGAGACTAACTTTCGTCCGCTTTGTATGAGTTTATTCCAGGGTTTAGTGTTCGAAAAAATGGTGCGAAAGTTCAACATAGCATCTTTGGAGTCTGGAATCGCAGATCCAACTCTATACTGCACTGCATACAAGAAGAATAGGTTCTACTGCTTCTCGAATAGGCACTTTGAGGAGGACACGACAGAGGGCGAGGGTGGCGAGCTAATCAAGGACCGTGATATATTCAATGAGAAGCCAACCCGAGAGGAGGTTATGGCAGCAATCGAGATCGAGCGACAAGAGCAGCCGAAGAGTTCGCTTGAAAGTGCAACGATCCACACGACAATGGGCGATATCCATCTAAAACTGTTTCCGAAGCAAGCGCCAAAAACTTGCGAAAACTTTTGCACCCACTCAACGAATGGCTATTTTAACAATCACATTTTCCATAGGGTAATCAAGCAGTTTATGATACAAACTGGAGATCCAACTGGCATAGGAACAGGCGGCGAGTCGATATGGGGTCACGAGTTCGAGGATGAATTCAGTCCCGAACTTAAACACGACAAACCCTACACCGTGAGCATGGCCAACTGTGGGCCAAACACGAATGGATCTCAATTTTTTATTACAGTTGCGCCTTGTCCCTTTCTCGACAACAAGCATACCATTTTCGGACGAGTTACCCGCGGAATGGACGTTTGTCAGAGCATCAGCAAGGTCAAGACTGACCCAAAGACGGACAAACCCTACAATGATGTCAAGATAATAAACATAAACGTGTTCTAACCCTGGGCTTTCGTTATTACAAGTCTAAATCTAGGGGCTCCAATTGCTGCACGTCTGATTCTGGATTTGGTTGGCTGCTCGTTGCAACTTGGGCTGTTTGGCTTTCGCTTAACTGGTCGGGAATGTCCGAGTCTTGAGCCATCAGGGGTAAATTTCTTATCGCCAATTTGGTGAGATCATTGTTTAGCTCATCCTTCGCGTGCAGGAAAACATTTCTCAAATTTTGCAGGAATTTCAATTCTCGTTCCTTCAGTTGTTGTAGTTTTGTGTTTAGATTTCGATCCTCCATCATATATCACGTTCGTTGGCCAGACCTCAGCTCTGGCTTCATCCTGGGCTTTGGGCGAGTAATTTTTGCCTCATGGTTGAATGCGCCACGTTTGGCACGCACACGCGCGCTCTGTCTCTACCTGAGCAGCCCGCTTTGGGTTCCAAATGGGCGACACGGCGGGCGGAACACGATTTCATGATTAACACTAAGCTTTGTCTCCCAGGTGCCCGCATTCATCAGGAAGACGAGGCCTCAACTTTCGTCGCAAGGGTTGCGCAAAAGTTTCGGCCTCAGCCAAAAGCAACCCCAGCGAACCCATTGGATCTACTCGGACGGCTAAGTCCAATTTCCGCTTCCTACTGCAAATGGAAGTCAAAGGCAGAGGCTGAAGCTGAAGCTGAAGCTGAGGTGGAGACGATGAGGACAAACACGAAATTGGAGTGGAAATGTATTAACAATGTAAAAATGAAAGCGTTAAGGAAATTGGATTTCATCCGCTCGAGCCGCCGTCAGTGGCAGCGGAGGCGGCGCCGGCGGCAGCTAGATGGTAATCGATTGGAGCCTCCAGCCGGCAGAGGGCTTCTCGAACTCGGCTAAAGCAGCCTCTCGAGCTTGACACGAGCAAGCCTCAGAGGCTCCGATTGGAGCGCGCGCTCGCTCGCTGGCTCGCAGATAAGCGGGCGCATCGCTCATGCACTTCCGTTGGCCCCATCTCTGGAGGCGCCGGCAGAGGGCCAAGCGGCCGGCGAGGTCGTCGTCAAAAGTGAACAAAAACATTTTGCCTCCCTTTTAAATTATCTGTCCATCTTTTGTTGGTTGCACGAGCGAGGCCGGCTGGCCCTGGGCCCATTTTGGTGAGGCCGCTTGTTGGCGGCCTGGAGGAGGGGCAGCAGCAGCAGCGGGCGGCTTGCGATGGGATTGCTGCGCTTGCCTCGCGAGACGCCAGTCTTGATGCCGGCCGACCGACCGATCTGCGCCACTTGGCTGGCTCGCGACTCGCGGGCGCCGCTAGGCTGCCAGCTCGAGCTGAGCCGCCCGAGTGTCGTCTGGGGCGGCTAACTGTAGTGGTTTAGTCGCCGGGCTTCAGACGAGAGAGCCATCCAATTTTGAGTGTCGAGTTTCCATCTTGCGGCTCATTGAGTTTTAGTTTCAATCCAAGACAACTCAATTCACTCTGGCCCAAATTCTGTCCACCGTCCTTCGGGCGCCCGAAACCAGGATGACTGGCTCTGGTTTTGGCCGCTGCTGGCCGCGGCGGCGGCGGCGAGACGCGAGCGCCAAGCTCGAACGCGAGCTCAGTTTAGCGGCACAAAGTTGGCCTCTCTCCCCCTCGGCGCGAGTGGCCCCGAACTCGAGCGGCCATTGTTAAATAATTCCATAGATAAGGAGCCAGCCAAGGGGATGGCTGATACATTTACAATCATCAGCCGTCATCATGTTGAATCCATAATGTTTTGGCGCTGGAAATAAATTTTCAATTTTGTGCTGTCAACTTGGTGCACATGGCCGCGCGCGATATCCATCTTCATCGGCCTCTCGAGCTGATAGCGAGCCCTCAGAAGCCCAAAAATGGCCGCTTGGCTGGCACTAGAACCAGGCGAGACGGCTTGCTGGGCCTGGAAGTGGGCTGCTTGGTTTATCTTGGCGGCCTTGGGGGTCTGGGGCGGTTTGCGCCGCGAGGTGGAGCGCGCGTTGAATTTAAATGCAAACAGATCCTCACAGCCGCCGGCTCGCAACTCTAACCGCTCGAAACCGGCCAGACTGATTAGACTCACAAATGGCAGAAATTGATTCACTTCGGCAACGTTCAAATCTCGATCCGATCCGATCCGATCCAGTCGAGGCTGGCGCCATATTGAGGCTCCAGCAGAGTGGCTGCAATTTTGGAGCTTCATTGGCGGCCTCAAAGCGGCCGCCGAGTTTGCAAACGAGCCGCCGACCAAATTGAATAGCGCGCCCAATATCCATATTGAGGATCGGATTTAAATTGAGGCCTAGCCAGCTCGTGCGTCACATTGTGGCTGACCGAGCAATGGGCCGACGTGCCGGCTGAATTACGGATAAATGGGCGCGAGAGGCTCAAAAAGGATCGGGCTCTTTCTCGCTCTCGGCTCGGCCTTTGCTCGCGTGGCCCATGCAAAACTCGGCCCCCGAATCAATCAAGTTGATCATCGAGTCGCACGGACTTTGCCAAGACTTTTGCCGCCCAAATCCAGTGGCGCCCCCCCCCCCAACTCGGCTGGCCTGAGCCTCGCCAAGCGAAATGGGCCTCCGAGTGCGTGCAAACGCAAAGGAATGTTTACATTTGATTTGTGACAAATGGAGGCTCCGGGGCGACAGTTTCTCGAGAAGAGGCGGCGGCTGGGCGACAAGCTGAGCCCCTCCAGTTCACCGCCGGGCCTTCCGCTCTGGATGGAGCGCGAGCCGCCAGAAGTTCGAGCTTGGCGAGCCTTTAAAATGGGCGCCCGGCGGGTTGATTATTTTTGCAGCCACCTAAGGCTGGCGGGCGGTATCAGCGGGCAAACAGGCGTTGCCGGCGGCCCAAGTCGCTGCTGGCCAGAGTTGAACTCGCGCCAAGAGCAAGCGCCAGTCTGGCCGCCACTCCGCACTGGAGCCTCGGGGCCTCGAAGCGGCGGCGCTGGAATTATCATTTTTGGCCTGCTCGAGTGGCGGCCTCGCGTTCAGTGCGCAACCTTTTTATGGTCTCGCGCGCTCTCATGATTATGGCCAAACTTTGGGCCCATTGTGCGAGCATCGCGCGCACTCTGTGAATATCCGTCGGCTCCAAATTTTCCGGCTCCTCCAATTCCTTGTTGCGGCTTTTGAGCTCGCCAAAATGCGCTCTCGAGTGCGAGTTAATGGAGGGCCGCCCTTGGCTTTAGCCAGTGTCGGCCCGCCCAGGCTCGTCGCCTCTCCGGCCAGCCCGCCAGCTCCACACGACTTTGCCCGGCTCAAGTTGGGCGGCCGGCCAGTTTTAAAGGGGCCATTGTTTTGCGCCTGGCCGCCGGCGAGGTGTTTGTTTGCCCCTTTACAGCGCGCCAAGTGGCCAGCACGATCTGATGACAGATGAATGGGCGCCGGTTTGTCACTTTGCGCCTCGCCCGCCGCTCGGCCAGCAAGTCTGGCGCCCAAACGCAACTCCAGCCGCCACTTGGCCGCTCCTGATTTTAACCAAAATTGCGCCCCAACTCCAATCAGCGGACTTGGGCGCCTCTGATGGCGGCCAGAGGGGCCGCCGCGCGGAATAACTAAGCGGCCGCCCGCTTGGCTTTGAATCAATCATTGGGCCGGCCGAGCTGGCAGCAGATGCAGCGGAGACAGGAAGTGGCGGCCGGTGGGTGATTAATTTGGCGCCATCATTGCGAGCAGCTGTCCCTCTGCGCGCGGGCTTGATTTAAGTCTGCGCGCGAGGAGCTTTCCTTGCGGCTAATGAAGAGGCCAGTGGGCGGCCCGCCACTGCGGCGAGCTCGTCTTGCCGGCCAAAGGCACCATAATGGCGCCGCGATAATCACTCGCCCTTAGTTTTGGGCGCCGGCTAACTCGCTGGTCAAGCCCGACAAGCGGCGTTAGTGTCCATTTCGAGCCGGCGGCCCGTTTAATCAACGTGGACATCGTCCCTCCCCCCGCTTTGCGCGCCAACTCCACTGGCGGCGGCGGCGGCGGCGGCGAAAGTCGAGTGGCCACTCGAGCCAGCCATTCTAATGAGCAGTGTTTGCTCGCAGCCTCCGAGTGCAGTGCGGTGCAGTGCAGTGCAATGCAGCCCAGCGCATTGCACATTGCAAGGCCGGCCAACAGGAGCAATTGGACTCGGGACAACGATTAACGAGCAAACGAGTGAGCGCTGAGGCAAATGCGCGATTAATATTGAGACACAAGCCGGCCAGTGGGGCCGAGTTTGCAGAATTCGCGGCTGCGAGGACAAGTGCGCCTAGCGACGTTTGCGAGCTGCGCGCAGTGAGTCGCCGCAGACGCGGATGTTGCGCGGCGCAAACCGGCCCCTCCATCTGCAAAGCAGACGCGCGGCAAGCTAATCGAGAGGAGGAGTTGGAGTGGCCGCTCGCTGAACAAACTGGCGCCGAATGGTTTGAGAGGAGCGGACAGGCAAACAAGTGGGCGGCGAGTTAGCGTGAGTTTGGTTCGAGTTCCATTCAAATCGGCGCGCGGAGCAAGCAAGCTGAGGCCAAGGCAGAACGAAACTCCCCATTGCCAATTCAATGGCCGGCGCCCCTTTGTGCTGAGGCCAGGGCAGCTGTCGCTTCCCAGCCATTTGCAAGCGGCGAGAAAGAGGAGGCAAAAGTGCAAAGTAAGCGGCCAAGCCATCTGCATCCGGCCGCCCAGCTTTAGCAAGCGAGCGCCCCCTCGGCCGGAAACGCTCGCCTCGCGCGACCTCAAGGTGGCTTGAAGATGATGGAGGGCGTTCGAGTTTTGGCGTGAGTTTGGCCGAGCAACGTGCGAGGCAAATACTGGCGCGCAAGTTGGCGCCTTGGCTGCAACCAGTTTCGAATTCTCGAGGGCAAGTGGGGCGAGTTAGTTGCGTGTTGCGAGCTAACCTCGAGGGCTGAAGAGAGGACCGATCTCGGGCCGGCAACACTCACAAATCACAACCTCCCAAAGAGAGAGAGAGAGAGAGAGCAGGACGCTGAGTTGGCGAGGCTGAAATCTAGAGCAAGAGCAAGTTAGTGCGCTGATTGGGCGCAAAACGTGATGTTCATTGAAACAGGGGAGCGAGGCAGGTGTTGAGGATAATCTAATTGAAGCGGACGAAATCGCCGATGACAAGCGAGCGTCGGCGGCCAGTGGACAGGTTGGCGCGAGTGACGCTCAGGGCGCGAGGCTTGTTGCCAGAGATGGGCGGGCCAATGGGAATCCTGCTCGTGCTTCTCCTCCTCGAAACGCTGCTCAACTCTGCGTTGCCTCCGAATCAAGTGCCACAACAGCTGCGCGCAAGTGCCCACCAGCTCACACAAATCACTTCGTTGCCATTATCCCTGGCGCAAACCTCCGCCAGTCATCCAGGTAAGCGAGCTGGCCTCCAACTTGGCCACTCGCGCGCCAAATTGGAAACAAGAGGCACTCGTCCTAACCAAACCCACTCCCCCCTCTCGGCCAACCGGACGCAGACGCGCCAAAGCTCATCCCGCTCAGTGCGCTCGACCGATACCAGGAGGGCGCCGAGCTGAAGCTCTTCTGCGCGGCCTCTGCGCCGCCGAGCGCCGGCCGGCTCGGCTTCGAGTGGCGCAAGAACCACGCAGAGCAGCTGACTGGCGCCGGCTCGAGCTCAGCGCGCCGCCTCCACATAAGCCCAATGGACGATTCCTCCTCCATGTTGCGCATCAACCAGCTCGAGGCCGAGGACAGCGGCAACTACACCTGCTTGGCGCGCAACCAGCACGGCTTTGATTCATCAACGGTGCGCGTCAACGTTAATGGTAGGTATTTAGAGGCTTCCTGCTCCGCCCCTGCACTAGCCCATTTAGCGCGCGCAAGCCGCCGGCTACGTGGCCATCATCAATCTTTATCATTTTTCATGTTCGAAAGCGGCCGAGTAAATCGCCAAGCGAGCCTTGCAAGCCGCGAGCTGCGAGCGAGGCCAAGCTAAGCCGCCGGCCTCGCGCTGAACCATTTCCATTTCCACTGCCACTTCCGCCACTAACCTCGCCGTTCAATTGCAAACCCCAAACTACTAAATGGGCCACAAATTGTGCGCTCAACCAATTTGACGATTTTAAGTCCGTCTCAAATGGATCCGAGAGCCGCCGAGCGAGTTGCAGGTTCGCGCAGGCAAACCCGTCCAGCTCGAGTGCGACGCAACCGGCCAGCCGGCCCCACTAATAAGCTGGACGAGCTTGAAAGGTGAGCACAAGAGCGGCGCCAGAAAGAGAGTTGGTTGAGTTTGAGCGCTCGCCCAACGCTGCCAGTGGGCCAGTCTCGCGGGTCTCGCTTGCTTTGGGCTCCATTAGAGTTGGGCCAGTCATTCATCTTGCAGGTGGTCGGCTCGCCAGCGACTTGAGTGGGGGCAAGATTTTGAGAAACAATCCCCCACCCACCAAGTTGGCGCCCCGGAGCGAGCGGCCCCAGCTGCCTAGCGACGGCGGCGCAAAAGTGCACCGATAACGAAATTTCCGGCCCAGAACCTTAATGGATCCATGGACAGACTGAACTCGGCCGGCCTGAAGTAAATGAAACTCTTCCCCTTCCCGTTGCAACAAATTAAAGCTCAATTCCAAGATGAGCGGGCGCCGTGTCACCTGCGCGGGCGGCTCGCAGCGGCATCAGTGGATGCCGCCTCTGATGCGAGAGTTTGGGCGCCACCTGGTGCCCGTCGTGCTCGCGGTGGCGGCCATTTCAAAACTCAAAAGTGCTCCCCCCCTAAAACTCAACCATCTCTCTATCACAATCACAGATCATCAAACCATCAACAGCAAGGTGCTGCGTATAGATCGCGCCCAGGTCAACGACTCGGGCATCTACGAGTGCCGGGTTGCCGCTGCAGTCCAGCAGCGTTCGGCCCAAAACTTCGAGCACCAGCACGAGCAGCTGAGGAAACTAGTCAGGCTGGTTGTGAACGGTAAGTAGCCCACCTTTAGTCCAGGTCCAAGTTGGTCGGTTTGGTTGGAGGTCAGCTGGTTTTGCAATTTGGAGAGCCCTCCCATTTGCGCCAGTGCAAGGAGAAGGAGGAATAAAACAATTGAAGACGCTCTCCAAGTTCAATGAGTCAAAGGGTAGTCTTAATTTAATATTGTCAGTCGTTTGATCTCGGGCATTTCGGGTTGGTAATTCTTTGGCTTTCGGCCGGCCTTTCGACGGGCCGGCAAGCAGAGCTCAATGTTTGGAAACTTGCGTTGGTGGATCTTGAGGTGCTTGGTCAGATGGTCGCTCCTTGAGAAAGACTTATTGCAAACCGTGCAAGAGTAGGGCTTGATTCCGTAGTGCGAGCGCCTGTGTCTTGAAAGCTCGTCCGAGCGCGAGAAGCGCCACGTACAATCGGGCCAGTCGCAAATGTAGGGCTTCTCGCCGGTGTGGCGCCGCAGGTGAGCTTTAAGGTGGGAGCCCTTCGAGTAGGTCTTGTGGCAACCCTCGTGCGGGCACACGAAGACGCGCTCCTCGCCGGCAAGGAGCGACTCGGCCGCGTCGGCCAGCTCGCTGCTCGAGTCGGCCCGATTCATGGGCGACTGGCTGTAGCTGGTTGTTGTGCGGGAGGGCAGACCGGAAATGGCCGACACAGCCACGGCGGCGGCGATGGCGCTCAGCCTGGCCGCCTGCAGTTGGCGCTGGGTGCAGTTTTGCTGCTGCTGCTGCAAGCTGGCGCCTCGGTTCAGGATTTGGCCCTCAGCCTGGATCTGGTCGCTTGGCTGCTGCTGCTGCTGGATCCACCTGCCGGCCGGCTGCTCGGCCGAGCTGACGCTGGCGCCCGAACTCGAGTGCGAGGACCAGGAGCAGGCGAGCGGCGAGTCGGGAGCCGGCGACTCGCTCGAACAGGTGAGCGGCGGCGAGATGGAGGCGAAGGGCGAGCTTTGGTCGCAGGCCGGCTGGGGCAGCATGTGGTGCCAGTGCTCAAAGTAGCTGTAGTTTTCGCTCAGCTGACTCATAACCTGAGTCCATTCCTCCTCGTGGCTCCTCGATGGCTCAAGTAGGAAGTTCGCGTCAAGCGTGTCCAGGTGAGTGGTTGTGATCAGTTCCAGTATTGGGTCGTTCATTTCGTCCGTTTGCCTGCCTGCCTGCCTGCCTACTTTGCCTGTCTCCTCCCTTCTCCGCGAGCCGCCGACGACAATGGCTTTGTGGACTGTGGAGCTGCGAAAATAGCCAGCCAATTGACTCGATCTAGCCACCAGTAGCTTGTGTAATCGGGTGCGCGAGTGACTGCTCTCTCCCTTTTGGTGAACGAAAGGCTAGGGGTTGGCACAGGTGAGCGGGGCGCCGTTGGTGCTGTTGTCGGGCTTTCAAGGTGAACTCCGGGTGGGTTTTTAAACAAAACACTAAAGACGCAGGTCGGCGAGCGCGGCCGCTTCGCTCAGCTAGTCTAAGCGCACGAGAGTTTTGCCTGTTGAAACATCGTAATAACATTTGGATGGAGCTGTCAAAAAGTTATGCCGATGGATGCAATCGATAATAAACAAAGCGGCACAGTGACACAGAGCGGCGCACAGGCGCAATTCAAAACGAAGCCGCCAAGAGAGCTAGGCGAGCGCATTGCTCGGAAGCTGGCGCCGTTGCTGCGCCCACTGAAGGCAACAAGTGCCTCTCGCTCGGCCCATTCACGCTGGCAGCCATTGCGACTGAAGCTCAGGTTTCAGCTTCATGGTTCTCCCAACCAATGAAGCCAACCAAGGCTTGGTTGGCCCTTTAGAGAGCCACATTTGCCTAACAGCTGACTCTTTGAAGGGTCACATCCGGCCAATCGGGTCGATCTGGCGGCGAAATCAGGCGGATTCAGGGGGCAACAAAAGGGAGCAAACGAACAAAGTTTGGGCTCATTTTTAGAGTCAGGCTCGCGATTTTGGTTTCGCGGGCGCAAATTGTATTTGAACCCACTGGTTTTGCTGTGTGACAAATCTAATTCTGGCTCATCGAGAGGCGAAATGGTTGGCGGCTGCTAGCTGTTCCATGTTGCAAGTTCCAAAAACCTCCTCTCCTTCTCCTTCCGTCGGCCGGCGCTCGATCAATGCGATGGGTCTGACGCGCGTCTAGGCCTTCTTGTAGGCGGGCAAGGCCAGCGGAGCTCGCGCAAGTGGGGCAGCCACAAGGGGCGCTTCGTTCCATGCAGGTGATCCATCCAGGTTTGTGGTGGAGAGTTTTGGCGTTAGGGTTTTGGTTAGTTTTGTGCGTAGAAGCGAAAGTGCGTTTGGCAACTGGAACTTGTTGCGCCAAAAGGGGATCGGCCAGCCCGTTGCGTGGTGGCTTCGCACAATCTGAATCAGATAAAATCAAGCAAATTCAGACTCTCTCTCTCTCCCTCTCTGCCTCGCTCGAGATCCCTATCGTGTTTACCTCCAACAACCGGCACCTGTCCGATGACTGGCGCTGAGCCATAAACTGGCGAGTGGACTGTCTGCTGGATGACTGGCGATGTGACGACAGTGTCGTGCGCGACGGTGTGGCCAGTTTCAACCGAGTACGAGCTCACCGAGGCTGCCAGTTTTTCGATTGGTTGTGGGCGGTTGATGTTGGTTAAGCCAATGCTAGTTTCAGTGCGCTTGAGACGCCGCCAAGCCGGTTCGAAAAACTTACCTGGTGCTGGCGCATGCACAACTGGGACTGGCGCTGGCGCGGCCACAACTGGAGCGGGCGCGGCCACAACTGGAGCTGGCGCAGCGTAAACTGGGCCGGCCGCCACAACTGGAGCGGCGGCGGCGTAAACTGGGGCATCGTGGCGAACCTCAGACTTGAACGCGTATCCGTTAACGTCCGCGGTTTTGCCCACCACTTGGTCGCCAACGTGGGCGTGGCCGGTGATAGCGTTGCCGGTTTGGACGGTCTGGAGGACGGTGGTTGGCGAGGCAACTGTGTGCACGGCTGGCGCTTGCGGGATGAGACGCTGGCTGTGCACTGCGGTCAGAGTGGGCACGGCGGCCACTGCGGGCACGGCGGCCACCGCGGGCGCCAAGGCGGGTGCTGCGGGTTTCGGGCGAGATGCGGTCAGCTCTTGCTTGCTCACGTTTGGCGCCAGATTGCCGTTTTGGCAACGGACGAGCGCTCACAAGC
>Ga0209372_1000627_pt1 | contig 12084 bp, 6 predicted proteins | sample AgamicAtPe_FD_187170 | JGI IMG/M metagenome (GOLD analysis project Ga0209372, IMG submission 187170) | Agave microbial communities from Guanajuato, Mexico - At.P.e (SPAdes) (version 2) | ecosystem: Host-associated > Plants > Phyllosphere > Phylloplane/Leaf | place: Guanajuato, Mexico | collected... | reverse complement strand
TTGCCACCACATGGTGCCCGCACATGCCTGCGCGTCGCCAAGACTTTGCCCTAGTTCAAGGCGACAACTGTTGGCTGGGCGCACACTGCTCACGCGAGCCCGGACCTCGGCATGGCGGGTCCAACCCGCGGCCGCCATGCATGGCTAGCAAGCACGAGGCCACTCGCCAGCAAGTCTTCAAAGAGTGAACTTCAAGACAAAGTACATCAAGAAGTTGGGTAATTATACATCTCTCTAGTCAAATAGATCAACTACTGATTAACAATCTTTCCTCCCCCCCCCCAAACAAACAGGTGAACAGGAAGTAAAATCAAACCGAATCAAGGAAGGACCACACATGCAAAAGGAGAGCCAAGGACAAAGGAGAGATAGGAACCAAGGAGACCAAGGAAGGATAGGACAGTCACTCTTTATTCATTACCTCAAGACCACGTTAATTAGTTTGTGCCCCTGGGGCACTTTGATTAACGTAAGCCCATTGGGCCACGTCTGGTCCAATGTTGGGATAGGGGACGTCGCAATTTAACTGCGCGCCCCCTGTTGTTTGGTTTCATCACTAGAAGCATTCGGAGAAGTCTACATTCCAAGCTTCTCAAGAATAGTATGTACCAAAACGACTAAAATAAATAACTAAAGACTCAGGGAGGAGATTTTTGCCAAAAAATAAATACTAGTTGGTTTATCGGACTGGGTTAAGTTTCCACTGAAGACAGGGCACAGTATTTCCCATGATTCTCACTGGCTATGGCAATAAATAATACTATGAATAATTGGAGTAAATATCACGATAGCCAAACCAAAAACTATTAGATCAGCACGTTTGATCAACTGAAATCCTTGTGTATTACTTAAACCTTGTTATAATATTTCACTGGCCGAAACGAGTCACCCATACCGCCCTGTTTACTTCTCACTACACCTGAAACTAGCATCAGAAGTAGGCTGAGCTACAGGCAAATTGAAAATCAAGTTGACATTTAAATTTTAACCTATCATGCATCTCTTTCCTCTAACATCACAATCTCTACCTACACAAGAGGGTCGAAACTAGAAAAAAAATCAAGAAGAATTCCACATAGCGTCAGTGCCACTTCAACAAATCCAAGCCATCTCTACTGATCTCTAGGAACGAACATAAGGTAACAAGAGACCGACCCATGAACACAAAGAAAGGAGCCAAGCTAGGTGGCTTATTTGCTGCCAATCCTATGGCCAAGTTCTCGGGTTGCGCATGGAGTGAGACGGCTTGCAATAACAACGGTAACAGCTTGGGTACAAATCACATTGTTGGTACCTATCTATCTGCCGGTGAGCTCAATCTATCATCACGCTTCTCGCTAAACTCTTCCTTAGCTCTACATCTCGCAGTGGATCCAGACGCCACCAGTAGTAGCACATCAAGCAATAGCGCTACCAATAACAGTTCTAGTTCGCTCTCAGTCTCACCAGCGGATCGTCAATCGAAACAATCTACTAAACATAATAATCGAACTAGCAATCATTTGCTTGAACTACAAAGAGAGATCAAGGCGGAGGAAGACGAAATTTTCGCCGACATCAACAGTCTCATCAATGGCCGCTCGATTCTCTACTCTTCTCTAGATGACGATGATGAGGACGGTCTCGGTGATGTCAGAGGACATCAATCCAATATTTTAGATGATGAGAACCTCTCATCGTTCAAGTATAGCGGTCAAATCAACTTTAGTACCAGCAACAACCAGCCCGACATAGGTAGCAACCATACTGACGAGTTTTTTGCCAAAAGTGGCGATGAATTTAACGAATACCCGGGTCGAGGATCGAACCCTATCACCGTTTTGAGAGATGGTTGCCCGAGTGAGCGCATCCAGGCTAGCAATACCGCTACCTTAATCGATCAACAAGACCGCAGCTCTTGCAGATCCCTAATCCGAGACAATGGTATTGAAAGAACGTCTAGTGTTATCGATGAGGAAAACAACAGTCTACCGTTACATGACGCAGTGAGTGAGCAGGAACATGAAGAAATTCATCATAATGTTGACGAGCAGTTGCCGGGCGAGAACGTCCTAGCCTCTTCTCACCAAGACGACCAGACAAACTACCAAACTATTGAAGACATCATACAACAAGTGACCAGTAACCTTCCTAAACCTTGTGTCTTTTTCCTAGAAGGTAACTGTAGAAGGAGCGATTGTAAATATTCGCACGATTTGTCAAAGATAACATGCAAATATTGGATAGAAGGCTTTTGCTTCAAAGGCGAGATGTGTCCATTTCTGCATAGTTACGCGCCTATCGGCGACCTTCAAGATTCAAATATAGACGAAGATGGGCTCAAGTCACTATCAGGGAAGGAGCTGAATCCTACATTTGTTATCGAGTCAGAAGCAGACTTTCCCTCTTTACCCCTGGATGCGCCTGTAGCCATAGGTGATAGTTCAAAGCGCGGACTAGCCGACGCCATCGCAACAAACATCAAAAACCAGATACTCAGCTCCAACCCGGCAGTTTTGTTCAAAACAGTCAAAAAGAAGCGAAAAAGAGGCTGAGAGAGTATCACTTAAAGAGCGGCCAACTGGTTCAGCGTGTTAAAATGCTAGCAATTGCCTCAGTAACCACCTCATCAGTCATCCCTTGAGACGACGGTTAGATACCAAACATCAAACCACACAGCCAGGTACTCAGCAGCATCGTACTCTAGTTGGTGAATCGAGTGTCCTGAAAGCAGTGCTGAATTATTGGCAGTTATCATCAACATAGGCAATATCGACCAGCAGCTCGAAGTTTGAACTGAACAGTAAAGCACGAGGTGGCCGAGGAGGCACTGACTTCGAGTCCATCTTTTAACGTTCGAATGGTTGGACCAGCGAAAATCCATCGCTCCAACCGGTACACCCTCGGTATACAAAAACTATTCACTGTGATATGTGGCTTTTCGTGCGGCCGACCAACCAATAAATGCAAATCATACTTGCATCTCCCCATCCCCGAAGTTCAACAGTGTCTTGCTCACTTCTGCATCTGGTATCTATCTTTGGCTCTTAATCAACATAATTTGATCTGATTTGATCCATTCCTGGCGATTCCCCTTACCTATCAATAGTTAATGTTCGTCAGGGTTTGTTATCCGATCGCTCGGTATGTTTGGTTTCTATAGAGATCCTCAGAGGATCTCAATAACATGTATAACCATTAAAGTGCGCTATATGTAGAGATCTTATGCCTCCTACTTCAGCGATCATCCGAACTTGCCAAATCAAGTGACAGTACGACCATGATACGAATTTTTGCTCATGATTGGGGCTCAATTAACTGGCATGAGATATAATCTCGTATATCTAATTCAGATGAATCGAGAGGTTTATTGAGCTTTGCATGCGAGATGTCTAATACATAGCTGGTAATGCAACATAACGGTCAATAAGTTTCAAATCGCCATGTTATTTATTCCTGAGATAAAGTTGATTTCCGGTCTCTAGGAAAGAACAACTATAACCTCTTGACAACGATAGTACTTGCGCCTCCACCTCCGTTGCAGATGCTTGCGACCCCAAATTGTCCAGGTTTCAGGTGGAGAGCAAGACTGTTCACAATCCTTGCGCCGGACATTCCGATGGGATGGCCGAGAGACACGGCTCCACCATTTACATTGACCAAGCCCGAGTCTAGTTTCAGGAGCTTGATGTTCGCTAAGACAACTGCGCTGAATGCCTCATTGATTTCCCATCGAGATATATCGCCTATATTTAGCTTCGCCCTCTCGAGAGCCTGAGGTTTTTGCAACCATATTAGATTTCGAACTTGGTGTGGATAGTTTAAGAGATTGTGCCAGACTTATACCATCACCAAGATTATGCTACTACATCTTAGAGATGAGAAATTGCCTGAATTTTATTTTCCAAGGCTTAAATTTTGCCACACTCGCGGATCGACAGTGCAACATACTCAACAGCGTTGGGTACTTAGACATGAATTTGAACTTACCTTAGGAATGGATAGAGCTGGTGCCAGAGGGAAGTCAATTGGATCGCAGGCAGCGTCGGCAAACCCGACAATTTCGGCCAAAGGCGAGACTTTGTGCCGATCCACAGCCCTCGGAGACATCAGCAGTGTAGCCGCTGCTCCATCATCAAGGGTGCTGGCATTGGCTGCTGTCACAGTTCCACTTTCCCTATCAAAAGCAGGCTTTAGCTTTGGGATACGATCGAAGTCAATCTTGTGAAACTCCTCATCAGTGTCAACGATCTTAGAAGGTGCACCTGTTTTCTTGGAAATAATTTCAACAGGAACAATTTCCTTGGCGAGTTCTCCAGACTCATGTGCTGCCATTGAGCGCTTATAGCTCGTAATTGCGTAGAAGTCTTGGTCCTGTCGGGATATCCCGTGTTGTTTGCAGGCGTTTTCGGCACATATACCCATGTGGTACTTGCCGTATGCGTCAGTCAGTCCGTCATGCAAGATCCCATCTAGGATCTCAAGATTTCCATAGAAAGGAGCCGATCGGTGAAGATATCTCGGGACTTGGGACATAGATTCCATGCCACCGGCTATCACTATCTCGTTATCACCACATTTTATCGATTGAGCGCCGAGCATGATAGACTTCATGCCAGATGCGCAAACCTTGTTCACAGTTGTACATATCACAGATTTCGGAAGGCCGGCCCCCAGGGATGCTTGGCGGGCTGGGGCTTGACCGGAGGAACCCTGAAGGACTTGGCCGAAATAAACCTCTTGGATAGCATTGGGTGATATTTTAGATCGACTGAGAACTCCCTTGATGGCGATAGATCCTAGTTCGGTTGCCTTAAGCGAAGCTAGGGCTCCTGTTGCGAACTGTGTAATAGGTGTTCGAGCTACGCTCACGATGAGAGGATTCTGGTTGGATTGAGTGAAAGTGTTAGGGCGCTTGTTTGGCGAACTTGACATCGATAGGTTCCAACACTCACCATGTTTTTCTGGACTCAAAAGTGTTCAAATGATGTCTGAAGTCAGAATAAATTGTACTGTGAATTCATGATTCCTATAACTCTCCAGATGGTTGGTTTATGCCATGAGCACATACCGTTTGGGAAAAGCTTATGCACAATTTGAGACGCTCGAGTTGCATGGTTACAAGCGAGATGTGTCTGTTGATTAAGTTCTTATCGGCTAACCAATTCAGTGGTCTGACAATTCCGTATTGAAGGCATTGGCAAGTGTCTGCATCGACTAGTGCCGGACAGCGGATGATCCAAGCCCATGTTCCTCATGAAATATGTACAGTTGGTCGTACATTATTCATCGACACCCCCATGAAGAATCTTAGGCGAGGTTTGGGCGCAATATTCGAAGTGACCGATTGATTTGATTTTCTGCTATTCAATTTTATTTATTTTAGTCGTTTGGTACATACTATTCTTGAAAACATGCGTAAGAGTCTATGAAATTCAAAACCGATAATAAATACATTATAAAGCGGAGGCAAACTCGCTCCATCAAGCCAAAACCGAACTGACCCAGATCACCCAATTTCTACTTTTCTCAAACATAAGAGCTTCCAGAGAGGAAAAGGGAGCGTGGAGACAAGATGAAAGCCACTTGTGCGATCACTGGGTTCATTCGTCAACAATTTATTCGATGAGTATGAGTACTCACGACTAAAAAATAAATCGGGATTATCGACATGTCGGGCCAAGGGAAGATACTGGAGCATGGGAACAAAACGACGGAATTAAATATGTCCCTGGTGCCTGCACGAGGCGCCACTTGGCCTATATCTTAATTCCATGCTCCACAATTTGGTCCGCTTCCCTCTGTCTCGATTCTGGGTTCTATTATGTGATAAACTGAGTGATTACTCGATCTGAACTCGCCGCTGTTTCAACCATCTTACTCATACCTGAATTTTGGTTGTGAAGTAAATTTCAAGAATGATATCGAAACTTCTGACTAGAATAAATAAATTAGTCTCAAATCACAGATTTGCGAGGATCTGATCAGACAATTTTCGAGAGAAGCTTCCCTAAAGATATCGCGAGGTAACTACGCCAAGTTGCGGATTAGGACCTCTGCTAGGAACAGTGCAAGCACGTGCTACTGTTAGTCCCATTCCGGTGCTGACTGGTCCTGAATTCTCCCTCATCCAAGACAGATCGTGAGCATGGCTGCAAAGATCGACGTAATAACCTCAGGTTACGCAACCATTCTTCAATCAGAACAGAATCAAGGGGGGCAACCAGCTGCACCAAATAAGTATATGAAGGCCTCTGGTTCGTGTAGCTTAGTGCGTTCTAATAGAATAAATGTCCTCTTCGATACAATGGGCCCCTGGGAAAGGGACCACTTGGTTTCAAGCTTATCAGAACTACGAATTCACCCCGATGACATCCATTTCCTCGTCTGTTCCCACTCACACGCGGATCACGTTGGGAATCTGAATCTGTTTACTAGAGCTAAGAAACACTTTGTCGGCACATCAGTCTACACCAACGATGTCTATGATCTCAACTGTTTCGAACCAATCGGCAGTTACACATATAAGTCGAAGGAGCGCAAGTCCGAATACGAAGTTGTAACCTATCAGGACTACTCGCTGGACGAGAATCTTACCTTGGAGCCTTCTCATGGCCACACAATGGAATGTATAACTATGCTCGTGAGCAACTGCGAACAATACGGAACTGTTGCTCTGGCTGGCGACTTATTCGAGAGGAAAGAGGACGTGGACGACGAGAGTATTTGGATTGGTGCCGGTTCTCAGAACTTGGACTTACAGCGAGCGAACAGGTCGCGCATCTACAACAAGGTCGATTACATATTGCCAGGCCACGGTAAATTGTTCAAGTCGACGGGATCCAAATTCTTCTGAACAAGAGCTTGGAAGCCGACCGGTTGAATGTCTAACTTGCCCATACTAGAATAATGAATTCAAGGAATACCAGCATGTGTATGAAATGCGCCTCTTAGGTTGATTTTATTGGAGATATGGTTCACAGATATACTTGTTAGTGGTTGTGGAAAAGCTATGAGTCGATGTCAGCAATACAAATAGGCTAAAGACCAAGATTTGCCGCCATCTTGATTGATCCTGAGGACTACAGGTTTTTAGAGAGTTTTCCCCATCGCAGCTCACTTCTTGGCCTGAGTTTGTTGCTGATCGCCTGAGCCCTCTTTCTTTTTGTCCTCAACAGCCTGTTTCTGGACCTCTATCGGAATAGATCTGGAGCGCGATTCAGCGATCGGCTTGTTGACAGGGACCTCTATCATCAGTTTCTTGTCCGGTGTCATGGTCGACTTGATGGCCTCATGCTTGACATCGCTAGGCAGCTTAATCCATCTCTTGAACTCGGCCTTGTGATAGTTGTCGTTCTCGGAGGACTCCGTCTTGGCCTCGACAACCAGATTATCATCACATAGTTTCACATTGATCTCCTCAGGCTTGAATTGGCTAACGTCAATCGCAAGCTGAAGGTTTCCGTTCTCGGTTCTGTTGGTCTTCATTCCACCCGAGGCAAGATCCCTGCCAAAACTGCTCTGATACTGTCCTATGGCGTCGTTCACGGTCTCCATCACGTTCTGTAGGTCCATTAAGGCGTGATCGAAGGATGACATTGGCCAGCTGTCATTGAGGACTCGGTGAACACGGACAGGCTGACGAAGTTGGTAAGGACGAGCTAGCCGGTCACGCTCGTAGTCAGCCAGCAGAAGCTCGCGGACAAGTGGGTCTCGTAGTAGGAGTGACATTTCGCTTGACTTTTCTCGCTAGTGAAACTTGGTTGATCAGAATGGGTTGTTCGTGGGTCTCGATTTGATCGATTTTGTTCCGTAAACTTAGGATTTGCTCGTTATGCTTTGCGTTGTGTTCTCTTCTCTTTGCTCTTTAATTCTGAACTGACTAGCACAAGACATGGCAAGCGCTCTTATTTGAGGTAGCGATCTTTCAGGAAACAACCCGGTGTTTCTACTCTGTCAGTCGAGATGTCCGTCGCCACTGAAAACTTTAGCCAGTGCGATCCACTGCGCAGCCAGAGTCGACGGCCGGCGCAGAAATTTCTACAAAGTTCCACGCGATTCTCGAATTCTCCCCACACACGGCGTCTTGCAAGTTGCAACAGGGCGGATTCATCGACTCTTTCTGGCCATTCATCTGCCATTTGACATGACCTGCAACCCTCGTATCTATCAGGAGCATCTGACTTTGTCAATTACTCCAATAAAGAGCCGGTTGCTACAATAGAGAATTCTGCCATGATTCGCGAACAATCCCTAGGCAGATGGACTACTCGGAGATTGTGATGGAATGTTCGAGAGTTTTCCATAACAGACACAATGAAGCTAACCCCATCAATCTACCAAGACCTCATGCTCATGGCCTCAGAACTGAGATGGGCTGAGATATTTTCTGCCATCCTGCCTTGGGGTGAATTCGAGGCTGGCTGGCTCCACTTATATCGATCATGACTGGTCAGATTCACCTGCAAATACTTTACCCTATCCCGAATCGACGCGACAGTGCACTCTGACCGAACTTGAGGCAGTCTCTTCGTTCGGAGTCCTTACGTTTGTTGACAAAACAAGGTGAGAATCAAACCTGGTTCGAGAAGCCAGGAACAGATAGAGCATGTAAGTTCTGCCTACAAGACTTGAGAGACGGTAGTTCAGAACTTTGCGACCACGATAGCGAGCGAGCTCCAGGAATCGATGAAGGTAGACTGATCGTGCAACTCGTATCCAACTCTTTCGTTGCTTATGAACCTAATCAATCAGCTGTCTGACAATCAGCCCAACCAAGTCGAGATTGAGTCGACACTTAATCTGGTTGTCCAGAGGCAAATTGGCTCTGCTGTTCGGGGCGTCATGATCCTTAGGTGTCTAGTCTAGACGATTTTGCATTCTCGAGCCAATTTGGATTCTTCAAGTGTCGTCTTCTAGTTGCACGACGTTGGCTGAGCAAAGTTCTCGGCTCCTTGCCGATATTACTCGTGAAGGGGACCTCTGTTGGTTTCAAGTTGTGTCCACGATTCATTTGAAGATCTAGACGTGCACGACGACGCTGGTTTTCATACCTGTTGACGTCAAACATTGTTTCGAAACCTTCACTGCTTGTTGTGCTCAACATCCGCTCAGGTTTTCTTTGGCTAACTGGCATGAAGTCTCTGGTTCCGCCACTTGAATACTCAGATCGGTCACTGGAAGGCCGAATGGAGACTGTCGCAGAGTTCCTGCGACACTTCAGATCCTCCAACTTCAGATCTAACATGACATGCTCTTTCAGAATTGACTTATCGGGTTCCCCTCGCGCCAGCTTGGCCTCGAGCTTGCGGCGGCCTCTCTGGGTGAGCTTCTCTGGGTCTCTTAGCCTGTTAATGTTCCTCCCTCGAGGAAGTAGACTCATCTTTGTTGCATGAGAACCGTTTGCGCCTATCGGGCAGTCGGTTTCGTCAATTGTGTCGAGAAAGTTTAATTTGAGCCTTGAGACCTCGCTTAGTCGTCGGCCCAACCGATGAGACGGATCCTGGCGCAATCTTGGCTCGGAGCTCGATTTGTAGAAACAGTTTTCGTTCAAAGTTTCATCAAGGATGAGGTTGTCGTAGAAGATGACGAGCCAATTTGTGTTTGAGCCACTACGAGCGAGCCAAGGTTTTATGTGGACTTCGTTGAGTTCTGCAAATCTTTCGCATGGTGACTTACTTTGGCCAAGGATATTGTTCAATCCGTGTGTCAAATATTCAACAAGTTTGTTGTTTATCTCGTCGAAGACGATGGTAGAATTCGTAGCAGAATTTGGAGCTGCTTTTCCGCTAATCAGCTGTAGTTTAGCCACTAGATGACGGATGAACGGACCTTTCAGGATAGTGGACACAAAGGTGATGAATAAAATTGTGTACATGAACAGGTGCTTGCTCCTCATTGTTCTGTCGCGATACTCTTCGTGCTCTATTAGCCGATGAACCATGGCGAATACAAGTGGCCCCTTTAAGCCCCCATAAGCAAACAGTGCTTGCTCCTTGAGCTTCGTCCTCGACCTGCTACTTGAGAGGAGATTGCACAAGAGGCTCACCAAAAATACAACAATAAACCTATAGACCACAGTTATGAGCGTGACCAGGGATAGAAATCTGAAATCCCAATGCAGACTCGTTTGATCTCCGAGGTTTGCAAATTTTGAGGCAGTTATGTCATCGTTTTTCAATACGTTTTCAAAATTTTGTCGATTTTGGGCCCCAAATGATGCTGCTGGTTCAACTGCAAACCAAGCTTTGGTAGATTGGCTTGTGTTTGCAACCTCAACCAAGAACATACCAATCAGCGGATACACGAGAGAGTAACCAAGAGTTCTTGAGGCTAATATTACCTGCTTGAAGGTGACTTGCGAGCGTAAGTTTAGATTATGCTTTATGTACTGATCCTGGAGGATTCCAAAGGTAGCCAAGCTAATAATGCTCGATGTTCCAGCAAAAGAAGCGAGCGTATAGGTGAGATAGGCCAATTTTAAAATGAGCAAAGTTTCCACCATCGCCTGGCACTGATTTTGATAGCTAGTTAGATCGCTGGATACCTGGAACTTCTTTGTCAGACGGACGAAAATGAGAGCTATCGAGGCAAATACCAAACCAATGAATATGGATCCAATTAAGGTGACAAAAAACTGTATGACTGCCACGTAAATCTTGACCACAGTCAATCTTGTGGCATTGAAAAAGTCCAATAAAGAATCAAATATAACCAAAACTACTGCATTGTTCATCAGATTCTCGCCTAAAACTAAATAGTAGAGTCGGTCATTAACTTGAAAGAATCTGAAGGTGCTGAGTAGTGTGGTTGAATCTACAGAGCTCAAGATGGTTCCCAAAACCAAACAGTCGGCGAGGGTCAGATTTTTGGGCTCCATTGAGGAGCGGGCGTTGAAATAGTCCTTGTCGAAGGTCGAAGATGTTGATTGTTCAAGCCAGCCGCCGGATCCGAGATCGGCCATCTCAAGGGTGAGGTTTGCCCGCAGTATATTAGATCGGGGAATCGACAGTGACGTTTGGGCTGCATCAAAATCTAGAATGTTGCCCTTACTCAGCCAGTAGATGGTGAAGCCGAGGGAAGCAGCATAGAGCAAGGTGCCCACGATAGAATGGGCCAGGATGTGGAGCAGGTTGAAGAAGAGCCACTTGTTCGATAGGAGCGAGGCAGATTCAAGCACAGTCGAGGGAAGGAATAGGTAGAAGAAAATCCGCGAACTGAATCGTGGTAGCGCATCATAGTTGGTGGTTAGTTGGCGCGATATTAGTTCCCAAATTATTCCGAAAATAATCAGGATACTAAGAGCAATGGGAATAGAATGATTAGACTTCGAGCTAACGATGGCTGTCTAATTATTGAATCGTTGAGAAACTAACCCAGGCTCTGTGAGGTTGCTCTTGATTATTGTTATATTATGATAGATCAGCTTGATCGAGGAAACATAGACAATGAACAAACTGTAGAACAAGACGCTCAATTCCAATCCTGTCTGGCTCGATGAACTACTTGGGATTCCAGTTGGTGTTAGAGGATAGCTGCCATTGGCAACATTGCCCGCAGAGTCCTGATCTGGATTCTTGGCAACGCCAGGTGTGGGCTTGGTTGAGGGTAAGGTGCTGTCGTCAAAGTCACCCCCAGGATCTAATGAAGCTGGTGGCTGGGATTTGGTACTTGGTGCTTGTGTTGAACTCGTTCGAGAATCAGATTTCGTTGGGACGACGTTGTTCTCCTGTTCCGTAGTTGGACTTCCGGTGAACCCAACTACCTGATCGGGCGCCGGCGAGACGGTCGCAATCTGCAGACCTGTGAGCCCATTGTTCAAGATGATAGGACCTCTATTCGGTGTAAAACTGGCCAGATAAACTGATTTGAGGCAGCTTGTGGCCGATAAAAAGACGATCATTATGAACCTCAGCATTTCGAGACAGAATTTGAGTAGCATTGTTCTAGTTAGAGACGTTACACGAATCTCTCTGAGGTCAATGAGGTTGTGTGCGTGACAAAAAGGGGCCACGAGGCTTCAACAAAACCCCCGATGCTAGTCTTTTGCAATCAGCTTAATTGAACGAGCTTCGATTTGGGGTCAGCAAATTATCAATAACCCTG
>Ga0209372_1000623_pt1 | contig 12194 bp, 6 predicted proteins | sample AgamicAtPe_FD_187170 | JGI IMG/M metagenome (GOLD analysis project Ga0209372, IMG submission 187170) | Agave microbial communities from Guanajuato, Mexico - At.P.e (SPAdes) (version 2) | ecosystem: Host-associated > Plants > Phyllosphere > Phylloplane/Leaf | place: Guanajuato, Mexico | collected... | reverse complement strand
ATTCAATTCAATTCAATTCCATTCAATTCAATCCAATCTCGGCCCTCCTCTTTTTCCATGCAAACAAACTGGCTGCTCGAGTGGAGCAGAACTCGTCGTCGCTGCAAGTTGGATGGCGAGATTGGCCTCGAAGGTTGGGCGGCAAAACTTGGCCCAAAGTGGAGCTCCACTCTCATGCTTCTGTCCAAGGAAGCGCAGCCAAGATTTAAACTCACAGGCAAGACGCTTCTGCCGCCGGCAAGCCTGAGCTGGGCCAAGTCGGCCCATTTCGGGCGAGCAAATGGGCCTTCGCCGGGCCTTGTTTGCAACTCTCTGCCTGCCAGTTCTGCTTAGATGGGGCGGAAAATATGCTTGCCCATCGGTGTTGGAGCCGCGAAAAGCGGCCGTCTTGGACATAACAAATCAGGCGCGAATTGGGAGGTTTTTGGTCAGCGCGAGTGGGACAAGACTAGAATCGAGAGTGGAGCTCTCGTTGCGACGGCTGCGGCAGCGGCGGCGGAAACGGAGCCGCATATGCCCCAAAGCGCGGCCGGGCAAGCGGGGCGGATCGGGCGCTCATGTGAGCGGGCTGGCCGCAGATGTACCGCGGCAGGCCGCTCCACTCGAGCAAAGCTTGCCGGCGCCGGCCGCTCAAGGGCGCTCGAGTCGCCGCCCTGAGCCAGCATTCGGGCGCTCGGCCGAGTGCGCATGTTTGCGCGCAGACACGTAGCTCGGAGCGGGCGCATAGCGACTTTCGCGAGCTTGCGCCTGGCTCGCCCGCCCGCTCGCTCGCTCGCTCGCTCCCATGGGCGCACAAGCGCAGTGCTGCTGCAGGGGGCTCGCTGGGCCAGCCGGCCGGCTTAGCGCTGCCCGATCTAGCTCACGAGCGCTGCAGAGGGCCCGAAGTGAGGGGCGCACTTTCCGTGAATTGTGGGGCGCAGGCGGCCAAAGTGGGCAGCCAGCGAGTGGGATGTCGGCCCGCTCGCTTGCAACACTGGCGCCTACGCTGCCGCCGCCGCCGCCGCCGCCGCCGCCACCGTCGAGTCTCTCGCTGCTGCCAGCGCCTAAGAGTCGCTCTCTCTCTCTCCCCTTTTAGTGCACGAGAGGAGCTGTTGATGAATCAATATTGTTATTACCCTCGCTCGTCTAGTCGACGTCTTCGGTGGCGTTTCCACTCAGTTTTGTATCAACACACACTTACACTCAAGGCGGTCAGCTCAGAGCAAGTCTATTGTTACCTGAGAAAGGCGCTTCACCTCGAGAGGGACAAGCTAAGGCGAAAGCGAGTTCCAATTTAGAGTGCAGCTCCAATTTGAGAGCGAGTGTTTTCGTGAGAGATCCTCTAAAGTCGCGCGCGCACTCACACAGACCCATACGAGCACAATCTTCACGGGATTGCCCAAATCGGCCAAACTGGTCTCCAGGCCAGCGCTTCGGCCAACGAAGGATCGCCTTGCTCATCTCAGTTGCCTTCAGCTCCAAAGGGGCTCCGTTGCTCACCAAGAGAGGGAGGAGCTAGGCAACCAAACCAATCGGGCGGCCAGGTGAGGATTCCCGCAAACAGAGGACATACACAAACACAGACGCAAGCAGCTGCACACACACACACGAACACATACACTTTCTGGCCGCTCTTTGGATTCAAGCGAAAGCAGAATGTTGCATGAGACGAGCGGAGGGCAAGATCGCTGAACTTTGCCAAAAGTCGCCCACAAATCCGGTTCCCGCAACTTGAACAAAACCAGAAGCGAACCAAAGGAAGCCAGGAAAACATGACCATCGGTGAGGTTGGCCTGGTGAGTGTCCTGCGGCCAGAGCCATCTAGTGGAGACGAAACTAAGCTGCTAACCCCCCCCCCTTTCGTTTCCATCCAATCGCAATGCAACCAGACTGGCCACCACAACAAGAAAAGAGAGGTGGACATCAATGAGCTCAAGCAGGAGGTTGAAATTGTACGTTTTGCTCGCCAATCTCGCGTTAAAAGCCCCGCCAACTGAACTAACCCAACTGAACCAACTTCTCTCCCTCCCCAGGACGACCACAAGATTCCGCTCGAGGATTGCGTTGCCCGTTACAGCACCAACCTTGAGAGCGGCCTTAGCAAGCAGCAGGCGCGCGACTTGTTGGCAAAATATGGGCCAAACATGCTGACGCCCCCAAAGCAAACCTCCGAGTGGGTCAAGTTTGCTGCCCAACTATTTGGCGGCTTCTCCTTGCTCCTCTGGATTGGCGCAATCCTCTGCTTTGTCGCCTACTCCATTCAAGCTTTCACCTCTGACGAGGCCAAATTGAACGACCTTTACCTTGGAATTGTGTTGGCAGTTGTAGTTTTTGTAACAGGAGCGTTCGCTTATTTCCAGGAGCGAAAGTCCTCAAAGATAATGGAGTCGTTCAAGAAGATGGTGCCGCAACATGCGCGCGTTATTCGCGACAACGAAACGGACACCATTCCTGCAGAGGAGGTTGTAATTGGGGACATTGTTGAGGTTGAGGCTGGCGACCGAATTCCGGCCGACCTGCGCATAATTGAGGCCCACCAATTCAAGGTCGATAATTCAACCCTCACTGGCGAGGCTGAGCCGCAAGCGCGCGCTTGCGAGTGCACCGACGAGAACCCGCTCGAGACCAAAAATCTCGCCTTCTTCTCAACAAACTGCGTCGAGGGCACCGGAAGGGGCATCGTCATCTGCACTGGCGATCGAACGGTTATGGGCCGAATAGCGGGCTTAGCGGCCGGCTTGGAGATGGGCGAGGCGCCGATTGCGCGCGAAATTCAACACTTCATCCACATAATAACGGGCGGCGCCTGTTTCCTCGGCACAACCTTCTTCATCATAGCGCTCCTATTGGGCTACTTCTGGCTCGAGGCGGTTGTCTTCCTGATTGGCATTATTGTTGCAAACGTTCCAGAGGGTTTGATTGCAACAGTGACAGTTTGTTTAACGCTAACAGCAAAACGGATGGCCGCCAAGAATTGTTTGGTTAAAAATTTAGAGGCCGTTGAGACGCTCGGCTCAACGTCCACCATTTGCTCAGACAAAACTGGAACTCTAACGCAGAATAGGATGACCGTTGCGCACATGTGGTTTGACAATCAAATTATTGAGGCCGACACAACCGAGGACCAGTCGGGAACCCAATACGATCGGCGCTCCTCCTCCTGGCTCTCGTTGGCGCGCATCTGTTGTTTATGCTCGCGGGCCGAGTTCAAGCCAGGCCAGGAGAGTTTGCCCGTCTTGAAGCGCGACACTTCGGGCGACGCAAGCGAGTCGGCCATCCTGAAGTGCATGGAGCTCACTGTTGGCCACGTCAACGACTACCGTCACAGGTTTCCGAAGATTTGCGAAATCCCATTCAACTCGACGAACAAATATCATGTAACCGTTCATGATAACACGGCCAACCAGCAGCAGCAGCAGCGCGCGGATAGCAGCACAAACAAGGATCAAACAGCTAAGCAACAACAACAGGGCCCGGCGACGGGAAGCGTGGACCAGGTGAGCGGGCTTAGCAGCGACCACTCGTATTTGGTCTGCATGAAGGGCGCACCTGAGCGCATTTTGGAACGTTGCTCAAGCATTCTGATCAACGGAAAGAGCGTCGAGCTTGACGATGAAAGGCGCGAACTCTTCAACGAGGCCTACTTGCAGCTCGGCGGCTTAGGCGAGCGCGTCATTGGTTTCTGCGATTGCGAGCTCTCAGCGAGCGAGTTTCCCAAGGGCTTCGCCTTCAAACCCGAACCAAAGGCAAACTTTCCACTGAACAACATGCGCTTTGTTGGCTTGATCTCCATGATTGACCCACCGAGGGCTGCGGTGCCGGACGCGGTGGCCAAGTGTCGCTCGGCGGGAATCAAGATAATCATGGTCACTGGCGACCATCCCATCACCGCAAAGGCAATTGCAAAGTCGGTTGGAATTATAAGCGAGGGAACGGAAACTGTTGAGGATATTGCGGCCAGATTGAACAAGCCGGTTGAGGAGGTGGACCCGCTGGAGGCTAAGGCGGCCGTCATTCACGGGCAGGAGTTGCGCGATATGGCGCCAGAACAGCTCGACATAATCCTCTCAACTCATCCGGAGATTGTCTTTGCGCGCACCTCGCCGCAACAAAAGTTGATCATTGTTGAGGGTTGTCAGCGGGCTGGAGCTGTGGTTGCTGTAACGGGCGACGGTGTTAACGATTCGCCCGCGCTCAAGAAGGCAGACATTGGGATTGCAATGGGAATCAGTGGAAGCGACGTTAGCAAGCAAGCGGCAGATCTCATCCTATTGGACGACAACTTTGCCTCCATTGTGATTGGCGTCGAGGAGGGCAGGTTGATCTTTGACAACTTGAAAAAGTCAATCGCCTATGTGCTAACCTCGAACATACCTGAAATAACGCCCTTCCTGGCTTTCATTGCCTTCGGCATTCCGCTTGCACTTGGAACGGTGACCATCCTTTGGATCGACCTCGGAACCGACATGGTGCCAGCAATCTCGCTCGCCTACGAGCATCCAGAGAGCGACATTATGAAGAGAAAGCCGCGCGATCCAGTCAACGACAGGCTGGTCAATCAGCGTTTACTTTCGCTCGCTTATGGCCAAACGGGAATGATGCAAGCCTCTGCAGGCTTCTTCACCTACTCGATTATAATGTGCGAAAACGGCTTCTACTTGGGCGACCTAATTGGAATCAGGGAACTCTGGGAGTCGAAGGCAATCAACGACTTCAAGGACTCCTACGGCCAAGAATGGACCTTCCACCAACGAAAGAAACTTGAATACACCTGCCAGACGGCCTTCTTCATCTCGATCGTCATTGTTCAATGGGCTGAATTGATCGTTTGCAAGACGAGAACAAACTCAATAATCCAGCAAAAGATGACCAACAAAGTGATGAACTTTGCGTTAGTCTTCGAAACGCTGCTAGCCGCTTTCCTGAGCTACTGTCCAGGAATGGACTCGGCGCTCAACATGTATCCAATCAAGAGCAACTGGTGGATGCCGCCAATCCCCTTTGCAATCATGATCCTCTGCTACGACGAGACGAGAAAGTACCTCATCCGCAAGTATCCAGGCGGTTGGGTGGAGAGGGAGACAAACTATTAGCTGTTTGGGGGTACATTTTGCTTGCTCTTGTTGTTTCAGCTGCTGCTGCTGCTGCTGCTCGGCCAGGTTAGAGGGCGCCAATTGGTGGGCAAGAGCTCAAAGTTCAAGTGATTCGGCGGCCGCACGGCTGGAGGCGAACGTATTGCCGATTATTATCCTAGCGAGATAGTTTTTGAATTTAGCGCCAAGAGCTGGCCTCCAGCAAGGCCGGCCAGTCTGGCTCTCCCAAGGAAGGGGCTCGCCGAGCCTTTGCGCGCCAGACTGGCTCTGTCGGCTGCGCAATGGCGGCTCCATATTTACTGCAATATATTATCATTAGACAAGAAAGAGAAATGACCGCGGGAGCTGCATATTGATCCGCGTGTAAAAGTGTAGCTGTGTGTGTGTGTGTGTGTCAAATCATGGTGTCTGTTGCTCATGATGATAATGGGAGACAACATTTAGACTCGAATTGCTGTACTGTTTAACCAGCTGAACGTTTACAGACCACTCAAAACAGAGATTTAGATCTTCCTTTATATTTAATACGATAATTAGGCGCCCTCCCCCCCCCCACATGAACGGGTTAGTTCGAGTTTTGGGGGTGGGCGGGGCGAGGAGCCAATAGGAGCGCCGCAATTGGAGCATCCATCGCATAGGTGAAGAACAAATAGTTGAATGAACTTGCCTCAGAGCGACCGACCGAGAGTGGAGGCGCGCTGGCCGGAGGAAGGGGCCAGCGCGGCGCTCGCCCGCCGAGCGAAAGTGGCGCAGATCCGCGGAGGAGGAGTTCATTGTTGTTGTTGTTGTTGTCGGCTTGATTGATGGCTAGTTGAAGAAGTCGAGTAAAGTAAAGCAACAAGGAGAGAGAAAGAAAGCGAGAGAGACAGAGACAGTTTGTTGGTTGCGCGAGAACGGCGCGCGTACTAGACGCAAACACCTGAGCCTCGCTCCTATCGAGCCTTCGAGGGTTCCTTTATTATCATCATTGTCGCCTCTTCTCTCTCTCTCTCTCGTCCAATTCTGATCGCACCTCCTCTGCTCTCAATCTTGGCCTCCAACCAACAACAAAGCCTAACTCGAGCGAGCCTTGAGGAACTGGTTGGCCTGCGCCATTTGGGCGTCGGTGGGCGCGCTGACAATGTACTCGGCGTTCGCGGCACTGTCGCCCTTGGTTCCAATCTCGTTCGTCTGAATGGTTGCCCGGTAGCCTAGCTCGTCGGCCACATACTCAACTCGGCGCTCGCGTCCGTCGGCGCCCAGAATGGTGTAGAAGCCCTGGACGCGGCCGTTGCCGTCGCCCTGCTCGCTGTGCGAGGATCTTCCGCCTAGCGAGTCGGCCGAGTAGCTGAACGCGTACGGGTTTGGCCTGGCCAACGGGTCCTGGTTTTGGGCTGGAGCCGCCTGGCAGAGGGCGAGCGCGCAAGCCAGAGCGACGATTGTGTACTTTTTGGGTTTTTGAGGAGGCGGATTTGAGTTGTCAGTGTTTGCTCACCGGCCAGCTTGCTCGACTCCAACCTGAGAGGATCCAAAGCTTCAACTCTACTTACTCTGAGCATTTTGTTAACTTTCTTTAAAATTTCACTCTTCTCTACTTGACAGGACGGTTTGGTTAAAGCTGATTTGCGTTCTATGTTTGAGCTACCAAAGTTGCTGGCTAACTGTTGCCCTCTCCGTGCTCTACCTGCTTCTGGTTTGAGCCTTGCGAGCGGGCGACATTTATATGCCGCAACAACGAGCACAACCAGGCGCTCGCGCTGTCGCCGCCCAGCAGCCAGAGCGCGCGCAAGTACGCGCGACATCTCGCCCGCCAATGTCGCCAGCCCCTTGCCCTATTTAGCTAACGCGCGCGCGCATCGCTACCTGGCCGCCGGCCTGATAAGATGGAGGCTCGATCTGAACAATTCAATGATTAATTGATCCACGCTTGCCCTCCACCAAAGCCGGCAGCCCTTCCTGCTCATCCTCGTCCGCCCAGCTGCTCGCTCGTCGGCCAACCAGCTCGCTGCCAGCCGAGCCCAAAATAATACCCAAAGCCGAGCCAAGCGACAAGGGCGCGGCCAGAGGGATCTCGCGCTGGCGGCCAAGAGCAGCTTTGGGCGCCGCTCGGGCGCCCAAAGAAAGGCGCCTTGCGAGCGAGAGATCGCTCATCTGATTTTTAGCACCACCAAATGTTTCATCCTGATCGCGATTAGCCAAATGCGCGTTCCTGTATTCATCTAGTTTTATTTTATACCTTATTTATCACCAGAGAGCGCAAATTTTACAACAGTTTCCAAATGCAAAGGCGCAGGCAACAGGTTTCCAATTGCGGGCGAGCGCTCAGCGAGTTGCGGCCAGAGGGAGGAAGGGCTCACTTTGGCATCGCTTTAACGCTTCCTCCAGCAACAGAAGCCGCGATTCTCTGGGCCCACAAAACTCGGTTCAAATTTGCGGCTTCTGGTGGCTAGAAAGGGCGAGCGAGTCAGCTGGTAGCGGCGAGCAGAGGCGAGCCAAAACTTGGATCAAGTGGAGGGCGGCTTGAGCTCGTGCGCTCCCGTCCGGCTGCCACTCAATGCTAAGCGCTCGCAAGAGCAACCAAGGATCCGTCTTGCTTGCGCTGGCGGGACGAGCTGGCCGCCAAGCGAGCGGCTCATCTTTGGAAGCCAGGTAGGCGCGCGTTGTATTGGTAGCGGCGGCGGCGGCGGCGGTCGCGGTCGCAGTTGCAGCGGCGCCCACGACGACGATAAAAGAACAGGCTCAGCCTGACTGCCGCTCCTCCTCTCGAGATTGCGAGCTCGCTGGCCGCTCGTCCTCCCAGCTGAATCCGGCCCACAGTTTGCGCTGAGCAAGCGCAAACTCGGCTCGCAAGGAGACGAGATCGACATACAAATCTGCCATCTCGCGCTGGAGCTGGGACTGGTTGGCGGCGGGCGAGGAGAGTGAGAGAGACGAGAGAGAGAGAGAGACGAGACGCGACGAGAGGAGAGGAGAAGGACGAGCGGAGATAGGCGAGCCGACGAGGAAGTTGGCCCGCGCTCTTGTCGCCAGCTCGCAAATGGATCGCTCCTCGTCCAGATATTGTTCTCATCTCAGCCCATCAGTCTGGCACTAAAAATGGCATTGGCCCGAACGAAGCATAGCGCACCTGTTGACAACGATAGGCCGCTCGATTACAAAGTGAGCGCAAAGCCCGTTTGCCTTCGCGAGAGGTGATCCCCTTTGACTCTGTCCCGCTCGAGCTGGGAGGTCCAAGTTTGTTTGGAAAACGGGAGCATTGGCGCCATCTGACGCGCTTGATTTCGGGCACAACAAACGGTCGAGCCGAGTGGCGGAGTTTTAATGAAAGATTTAGTCAATTGTTGTTGTATTGCTTAAGTTATGCGCTTGTCGCCCCTTTCTTGGGCGATTGGCGACGTTTTCAAGGTTTACAAGCACTCGCCCTTGGCCAGCGCAGGCGGAGCCACAGGGACACTGGACTGGCTGGCTGGGTTTTGGTTGGTTAGCTTGCCAACTGGCGAGTGTGGTCTCTTTGGCTTTCTTGAATGGGGCAGATGGAGTTGCAGTGCGCAATGTGTGTGGCTCCGCGCGAAAGCGATCGATCGATGAGATTCTCTTAGTTCCAAACGAAATACAACTCAGGTTCGGAACATGTTTGAGGTGAGCATTGGGTTTGGGAAGTCGTTTGGATGTGGAAGTGGGCCGTTTGTTTTGTCTGTGAGCGGGCTGAGCTCGTTTCGAGCTGCAGCGCGCCAACACGAGAGCGCTATGCAAAGCGCTATGGCCGCAAGCAAGAGGGTTAGCAGAATTGATAGGACAACTCCAAGTAGGGGCATGCAGATGAACTCAATGTCGTCCACCTGGGGCTCAGTGTTCAAAATTGGCGCGTTCCTCGGCTCGAAGGTGAGAATGGTGTTCGACTTGACCACAATGTCCTCCTTGAGCGTTCCCTCCTTGAAGGCGTCCGTCACAATTAGCTCCTCGTCGGCGCTCTCGGCAAGCTCAACGCGGCCGCCTGCGCTCCTCGTGGTGGTGCTTGTCGCCGCTGAGCTTGGCGTTGTATCGTCGGCAAAACTTCGCGGGGCTCCCTCCACTTCGCCCGTCTGGCGCCGCTCGCGCTGCTTACCTGCTGACACGTCGACCCCGTTGCAGTTAACCGGCGGACAGGAGCCGAAGCAGACGCGCATGTGGCATTGAAAGCTAAGCGCATTCGAGGAGGGAAACTTGAAGGCGTTGAAACGGGCAAAGAGGGATTTAGTTTCCTGGTCGCGTTGCCAATTGCTGAAGATGGCCGGATCGGTTGCGCAACCGCGCGAATCTGTCACCTCGATGGCCTCGTTCTCGATTCCGCTCGAGTCAACTGTTTGTGCCTCGCAAGAGCGCGCAAATCCGCCGTAAATGTTATCCGGTTGAACATCAACACGAAGCAACAGGTCCTGGCCAACCTCTGCGGCAGAAATCTCGCTTCCATTGAGCGAGGTTATGGACATTACAATTGAGGGCGGTGGGCCAGTGTTTGCAATGGTGCCCGATTTCATCACTGCAGATACGTTAAGTCCAACATCAACTCCGCGTTCGCCCGTTTCATAGAGACACCTGACATTGTAAGCGCGCGCCCTGTAAGTGACCAGCTTCGGGTGCTTCTGCACCACCAACACGAACTTGGCCTCCCCCTTCTCGTGCACCAAACCGCAAGCGCCAAAGGGAACAAGAAACTCGGTGAACTGGTTCTGCTCGCTCGAGCTGATCAACTTGCGACAGGCGGCCTCTTGGCTGTGGTTCTTGACGTACATGATTCCCTCGAAGCCGCCCAGCTGGAGGTCGACCTGGACGCCCTCGGCGCGGCAGGTGACGAACAGGTCAGAGGGCGGAATGGTGCGCACTTCGGGAGTCGTCGTTTCTGGCGGCGGCGTTGTTGTTGTGGTGGTTGTTGTTGTGGTTGTTGTGGTGGTGGTGGTGGTGGTGGTTGAGGTGGAGGTGGAGGTTGTGGTGGTGGTTGGCTGGCAGCCGTAGACGAGGTCGATTGCGTTGCCCACAAACTTGGGCGGGCAAAGGCAGACGGCGACGTGGTTCTCGGCCGTGCAAGCGGCTCGGGGGCCGCAGATGGCGCAAGGTGTCACGCATTTGTGGAGCTCAAGGTTGCAGTAGAGGTGGGAGGCGCAGTCGGCGTTTGAAAGGCACTCGAATTTTAGACAGCCAGTTGTTGTTGGATCGCCAAAGGTGCCCGGCGGGCAGACGCACTCGTAGGAGCCGATTTTGTTGCGACAGATGGCGCCAGGCGGGCAAATGGTGGAATCCTCGCACTCGTTCACGTCCATGCAGGCGATTCCGGACGAGCTTAGCCGGTAGCCGCGCGGACAAACGCATAGGCCCACGTATTGGTCCTCGATGGAGCGCACAATCTCGGCCACCTGTTGCTGGCTGACGGAGCTCGAATTGGAGGCATAGGATTCATAGTAGGATTGGATGAGTTTTGCCGAGACGCACTCCTCGCGAGCGCGACAGATGGAGCTGGAGGCGCAGTTGACCCGCCGCATGATGCAATAGTCGGCCTCGCGCTCGTACTTGGCCGGACAGCCGCACTGGCCGCCGGCCAAGCAGAGCAGGTTTCCCGGACACTGGAAAGTGTTTGCGCAAGCCACTTGCCGGAAGGCAAAGGTCGCCGACTTGCTGCTGTTGCTCGAGGATGATTCATTGTTGCTCCTCTGCTCCTGTCTCGTGTTGGTGGTTACAATTTGCCCTAATTGGACCACTGGAATTGGCTGGACAACCTGTATCTCTTGCTTCACTTCCTGCCGCCTCTCCTGCTGCTCGCGCTGCTGCTGCTGCCGCTCTTGCTGCTCTTGGCTCACGAGCTTGCTCGTTGAAATGCGCTGGCTCTGCACTAATTGAACCGCCGGTACCTCTTGAACTTGAACCAGGGCGACATGTTGTTGTTGTTGTTGTTGCTGTTGCTTTTGCTGCTGCTCATGGCTCTGCTCATGCGCCTCTTCCTGTCGCTGACTCTGCTGCCGCACAACTGAGGTTTGGATGCGCTCCAGTTGCAGCTGAGGCTCTGTGGGAACCTCAAAGCTAACAAGCTGCAGAGTCTGCCTCTGCGTTTGTTGTTGTTGCTCCTCATGCTTGTGCTCCTCCTTGAACTGCTGCTCCTCGTGCTCGCGCCTCTCGCTCACTGATACCTGAACAGCGGGCAGGTGAACCTGGACAGCCGCGCTCTGCTGTCTGGCGTTCGAATTGTCCAGCTCCTTCAGTTGCTGGAGCTCGCTAACGTGCTGCTGCTGCTGCTGCTCCTGATGTCGCTGCTCCGAGTTCAGCTCGAGCTGGCTCTTTTCAACTTGGGGCTCCTGGATTTGCAACACGAGCGCCGGCTCGAGCGGAGGTGGCTGGCCAGCGTCGGGCGGCCGGCTAAACTGTCTGTGCTGGTGCGAGGAGGTGAAGTTGTGCTGCTCGCTCGTTTCCGTGATGGATGTTGTGCGGAGGAGCTGACTTGCGGGTTGGAGGTTTTGCTGGAAGCTTATTGAGAGGGGCAGCTCGTAGCTGACCAGCTGCTCTCGCTGGCCGGCGCTCGACTCTCTGATCTGAACTGGCTCGCGTTGAAGCTCGAGAAACTGGCCAGAATGCTCGCTTAGGCTCTGGTTGGTGAGAGTGAGTTGGTTTGTTTGCACGATTGCTTGCTGCTGCTGCAGCTGCCGGTCGGTGATCTTCTCCTGCAGAAGCTCTGCTGGAGGCTCGTTGAGTTGCTGTTGCTGTTGTTGGTGTTGCTGCTGGAGTTGAAGTTGGGATACCTGCTCGACTTGGGCTCGAGCGGGCGCTTGGCTGGCGGTTGCGCTCGGCTTTGGCCTCCTGAGCCTGGCCGGCGTAAGCGGCTGCGGCTGCGGCTGCGGCTGGACCCGCGCGAGCGAGTAGGGGGCCTCAGAGCGCCTATGCTCGCTCGGCGTTGGCGTGGTCGATATTCGGCGCAGCCTTTGACCGGTGGCCGGCAGAGGGCGCGGCGAGGTAGTTGGCGAAGTGGGGCCAGCGAGCAGCGGCTGCAACGAGACCGCCTGGCTCGTCTCTCCAGCGCTCGATTCCTGCGGCTTCCGGCGGCGCGAGAAAGCCCTCGGCGCGCTGCTGGCGGCTCGCTGGTTTTGCTGCTGCTGCTGCTGTTGTTGGTTTTGGTTTTGG
>Ga0209372_1000622_pt1 | contig 12200 bp, 8 predicted proteins | sample AgamicAtPe_FD_187170 | JGI IMG/M metagenome (GOLD analysis project Ga0209372, IMG submission 187170) | Agave microbial communities from Guanajuato, Mexico - At.P.e (SPAdes) (version 2) | ecosystem: Host-associated > Plants > Phyllosphere > Phylloplane/Leaf | place: Guanajuato, Mexico | collected... | reverse complement strand
GAAGTGGGCTTGGAGCCGAAGTGCAGTGCAAACTTTGGACGTTGTCGCTTGTCCGTCAGTTTGGGGGCCAGCTGGCTTCCAGTTTGAAGGCTCGCGAGTGGAGCTGGGCAATCATCACTGCGGCCTCCCCCTGCCGCCCATCGATCGGCCCGCTCTCGTCGCGGCCAAACGGGGAAGGAGAGGTGACGCCAAGAGGCGGCCCAAACGTTTGGACAGGCGAGCAAGCTGAGTGATGCAAGGCCTAATGTGATTAGTCACATCAGAGCATTGGGCGATTGTTTTGCATTCGCTTGGCTCCCCATTTAGCCGGGCCGAGCTGCCGGCTAGCCGTTTGCCTGCTGCCGCCGTCGCCGCCGCCTAGTAAAACCCATTCGCTCTGTCAGCCGGCCAGTCTCGAGCGGCCGGCCAAATTGGCCAACTCTGCGCAAACCAGAATAGCTGCCAAGATCAACTGTTGCCGGTCAAGCGAACAAAAACAACTCATTGCAGTTGTTGTTGTTGTTGTTGTTTCGGCGAGTTCAGGTGAAGGCCCGCTGAACTTGAATCACGTTAACTCGCTCCCCTCCCTTCCTATGAGACTACCCCTTACAGTTGGAGGCTTGATTTTTCACGTGCAAGCTCACAGCGGGCCAATTTGCTGGCGGCGCAAATTTAGCCTCCATCTAACACAAATCTCGATAGTGTTTGTTTCTGCCGCTTCCATGGGCATGCCAAATACTGTGTACTGGTTGGCCGTCGAGCCTTTCATTGGCCCTGGCCGCGCTCTCGCCCTCCGCTCGCACTGCGCGCCCGCAATCCAACGGGATGAAGTTGAGCCCGCCGACTCAACGCGTCTCGCCGGCGATAAGCTCGGCGAGACTCGGGCCCGCTGAAAGCGTATGGGCCGCTCGCGCGCAATCCAAGCGCGGCCAAAACGGCTTCTTAACACTGACATCCGTTGGCTCTCACTGGCAGTCCAGTCGAGCGGCTAGTTTCGATTAAAAAGGTGAATTACCCTGGCCGCCTCCATGGCTGCCGCTGCCGCTGCCGCAACCCAATCATGTTGCAGCAGCTCACTCAAACCTTGGCTTTCTCTCTCTCTCTCCGCACTCGGAGCTCAACTCTGCCTGTCTGGCCGCCCGAGACTGGCGAGCGCCTCGCGTCAGCCGGACTCGTGGATTGGGCGCTTAATTGGGATAGTTTGATTGAACTTGTATTCCTCGCTCCTTCGCCCTCTGGCCGCTTAGCTGGCTTGTCTCAATGTCGGCCGACATGCTTGCAGTCTGGCGCCGGATGAATGATGGCCGAGCGCAATCCGCCTTCTCTTTTGTGCAATCGAGAGCCTCGCTCGCTTGTGCCTTGTTGTTGTTGTTGCTGTTGTTGCGCTTGTCCGAGCCAGCGTCGCCACCATCGGCGCCACTTAGCAACAAACAGCCCATGCAAGTGCTTGTGCATGATTTAGATGCCCATTAGCAGCTGACCATTCACCTCTCTGCGGCCGCGCAAGGTTTGCCCGGCGCCGGATGACACTCGCCCGTCAGGCTTAGATTTGTTACTAGAGGAAATTGGGCCAGCGCTTCAATTCAAATCGATTGCTGGCCTTTGTTTGCGCTCCTCCCTGGCGAGCAGACTGGCCAGCTCTTATCAGGAAGAGAGAGAGAGGGACAGATTTCGATCGGGCGGCCAAACGTGAAAATGTTGCGCCCGGCGAGATAAGCGGGCCGAGTGCATGAGCAAACAAGCAGACACAGCCGACTTACCATCTGCAACTTGACATTCTTGTGCTGGCGCCACTCGCGGCCAAATCTAATCAGCTGGATGCTCGAGATTGCAAAGGTTGCCAGCTCGGCAAAATTTCTTGCCTTCAGTGGTCGGTTTGTTGTGATGTCCAGTGTTTTGTGTCGTGTAAGCGAGGCAATTGCGGATGGAGGGAGGGAGGGAGCAAATTGAAGGTTATAGATGAGATATGGTTTGGTTGCATGGAGGTGGGAGCCGATTGGAGGCCAACTCACAAGCTCTCGTCTGTTTTTGAGCGCTTTGGCCAGCGCCGCCCCGAGTGCTTGCGCCCTCCAATTGGGCGGCCAAGCGGCTGGGCCAGCGGAATCGCTTGCATCCGACTGTTGCGCCCCGAGCGACAACTCGTCCGCTCTTGTTCTCGCCACCTGAGGCCGCAACGAGATCGAGAGCGTCAGCAGAAACAGGTGCAGCAACGAGAGCGCGAGCTCACGATAGAATAGGCGCCGAGCAAAAATGCGCCACTTTTCCTCGAGCAACTTTTGCACAACTGGCGCAGAGAAGAGTTGCGCCTTTTGCTCGTCGCTCGAAAGCTCAGACTCAACTACAACCAGCATCGCCGACTTCCTCCCAACTCCACCTGTCCGCCCCTCTTGAGTGGAGGCCAAAAGTGAGTCTAAATTTGTCAGCGGATAACCAGAGCAACAGATCATTGAGTAGGACCAAAATTCAACCGTCGAAAGCTCGAGGAACTCGGTGAATAGATCGTAGTTGCACAGTCTGCATGCAAGCAGGAAAGCGCTCAGCCTGTCGCCGTTCTCAATTCCATCGTTTGCGCCACACTTGACCAGGAAACGAATCCAACCAACCTGCTTGTTAATAACAAGCTGATGGAGACAGGTGTTGCCGTTTTTATCCTGCGAATCTTGATTGGCGCCTCGAGAAACGAGCAGCTCGTACATTGAACGCGACCCAAAGCTCACTGACCAAGCGAGCGGCGTTTCGCCCAAATAGATTGGCTTGTAAACTTGCGCCCCAACTTCCTGTTGCCCGCTTAAGCTCTCAATTCTGGCCGAGTTTCGGTCTTGAATGCGATCGAATAGCAGCAAGTGGGCGTGGCCGTTTGCGGTCGGCCAATGGGGCATCTGGTCGCACCAATAGCTTTGCTGCTCGGCTTTCTCGCCGCTCGAGCGGCAAGCCGGCCAAACTTGGCCGCTCAAGTTGGCTGCTCGCTTTGGGCTCCGCGAAAACCATTGAAGTGTCTTTAACCAGCCACATGGGCGACCCCAGAACGACCTCGGCCGGTCCAGTGGTGAGTTAACTTGATTGTCGCTCAGTGGCCACCTGAACAGGGAACCAACACATCTGCGCTCCAACAAACAGGCCAACTCGGCCGCCCTCAAACCGCTCAGGTGGCCGAGCAGGAGCTCATTGTTGTAGGCAATAGACAGGTGCAGGCAACTTAGGCCCCCCAATTTGAGGCTCATGAATTGGTCGGCCACGAGCATGGGAAAGAGATGGATGAGTAGGAGGAGGAGGATGAGGTGCTCGTTTGTTTGGTTAACTGTTAGAATATGGACGAGAGATTCGCCATATTTGCCACGATTGTGGCTCAATTTCGACCAGCGAGCCTCCCAATTTTGGGTCAACGAGCTCGAGTCAGGCGATTCAGTGTCTTGGTTGCTCCACCACCTGTCTAGTAGAGTTTTTGGCTGCCCGTCTCCGTCTAGAATCCTACCAGTTGAATCGCGCTTATTGCTCGCCAGGTGACGCTCGCCAGGTTTTGCCAAAGCCTTGCGCCGCCAACTGAGTCGCCTGATTGAGGCTGGACTTAGCTGCTCCTCAACCACACTACTCCTTCGTCCGCTTTCCCTCCCAAACGGGCGCCCAATCTGATCCAAAGTCGGCGCAAGAGAGGCCCCATCATCTTGGCGCTGCTGCAACGAGCGCGAGCCCCTGAGACGCCAGCCCTTGCAAGCGGGCGCCCACCTTGGCTTTGGGTCGGCGAGAAAGGGGCTGGCGGGTTTGGTGGTTGGGTCATTGGGAGACAATTGAAGTTGGCAACTGCAATACGAGCCGATCAATCACCAGCTACTCCCACTTTTGTGGCCCAAACTCACCCAACTGCCTTGCGTAAGTGAGCACAGAGCTCAAGCACTTGACTCCGCGCCGAGCTAACAATCGGATCCCTTCTGTCCCTCTCAATCAGCTGCCACCAAAACAAACCCTCGCCACGGCCAACTCTTGGCTGGCTCTCAAAGGCTGCTTTGCCACCATCGGCCCCATTGGTTGGCAGCCTAGCTTTGTCGCCACTGTTGTTGCTGCCGCTTGTCGCCGAGTCTTCGTTTGTCTGGTAGTCGGATGTTGAGCGACTGGTTGGTTCCCTTGAGCTCCTCTTTGAACGTTGCTTCGGCTTCTCGGGAAGCGACACAATTTGGCGGCACAAGCTGAGCAGGCTGCCAGAGCCATCATAATCGGCCAGCGAGTAAATTGGCCACTGGTTATCTGTTGCCATCCTAATCTTGCCTCCGACTGCACTCAGCAAGAGGTGACTGGGCGAGAGAGCGAAAAAGGCTCGGGGCTGAGTGGGGCCCGTTTCCGGTTCTAGGGGCGGGGAGTCGCTATGGAGACTGTTCGTGGCTGGGCCTAAGCTGCCTGCAAACAAACGGCTGCACTCACATCTAGACCAAAGGAAGCGCTGCAAACGAGACCAGAAACACTGACCTTGCAAGGGCACCAATTAAAGGCTTATTCAATTACTACTTTGTTTGTCAGCTTGCTGTTTGTTCTGGGCCTCTGCGCCCCTTAGATGCAGGTGGCAGTTGAGTCTGTTCGAGCAAGTTTGGTTCGCGAATGCGGCCCAGCTTAGCGGTGGGCAGGTAGGATTGATTCGAGAAATCGAGCGCTAAATAGAGAACGATGCCGCCCGAAAGTGAGCGCGACGACCAAGACCAAGACCAAGACCAGAACGAAGAGGAAGGTGAATGGGAGTTGGAAAGAATAGGGTGGAAGAATGAACAGGATAGAGCAGGAAAGAGGGAGAGATAAAGATATTTAGCCCCAAGCTAGATTTCAACGCATTAAGCCGCGAATCTAACGCCGCCGATCTAACTTTGCCGCCGCCGTCGCTCGCGTTTTCTCCTCCCCAACGATTAATAATTGTCTTGCCATCCAAGTCCAACCACCAAGACTGAGAGGCAGCTCACCTGGTTTCAGTTGGCGCCACTTTGAGCGCAAAAGTGGCCAACCAGCTCGTTGCTAAACTTAACCCAGCCAACACATTCCTTGCCCGCCCCCCCCCAACAAACTGCCGCCTTTTCATTTCAATGGAGTAGAAACATCCAGTTCGAGCGGAGAAGCCGAGCTCGGCGCCGATATCAATCTTCGCCCAAATCTCCAACAACAACAATAAAACCTATCGACACGAATCTAGAGAACGCTCAAGTGGTTGATTGATCATTGCAGAGTTTCGCTCACATTTGCGTTTGTTGTTTGGGATTTGGCGTATGAAGGCTGTTTCGTGTTGGGCTCATATGGTCGCTTTGGCAAACATTTGATCCCACTTGAAGCGCTGACAGTGATACCAAGCAACCAAATTGAGGCTCGCCAAAGCAAACGGGAGCAAAACAAACAAACTCCATCCCTCCCTCCTTAAGGATGCTATTGCGATCCTGTTGCCTGTCCACCTGGTAGCTTTGCTTGGCGCCATTAATTAGTCTTGGACGAAAGTGGAACTCGAACAAAGAACAAAGTGTCGATTATCGAACGATGGGCTTGCAACTCTGAGCGCTCCTGAGTCGTCCGCTTGCAGGCAAAGGGTGTCGGCCTCTAACTGTGGAGCTCGCGAATGAAAGCCCTTGAGCCGGCCGACTCAGGCCAAAGGCTCGCCGGTAAGCCAAGCGGCTCACCTGAAGGCAACTAGCTTACACAGGCGCTGGATGCGCGGCGAGCTCGCTTGCTCGAGCAAACGAAACTGGCCACTTGTTAGCGCACAGGACTTGAGTCAAGACTCTCGTTCGGCTCAAAGTTCGGGCCAAACGCACACTTGCTCTGTGCCGCCATCGAGCTTCAGCCAGAAAGAGAGAGAGAGACAGAGAAAGGGAGAGCTGCCAGATTCACTTTCATTCCAACAACTCACCTGACGCTGGCCAGACGACGAGCGCATGGCAGCGACGATGGACATGACAGGCGGAGGGGCGAGCAAGAGTTACAGGCTAGCCGGCCGATCGACCGTTGGATTGGCTTACTGAGCGAGTGAGCGAGTGAACAAACAAACTGAGAGACTTGATATGCCGCCACTGCAACCGACGACGAAGACAAAGACTGGCAAGATCCTTGGCGGACGAGCAGAAGCGAGCCGACCGGCCGACTGGTTGAGCGACCCACTGACAGGTGAGCTAATGAGCCGGCCTCCTCCAGATCCAATTAGCGGCACGTCCATCAATCAAGCCGAGGTTTTTGGGAAGAGTTGAGAGTCAAGAGTTGTTGGCCAAGCGGCGCGGAGAGCTTTGAGTTAGTTGGAACTGGAGGTCGAGTCGCAGGAGTGGTTGCGCGTGGTTTTGCAATTGAAGGCGAGCATCATGGACGACACCCAAAGAATAGTCAAGTGCGGAAATTTGTCGCTCCACTCGGCAGGCGGCTTTTTCAAGGTGAGTCGATGGCGCGAATAGGACTTTGCGCCCCATTTCGGTCCGATTGGACTGAACTAGGATGAGCTGAGCCAAGCTAACTCCCGAACACTCGCCAAAACAGAGGCGCTGGCATAGCAAATACCTGGTCCTGTATGACGGAAGCAAGTCCGGCATCAAGAGGCTCGAGCTGTTCGACTCGGAGATCAAATTCAAGAAACAAAATCCGGCCAAGATAATTCCGCTAGTCGACTGTGTTCGAGTGGTTACCTGTCAGCGACACAAGACCATCTACACGTTTGAGGTGAGTTTTACACGAATTTCTAGAACCAATTTTCTTCGCTCAGGGAGCTGAAAAAGTGGGCCAATTTTTGAGCTCAAAGGCCCTCTCGAGTGCAAGTTGAAAGGGAAATTTTATGCTCACGAACTGCAACTTGCTGCCTCTGATTGAGTTTGGGGATTGCAAATGGCCATTAGAAGTGCCAATTTTGGGAGCGAGAGAGAGAGAGAGAGAGAGATAGAAAGGTGTTGGCTCGCTCGTTTTCTGCAATATGCGAGTCTCGCCGGCCAGAGATGGATAATTAATCATGATTCTTGGCGGTCGCTTGTTATCGGCGCCGCTTGCAACAGGTGAATCAATCGGCAGCCAATCATTAGCCAGCACCCGAGGGCGACGCCTCCGCAGGTCGAGGCTTCCGCAGCCACCAGTCGAGCCGAGTTGCCTTGGCTGGCCGCCGGAGAAATGGATGCCATTTCCGGCCTAGTTTGCCCACCTAGTTCAGTTAATTGGCGCCGGCGCCTAGCTAACCGCGCGCGGTCGCCTCTTACATGGGCAAGCTCAAATGTATGTCACTGGCGGCGAGCCGCAACTGGCCGCCACCGATGCCGCCGACTGAACTCGCTTCCCTTGTTTGCGTCGGCGCTAATTAATTGCACCTGACAAGAGTATTGGCCGCAGCCCAATTTGCGCCCGCGCTGGCCACCACCTGTGCGAGCCAGGCAAACCTTTCGGCGCTTGCTCGCAGGCGGCCGCCCTTTTGCTGCATTACATTGCATGCACATGTGTGCGCCGGCCAACATTGCACCAGCCGCAGCGGGGCGGGCAAACAAACTGGCGCGGCCAGTTCGGGGCACCAGTAGGCAGCTTTGATGGACGAGCAAGCCATGGGATGCGGCCCATTTGAGCGATCGCAATTTGATGATCGATTTGTTTTTATCATTTGGAGGCTAGTATGAGCAAGCGAGCGAAACATCAACAAGCGGCCAGGTTAAATGTCTTGCGCACGCAATCAGCGCCAGTCAAAGCTGCCAGCTTTAGTTGGATGGTCTTGGCTCAAGCTCAAACTTCCATTCAGCCAGGTGAGAAGTCGAACAAACTAAGAGCCTCGAAAACCTCCTCTGCGGCGCAAGCTAATCGGCTTACTGGCGCTCAACTCTCGTTAGACTAGCTAACCGCTCGAGAGAGGCTTTATTATCATTATCATTACAACAACTATTACCATTATTGCCATTGGCCAAGCAACCATCGATATCACCATGCGAATTGATTCCTATCTCTCGTCTAACTCTAAACCCTCAAGCCGGTCGCTGTCCTCTCCCGCAAAATGATCGTGCTCTCCCCCACTGGCGGCTTAATCTGACCGCTTGAAGGAATGAGGCCGGCGAATGCTCGACCATCATCGAGAGATGCAGATTTGTTTTTCATAAAATACTCATCCCAAGTGAAGTCTGCCTAGCGCCACTTGGGAGACACAAATGTTTGGATAAAAATTTTTTTCAGTTAAGCCCACGACGAAATCTGTCCAAATCGATCAGCTTGCGGAGCTGATCTAATTTGCCCCAACTGACCTACCTGCGTCATTGCATTCAAGTGCTCGTGCTCGACTCTAGCGTCTCTTGAACCCGACGGCCATTGATACTTTTTTAAGTTTTCCACCTCCAAAAGCAACCTCTCTGGCGCGGCTATGCAGGCTGGGGCGAAGAGTGTTAACAATGGGCCGCCAAGTTTCGCTTTTGCAGCAATTGTCGGCGGCAGGTGCTTTTTGCAAGCCTCCACTCAGCTCCGAGCGAATTGGCCTTTGCATCGAACTCCACCACCACCACCAGCTGGTCCTTGCGGCAACTAAACCGCAAAGGTTGCAAACCGACTACCTGTGGACTTACTGCAGCATTACGCCCTCTCTCAACGGCGATAAATCGTCCGTTTTAGCCCTAATAGTTCAGGTTTGTGCCATCGCCAGTGCCAACTGGTCTAAATGGGCAAAGAATTGCAACCAATTTTTGGATCGGGAGACACATGTTTTTGTGGCCAATTTGCCGGTGGCAAACTAAACCTTGCGCCTTCAGCCATAGAATGGCCACTTTAGATGGCCAACTTTCGCGATTGGTGTTTGTTTACAATTTTATGAAATTTTTGAAAATTTCGCTCGCCCCTCTATGCGCCAATCGCTCGAGCATACCATTCTTGTGAGGGCCACCCAAAATGATTGCAACTTTCCTCGACCAAACAAATTCGGACGCCAGAAGGGGAGGCTGAAATTCAATTTAAAAGGAAGCGGCCAGAGCTAGTGTCTATCATCTAATGCGAGCACTTAATTTTCTCTTATTATTCAATTTGAATCTCTTAGCCTGAAAGCAATGCGAGAAAGGTGGCAACTTTTCCCGGCCAAACAAGTCGTCTTGCCTGAGGTGCTTTAATTCATTAACTTTGTAAGTCGCCTCCAAAGCGACAGCAAGGATAGAGAGAGGCGGGTTAGCCTTCGCCGGTTTGGTTTGGTTCAGTTTGAGGCTCAAATGAGCCGGTTTAAGGTGATTTACCTGGCCGGCTTGTGTGAATTTGCGCGTTCAGCGCTGGTTGTTGTCGTAAATATAGCCAGCTATATGCAACAATTGGCCACCACATTTTCCCCAGACTAGCCCTTTGTATCGGTGGCCAGCACAAAGGGCCTTGGCGGCTGCGAGGGTGCGAACTCATGGCCATTGATGGGCCTGCATTGTTTCTGATGCATCTCAATCGCAGTGGCCGGCTCCAGGAGGCTGCGATCCGTCCACTAGAGCCGTTGAAAATCCGCAACTACTTGTTGCTTATCCCTTTTGCCAGGAAGAAACAAACCCCGGCCATAATCTAATTCAACCGCCAGCTAGCCTCTCGGCCGATGGCGAGTAGTGGGCAGGTAATGTGCCCTCTCGAAGTGAATGCTGTTCGGGCGCCAACCGAGCTGGCGACTTTTGTGCCCTAACGAGTCTCTGCCTGTTGCTGGCTTCATCAAACCTGGCAGCTGCAATCAAGTGGCTCGCAATGGAGAGCTGGCGCCTCGGAGGGCTCGTGTGATGCGGACAAGTTGAGAGTGAAAGGCAGGCAGCTGGAGGACAGGTAGGGAGCGAGAGGCGAGCGGGAGGCAAAGAATTAGAATCATTTGTTTGAGCGCAATTGGTTGCATTGCATTTGCTCCAATGCAATGGCTCAATCTCGAGTTATTGGTAGCAACTCAGCCTGCCAATTGGCTTTCAAACAAAGAGAGGCTCGATTTCAATGAAAGCGAGCGAGCGAGCGAACGATCCATCCATCTGGCTTCGTTTTCTATTTCAGAAAGCGGAAAGGAAAGAACACCAGATTTGGGGGGTTGGGTTTGTTTCGCAATGAATTGAGGGGAAGAGAGACTAAGGCAATGGGCTAGTGTTTCGTCGTCGTCGTCATCGTAGTTTTAGATGCATTGTACACGGTGGACAGTGGTAGTCATTGGACAGGAGCGCAAAGGGTAGTTTTTCCTTTGTGGCCGCCGAGAGAAAACGCGCTTGCTCGACCTCGAGCGCGCGGCTCAACGGAGAGCCCGCTAAGCTCGCTCATACCCTTCAACAACTTCATCCCGCTGGCTAAAAATCGATTGTTCTGGCCAAATGATGAATGAGCGCAACTTAATCGGCGACGACGGCTGCCCGCCCGGCCAAGGGGAAGTCTCGGAGTGCAGAGTGGGGGGGGGAGGGAGCTTTCTTTGGGCGAGCGCGAAAGGCTGCGCCAGCCACCAAGGTGGATTCGAGCCGAGAGGCGGCGGCGGCGGCGGCAACCCTGGGCCGATTTGTTCTGCGAGCTCGGCGTGAGCGACCGTCCGCTTGCATGGAGGTAGCGCTGCCAAGTGTCCAGCTGAATAAACTTGGCCACTCAATCACATGAGGCCACGCGAACAAGCTGCGCCCAGCTACATCACCTGGCCAAGCAGTTGTGGCTGCTTACGAGGTTTGTGCGTATGCAAAGTGCTAATTAAATCTACTTTGTTTCAGAAAATCGGAGCGCTCAGTTTGGTCGTAAGCCAACTGGGTTAACTGCCACCGAGATCCATCTTCGCGAGTGAGCTGACAGGCAAAGCGAGCCATCTGGAATGAGCATGGAGCTTCGGCTGGCTAGGCCTCATTTGCATCCAAATAAGCGCTCGCTCTCAATCGGCCCATGTTTACAGCATCACTTCCAATCGATGGCGAGCGGACGAGACAGCAAAGCTAGCAGAGGGGCAACGGAGCCGGATCCAAGATGGCGCTTAGACCTCCCGCTGGCTGCGAGAACTCTTCTCGCTCGCTCGCCCACTTTGCGCCTCCCTAGCTTGCAAACACAAATCTCATGAATCTAAAGCCAGTCGTGTGGTTGCCTTGAGCTTGCGGAGTTCGTGGCAGAGCAATGGACTCAGCCAGTTGGGCCGCCACCAGGGCAGCAGGAGCGGCCAGTGTTAGCACACTCGCGCTCTAAAAGTGCCGCAAAACTTCCGAAGGAACAGGCGGACTCGAGATGATGCATCGGCGGCAGAGCAAAGCAAACCTAGCGTCATGGGGAACGAGATTGCTACGACACACAAGATGCACGATCTACTTAGGGCGGGCGAGCGAGCAAACGAGAGCCATTGTGTCCGACACTTTTGGCCAACAATGATCCTTTGTGTTTGTATTATTTAGATCCATTTAAACTAGCCGCTCTCTCCCTATCTGCTCCCTGTAAGTCCGCTCGTCTGCTCGAACCGTGTTTGCCGCTCGCCTGTTGCGCCGCAATAACAGGCCAAAGCCGACAAGACCCGTGCCAAGCTCCAATCGAGCGCTCGCGGGTTGAGGTGAGAGATCAGCGCACCGTCCTCCCGGCCCAGGACCGTTTAAGCGCCATGAGACACAAATTTACATACAAACTGCCCACCAGCTGGCCAACGGTCGCTCTGGCGGCAAGCTGACTCGAGCGAGCCAGCCAAGTGGCCGCCAGCATGTAAGCTGGCTCCTTGTCGCCGCAACGATGCCGCCGCCGCCGCCGCTTGAAACGAGCGTCAATTGAGCCGCCTAGAGTGGGGAGGCGAGGTCACAGTCGTGCCAGGTAACGCGCGCCCGCTTGCCCGCCCGCCACAACCGAGCGGCCGCTCGAGGACGGATATGCAAATTTCGAGCCGATACCAAATTAATTGCAGCCAGCTAGGCGGACAGTCTCGCGCGGCCAACTGGCCGGCCGAGCAAATATTGGCAATCGTGCGCCCTCAAGCCACGTGGAGAGGGCAGAGGATTGGCCCGCTGGTGGCAACCTGTTGACGTGCAAACCTCTCGCTCGCTAGCCGTGAACTTGATCATTGGCGGCCAAAGGTAATTGATATTCTGGCCCCCAGCTTCTCCCTTCTCCAGCTTCCCATTTACCTGCCAAGCCGAGCGCTCTTGTCTCTCCGCTTGGGCGCCACACTGCGAGCGCCGCCCACGCGCCCGCATGGTGGCCAGGGCGGCGAGTTCGAGCTCGATGAATTGAATTTTCATCATGAGCTCGCGATCAATCATCGGCTTGCTGGTTGGCTGCGTTGTTTGCGCTGTCGCCGCCGCTACTGGCGCCACTGCAGCCGCCGCCGC
>Ga0209372_1000621_pt1 | contig 12262 bp, 12 predicted proteins | sample AgamicAtPe_FD_187170 | JGI IMG/M metagenome (GOLD analysis project Ga0209372, IMG submission 187170) | Agave microbial communities from Guanajuato, Mexico - At.P.e (SPAdes) (version 2) | ecosystem: Host-associated > Plants > Phyllosphere > Phylloplane/Leaf | place: Guanajuato, Mexico | collected... | reverse complement strand
TGTAAACACCACATAGTCTCAGGAGCACCAATAAAGGCAGATCGACTAGCAACAATGCACATTGACTAACAATGGTGCAAACATCACGTCATTCACCTATTTTCTCTGCATGCTGCGGTGCAGCATCTTGTAGCTTGTAAGAGGTGCATTCACGTGCATTTGCATTCCTACATATGTAGAGTAGAAACATGCATTCCTACATATGTAGAGTAGAAACATAGATACCAAACCTGTTGGTACATTGCAACCCCTACCTGGCCTTACCACACCATTGTTGGTTGGCAAATTACTAATATAGAGGTAACCATTTACACTCATGTACATAGCGCTTCCATTACAAATGTAAAAATTGGTTGATAGAGAACGGCCGGACGTTCATCATAAATACCAAAAAAACTCGATTTTTTGCCTCACAATAATGTTTTTCCATAATATGCTTTCAATCTAGGAGGATGATAAAACATTCACAGCAATTACAAAATTAAAAAATTCTTTTGTGAATTTATTGCTCTTAATTAACAAGCAGCCAGTTGCAGGCTGGAAGAGGCTCGAGCCAATTTTCAATTTCCTGTTCTCCATTTGTCAACAACTTTTAGATGTGTACTTACAGTTAGTCAGTTATTAAAGGATACTTTTATGGATAATTTAATATTGAAAAGATATGATCTGCGAAAAGTACAAGGTGGTGAAGTGTCCTTCGAACGTATCAGCTCGCAATCTGGAGTTTCTCAAAGAGCATCATAAATTAACCCTCCCCCGGGTACATTTATACAGCTTTTTTCAAGAAGGCTGAGTCTGATCAACTTCAAAAAGGATCTTACAACTATAAAAATGTAACACGTCATGTTGCGTGTATTTTCACATACCAAGTAACTTACACTAAAAGAAATTTTCTTTATTTAAGGCACTGTTACAATTTAGAACAACCTAAATTTTACACACTTTCTTGTTTATTCATATGCGTTTTAAAAAATAGGAGATTGCAGAGGTTTCAATAACATTTAAAGCTGTATTATTTCGAAGCTACATGACAGAATCTTTATTTTCATGGATCTATTTGGAGTTATGCTCGGCTGGTGGGTGCTAAAATTCGGTTTTACTGTAGTGGTTATTTATTACACCTCCGATCCAAAGCATATGAAGGAGTATGAAAAACAATTCTTGGAACATTATGGGGCCAGAAGTAAGTTTGAATCTGTTGAACATCCTTGAGTTACTTTAGATTTTGCATATTTTAAGAAGTTTTGCCCGTCCATAGACCCAAGACATTGTCAATTACTGTCATCCATATAATCGAAATTCAATCAGCTGGGAGTCTCCCGCAATACTTACTTCCCAGATTAGAGCCTCTCCATAACGTGCGAACAATGATGCGTCAATAGTCCACGGTGTCATCCGTCTATGACATCATCACCATCTTCATGCACTTGAGGATCCGCTTTAATACCGGAACTAGTTTCGACTTCCATCAAGCAGACTGTGACGTGATTAGCGCTTTTATAATTTTGGAACTCATAAAAGTCTTGGAATCTCCCCCTGACTTTGAGACTCAGAAAAATTTGAGACAAAGAAAGAGAGAGCGGGAGATAAGACGAAGGGGGGGAGAGAGAAACACATTTTCTCAAGCACGTTCAACTCACAATTCGTGAAGAGTTATTTCAATAATTCATTTTTCTGAATCTGATTTGTAGTAGAAAGAGTATTAGGATAATGAATTCATAAATACAGTATAACATAAAAATGAAAATTAACGGCAGGAGGTTGTATTTTTTCCATCCTCAAGAAAAAGAGAGAGAGAAAAAGAAAGAAAGAGAGAGAGGGGGGAGAAAGACATTTCCATCATATGAGCTCATATATTGTGTATATGTGTATAAAATTGCTAAAGAATTATCATAAAAATGAAGACGTCCAGAACTACTAAGATTCATACAGTATAACTTTAGTGCAAGCAACTGTGATTCTCCCACCCTTTTTACCCGCAAGGTGAGGGCTGATTACTTTTTTTTTTTGTATATTTCCTCAAAGGACATAAAAGTTTCCGTGCCAATTCCACTCACCTCATCATCTTTATTGTCGTAATGGAGACGTATGCATGTTTTAGTAGTAATTGTGATCGTCTTTATCATATTTTTTAGCAACTGAACTGGTAAAGTTGACGCTAGATGACATGGATATCGATCTGCTAAAGCAGGTGTGTCAGCATAAAGTGAAAAAAGAAGCATTAGCCGAGAAGCCGCCCATCAAAGAAACTCATTATATCGGTTTCAAGAAGGAAGTTCATCATCCTCTCCAGGCTGAAGTGATTCGCTGCAGTGATGACCTTGCCATGATCGGAGCTTTTGAACCGCATTGTATCTTCGTATTAAAGAAGCCTGCGCGCTTCGAATTTGTCTATCATGTCTGGATCGTCAAAACTAAGACTATTGAAGGGCTCGATGGGACGTCATTTCAATTCAACGAGAAATTCTGTTATAAACAACAATCTGAATTTCTTCCCTATCTTTCACAGAAGAATGAAGTCGCAAAAATTTAAAATTTGGATCTTCATAGGAAACTGTTTTACTCTGCTCCAGAAGCTATCAGACTGACTCGGTTTTCATAATTAACTTTAATTACAGAGTATGAGTCATTCAATATTCCATGTGTGTCTTTTGCGATTTATAGTATTTTTAATGAACCTATTTGCTAGGGTCGATTAGCCACCTTCCTTTTTTACTAGAATCATTCAACATCATATCGAGCTCTACATTACGTCACAAATGTCATACTAACAAGTTTTATTGATTTTCTGTAGGGATAGGAAGCCAATAGTAATAGCTTTTGCCTTCGGCTTAAACTTACAGCCAATGGCCGCATCAGCTTAAGACTTCAACCAATCATATGAAAAGCCAATGACAATTCCAGTAGATGGCTGGCTGGCTGCTGTTTGGCTTAATGCTGTGTTGTATGTCAATTCAGTGCTACAATACCCAAGGATTCTAAATATTAATTAATTTTTCGAAAAGAGACCTGAATAAATTGTGTTAAGCATTCAGAAGCCATTCAAGCGATGAAAGTATGATTCTGAGATGATGGCCAAATGGCCAATAAAGTTCAGCATCATTGGGTGAAGTGAAATTACAATTTTGGAATTTCCAGAAATGTTGCGCTCACAAAACATCTATAGTTTTTTTATTCTCTGACTTTCTGTTCAGCTTTCCCTTTGAGCTTTTTCCACAAGTTTAAGCCAATCAAGACTTGAAAATTGATTGACTTTGGCTTTTGGCTTTTGGCTTTCTCAAAAACATGAAAACATTGGCTTGAGCTTAAACTTCAGCCGTTATACGCTTTAGCTTCCCCTGATTTCCTGTCAGCTTGAGAGCATAATAACTAAAATCCTGGGCCTACAAATGTCCCACATATGGTAGAATTCAAGGTTAAACGCGTCCCTAAATTTGTGTACATCACTACGCTCGACGAGAAGATATCAGCTTTGGGAGAGGATGGCGTAGACGTGAAATATCCCAAAAATGGATAGGGGAATCATGATTAGTATCAAAAAATTCCTGGGTAACCTGTGCAATTTGTGTACCCAGATTTCAGAAAAAGTACAATGAACCCGTTTCTATGTACAAAGTAAATGACAGGGTGGCAGCCACCGCTTCAGAGAGTTGAATACAGATGGTCTTAGCGGTGTATAATAACACGCGATACTAAAGCACGAACTTATTCCACCGTGAAACAGTGCTTATTTCCTATATTCATTCTGAACAATACTCCAATAAAGATTGGATATTCAAATATGAGGGCACTTTATTCAATCTTGTCGCGTTTCAGATGTGTGTAACTTACACCAAACTGTATTCTGCATGATACCTTGGGTCTTTGATTCCTTCCTCTAAAGTTCATTGGGTATATAATCTGCGAGGAAATTATACCTTCTCAGGTGCACTCGTTACAGAGCACCTGAATTCATTTATTACATTGATGAAGATAGAAAACGAACAATTTGTCTTGCATATGTTTTCATGTATTGAGTAAACTAAAAGAAATATTGTTTACATACTGGCACTGTTAAAATTTGGTACCTACAGTGTGAATTTTACACATATTCTCACTTATTTGAGTGCCCGTTAAAAATTGGAAATCTCGCCGGACACCAATACAGAAGTTTTGATAACATTTAAAGCTATATAATTTTAAACAAACGTAAAGGAGTCCTAACTGACATGGAGGCGTTTGGTCTTATGCTTGGATATTACATTATAAAATTCGGAATTACTGTAGTGATTATTCATTACACCGGCGATCCAAAGCATATGAAAGAATATGAAAAAGAATTCTTGGAACATTACGGAGCAAAAAGTAAGTTTGAATCTTAACCTTCTCGAGTTATTCACCTGACCTTGGAGGAAATTCAGACTCACCTTAAGTTCTCTTATGTTTAATTTGTATAAGATTCAGCCCAGACGTATGTAGGGCGAACTTTTTTGTACAATTTACCTTAGATATATCTTTTATAAGGTGTAAGCGGATAAGTTGATCAATTATAAAAACTCAAAACTAAGTAAGTACAATCTACGTTAGTTATAAATATCGCTTACAATAGTAATCAGCTGTAACTCAACCAAGGAATAAGCCTTAAGTTACAACTATTTATACTTAAATTCACGTTAAATCTAAGTTCCTTATTGGATAACTTCAATTTCACCTCACCTAGATTCCTGATTGGTTGGTGAGTGTTCTGCATTGTGATTGGTTTAACTCTAGCCACCTTAGGGTTGATCTTACTCAATCGCAATTGGTTAATCACTCCTCACTCGTGCGCTGAATTTCTATTGGCTGTTCTGGTTAATCTGTTCCAGTTCTTGAGCTGTGTACCTACGGGTTATATAATGCCATGAAGTTGGTGTTTCCTGTTAGCTGAGACTGTTCCTCTTGTTTCCGTCTATGACCAATCCAAATAGTTTCTTGCTGTCGAATTTGATCAAGTTGTTGATGAGGACATGTTTTCCTTCCTTTTTGTCTTCACAGTTTCTAGTTGCTCCTTAAGTTTCCTCCTCCTGGTGGAAGTCTCTGTGGGGAGTGTTTCGAATTTCTGTTCTGCTGCTTCGCTGGAATGTCCCTCATCATAGCAATGTTTTCCAAACAGTAATTTGTCAGCTCGTTTTGCTTTGTTTTCCCAATGTAGACACTGCCGCATTATCCACAGGTGTTATTGTACCTCCCACTTTGGTCAGCCTCCTGCCTCTTCCCTGTTTGGTAATTGTTAATCCTTTTCACCACTGCTGCATTGTTGCTTATTCCAGTTTCTCGAAGGCTTTGATCCCTTCATCAGTATGCTTTCCCATACACGATACGGCTCCTTATTACTTTAACACTGTTGTATTTTGCTTGCCCTTCTGTCCACCTCTTCTGGCTGGTATCCATTGGCCATACCTTTTCTCAGCAATCTTTTCTATTCTTCTGTGAACCGGACTTCAGACATGTTCTCGGTTTGGGGTACAAACTCATGTTTGATTGACTGCATTTATTTTTTCTCTTCGTATCCTTCAGCGTTAAAAGTCAGCGAGTTTCTTCTGGATGTACTTCATTTGGGCGTCTTCCTTCTTCTTTATGTATCTGCCCCTAGAACCTATCATTATTATTCATGTTTTTTCTGTATTTCACCTCAAAAGACGGTCGATTTTCCTTACCAATTTTATTTACTTAATTTTTACTGTCGTAATGAAGACGTACCATGTTCCAGTAATGATTGTAATATTTTTATCCTATTTTTCAGCAACCGAGATCGTGAAGTTGACGCTAGATGACATGGATATCGATCTGCTGAAGCGGGTGTGTGAGCACAAAGTGAAAAAAGAAGCACTAGCCGAGAAACCGCCCATCAAAGAAACTCATTATATCGGTTTCAAGAAAATGGTACATCACCCTTTTCAGGCCGAAGTGATTCGCTGTAACGAAGATCTCGCCATGATCGGAGCATTTGAACCGCATTGTATCTTCGTATTGAAGAAGCCTCTACGCTACGAATTTGTTTATCATGCCTGGATCGTCAAAAATAAGTCAATTGAAGGTCTCGAAGGTGTAATATTTCATTTCAACGAGCGATTCTGCTATAAACAAAATCCGGAATCTGCTTCAATTCCGGACGAGTCATAAATGTCAACATCTGTGCCAATATCTGACCTCCCTCAGGCCGACAATCATCAGAATGCATCGAATCGTGAAACATTACGTCGTCGGTTAACACCAATTCAGAAGAATGAAATCATAAATATGTGACATTTCGAGATGCTTTTTGGGGCACCATTTTATTATATTCCAGAAATTACCAGACTGACTGGGGTTCTATGATTTACTAAGATTACAGTGTATTAGCCTTCAATAATGTACACTCTGTCTATTACTTTTAAGATATCGCTTCATCAGTTTACGTGTGAAACAAAATATAAATATTCAAATGAAAGTAGGGAGAACTATCTGCATCAGAAAATTGAAATGAGCGACTATAATATTTGAAATGGCTTCATGACAGAGTTCGAGGTTGGAAGCAGTGTCACAAACTACATTTTCGTCGCTGGCTATGAAAAATTGAAGTCTACTGACGCGGGGGGGGGGGGTAAACTGCAGACACAATACCCCACTACCACCCCAAAAATGGATACGACTTAGGATTGATGTCAAGAAGTTTGTGTATAATTTGTGTATCCATCCGTCAATCGCTATTGCGAAATGAAGGTTCGGGAGCTGGTAGTTCTCTTCCCAAGACGGATATGGTGATTATGTAAACTGAGTGTTCTTGGGTCCCAAAATTTGTTCCTCAGCTTTTAAAAATTTCTGGGAAGTCATTTCGGATACGGAGACTCCTCCAGAGAAATCTCGGAACGCAAACTCCGTCGTCTTAGAGCGTTCAGTGTGGCAATCCGCAGTTTGAGAAGCAAATAGGTAACTCACTCGTTATATGAAAATATAGTAAGTTCATCAAAACTGTTCCTTGGAGTCGTTTTGGTCATTTTATCCGTCGAAAATGAGCCTGGCATTCCCCTTTGACCTTTGGAAAATAAAAAAAGGCCCTATGAGGTCTCAAATTTTGGATAATTCTCCCGTGGGTGAGGATACGATGCCACAAAAATGTCCAAAAACAATTTTTTTACATGAGCAAAGACGATTCATCTAGTGAAAACGAATTCTCAAGACAACTTCCAACTTCTTTTTCACGACCTTCATTAATCTTGTTTCATAATATCTATCTCTTTTCCTCTTTTATTAGAATTACCTTTCTAATAATATGAGCAACGAGAAGAACAAATTCTGGGACCTAAGTACACGTATTTTACAAATTATCATAAATTTTTGCAGCCAGTCATCATCTCATTGATCGAGAGAAAGGATCTGCGAGCCTGCCAAACTTTACTTTGCAGTAGTCAATGAAGGTGGGGAGCTCAACGTACACAAACTAACTTGGAAAGGCGGGAAAGTCTATAAAATTTACGAGCACCAAACTTCAACTGTCCATAGCTTGTAAGAGAGATGTACATATTCTGAAACCTGTTCACACAAATTACACAAATTTTATACAAATTTTGGACACTAATCATGACTTTCCTGTCACTGAGCTTACAGATGGAGACAAATTCAGGAACTTTGATAAAAAATTATATACAAGTTTTTAGTATTGCTTCTGACCTCAAGCTCTGCCAATAAAAAGGGGGGAGGAGCTCGGGACACAGAACCCTTAATTTTCTCCTCTTACTCATGATGATCATTTGAAAAATTGAATCAATATTCCAGTTTTATACACATATTTAATCACGCTCGACAAACAATAATACATGAAATGATTACGAGAGATACAATTTAATCAATCATTGAGAATTGAGGCCTGTGGAATTGACGAGGTTTCGATCGAAATCCTGGACTGTTGGGAAGTGGCGACTTTCCTCGAATTTGACAAAAGAGCTTCTTCTCATCGCATTTCGTCTCTCTTGAACGCTTTTCGGAACCTAGAATCAAAGGAAGTTCCAATTACGAATGTATGTATTTAAGTTTTGTGAAATACAAAAGGTATGTACTAGTAAAAAATATAAATTATGATTCAGATCCCTCACGAGAGCGCTCAGATATGGCCTCTCGTGCACCTCACTTCCCTCGGGATTTCACCCAAGTCTTTTATATAGGAGGGGAGTTCGAAATTTTTCCAAATCTTAAGACCTATACAGGAGGAGAGCTGGAAGTTTCTATAAATCCCAAGGCGTATATAAAGAGAAGAGCTTTGAATTTTTCCAAGTCCCAGAGCATATACGGCGTCTAGTACCTCGCTTCGCTCACGATTTCTATAAGAAAAGAATTCTGAGATTTTCTACGCTCTATAGGGGGTGGCTCGGAATTTTTCATATTTGCAAGGTCTATATAGAGAGAGAGAGGACCTCAGAATTTTTCAAGTCCCAAGATCTACATAAGGGTAAGTGCTACGACCAAGTCTTCAGATCTATATAGCGAGAAGAGCTACATCTGAGTCCCAAGGCTTATGAAGAGGTGAGCTCGGAATGATGGCCTTTATATAGGAAAAAGGGCTCTGAAATTTCTTAAGTTCCATTCTTCATAGGGAAGGAACTTGGAATTCTTCTGAATTGGAAGGCCTATATAATGGGAACAGATCGGAATTTTTTCAAGTCCTACGGCCTCCATATATAGGAAGTGGTTGCCTTTTTACAAGTTCCAGCGCTTCTAGGTGCGAGGAGAGCTCGGAAGTTTTCTTATTCGAGAAGATTCCCGAAACCTTCACGCACTATTGAAAATCCGTGAGTACACCCCCGCCCCTCCCCTCATACACACGATGTGGGAATTTGAAAGAGCTCCGAGCTGCTCCACCCCTGTTTATGTGGAAATATGCGGAAAATCTACGACATCGTCTGAATGGGACTTTGAAAAATTTCGAGATCTATTTTTGTCTAGGACTTAGAAACATTTCAGGCTCTCCCCTATACATAGGCCATGGGACTGAGATGTGCGAGTCGTCATTCATAGCTTTCATCCTTTATACAGGCCATGGGATTTATAAAATTCTGACCTCTCCTCCTATTGTTGGACTTAAAAAAATTTCCATCTCGCCTCCTGTACAAGCTCCAGAACTTCGAATAATTTAGACTTCTCCCCCTATGTAGGCTCCAGGACTCGAAACAATTTCAAGATCTATCCTTGTCTGGGACTGAAAAACTTTTGGGCTCTCCTCTATACATGTGCCGTGGAACTTGGAAAATTCTGAGCTTTCCTCCTATATGATTTCAAACTGCACTCGAAGGAGCAGAAATTCGTTACGATTTTTATTGTTCTAGTCACTCGAAATTTCTTTCAATTACTTAAGAATGACTCTTACCCCAACTCCCTCTGAAGTAAGATCCTGCAGAGATTTTTTCCTTTCGGAACTCATCATCTAATTAGTGGATAATCTCAAAGGAAGTCACACGTGAGCGTCTCGTTCGGCACTTTTTCCAAGTTCCAGGCAGGGTCTATTTATTTTTCGAGGTTTTAAGGTCTATAATTATAGAGAGAATGGGCTAGCTCGGAATTTTTTCAAGTCCCACAGTAAATTTTACAAAAATTCCCGTCCAAGTCCCGGCAATAGAAACATGTTTCATGTCCATAGATGAAATAGCTCAGATTTTTTCTAAGTCCCCGAGCCCATAATATATAGGAGGAGAGATCAGAATTTTCGAAGTCCCAGAGCCTAAATAAAGGGCGAGAGTTCGGAATTTTTCCAAGTCCCTATAGAGGCCTACAGAGGAGCTCGGAATTCTTTAAGCTCCAGGACCGAGGGAGAAGCTCGGAATTTTTCTAAGTCCCCCGGACATTTTCTTGAAAGGCCATCGGCCATTTTCCCGAATCTGACGTCAGCAGGGGTGGGAAGTGAGGGGTCGTTCGCAATTGTGACATGTTTCATGTCTTTACGCTGGGTTTGCACACCTGCACCGAAATCTGAAATCGCCCCCCCTCCCCACCCCTACCCGATGACGTCATATTCGGGAAAATGTCCGAGGGACTTAGAAAAATTACGATCTTTGGACCCCTGGGGTGAATTCGTGGAGAGCGAGGCCACCACCCCCCCCCCGATTTCAGGGACTTAGGAATATGTGAGAAGTATGAAAGAATATGTGGGAAATATGAAGGAATATGTGGAAAATATAAGGGAAATATGAAGGAATATGTTGAAAATATGAGAGAAATATGAAGGAATTATGTGCATGTTTCATGATCTTACGTCCCGGTTATACTTTACTCCAAAATCATACTTCGCAAACCCCCTCCCCCAGATTTTAGGGACTTGGAAAATTTTTGAGAAATTTAAGAGCCTTTGAATCTAAGCTCATAGCAAGAAAATTTTCGCCCCTTGGCCTTCTTTTTGTGCGCTCATGATATATATACGACGAAGACGAGCGTAGTGCGCGAGACAGGAAAGACATGGAACATGATCTTTTTTGTTCAGCTTGGCTAGAAAAGCTTCTTGGAAGTACTCGACTGGGCATCAATTGTTGTTTCTAAGTCCAAAAGCTTGTGTGACAAAATCGATCATGGAACAAGTGACAAAGTTGATCATGGAACAAGTGACAAAGTCGATCGTCAAAAAAGTGACAAAATGGTTATGGAACAAGTGACAAAGTTGATTATGGAACAAGTGACAAAGTTGATCATTGAAAAAGTGACAAAATTGGTTGTGGAACAGGTGACAAAGTTGGTCATGGAAAAAGTGACAAAATTGGTTATGGAATAGGTGACAAAGTTGACTATGGAACAAGTGACAAAGTTGATCATGGAAAAAGTGACAAAATTGATTATGGAACAGGTGACAAAATTGGTTATGGAACAGGTGACAAAGTTGACTATGGAACAAGTGACAAAGTCGATCGTCGAAAAAGTGACAAAGGAACTTTTGTGTTGGCGGAGGGGTCTAAAAGCTTCTTCTATAAAATCCGCTGGGTTGGATGTGTTCTAGTGTAGTCAAGGATGGACAGGACTTTTGTGAAAGAGATTTCAATCCTTCTATTTGGCTTGGGACTCGGACTACGAGTCCAAATTTGATGACGGTTCAAGGGTTGTGGAGCCGCAACAAAGAGTCGGAGCCGTGCCTCTGACTCATCTATGAAATCGTCAACGTCGCCTCCGGCTCCGACTCTGACTTTTTGAGTTTTGGTGAGGCGGCTCCAAAATGGCAGAGGCGCCTGGGAGGCAAGGCGTACCAAAAATGCTGTAGTGGCGCCTCCAAACGGAAATGACTTCAAATATAGAGAGGCACCTCTTGGAGTCGGAGCCTCCTCTAAAAGAGGCGTTTTAGTTTACCATGATACTCCTAAGTAACATCAGCGTCGAGTTTATAAACTCTCTCTGTAAGCTCACGTACTAAAACGCCTCTCTAAGTGAGCCTTATTTATAGACTTGATACAGCGGCAAAAGTTTCCTAGATTAGCTGATTACATTTTTCGGAACTATTCACAATCCTGGGCTCAAGGATATTTTCGCTCAAATAGGTTAGAATCTATTTCTTGCCAGAGAAAAGACATGAAACATGTCAATACTACGGCTAGCAACTATATAGGGAGAGAAGTCCCATGGTCTCATTATAGAGGGAGAGTTTGGTATTTTTCCAAGTCCCACGGCTTTATATGGGGGAAGAGATCGGAATTTTCTCAAGTCCCAAGTTTGAAATATTTGAGCTGGGTAGGTGTTGATCCATCTCTGGGCCTCCCCGCGAGTGAGCACAGGAAATTTCCCCACGATAGGTGCTATTACTAGGGTGGGGGCTTGTGGATTCAAGATTTACCCCCCCCCCCCCGGATGGAAATTTAGGGGGCTCCGGGAAGACAGGGAACATGTCAAAAACAATTAAACTCACGATTAATGATTCTGTGATCGTTGATAGAAGATCGCGATCGGTTCAATAACCCAGCAGACTCACGTTGCCTGGACGTTGATCTGGATTTATGACGGGCTTCCAGAAGATCCAGTGATTTCGCCTGAGCCTTCCGCAATGACCTCATTTGACACGCACTCGACTCGTCGCCTCGTTCTTGATCTGGAACGAATTTCAAAAAAGAAAGTATTCGCTGAAAAATGTCGTTTTTATCAGACCTTTAGCAAGTATCAACGACAGGACATTTAATTTCTCGTTTAGAATCATTTTGTTCTCCTTTATTTTCGCATTACCGAACGAGTATCAAATGAGTTAGAGAGAGAAACGAAAGAAAGGGAACTGCTCTTCCACGCATCGGTCAATAAGATTTATTGA
>Ga0209372_1000620_pt1 | contig 12266 bp, 10 predicted proteins | sample AgamicAtPe_FD_187170 | JGI IMG/M metagenome (GOLD analysis project Ga0209372, IMG submission 187170) | Agave microbial communities from Guanajuato, Mexico - At.P.e (SPAdes) (version 2) | ecosystem: Host-associated > Plants > Phyllosphere > Phylloplane/Leaf | place: Guanajuato, Mexico | collected... | reverse complement strand
AATAAACAAGGCGAGACAGTTGCTCGCCAGCACACATCCTGCCCGGATGAGCACTTTGGCCTGTCCAAGCAATGTGTCCCAATTTCGCAATTCCTCGCCGAGCCGGCTCCACTTGCACGAGATTTGACGCTTGGCTGGCTGCTGTTGTTGTTGCCGCTGCCGCTTATCAGATCTCGTGCAACATTCGTATGCAATCATGTGAGATCTCTCGATTAGCTGTAGGTGCGATCGGAGCGTTTATTTGTTTATACACAAAGAATATGCGTGCTCTATTTTTACACAATACCTTATTGCTCTGCTGGCACCGGTGGTGCAGTTTAACTTTGGTGAAGGTTGGGCCAGCAAGGAGGTGCCCTTGGTTTTGAGGCACCTCTTCCTTCTCTTCTGGGCACTTTTTGGAGTTAGATGGGGTGGTAACACAGTTGAAGAGGCCGGCGAGGTGGCCGATGAGGAGCTTGGTGAGGAGGAGGAGACAGTGGGCGAGTTTAAATCGAGACATGGCATCCACTCGAGGCCCAATATAATGCTAAGCTCGTCCGTCAGCTTGTTGGGATTGTAGGAGTTGAGGTCGTACTCGTTCAGATAATCGCTTGGTGTTACTTGGCTGGCGCGCATCTCTTCGTCGAATAGGTCGAAGAGTGGATCGTAGTCTCTGAGCCAGTCGGTGGCCATCAGCGGCTCCATGCTGCTACTTCTCTCCGCTTCCTAGAGGCGCAATGTTGGCGGACTGTCAATATTGTGATCCTCAGGTGAAAAGGGTCAGTAATAGACACCTCCGCTTCTAGACAATCTTATTCTCGCTCGAGATGTCTTTGGGGACCCTCAATGAGGGGTATCTCAGTGTGTGCGACAGAGCGATGAGCACTCGTCGAGCATGCAACGCGGCGGCTACAACGACGGCTGCCGCTGCCGCCGCCGCCGCTGCTGCTGCTGCCGCCACCACGACGGCGGTGACGGCGACGCCGTCGCTTGCACACAGTCTGTCTCTCGCTCATTCTTTCAGTAACAAACTTACACGCTGCCGCCAGACGGACCGCTTTTCCAGCCCCTGCCTGTTCATCGTATACAATGGCGAGAAAGCATGCGTGTCAGCGAGAAGCTACACTAACTTGCACTGCTGGCGCGCTCCAACACGAGAGGGGGAGGACAGCCTACGCCCCCCTCTTAAAGCGAGCGTTGCCGCCGCCAAACGCCAACAAGGGAGAGTTTGGCGCTCTGCAGGCCAGCTGAGTGCCGGTGTTCGCGAATCGCAAGCTCCATCTTGGGCAAACCACGACGATTCGCGCGTTTGCCCGCTCATAAACATGAACGCGATTCCGTGCGGACGACCCGATGGCCTCGCGCCGGCTTTCGGCTTGGCAGGTTGAAGAGTTTAGGGCATTTTTGCCAGCCCAATGCAGCTTCTCCAACCAAAATATTGGCCCATCCAGAGCAGTGAACGAGAATTTTTTCCTCAGTAAACAACCCGGAAAGCTTAAAGATCGATCAGATTGCGAGATTTGGAGCCTAGGATGCAAGATGAGCGAAGACGCCTTATGGACCCGGTCGAGTTGGAACTCGAGCGTCTCACAGCCAGCCAGGCTCACGCCTCCACCAGCCGGGTGGTCGTACCCGTTGACGCGGTCGAGTACTCTGAGTCACCGGACCAACAAAACTTGGTCGCCCGAGACGATAACGCGGTCAGCATTTACCAAAACCAAGACCAAGACCAAGACCTAGAGCCAATGCCTGAGGAGATTGCCTGGGAGGTCAATCAAGTGTTGGACAAACAGGTCAACCCCGTAACAGGTGGCATCGAGTACTTAATCGAGTGGAAGGAATGGAGTGGCCCACCTACCTGGGAGCCGGAGAACAATTGCGACTGCCCCTCGTTGATAAGAAAGTTCGAGAAGGAGCGGAGGAGGCGCGAGGCTAGCAGCCAGTTGGCCTCACAACGAACACCCAAAAGGCGGGGCCGCCAACCGGGCAGAAAGACGAACGTTCTTCGCTCTAGTTCATCCACTTCGCCAAGCAGCAGCCAGCCTCTTGCCATTACCGGACCCAGGACGCCACAGACGAGACATTCCCAGAGTCAGAGTCAAAGTTTGAGAAGGTCGACAAGAGTCCAGGAGTCGGCCGCAAAACGAGTCATAGACGAGATAACGATCGATGACACAAGCTCAGCCTCAAATGACAACTGTGACACTAATTTTGATCTCTTTCAACCACAAACGCCCACACAAATACCTAGATCTAAATCGCCGCCCGCAACCAGGGAGCCATGTTGTGAATCCTCGTGCTCGGAGGCCGAAAGCGACATGGACTGGTACAAGGAGAGAATAAAAGAAAGGAAACTAAAATTGAAAGAGATTATTGGTGCTGTGAATGGAGCTAGTGATATGGTTCTGATTGTTAAGTGGCATGGCATTGCCAAGCTAGAGAAGGTGCCCCTACAAGTTTTTAGAAAATTCTACTGCCAAGAATTATTGGACTTCTTTTTGAATAACCTCAAATGGGTCTCATGATGGCTCAGCATCTCGAACACAACGGAAGTTAGAGCAATTTTTGTTAACACCTGTATAATAAAGTTTTCATATAAAATCTAACAAATCCCTTTGGTCTCTCTTAGCTAAATTTTATTCACTATCATTACTTCTATCTCAGAGAATTCCACTAGGCTCAACATAATAAACTTTATTACACACAATAATTACATCACTCCAAAGCTAATTGATGTTCACCAAACCTTACACTTGTTGGTCGGATTCATTGGCGCATTAACGGGGCAGTTGAAAGCTGTTGAGAACTCGTTTAGATTTGACAATGTTCCAATGACCCTAGATTAGAAGAACGAGTATATTTGCCCTCAAAGGTTAGTTAATAAACGAACAAAATTTGAATTTTGTATCAAGCTAATTATGCATGTATATGAAAGCTCCACTAAACTTACCTGAATCTGCCCAACGGGTGACGCCAAGTTTTGAGGGCGTTCATCATTGACTGTGGCGTCATGTTTTGGCACCAATTTTGGGCAAACTTGATGAAAAACATCTGGTGATGGGTTAGATTCAAGCCAGGAAGCGAGTCCTCGGGTCCGTTCTCTTGCTCGTACTTCCTATAGGCCATGAAAGCCTCCTTTAGGCCCCCATTGTCGGCAATGTTTTCGCCAAGCGTCCTAATGCCGCTAACGGTCACATTCTCGCCCCTAATCTCGACACTATAATCGTCGTATTGGCGCACCATACATTGTGATCGTATTATAAAGCGATCAATTGTGTTTGGATGCCACCAAAGACGCTGGTTTCCTTGGTAGTCGTGGTGGCGACCGTCGTTGTCAAAACCGTGCGTTATTTCGTGTCCAATGATGGAGCCGATTCCGCCATAATTTAGCGACTTTGGGTAGCGAGTGTGATATATGGGCGGTTGCAGGATGCCTGCAGGAAAGCTCATGAGATTTTTAGTACGCAAATAGTGGGCATTTATAATACTTGGCGCAACTGTCCACTTGTCGCGTTCGCTTGGTTGGCGCAATTTCACTCGAGTTTCTTTGGCAAATGATTGAATAAGCTGGATTACGTTTTCGAAATAATTATCTGAGCTAAAATTCAAATGCTGATACTCGGAATCGAGCTGGCTTGGGTCTATAATCCAAAGAGGGAAGCCAATGTGTTGTAACATTGACTTTGCTTTCACAATGGCCTCAGTGCGCGTCTCCGCGTCCATCCAATCAACCTGGTTCAATATTTCAAGGAACGATTGACGGATGTTTGCTATCATAATTTCGGCCTGCTGCTTGCTTCCGGCATCAAAGTGGCGTTTTACATACAATGAACTGACGGCCATGCCCATGTTTCCGTTGACATAATCAACGCAAACCTTGTGTCTTGGTGCCTGATTTTTGGCGCCCGAAATCTCGGCCGCGTACTCGTGTTGGTTGTCTGCAAATTGTTTGCCCAGGTTGTTGACCCGATTCATTACAAAGCGCCACAATAAATAGTTGATCACAGTTTTCTTGCTCGGGGTTGTGTTGATCAAGTGCGCAATATCCATGAAAAAATCTAAGCCGTATAGGCCAACCTGTTCAGTTGAGTTGATTGTTAAGTCTGGAAAGGCATACTTGAAATAGATATCCCAATCGATGGCTGGCGTATACTTTTGTAAGCGGCCAATCGTCATCCGATGATAGGTGGCACCACCTTGCCGTTCGAATGGCTTCGATATGTTTGCTAATCCAGATTCAAACTCCAACACATCTCTTATATCTGACATCAGATTGCTGTTGTTTGCTTTCAGCAATTGGGCCGTGCTGATCAAATACTTTTCGTAGGCTTTAAACTGGCGACTGGTTGAGTTGTAATAGTCGGCCGAGGGCAAACCTAAGCCGGCTGGATACAAACGGATGGCGTGCAACGAGGAATTATGCTCGTGACTTCCAACTGTCTGGCCGATGATGATCTCGTTGTTGTAAGTCCTCAGAATTGCCATCAGCTGAACCCAATTCATTTGCTCGCTACTATTCGAGCTGTCTGAGCTTGAATCTGGCCTAGAGTCTCCATTTAAAAGTGGCCATCCACCAAACATAGTGTTCAGGAGCTGAATCAATGGCTCTGGGCCGCGTTTATCAATCAGCGACTCGTTGACGCAACTCTTGTATAGAGTTTTGGCCTTGATTGTGGCCTCGCTGTCGCTAGAATCAATATCCTCCTCTAGCAAATCCTTGAGCTTGTTGCCCAAGTCTGCTCGCATAACGCTGAAGGTGTCGATCCTTGACTCATCGCCGGGAATCGAGTGTCTTCTTGTCCAGGCGCCGCAGGCATAGTTATCTAGCGTTGATAATCGCGCTCAGAGTGTTAGTTTGGCTGTGTATTTCATTCATCCGTCTAGGATCTTGCTGGCCAAAGATTAGAGCCAACCGTAACCTCTGGTTTGAGTAGAACGAAACTTACAGAAATCGCTGCATGGATCAACAGTGTTGTCCATAGCTTGGAGCATCTCCGTGATGCCCAGGTAAAATTCGGCTCCATTTTTCAAGTTGAATCCAGCCTCCTGTTTAGCGCTGCCGTAATACGAGCCTGTTTTAGGGCAGCCATTTTGCCGTTGAGCGTAGGTTTTGGTGACACAAATGAGACGAGCGATTAGAATCTTCCTCTTCCCGTCCCTTGCAAACTGATGAACGAGCGCTCAGCTGGCTCAGAGAGTGACGGGCCAGGACCAGCACATCCGGTTTGCAGGGAAACCAATTCAGCCCAAAGCGAGCCACTCGTGACAGAGTTTCGTGGGCGAGCGACAGGTGCTCTTTCTCTGGTTATAAATTTTGTAAATGTGATTTATCGACAGCTCAATGGGTGATTCTTGTGCCAAGTCAATTGAATTCAGCAAGCAAAGATTTGCAGCTGAGAAATGGAATAATCAAGCGAGTAGAAATAAAATTACAGCACCAGCAACAACTCATACTGTCCATTGTTCCTCTGGATGGACGATCGCGAGCCAGCTCTCAGATGTAGGGATCGCAACCCCAAAAGGTAAAAGGAACTCTCTCCCTCTCTGCCTCTGCCTCTCCTCGACAGTCTCCAATGGAGCGGGCGCAAGTCGAAGGGGGCGAATCTGCATCAAACTCCAAATGGCCGCCAACAGGGCGAGCGTTTGAGCAGGTAAACTCTGCTCGCTGGCCGCCGGCGCCAAATGGGCAGCTCAACTTAGTTTTGGCCCTCGAAAACGGAAATTGAAGGCGCACAGGTTCGCACGCAACTAGCGCCGATTGATCGGACACTTTGGTGTCATTATCTCGAATTGGCCACTTTGAGGATGAAGTTTACACAGCAGCACTTGAGCTGCGACACTGCAATTGGATTAGAAGCAAGCTGAGCTCAGGTAACTGGCCGCTGCAGCCGCCGAATGGAACAATAATGGAAACTAACCATCCGCTTCCATGGGCTAGCCAGCCAGCCAGCCAGCCGGCCGGCCAGACTGCAGCTTGAGGCTTGAAATGGCTCCTGGGCAAGAGTGCATGCGGACAAGTTTAGATTGATTCGTTTCGTGAGCAACAGGCGCTTTCGCCTCCAAACGCCCACCCTCAATTCAGGTAGATTGGATTCAATTGGCTGGAGCCAAGCTGAAGCAGCCGAGTTTGGTCGAGCTGGGCTGGGAGAGTTCAGCGGCCCAAAGGGCAAGGGAGCTCCTTCGGCCTCCTAAATGTGTCGCCCGCTGTAGTGCGAGCGCCTAATTCACTTTGTGCCGATTGTTTCATTCGCTCGGCCTCCGCATCTGGCTGGCATTGGAATTGCCGGCCGCCAGAGGTGTTGCAAACGGGAATAGGCCAGCGCTCATGGTGGCAATTTGCGCCCCAGAGAAACAGGGGAGGCGCTGCAGCCTGGAGAAGGTCAATGGGGTTGCCTTTGGGCCACCTGTGTTCTGGTGCAGAGGCAAGGTCGTTGTGGCGCCACAATCAGCGGGCCGTCCGCCTTGATGGGCGGCTCCTTTTGGCGCGCAAAGTCAAGTCTTATCGGCCGCTTGCAGGACGAGCGAGCCAGTCGGCGCTGCTAATGAATTGGCCGCCGAGCGAGCGAAGGTGGCCAGCGGAAGTGGGCTGGCATCATTAGGCGGGCGCCAGTTCCATTACTTACATGATATCGAGAAGCCAAAGAGCTTGAAGTGGAAGAGGAGGAGCGCGAGCGAGAGGAGGATAAGGAGGATCAATAGGATCAGGGGGGTTAATTTTGCCGGCGAGTCCGTGGAGCTTCCGCATGCGAGCAGCCGGTGCCACTTGCGCTCGCCGCTGTTGAGTCGGCCGACATTGTTTGGTTGGCGGCGCGATTGCGTTGGTGTCGGAGTTTGCGTTTGCGTTTGCGTTGGTGTAAGTGTTGGTTAGCGCGAGCGCGAGCGTTGGTCAATGGACGGGAGGGGAGAGGTTAGTCTGTGTTTGTTTGTTTGCCGCCCGGCCAACTTGCGGGCGGAAGTTTTGGAGCCAGGAGAGTGGCGCAGGTAACTTATTGCGCGTGGCTGGCCGCTGGGTCAGAGAAGCGCGTGGGCGGCGCAGTGGCGGCCGGCGGGCGGCGAGTGTGACAAACTCGCGCTCGACTGGAGGCTGGCGGCCCTTTGCCGTCAACCTTATTGTGGACAGCAAACATCTCTCTTACAAAGTTGCCGCTCTCGCTTGGCCGGCTGGCAGCAGCGGCAGCAACAGGCGCCTTGCCAATCAACTGGCCCACTCGTTCAACCCAACGAGGGTCCGCCCGAGCCAAGCCAAGCCGAGCAAGCGACTGGAACCACTCGATCAAGTCCCTTGCAGGCCAGCGGCTCGCGCGAGAGTCGGGGGTTGCCTCCATGGACGGGCGGGCGGCTGGTTTGAGGGCGGACCGGCCGCGAAGGAGCATGGCTGTCGCCAGAGAGCGGGCCTCTGCACGCCAGTGGAGCCGTCCGCTGCGAGAGCTCCGCAGCCGATTGGGCCGACGCCGCCGCCAGTTGAAACAAAGGGCGCTGCTTGCGAGAACGGGCACAGCAACCGCATTGTCGAGGATGATCGGCAGGATGAGCGGAGGGGAGCGTTTCAAGTCACATAACATGAATACATGATAAAGTTTGGCCCTTAAAAGCGGGCGCATGTGAAATATGGCAACACAATCCAAATGGGCTCGCTCGGGTCACGTTGGAGTGGCGCGCACTTGCTCGGCCGGCTCACCTGGCCGAGAGCGGCCAGCCCTCCGCCAGTGCCGCCGCCGCTGCCGCTTCGCCCGCCCGCCCGGCTTGCCGCTCGAACTTGGTGAACGGGAGTGAAAAACTAGAACCTAGAGTCGTTCGGGCACGAAATCTAAAGCAAACGGGCGAGGAAAACTTGAAATTCAACTTGGCCGGCTCGCAAGCCCAGTCTCGAGCTCGCCACTCGAGAGCCGGCCGCCCGTCTGCCCTCTCCTCTCGCCCGATGGAGCCGCGATGGATGCTCGCTGGCGGCGCCCGTTTGACCGCAGCTTTCTCTAACAGGCCGCAGCCGCTTGCAAGCTTGTTACTGCCTGTCCGCTGAATGGGTGATTTGTTGTCCGGATCGAAGACAAAACAAATAGCGGCAAATGTTGCCCACCGATTGCATGCAAAGTTCAGCCGGCGAGCGGAGTCGCTGGCTGAGTTGGTGGTGGCGACGGCCAGGCAGGAGAGGAGAGGATGAGGCGAGCGAGAGGAGGGTTGAGTTGAGTGGAGGGGAGGGGAGGCATGGACGTATATATTTATATGTCTATGGCCGCTCGGTTTCCCTTGCGCAACATGCCAATCAGCGCGCCAGCAAAGACGAGCGCCAAGCTCGAGCTCGAAGCTGACTTTCGGATGGCCCTCTCGCCTGTTGAGCGCGCGCCAATTGGCGGCGGCGGCGTCGTTAAATCCGGCCGGCTCCAATTTGGATCCAGGTGAGCGGCGACCTCCGCCGGCGGCTGGCGAGCGAGAAAGTGTTGCAGCGCCGCCGAGGGCCGCGCACACTGGGCTAGCTCGGCCGGCGAGCAGAGCCGGGCAGAAGCTCAGGCCTGGGAATTGGGCCTTCGAGCGGCGCAAGTTAGGTCTGGCCAGCGTCGCCAGTTCAACTTGTTGCCGGCGAGAGGAATTAGCGCCGGCGCCGGCGCAATCGGGCTCACCTGCGGCCCGCGATCCATATCAGCGGCCCTCTGCTCCACGAGAGGAAGGCCGCTCAGAGTTCGCATTGTCTCGCTGCGAGCGGCCGACTTAGCGGCACGCTCGGAGCGGCCTGGCCGGCCGGCCATCCGCGCTCAAACCGGATCGGCCCGAGTTGCGGCGCCGAGTTGGCCCATAAGCAGCCTGTTATCGGGCGACGAGGATCTGGCCGCTTGCGTGCTGGCCGGCCGGCGCACTCTTCGCCTCGGCCCGCCGATCAATTGGCGCGATAGAGGCAGCGCCGACGGAGGCCTCAATTCCCTGGCGCAGTGCTCGCGCTTAGCTCCCCACTCTCGGCCAGGCTCATGAGCAAACCGCAGCCGGCCGCTTAGCATAACCGGAAAGCGGCCAAACGAGCCGCCGGCCTTTGTTTTAAGTACCTGAGCGCTCGCTCGGCCAATAAAGGCAACCGGCGCCAACAGAAGGGATGAATACTGTGCGCAACAAACGCGCGAACATGGGGATGCAACAATGATTCATTGGCAGAGGCAGGCCGGCGCCAAGACAAACCGGCCGGGTTGGCCAGTTGGCTCGAATCCTTTTATTATCACCATTGGCTATCATTGTTAGCATGATTGCATTATTGAGTTAGCTTGCCTTTGAAGCGCTATGGGCCAATTCAATGCACGATTATGTAAACTAGCGCCGCCAGTTTGGCCGAACAGAAATCAAGGCGAGCGAGCGAGCTGGCTGGCGAGCACCAGGAAGAGGCTGTAAAGGTGGCCGCTCCACTCGGGTTCATGCGCCGCTCCTCATGCGGCCGCCGCCCGCTCAGCTCGGCCGAGGAGGGGAGGCTTTTGCGGCGAGCGCCTCCGAGTGCAAAGGTCGCCGGCTGGGCGCCCTTAGGAGCTCCATCCAAGGCGGCCGCTAATGAACGGTTGGCTCGTTGGCGCGGCCGGCCGCCGGCTGCAACTGCGACCGCCGCAGCCCAATAGACAAAGGCCAATTCATTAGATCCGGCCAGCGCCTTCCGGATTCAAAGAGGTCGTCCTGGCCGGCAAGCGAGTGGCACATCCAAGTCGGCTGACCCCAAACGAGCCGAGCCGAGGCGGGCGCCATTGAATATTTCGACAAAATCTAACGAGTAATTGGCACTGGAAGGATCAGGTGTGCGCGGCTGCAGAGTGGTCAGCTTGGAGGGGGGAGAGCTCGCTCTGAGTGAGGAGTGCGAGTTGGCGGACAAAAGAAGGTCACCTCCATGCAAAGGCCAAGCGAGAGGGCCAACTGGAGCGGCCAGCCGAGAGGGGGGGGGGATAAACGGGCGAATCGGATTGATAGATTGAAACGGAGGCTCTCAGTGAGGAGCTCCGCTCGGCTCTCCTTTCTCGCCCAAATTTCTGCTCAAGTTTCAAGGAGAGGAGAATGCTATTTCAACTCATGCCATCATCATAATACAGTAATTTGCCAACAACTCCACCGGCCACTTGTCTGCCTGGCGCACGAATAGATTCAATCCGCCGACAGATTGATACTTGAACTTCCATTCGCCTGTCGTGTCTCGGCGCCATTGGCTTCGTCTTGGCGCCGCTCGCTCGCTCGCTCGCTCGCTTGTTATCGGCGGCCCCACGTCGGCCGACATTGGGAGCCCGGCGAGGAGGGTTTGCATGATAATTGATAGGCCAGTTTGGCCAGAGCGAGCTGCCAAACTGGGCTAAGCCCTCGGCCTTTGATTGAATCATATCGAGGCTTTTCTCGAGTTTGGGCTAAATTTAGCAGCCACTCGACTGGCTGCGGCGGCGGCGCGTCAAACTGGATGCCCGATTTGCGGCGAGCAGATAGGCCTGCTAACTAGACGACGACGACGCCGCCGCCGCCGCCGCCGCCGCCGCCGCTAACAACAATACCTGGAACCTGAACACGCCCGTTGGCCACAATGCGCTCGCCGGCCGGGTAAAACAAACTGGCCATTCCAGCTCAAGCGGGACTTCAATTGGAATGGCCGCCCGAAGAGTCGTCACTTGTTGATCGGCATTCTATCGAGGCGAGCGTGGCGAAAGTGGGCAAAGTTTCGGCCGCCGCCTAAGTGGAACGGCCGGCTGGCCCACTTGTCGCTAGCTTGAGCGCCGAGGAGCAGAGCTAATGCAATTCTAACGCGATGAGCCGCTAGCCTCTCGCCTCCCCATCAGCTGGCTCTTATTCGGTTCGGCTCTCCCGTTTGACACCCGCAGCAAAGCGAACGTTCTGCCATTTGTTCCGGTTGGGAGTGAAAATTTAAATACAATCCGACACCTGGCGACGAGCCCGCGAGAGGCTCAGAGCCTGGCTGGCGTCCTGAAGGTTTGCTCGGCGCAGGGCTGAGCGAGGAAATGGCACTTACCCAAGGCGCCGCTTGAACATCGACTCGCTGGTTGAGGTCGAGCTCGGCAGGCTGGCCGAGTCTGAGCGGTCAATCTGTTGCTGGCGAGAGCTCGCCTGCAGCAAACTCGGGCCCGCGCTCTTGCTAATCTGGGCCAGCTGGTTGCTGCTGGCCGACTTTGCTTGCTGCTGCTGCTGCTGCTGCAGCGAGTGGTTCATCAGGTTTGCGGACATCTGGAGGTGCTGGTGCGAGGCTGCGTGCTGGCCGCTTGCACCAGCAAGCTGCTGCTGCTGGCCGAGCTGGTGGTAGCTGAGGTGGTGGCTTAGCTTGCGGTTCTGCTCCGCTTGCTGCTGCTGCTGGCTCGCCGCCGGCTGCCTGGCAGCGCCGCCGACAGACAGCGACGAGCCCAGCGAGGAGGCTGGCGAGTGGCCGGAAGCGGAAGGGGCGCGCGCGAGCTCCTGCGAGTCCGCGTAGATGGGCCGCTGCTGTTGCTGGCTCCTCTTCAGCTGCTGCCTCTGCTGCTGCTGCTGCTGCTCGGCCGCCGCAATCACCGCCGAGGCCACCTTGCCGCCCCGACTGCCGTTGAGCTTGGCCAAAATGAGCTCCTGTTCGCTGGAGGAGTTGTTGTTGTTATTGTTGTTGTTGTTGTTGCTGCTGCCAATGCTGTTGCTCGGAAGCAAATCGCCCATGTTCGCCCGCTTGACCAAACCTGAGACTAATTGAGCCAACAAACTGTCCACTTGAACCTGCTTGGCTGCTCGCTCGCTCGCTCGCTCGCTTCCAAACTAGCTTGCCCTTGCGCTTATCGGGCTCGCGATCGGGTCAACGGAAGGTTTAATTCTGGAAAAAGTCCCGCTTCCACCCTCTCAGCTGGCGGCCTCTTGGTTTGCTCACCTCTCAGCCGTTTCGCTCATTTTGCGGACTCTCCACTATCACAGACCAGCTCGTTCGTCGGCCCACCCTTCCAGTTGGACCAAATCCAGTTGAATGGAAAGGCTCGCTAAGTTTTGCTTGGCGCAACTCTGGCGACAAAAGCGCAACTGCTCCAACTCGATGGCTGGCTCAATGGGGCCGATTTTCTGCTCTTTTGCCCCGTCTCTCTCCAAAACTAGCTCGCTCGCTCGCTCACTCTGCAACAGGCTTCTCTTTTTGGGGCTGCTCGATCGGGCGCCAAGTTTGCATCGGCTGCTAATCAGTGGGAGCCAAAGTGGGCGAGCGAAAGGGCTGCTGGTGGGCCGATTGTGCTCGCTTGGCCTATCCGGCTCGATAGTCTATCTCGTCTTGTTGGTGCAACAACAATTTAACAATCGGCGGCCGAGAGCCGCTCAGTGGAGCCAGC
>Ga0209372_1000618_pt1:0-7500 | contig 12323 bp, 8 predicted proteins | sample AgamicAtPe_FD_187170 | JGI IMG/M metagenome (GOLD analysis project Ga0209372, IMG submission 187170) | Agave microbial communities from Guanajuato, Mexico - At.P.e (SPAdes) (version 2) | ecosystem: Host-associated > Plants > Phyllosphere > Phylloplane/Leaf | place: Guanajuato, Mexico... | reverse complement strand
TGGCAATTCTAACCATGTAGATTTTATTACCAAATTGTAGTTTTTTCTTTGTCTACTGTCCAAGACTGTGCAAGATACCTCAAGTACTGTTCAACTAATACTTTCCAATTCTGCCTTTCATTGCGAAAAAAAGCTGTCCAAGTATAAGTATCTGTCTTTGCTGCAGCACCTTTCCTCCTTCCATGGATCTCTTCTTCGGGTATCTATGTCTTTCTTTGAGTCAGGCGACAAAGGAAGGTACAACTAAACTGTAGCGGTAGGAATAGACCTTGAATCTGCGATCAGAACAGATCCTCGTTTTCTACTTGCTAAAGGGAAGACTAATGCTTGCTGAACGTAGAAAGAATAATGTGAATGGTACCACTAGATAAAACCAATGGAAGGAAAGTTGTAGAATAAGAAGGATAGGGTTTTCTGTATCTATACCGAAAGTGGAATGTGGCTAGTGTGCTTGGATAGGCCTTTGAAGCTTCCATGTTCTCATATATCTGGCCGGGTATTCAGTGTCTGATCCAACAGAAGGGAAAGCCTACCTCATATAGTATTGCCTTGTAGCTTGCATCTTCGCAGCCTGCTCTTGCCGAGTACTAACTCCATCCCTATTCAGCTTACCTAGAGCCTGCCTGTTGGAGTTGCGTTCTCTACTCTAAATGGGTTCATTTTTTATTTTTAGACACCTTCTCTCCAGCTATATACAGCCTGGATTCATCTACTACAGAATCCAAATCAGGTTCGTTGCTATTGCTTATAGCGATTTGCATCCAATATTGGGGAAGAATCAATATACTTCTAATGTCGAATCAGGATCAACTAAGAAAGAAATCAAGTTAAGTATTGGGTGGAACTCTTACAAAGCTTTTCAAATATTGGAGAAGTGGGCGGTAGAACACCATCTGAACTAATTGGCATACAGGTTCGGTACTACTTGGCTACTACTTGAACAGATGGGTTTAGTCCCTCGAGCACCTAAGTCCCGAACTATGGTTCAATGATTCGTCCCGAACCTTCCATCATCCAGGTCCAAAACCTGCATCGTCCTCTTCTGCTTGACCTTACTGATCAGGCCCTGTGCCGCCATTTCGTTTATTGCATTTTGCCATTGGCACAATTCGTTGATTGCTTTGTTCGCTTTCCGGTAAATCGTATCATGATCTATGCATCGGACTAGGCTCTAGGGTTTGCCAAACAACTCCCTTTCCTAGTGACGAATCGGAGGGAGTCAACTGTTCCTCGAAAGCAAGGAAGCTCATTACTAGTTTACGGATTGACAACCGAACGAAAAGACTACTTCTATTGATTGCTTCCATCTTTCTAAACCCTATCTTGACTAGTGACGGGTCAGGGAAAGGCGAACCCTACCATAGCTTTCCTTGCATTGATTGACGGAAGAGAAGACCCGTTCCTGCTTGACCCTATCTTCAGAGTGCTTTCTTTAACCTTCCTTCTCGACTGCTTCCTTTCACATGATTTCTTCGAGCTTTCGTTCATACATAATGGTTGGTCTAGCATTCCTTGCTTCTTGAAAAACGGCCTGAAGTGCGCCATTTCCTTGATAGCATTTATCCATTGCCTCGCTCGAGTCCAGGTTTCGATAACAATTTCCAGTGACCATCTTTGCTCCAGCGAACAAATGAATTGATTGCTTTTTTCAAAGGAAGCTTGCTCCTATCTTTTATTAGCTCGGCTGCGCCTTAATATCCATGATTGAGTCATCCCCTGCCAATCTCTGGAATTAAAAGCGTAGGGTGCACCCTGGCGGCTACTCTGGTTAATCGCATTACGGTGATCGTTCTTTCCTTCAGGTCTCGTATCCATGCCCATGCTTGTTTCTTTGCGCACTGTTCGTTATGTCCTTTGCCTCCGCTTCTAGTAGGATCGTTATTGCTTCCCCCAAACCGTGGGTTCCTCCTCAAGTGCTTTCTAACCGAGCGAGGGTGCTTCCTTTTTCTTAGCTTTTGCTAATCTGAATTTGTTGAAATATGTTCATTGATGAATCACTTTATCCGTTGATTACGATCAAACGAAACATTTCATTCGCCCGGTAAGGCCAACGCACCTTCAACCTTTATGCGACTTATGAACGATGTTCGCCCGGCCTTATTTCGATTTGATTCCTTCGATTTGGTACTCTTCCTAAAACCATAGCTAGTTTCGGGTTTTCTAAAACCTTCGCCTTCCTACTACCTTTTATTTTATTTTATTTATAGTACTAGCAATCCTTCCTCTGACATTTATTCGTTGGAAGGAACAGGGAAAAAGCGAATATGGGTGTCTCCGCTTTTCAACAACTCATAGAAAGTGTAGTTTTCGTTATTCATGGAAAAAGTACTTTTTGTGAATATCATATTTAGTACGATTTCTTTATAAAGAAACGATTGGTTCGGAGCTGGGCATATTCACTTAATAGAAAGAGAAAGAGCATAGATAAACGTTTATAACAAAAGAAAGAGATACCTGGACAAAGAGACATGCTTTGCCCTCCCGGATGGATGAATCGGTGAACTGAGAGATGATCGAAGCACAGTGGTTGGTGTGGTTCGTCAGAAAGAAATACGTTGCTTCTTTCCTACTTTTAGGTCCTCGTAGAGATGAGCTTAATTCAAATATGAGGGCAGATGGCATTGACGGGAAAGATCAACGTTCTGAGACTTCGTTGAGCGGGACTTCAATAGGCGGGGTTTCCTAATCGAACAATCAAAGGATTCCCTCTACCAATGCCACGTTGTATGAGCCATCACCCTAAAAAAGTAGGAGCCAGGAACCGGAGCCACAGAAGCAACATTAGAAAATAGGGTATCCTAAGCAGCTAGAGGAATCACATCAGGACCAGGTGACACAACGGAAGTAAAATACATTGAAATAAAGAAAGTTCAACAACTAGTAGTAGCAAGAAGAAAAGGTGGATCCATTCGTACAAGAGCTAAACTTATGATATAAAGCAAAGAACACTTACTTAATAGGAACTTCCCAAGAGCACTACTCCTTTTCCAGAAAAAGAAATAAAACGAGTGATCTTCGAAAAATAGAACTCGAAAGAACGATCGAGGATGTAAATGCACATATGAGATTTCACTCTTTACGATAATATGTGTGTGAAGAAAAAAAAGTGAAAGGATAAAGCGGAACAGACGCTTCTCTCAAGATTTTTTTATTTTACTGAGCTTTGAAAGGCTTGATCGATCCAACCTTGGCTCCGCTCTTCTTTCTCCAGCTTTGGTTTCTTTCTCAGCCACCGTCGGTGTCGTTTTATTCGGGAAGGAGCTTTCGTTCACGAAGTCAACACCTTTCAGATTGTTTCCATAGTCTACTTGGCTGAAGGTCTGGATAAATATAAATCGCGGGTAAGTTCTAGATTATAGCCCCTAAAATCTTCGGGTTGGCACGCATCCATGACGGAATGGGCCCGTCACAGTCCGAGTCGCAATCGGAATCACAAGAGGAGAGGGGCTCTGGCCTTGTCACAAGATTTGATCTATCAGTGAAAAGCATCGTAGGTAGTCCTTTTGCAGTCTAACTTCTTTATTCAAATCAAACCTGGTTAACTGCCAAGCGTGGGTAGCACACGCATACATGGTTACTTCTTCCCTTACCTCCCTGAAAGCCATTACATAACTCCCTTTGTAAGTGGCCTTAGATACCCGGAACCAGCTTAAGAACCATTTGTGAGGCTGCCAGGATCAAGATATGCTTGAAGCTTGGAGATTGTGAACTATTTCTGCGGATCAAGATAAGCTGTTTCAAGTGAGTGTTCCTTGCAAGCGCCTGCGAGGCAACCTTTTAGAAATGAATGACTTCTGGCTTCGGATTTGGCCAAAGGAAAGAAAGAAGCATAGTTGTGGTTGAAAGAAGCATAGTTGGTTTTCTATTTAAATAAGAGCCGATTCCGCCGGCAAAGAGAAATCAACTGAAGCAGATGCAGGATCCGAACCAAAGCAGGTTGCTATTGGAGCTAGAGAAATAAGAGAAGTTAGATCCGATCATGAAGAAGAGATATAGTGGTATGCGAACTACCCTAAAAAGGAAGAGTGAATCTTTTAGGCCAGAAGAAGAAGCAGAAGCCGTTAACTAAAGAAGAAGAGGCATAAGTTTATTTCTTTAAGGCAATACATGAGATATCTCTACTTTGAGTCCACACCTGAACTTGATAGATGAGATATCCACACCTGAAAAGCGCCATACTGAACAATACAATACTTATGCTCACTACACTCTTGTTCATACAGTACCAGCTCCTCATAAGTGAGACAAGAGAAGTAGAAGCTAGGGGATTCACGTCCGCATTATTATTAGTATAAGCTAGGGGATTCACGCCCGCTAAGATAACCTCTTCTTCTTTAGATCCTGAAAAAACCAAACCAGCCATAAGTAAGAAGGAGCAGTAGTAGTAGGAAGACTTCAGTGACTTCGTTCATTTACGTTGAGATAGACGAGAAAGCTCTTACGGCATATTTTAGTTTCCACGGTGGATAGCCATCACGATGAGCGATTGCTGTTCTTCCAGCAGCGCCCTCTTCCGCATTTCAAGAATGCGGATTTGCCTCCGAACATCCTGTGTATGATTGTGTATCCAAAGTTGTGCATTGGGCATCCAATGTTGTGGATCGACGGAATAGAGAAACAGGGGGTCCTGAAGGAAATCTAAACTTTGCAGTAATGCAAGCTTCTCGTTTTCTAGAGCCTGCTGTTCCTGAGGTATTATGGCGAGTCTTGCTGCGATATCCATCGCTTTGACTCGGCACGGCACTTGTCCCGCAAAATGGAGAGTGCGCCGAAGCTTCTATTTATAGGCGAGCCTATTCTTTAGCGGAAGAATTTCTTATTAGAAGTCCTTTTTTTAATAGACTTACACATAGATAATTTGCCCGGCACCCAGCAAGAGGATGCGCCGCAACGGCTTGATAGCTATCAAGAAATCCTGTTCAGAGTAAGAAAACGGATGCGCTTTAGCTAGACGGCTTTCGCGCTAGAAAGAGATAATGAATGCGAGCAAGTGAGTAACGTAGATTCTACACGTTATACGTTACTCATTTGCGTAGAACATAAGAGAGCCCTCCATTAGTGCAAAAAAGAATGAATCCCTTGAGTCTGGCCCCCCCGGGTATCGACACGCGGCTTAATCCCGATCACATCCTGAGGCAATAATAGAGCGAATAATTAAAAGAGTACTCCACCACGAGCAGCGAAAGCACGCTCAGCCAATCCTCACTCGACGGCTCCGTCCTTGCTTAAGGAAAAAGCCGAACCACTCGCAGATGGATCTTTTTTTTTCTACCTTTACAGCTCACTCTGTCAGTCCACTAACACCAAACATATTCACGTTATGAAAGAATAGATTCCAGATAAAAAGTATACTAGCACATATTCACGTCATGAAAGATTAGATTCCAGATTTTGGGTATAAAGTATACTATCACAGATTCATCCTTGAGTGCGTGAAGATAGGGCAAGGTAATGCGGAGAATGCCACGACTCTTATATGTTTCAAATCGGGATGGCATGTGTCATTTCTTATAAGGGTCAGGGGCGTAGCGAGAGAGAGAGATAGCTAACCTAGCCATTGGCGGAGAGAGGGAGGCAACTGAAGCTTTTAGAGTCGGGTTTAGGTCTTCTTTTTGCTTGCCAGAATCCATCAACAGGGGCTCCACAGGGAGGTATTTATTCCATAAAGTTATCAAGTTATAGTGGAATTACCAACCGGACTGGCTTTCTCCAAGAGATTCTATTTTTTTTCTTTGCGCGAGGAATCAGTCGATCCAACCCAGCTACCTTGTAAACAACTATACCTTGACTTGTTGACCCAGTGAGTAACTACTATCGTAGCGAACCAAAAGCATTCACGCTTACCTTTGTAAACTTTGACTTGACTTGGATATGGAGCATATCCATCCTTCCCCTGATCGTTCGACTTCCGTGGTTAATAAGATTGGATTCCGTGCTTCTAGTTCTTGCTTTCATAGACAGATTTCTCCTATGTTTGCTCGCTTCTGGTTGGGACTTCCCTCGCTATCCTTGGGTTCTTCCTAAACTTCCTTCTTTCCGAGGGGTGGACTACCTGACCTGGGCCTGGTCTATTCACCCTGTTCGAAGTACCCTTCCTAGTCCACAGCTCGACTGCTCGTACTCTTCTTTTCTTTGAACCCATGAAAGGTCTGTCTCAAAACTTAGATTTAGATATGCAAGCACGAGATTCCCTACTTCCGGATATAGATACATTAAAGCCATTCCATAGTACATGCCGATTGAAGGATGTAGACTATATGTTGGCGATGAGGCTGCAGAGAAGAGTTCAGCCATGAGCGATAGAGCTCGGGTTGGATAGAGAAAGGAAGAAGCAACAGGAGTGATGGAAACAATAGGTCGGCAGAGAACGAACAAATGCAAGATCCTCAAGAAAATGGATTAAGGTGGGCTTCGGATTACCGAAATTGGATTTCCTTTTCGTGCCATATGTCGCTTAGACTTGACCTTTTCTCCCGCCCCCTATAATCTTCGGCTCCTCGTTTTTATGCAATTATGAAATTACTCATTTTGATGGAGATTTGTAGCATCATTCAAGTAAATACAAATTGAGATCGTAGAAACATGAGCTTGTGATATAGCTACACCTAATTCCAGACCGGTTAATGCTAGAACTATAAATAAGGGACCAAGATCTCCTATGAAATAGAAAATATTATTCAGAAATAGCATAGTCCAAGCAAACCCACTTAAAATCTTTACTGAACTATGACCGGCCATCATATTAGCAAATAAACGTATTCCTGAGCTTAATGCACGAAAACAATGAGAGATTAGCTCAAGGAGTACTAAAAAAGGTGCTAATGGCAGTGGGACTCCCGCAGGTAATAAGAAGCTAAAAAAATGAAGCCCATGTCTTTGAAATCCAACGATCGTAATGCCTATAAAAATGGAAAATGAAAGAGCCAAAGTAATGAGAAAATGACTTGTCACTGTGAAGCTAAAGGGTATCATACCCTGGGGATTACGAAATAACGAAAAAGTAAAAGTGACCGAGATGCAAGGGAAAAACTTTTGTTTCACATTTCCTGAAATACCACCTATTTGTTCGTTTACCAGGTTCGGCACAAAATCATAAATAAGCTCTACCAAGGATTGCCATGCATTTGGCACTGACTTTCCCCCTCCCTTTTTCGTAACAACAGAAAGAAGAAGTAAGACCAAACCGAGAGTGAGCAACATAGACAAGGAAGGATTTGTAAATGAGAAATAATAGTTGCCCATATGAAGATCCAGAATAGGGTGAATCGAAAATTGATCCAAGGGGCTTTCAATTAGTGCAAGTGCGGATGAGCCCACGGGACTGCCCATTTCTATTTCTGGTGAGCCCACGGGACTGCCCATTTCTATTTCTGATGAGCTCGCGGGGCTCAAAAATTGGAACACAGAAGCAGGCGAGGGTGCCTGAGGGAGGGGCTCGTTAATAATGGGGCTTGGGGGCGGGGACAATACTTCCGCTTCCCATAAGAATAAGACCCGTTG
>Ga0209372_1000617_pt1 | contig 12359 bp, 9 predicted proteins | sample AgamicAtPe_FD_187170 | JGI IMG/M metagenome (GOLD analysis project Ga0209372, IMG submission 187170) | Agave microbial communities from Guanajuato, Mexico - At.P.e (SPAdes) (version 2) | ecosystem: Host-associated > Plants > Phyllosphere > Phylloplane/Leaf | place: Guanajuato, Mexico | collected... | reverse complement strand
ATTTCGGGGGCTCCGCCCTCTTAAATATCATCAGACGGCTCCACCGTAAAGAATAACCGAGGTTATTCTACGCTAAGTCCAAGTTTAGATCCACACTGATTTACAGGATTTGCCTTATTTTTTTTTATTTTTTTTTTTTTTTTTTTTTTTTTTTTTTTTTTCAAAAAATTAGCCGAAGGGTGTTTTAAGGTTACAGTTCGAAGACAGAAAGGGCTTACATGAGGTGTGTCTGCAGACTTCAGTTTAAATTTACATGCCAAGGATTTACCTTTATTGTACAAAATTCAAAGCTTCTTAGGAGGTGTAGGTAGAATACATGTAAGTAGCGGGGGTAAAACGGCTAGTCTTACAGTATCCAGGGTTGACGATCTAATTTACGTAATTAGACCCCACTTTAAGAAATACCCCTTACAAAGTGGTAAAAGTATAGATTTTCAGTTGTGAAATCAGTGTGTAGAGATGTTGGCTAACAAACAACACTTAAATCTACCTTTCGCAATCCCCCCAGCCCCTCTCTCTACTAAAAGAGAGAGAGGGGCTGGGGGGATACAGGACTAGTAACCGACTAGTCCTGTGCTAGTAATGCATTAGAAGGGTTAGGATTAAATAAAAATAATTGGCCTAAAATCTGCTCTTAATGTGGGTCTATCTGAGGACCTAAAATTAGAATTTAAGAACGTTATCCCTATGGAAAGACCAGCATATACGGTGGATTCTATCTCACTTAACCCTAATTGAGTTAGTGGGTTTACAGAAGGAGATGGTTCTTTTCATGTCTCTATTTCTCCTAAGACTAATTATGTAAGAAGAATGTACAGCATATCTTTAAATAAGCGTGATTTACCTTTAATAATAAAAATACAAGAGTACTTTGGCGGTATAGGTAATATATCACACTATACTAAAAATAACGCAGTACAGTTTATTGTTGCGGATCTTAAAAGTATTAATGAGAGAATTATACCTCAATTTGATACCTATGTATTTTGTGGAAATAAGCTTACCAATTATTTAATTTGTTATCCTCCGGGAGGCTAGCCCCCAGAGGGATCATATTCTGAAAGAATATAGGAGGATGAGCAAGCTCCCCAAAAAAAATCTTCGATTTTTTAAGGCCTAGGGCCCAAGGACCTAGTCCTGGGTCGCCCTAAAGCGGGCAACTACGCTACGCTAGCCGAAAGGGAGAAATATTGATGTTAGTAAATTCCAAAGCTCATTTAACAACTGAGGGGCTAAAGACTATTGAGGGGCTAAAATCTAACCTTAACCAGTGATAAATAGAGAAAGATGTTGTGTAATTAAAAAAAAAAAAAAAATCCCATGCTAAAAAAAAAATACCCGTTTATTCAACAATAATAATAATAATTTTGCTATAGTTCCTTAAACCAAGAGTAAATATATATATATTTAAATATAATCTAGTCTAGTTTTGTGATGACGTTGAAGTACTTAATACTATTAAATCGAATTTAGGTATAGGTAATATTGTTATAGAAAACAGTAGAAACCGTTGTTCATTCGTTATAGAAAGATATGAAGATATTAAAGATGTAATATGTGTTATTTTTAAGAATTTTCCTTTACATACTAGTAAGAAATTAGATTTTGAAGATTTTTATCAAGCTGTTCTTGTAAAAGATAAAAAAAAAAAATCTATCTAATGCAGAATTAGATAGAATATTATCTCTTAAAAATGGTATGAATTCTAAAAGAGAAAAATTTACATATTTTACTACAGGAGCTTGCGCGAATCCCATATCCCCCTTTGGGTGCGTAGCTATTAGGGATTATTCAAATTATAATAAACCCTAACCAAAAAAAATCTTCGATTTTTTAAGGCCTAGCACAGGACTAGTCCTGTACTAGTCCTGGGTCGCCCTAAAGCGGGCAACTACGCTACGCTAGCGAAAGGTTGATTTATAGGTTTTTAGAAGGGACTTTTGGTATTAAAACTGGATCTGCTTTGTATCTACAAGTAGCTCAGAAAAATACAAGTCAAGAAAGTCTAAATGCAATTATAACCTTTTTAACCAAATTACCAAATAACGCTTTACAAAATAGTAAAATCTTACCTCTTAATGTAATAAGTACAATTAATTTAAAAACAAATGTAGTATCTTTAGTTGTTACTAGTGTAGACGCCCTTTATTATGTCTTACCTTTTTTAGATTTTTCTAAGATGTACACACTAAAGCTATAGATTTTAAATTATGAAGAGTAGCCTTATTATTAAAAATATACGGTTATTACTTTTTACCTGACCCTTCTAATGCATAACTAGCCCTGGGCTAGTCCTGTTATTTTTATTAAGGCTAATTGAAAGCTCAGAATAAAAAAAAAAAATTTAGTTATCCTCCGGGAGGCTAGCCCCCAGAGGGATCATATTCTGAAAGAATATAGGAGGATTAGCAAGCTCGGGGGGGTAAGAAATTATTTCTAGACATTTCAGACATTTTAAATAAAAGGTATAGTACAGGATCTATTCAAAATATAGATGAAATTGTTACAGATATATTTGAGAGATCAAAGACTATATTAGCAAAGGACTCTCCCTTTAATGTTGAAGCTAATATCTCTCATATAGATAATTAGTGAATGAAGTATAAGAAATAGATCTGAAAATCCTAAGATAGTATACATTTATGCAAATGATGATATGGTTAAAGGTTCTCCTTTCCCATCTTTCAGTGCTGCTCATAAGGCATTGGGTCTGAAACCTAGTAGTAATACATGTAATCGTTATATAGATACAGGTAGATTATATAAAAATAAATATATATTTACATCTAAACCTATAGATAGAACGTCTAAGGATTAGATTATAGTAGATAATAAATCAAATTGATTATGAGAGATGTAAATAACGGATGATTAATTCGTTACTTACACGCTAATACAGCTTCAGCTTTCTTTTTCTTAGTGTATCTTCACATAGGAAGAGGAATATATTACGGATCTTATAGAGCTCCAAGAACATTAGTTTGAGCTATAGGAACTGTAATACTTATACTTATGATGGCTAGTTTGTGGCCAAATTTATTTTTAGTTTCTCAAGTTAAAAAAAAAGATAATATAGTAATTTCTCCTTCTTTACCTTTTAATAAGAGTAGAACCAAGGCTATTCATAGAATTGGTCCTCATAATACTGACGCATTATCTATAATAATCTGTGGATTATTAGGAGATTGAGGAGGTAATAAGATTAAAGGTAGTCAGATGGATAGTGTACGCTTTAGTATAGAACAAGGAGTAAAAAACTCTGCTTATATTCATCATCTGAATATTCTATTACATGAATTAGGCTATTGTTCAACTGTCACACCTAAATTGGTAGTTAAGTCGGAATCTATTAACGATAAACGTTTAGATCCTACATTAACTCGGTATAATTATAGATTAACTACTTATAGTTTTACTAGTTTTTTATGAATCTATAATTCATTTTATCATGAAGTTAATGGTATTATGATAAAACGAGTACCAGAGTGAATAGGAGAGTTTATTACACCAATGGGTTTAGCCCATTGAATCCAACAAGACGGATCTAGACAAAAGAATCAAGGAATTTCCCTTGCAACTAACAGTTTTTCATATGAGGATTGTATTTATTTAAGTAAAATACTTAATGAAAAATTTGGGCTTAAGACTAGTGTTGTAAAAGCAGGACATATCCATCAATGAAAAATTAGTATATGAAAACAATCTATGTCGGATTTAGTTTTAATTGTTAAACCTTATATTATAGATGAAATGAAATATAAATTTGAAGGATATCTTTAACTTGATACTAAAAATTAAAGTCCTACTTGAAATTAGAGTATATGCAATAATATAGTTAGAAATATACTGTTTTATGAAATAAAGTTTTGATTAACCCTTCGTCCACGATTTGGATAAGGGTTAGGTCGTAGATTAAAACTAAAGTAGAATACCCTGACAGGGGTATTGGGTAATATGCCTGGCTATACTAGTGAAAACGGTTAAACATTCGTTATCTGTTTATAGACCGTCGGTTAATTATATAATCGCTACAGACTGGGTCACTGGTGGGTGGCTGAAATGCCGCTTAATGTACAGTCGGAAGTTCCTAATCTCTTTCTTTAGGGGCGTTCCTTCAAAGAGATTACACAAGGCTTTAAAGGATGTATATTAGAAAGATATAAGCTAAATATCGGGGATTAATATATGGATAAAGTACAGGGATGCTATACAGATAAATTTAGGTTATAGTTTATCGGAACTTGGACAGCTTTCTTGGGTTATCAACATAGCCCAAAATGATATAATATAAAAAGTTTAAATAATAATAAAAATAAAGTTTCAGTATACTTTACTAAAAATACAGCTAGAAATTACAGTACTAAATCTCCTTTCCCTGCATCTAATTTCTCCAATAATTTACAAGATGTGATCAAAGAATTAGAATTAAATCCTATTTATGTTTTCGAAGATTTAACTTTAGAAACAACTAAAAAAGATATTAAAATATCTACTTCAGGTCTAAGTGGTATATATATGGTAATAAATAAAAGAACAAAAGATTATTATATAGGTTCTGCAGCTACTGATAAATTTTATTCTAGATTCAGTAACCATCTTATTTATTTTAGAGGTAGTAAAGTACTTAAAGCTGCAGTAAAAAAGTATGGTTTAAGTAATTTTGCTTTTTTGGTATTAGAGTTATATCCTAATATTGTAACTAAAGAAAACAATAAGGAATTATTAAATTTAGAAGACAAATATTTGAAAACCTTAGTACCTAATTACAATATTTTAACTGAGGCAGGTTCTAGTTTTGGTTATAAACATACAGAAATGGATCGTATAAAAATGAGAGAAATTTTTAGTGATGAAAGACGAGAATGAATAGGAAGTTTAAATAGAGGTAAAAAACTAAGCCCTGAAACCATAGAAAAAATAAGGGTAAAAGCTCTTGTTAGACCTCCTATGTCTGATGAAACTAAATTAAAATGTATTACTCATACGAGACCTCTTATTTTATATAATTTAGATGGTACTGTTTATGGGGAATATCCTACAATAATAGAAGCAGCTAAAGCTATTAATTGTGATGAAAAAACCATCCGAAGAGCTTTAAAAACAGAAAAAAAATTAGTTAAAAAACAGTGAAGAATTAAGGATTTATCCAATTAAATTTAAATTTTCAAACTTTTATATTAAATTATAGTCTCACTATTAACAATCTTTTTGCAATTTTTATAGAGAAAAAAAGATTAAAGTGATATAGCCCGACGGGGATATAGAATAGTATTTTAATACTATTTGGCGATGCTAGTGAAAACGATCAAAGAAGTAAATAAACTTTAAGATCGTCGGTTATATAAATGATCGCGACAGGCTGGGTCACTGGTGGGTGGCTGAAATGCTGCTTAATGCACAGTCGGAACTTTTAGTTAAGGGGGGGCTAGCCGCCCGCCCCCCTCTCTTGTTTAACTAATAGAATATTCGAATTCAAAGGTATTCTAGCTTATTCTCTTTATCCTGGACAAGATAGGTAAGTTTGAACGTTTTACCTGACTGTTATTATGAAGGCTTAAAACTTCTGTCTGTGTTTATTATAATGTGCTATTTGAGTATTATAAATTTAACCTTTCGCGATCCTTACACTGGGGAGACGGCGAATAACCGACTAGCGCGGTTGCTAGGTTGTCCCCCCCTCGGGGGGAGCTTGCGCCCCGGGGGCGTAGCCGGAATATATTATAAAGGTGTCAGTTGTAGTCAAGATGGAAACCTTGGTGCAACCTCATTTTTGGGTGTAACATCCAAAACACTTAGAAATATCCCCGAGAACTTTTTGGCGCGAGGGCCCGCCGCCGTTTGCCCTCCGCCCTTAAAAACAAGGTTAGAAGAGAGAGAAGAAGAATTAGAATGATTTGTAGGGTTTTCAGAAGCAGAATCAATGTTTTTTATTTCTAAATCAGGTGCTTTATCGTTTAAAATTAAATTACATTGAGATGATAGACAAACCTTACTGTATATTAAAAAGTTATTGAGTGAGTTAGCAGGGCGTGATGTAGGGGTTATTGTAGACTCTAAAGATAATCATGAATCCTACTTTACGATAGCTAAATTTAAAGATATTCAAGAAATTCTTATTCCTATTTTTACTAAATATCACTTTACTACTTCAAAATACTTAGATTTTCAGGATTTTTGCTTAGCAGCTGTGATTAAAAATTCTTCTGTTTTAAGTAAAAGAAAATTGAGACAAGATGAATTAGAAAAAATCTTAAGTATAAAATCAGGAATGAATAGTCTAAGAATTCAATTTAATGTTCATGATATCCCCAAACGTCCTTTAACACCTAATAGATTATTAGGATTCATAGAAGGAGATGGATCATTTTGTATTACAAGTATGATTCCTGTTTTTACTATTAAACAACACTCTAAAAATGTACACTTTTTATATGAAATAGCTGAATATTTAAATACTATACCTTACAATCCTGATATTGGACCAAAACAAGATAATTTAAATACTAGACCTGTTGTATGTATATCTAATTCTGGATTTAATTCAAGTATTTTAAGTGTAACAAATATATTACAACTCTATAACTATGTTTTACCATTTTTTAATTCATTGACTTTTAGATCTAGAAAAGCTGTAGATTTCCAGCTATGAGTATTAGCAGTAAAATTCAAAGCTTTAGGTTATACAACTAAACCCGAAGGTAAAAAATGTTATGTAGAAATAAACAAATATATTAATAAACGTTATACCTCTAATGTTGAATTAAACCAGGCGGCTCCGGATATAAAAATTATTTATGAATTATTAAATAGTCCTCCTGTGTTTGATTTATCTTCGGGATTATCTTATAAAGCTTTATCTGATATTGTAAAAGTAAATAATAAAGGTAATTCCGGTTATGGTGTAAATGTTTATGATAACGGCGTATTAGTTCAAGGTTCTCCCTTCTCTTCTTATACTCAAGCAGCAATAGCTTTAGGAAATATTAATATTTCTTCTGCTATATCAAAAAAAATAGATACAGATAAGTTATATAAAGGAAGATACAGATTCGAGTCTACTTCCCTTTAGTCTGATATTTGATAACAAGACAAAACACACTTATTTTATAAATGATAAGTAAGTAGTTCGTATGTACTGCCCTACGGGCAAATGAGTTTATGAGGTGCTACAGTTATTACTAACCTTATAAGTGCTATACCATGAATTGGACAAGATATTGTTGAGTTCAAAAAAAAAAATCTTGTATCCTTAAAACAACATTTAATTATTTTTTTTTCGAAACCGTTTACGACAAATTATTACTATGCCGCAGGGGGCGTTAGCACTCCTGTAATTGGAATTATTGATTCTAAATCGCGTGCTAAAAAGTTAAATCGATTATCCACGGCTGAATACTTAGCTATACCTAAATCTTTTTTAGCTTTTTTAATAGGGTTTATAGATGGGGATGGTTACATTGGGATTAAAAAAAGTTATAAAGATCGGATAGAAGTTTATCTATCTATTTCTATACATTTAGAAGATATCGCAATATTAAACTATATTCAATCTATATTAAAGATAGGTAAAATATATTCTTATCCTGATAGAAAAAGTCCTACAGTTAGATTAGTTATTAGTAAATCAGAGTTGCAAGAGATATTATTCCCTTTATTTTTACATCACGAACTTTTTTTCTTAACGAAAACTCGTAGGGGACAATATCACATGGCTATGCATATTTTTAATAACAATGTAAAAGAATATTCGGAGTTACCTTCAGTAGCCCCGATTACACAAGAACTTCCTATTAGTGCTTTAGAATATGCAAATTTACCTTTTTTTAAGGATTGAATAGTAGGATTTGTTGTAGCTGAAGGTTCATTTTTTATTAAAACTAACCTAGATGGTTGTTTCCAAATTAAACAGAGATTACATCTGTTATTATTTGAAGCATTCAAGTTAGTTTTTAATACTAATCGAAAGATTACCTTACCCCTGCGGGGTCTGGATAAAGAACTATATGCACAATTCGGGGTTAGTTCTAAATCTGATCTACAGAATGTTATAAATTTTTTTTCTTTTTCAGGACATCATCCTTTAGTAGGGCTTAAAAATATTCAGTACTCAGCTTGATTAGAGAAATTGCGTAACTCTGAGCGTTATAAAAATCTGAAATTCCCCTCTTAGTTTTTTTTTCTCGCCCGATGAATTGTAGGCTTATAAAAATCAAAGATTTTTATTAGTCCTCGGTCGGTGTTTTAATAAAATCGTAAATGTACACCCCTAACACAAAGTGTTAGGGGTGTAGCTTCGCCAACCCCCGCAGCGCAGCTGCGCGTATCCCCCAGGGGGGATTAGGGGGTTGAGGAATTGAAAATAATTAATTTGACCTTGAGCTCCGTAAATTCAGTAATGTTTTTATGTAAATGGGGTAAATTGCAGGGAAGTATTGGTTAATGTCTCCTAAACTAATATAATCTGCAGCGAAGATTTGATGAGGTGTTTTAATAAGCATCAAATAACGTTCAACGACTATCCAGTGCGTGATTATACCCACAATAATCTGGACATAGATGAAATCCCTGCAGCCTTATTTAACTTTAGTTATTTATATATATATACGTAAAAATATATAAAAAGGTTGAAGATATAGTCTTTCAGGAACTGTGAGGTTCTCTTGTAGTTTTTTTTTAGAAAAAACTGGAAATCATATGAGGAGGTTTATAAACAGATGGACCACAGTATGGTGACATATTGTTAAAAATTCTGCTTAATGCTGGAAAATCTTCAATTCTTCCCTACTTACCATAGGGGTATAAGGGAACCAGGATTTGCATACGGTTTATTCTTGGTTATTCTACCAATTATTAGCGTAAAAATTGCAATGACACGGAGACAATCAGCAGGGGTGAGAAGTATTTCTACTTCGGAAGCCTCTCAGAGACTACATGCAGAAGATCTTACCATATCCCCGGGGTTAGGGGGAGCTTGCTAATTTTTTTTATTATAAATAAAAAAAAAAAATAACCGGGGATATGCGTATATAGTAGATTTATTCCCGCCCAAACCCCCGCTAGCGTTCCTTTCCTGAAAGGAAAGGGATGCATCCCTCCTACTTTTTTTATAAAAAAAAGAGTCGGAGGGACGCAAGCGGGGAGGGAAAAAAATAATCCTAGGCTTCGCTCCTAATGCATTAAGGGGTAAGCCCATTACGTCCTGTGCTTTTTTTTTATAAAAAAAAAGGGTCGGACGAAGGGCTAATAGATAGAAAAAAATCCTAATCCTTTCAAATTAGTAGTAAATATGTTAGGGTAAGATCGAGATATAGTCCGATCAATAGAAAAATCTATTGCGTGTAGTGAGAATTATTTTGATATAATTAAGGATTACCAACAGAAATGCTCTGTAAATAATGCAACTTTAAATAGATTCTTTGCATTACACTTTGTATTACCTTTTGTATTAGCAGCTTTAGCTTTAATGCACTTAATTGCTTTACATGACACAGCTGGGTCAAGTAACCCTTTAGGTGTTTCAGGAAATTACGATAGATTACCTTTTGCTCCATACTTTATATTCAAAGATTTAATAACTATCTTTATGTTTATTTTTGTTTTAAGTTTATTTGTTTTCTTCATGCCTAATGTATTAGGAGATAGCGAGAATTACATAATGGCAAATCCAATGCAAACTCCTCCTGCTATTGTTCCGGAATGATACCTTCTTCCTTTCTATGCTATTTTAAGATCTATACCTAACAAATTATTAGGGGTTATAGCTATGTTTAGTGCTATATTAGCAATAATGTTATTACCTATAACAGATTTTGGAAGATCTAAAGGATTACAATTCAGACCTTTAAGTAAAGTAGCTTTCTACATATTTGTAGCTAATTTCTTAGTATTAATGCAAATAGGAGCTAAACACGTTGAAACACCATTCATAGAATTTGGACAAATTAGTACAGTATTATACTTTGCACATTTTGCAGTGATAGTACCTGTTTTAAGTTTAATCGAAAATACTCTTGTGGATATCAATATGGATTCTTTGCCTTTAAAGAAATAGGTTGTAGAAGATCTCCTTGAAACTCTGACCCTTCCTTTCGACCTTAAAAAAAAAGCACAGGACTAGGAACCGCTAGTCCTGTGCTAGCCCTGACCCCCGAGCTTGCTAATTTTTTTTTGTCCTTCGACCCAGGGCCAGGGCCTCTGGTTCTGGATCCTTCGACCCAGGTCCAAGGCCCTGGCTCTGGACCGAAGGGCCGAGGGGGGAGCTTGCTAATTTTTATTATTCTGAGCTTTAATGCTGCATTAGCCTTAATAATAATAAAAAAAAAAAATAACCCTAGCACAAAAAAAATTAGAAAGGTTAAAAAAAAATCTACAGTTAGCTTAAAAGCTGATTTAGATTTAATGGCTATTGTTAATGCATAGAATGACGCTCCTATGACCAGGGTAGGAATGGCTGTTAAATTATATTTTTAGTATGAGCATTAGTCGAAGTACTTAGCCTACATTACAAGGTTCTATTGAAGTACGTGAGATATTAAACTATATTATAAATATGCCGCCTGAGAATCAGGAAATAAATCTTACCGTTGAACATGGGGCTTCGCCCTCCCAAATACTTATAGATGCTTTAAATAATGTACGTTTTTACATAGATAAATTTTGCTAGGCCGGAGGCCAAGAAACATTAGAGAAATTAAACTTTATTAATAATATAGTAGATAGTTATAGAAATATTTATCTATTAGAATCATTACATACTGTATTGTGTAATATTGCAATAAATATACATTCTTCCCCTAACGCATTAATATTAATGCGTTAGGGGGGGGATATACTTTACTATAGGATGTTACCGAGAATTTAGCCAAAAGTGAGAATTACGATAATCTAGTTGCTATTTTAAATAATATAATTGAGAAACTAGGGGCTCCGCCCTCCCGGGGGCGTAGCCTCCCCTAACGCATTAATATTAATGCGTTAGGGGAGCTTTAGCCCCGGGGTGGTTGGTGATGAATTAATTAACATTTATAATGATGTCATAAATCGTGTACATTAATTTAAAAGCCTAGAAATAAAAAAAAAAAAATTTTTTTTTATTTGTACCTTTAAATCCTTTTTTATTCTAAATTTTAGGAGGGCGGATAGGGCAAAAATCTGTGCACTTTCCTTAGGACAGATTTTTTAAGCCCACCCTAAAATTTAGAATAAAAAGATTATGATGTAGTTGGTCTACACTTTGATTGCAGATCTTAAGTCTGAGGTTCGATTCCTCCATAATCTTCTTTTAGTGTCGGCACTTATGTTTATTTTTTAGGCTTATCCCTTTGGGTTAATGCATTAGTAGCTATTTTTTTTATTATGAGCTTTAATATTAGCCTTAATAAAAAAAAAATTAGAAACCGCCTCCCCTCCTCGGGGTCCGAAGGAAGGGACGCCCTTTGGGATAGGATTGGCGAAGCGGCCCTCTCCCTTTCGACCTTAAAAAAAAAAGCACAGTACTAGCCTAAGAAAAATCTTCGATTTTTCTACGGCTAGGGGCTGAGCCCGGTTATTTTTTTTATTATTAAGGCTAATGCAGCATTAAAGCTCAGAATAAAAAAAAAAATTAGCAAGCTCGGCTAGTTTTTTTGAGGCTTCGCCGACCCCTTCTAGAGGGGGGGGGGGGCGAAGCCTAGGAGGGGGTCATAAGCCATCACTAAAAAAAAAGCAAGTTTGGTTTTTAAACTAGCTAGAGTGACGCTCTTTAGGTACGTCTTTAATTTTTTTTATTCTTTTACGTAATCACACAATGTGGTATCATGTGAGATCGATCTCGAGAAAAAAGGTGTGTTAGTTTAATGGTAGAATCTAGTATTACGGCTACTTTGATATAAGTTCGAGTCTTATACACACTTTTTATATTTCAATTATTATCTAGCGAGGGGTGCCGTAGCCGCTAGCGGCTGCTTCAGCAGTGCCTAATGGCACCTGACCCCAGAGCTATTTTTTTTATTAAGGCTAATGCATTAAAGCTCATAATAAAAAAAAATTAGTTTCTACCACCACCTTCTGTGGTGGCTGAAACTTGGCCTTTGGCCTCGCCAGAATGCGTTATAAAAGGAGCTTGCTTGTATCCTTTTTTAATGCATTAATGCACCCATATCCCCATACCCTGGGGGATCGGGCTTCTTGCCTCCCCTCTCTCCGTACTTTTTTTTTTTAAGGGGTCGTGAGAGAGGGGCTGGGATAAGCAAGCTTGCATGCAAGCACCCTTAGGGTTGGGTAGGGGATAAGGGCAAGCTCCCTAATCCCCTTGGGATTAGGCTAGGCCGTATCCCAAGGGGATACGCGGCTTCCCCCTTGAACCCAGATCCGGGGGGGGG
>Ga0209372_1000616_pt1 | contig 12364 bp, 8 predicted proteins | sample AgamicAtPe_FD_187170 | JGI IMG/M metagenome (GOLD analysis project Ga0209372, IMG submission 187170) | Agave microbial communities from Guanajuato, Mexico - At.P.e (SPAdes) (version 2) | ecosystem: Host-associated > Plants > Phyllosphere > Phylloplane/Leaf | place: Guanajuato, Mexico | collected... | reverse complement strand
TGCTGGATTCTGAGTATGGCGCTCGTGGTCCACGAGCAGTGGTCGTAGTGGCTCGTAGAGTTCAATCCAGCACATCGATGCCAGCTGTTAAATATCGGCACATGTTCGATGGAAAACAATCACCACATCTCTTAGGCAGCCTGAGTTAGGCGTACAGCACCTCACAAAAAAGGCCGGATGATCTAGACCGACGATGATAATCGATGGACAAATACTGTAAGGTCAATGATTTGTGGCGGCCTTGACATGCATAGTTTCTTGATGTATCTATCCTCAGCTTCTTGGATACGAGCTCGAAGAGATAGGGAGGAGCAGAGAACAAGTTTACTTATTCGCATTTATCCACACTCAACAAACTGATCTGTCGAACTGATAGACGACATCACAAAAGTTAGAAATCGGCGAAGAACGTCGGTGAATGTTCGTCTCAACTCAAGACTGATACAGACGAAGGATGGTTCGAGCTACACTCATAAAAAACGATATAATATGAGATCAAACATCACAACAATGTGGTGACAGCCGGTCATGGTCGGCTCTGACGAACGACGATCATAGACGGCTAGAAGCGAGCAACGAGTTTCTTTGGATGCGCTGTTTACTAAATTATGACAATTTGGGTGATCGAGTGTAGGTCGAGGAACCGGTCCACGAATTCACTTCAGCACGACTGATGAATCGTCGGTGAAATAATTCCAGTTAAAGTGCGACATAGGCAACGTGAGATGGACTAAGAAAATGCCGCGTTCCATAATATTGCACCTTGTTAAACACTCCAGTTCTACGCAGGAAGCTGGTCCAGGGGGCGTCATAAGTTGCTGATTCATGAATGTAGCTTCCGTCTCATGCTTAATTGAACGAGCCCTGGTGTCCTAGAGGGTCCAGTCATGTGCTGCCAGTAATGACGTGCATTATCACGAGCTCGAGTTCCGTGGATCTCCCTCGCCAGATGCCGGACGCTTTTCGCTGACTAGCGTGGGCCGCTATGCTGACCTCTTGGTTCCAGTCCCATCGCATGCGACGGGTGATATCTTGAGTCTAGGACTTAGACATATGCTAAGTTTACAATCATATCGTCACAAAAAGGAGCATGGATTTCAAAATTCCATAACATCCACATCACAAGTATACATGACTATAAACGCATTAAAATTACTTCCAATGAGCAACTCTAAGTTTGAGGCGATTTCGGTGAGATCATTTCCGACAATTCTCAAGGCCTAATGTGATTAAACATAGACATCACGAATTGGTTGCCCAGGAGAATCCAACGTCGTTTCTAGCTTTCGTTCTGATTGGACAAACATTCTTGTTGCCCGTATCTAAGGGATGTGTACCATTCTTGATTACAAGTGTAAACACTACTCGTGATGACTCTAAGTCAGGTTTCACTCATATTTTAAAGAAAACAAATGCCTGTGGAGGGTCCGACTATGAAGATTCGAGATTATCGACAGTCCAATATCACTTTTTTCAACTAGCTTCACTGCGGTGTCAAATATTTGCAAAACTAAAAAGAAAGAGAGCTCATAGAAAGGAATAGGGGTGGATAAGAGTATCGATGGCGTGGATCATGTGGCGAGAATCGTTCAACATGAAGACTCGTTCGGATCCATCTCTCTGGTTGTAGCAATTCCCATGGTGCGCTTTGGGCTCAGTGGGTTCTAAGTTGAGAATCACTTGACGATAATGATAGACTCGCGCCGGAACCATCATCGGTTCACGATTGTGTTCGAGCCAGATAGATATGAATATGTGAAGGCACGATCCTTGGTTGAGTGGAAGGTCGTACGAAATCATCGGGTTGCAGATTGGAAATTCTGATGTCATCAAGATGATGTGGCAGTTCTCTAACCGATGCCGTCACGCGCAACGCAACAGCTTATCGGCTTAGACCCTACCATCTATCATCGTAGCAAATATCCTGAATACCTGAAATCCTCAGAAGGGTAACGACGGATATCTTGCAAACGCTTATCTGAAAACTTAACTTGACTAACGACACGAATTATCGACCTTTCACCTATCCTTCGAACAATAGTTCCGCGGCATACACCAAGCACTGCGAGGTTGTGAGTAGATACGCCCCAATCGTCGATAAAGGAATAGAGGGAACTTGACGCTGGGGCTGAGTCTCCTAACAACCCCTTGATACAGCGTGGTGTAGGCCCGTCGGTTGGTTGAAATAATCACCGCGACTCCAGGAGCCTTTAGTCGTGCTTGCTTAAGAACCTTCGTTCAAGTATTGCGCCCATCTATAGGCTGAGATATTCTTGCAACTAGTTGCTTGGATGGTTGAGTTGGAATAGAATTGTGATAAAGCCAAAGCCGGAGTTGAGCCCTCGCACGTTGGACGCCGTCACGCTAGACGCAACAACTATCCACACATGGAATTCTCATGCCTCCGCTTTCGTGTGATAACTACTAGGGATGTCTCAAGGGGTCCTCATGATTAAGGATTGAAATTGGAATCGAGGAAAACAGTTCGCTCTGTTGGTTTGATCACATGGACGGAGGGGTGACTGGAACAGTGCAGATAATTTGGTTCAAATTGATCAATTTGCGAAGATGGGATGAGATAGAATTCGAGAGTTGTACTTGATCCAATGAGCGATTGAAACTCGTTGACGAATTGGAACAAGACTTGTGTAGGGTTTCGGTATATGCAAGTTTGGTATACAACCAGCAGCGCCTCGCATAATGACGGCCAAAAGTAACAATACGCCGAACCATCTTGAGCGCGCTGACGGTACTTTTCGCTAAAGTATTGATATGTATGCCCCGTATCTGTACTGTGAGCGCAAGGGTATGACTCGTGGGCTCATAGCTCTACCGAGGGCATCTGAGAGGTTTGCAAGAGCACTAATAGCTCACCTAAACAAACTCCAAGATCCATCGGGAACCCGGCCCATACCTGCCTGATGCTAATCAAAACCCCACAACGGGAACTCGTGTGACGTGGCCAAACTGGATAGCATGGGGCTTATCTCGTTTAGCGTGTCCTCGTTTGGACCCATATTACGAAGAGGCTTGGCCAGTGAAAGCCGAACAAGGCGAGCTTGGTTCTGGATCATGAGTTGGATTGGATTTTGCCCAGCGCTAGCGTCCAATCATTTCTTTTGGGACCTTTAGTGGCCATGAACAAATTGGTCTAAAATAGTTATGGTGTATCTGGAGTCCCGTATTGGCAATGAACCTAATGAAGCGATAATTCACCTCTTGTTCTCAACATTTTTCCTACTATTCTTACTCTGAGTTCATCGTTTCTTACAGACAATGGACACAATTTCTTTGCTTTTTTGAGTTTCTATAATAGAGAATAATTGAGCTCTAGGGCAAATAATTTAGAGGAGAGAAATAATTTTAAAGAAAGAATAAACTTGAAAGGGAGATACATAAATGATAGAGGTTACAATTGAACATGGAAATTTGGTTGATTTCAACTGACGCGAGAAGTCCAATAAACGCTCGCTAGAAATGTACCTTCAGCCAATTCATTCCAGTGCTTGGAACTTTTCAAACATCCACATTGAATACCATTGTTTCTCTCCTCTCCCCTCCATCCCGAAAAGGCCACAAGATTTTCAAAGGCCGAGTGGACACAGGCTCAGAATTGATGAGGATCACAGCAGAGTTTATGTGCGAGCACATAGATTCATCAAAATGCCTGGCCACCATAGGGTCCATTCGAACCAGATTTACAGATTTTGAGGACCGACTTGTGTCATCAGATCGCATTATGTGCAAACATAGTATCACTTTCACATCTAGTTAGGCGGGATAAACTATTGTCATGTCACTGCCGGACTGATTGAAACCTCGAAAAATTCTGCTCATGTATGATCCAACCTACCTCGTGATGCCCAACCGGTGGACAGATTGCACCACTTCCAGTTGACCACACCGAAAGTAAAAATACCCTGCCAACTCATGCGCAACCGGACACTGGGAGTTTCATCACAATCCGTCTTAGTCAGTTATCTTCGCTTGATATCTCCTCTAATATCATCCTTATCAGTTATCGCAGCTTCATAGCTCAGCTCAAGTTTAGTCAGAAAGCTGAGTCAAACCAATAGTGTCATACAAGTGAGGATGAGACACATGGTTCGAGTCAACTGCTAATTAGCACTAGTACAACTGCGCCGAAACAATGTCATGAATGCAAGGCTCTGGAACTAACTGATTACAGATGTAACCAAGAACTGGTTGTTTTCAAGAATTCACTGCCAAATCGGACGTTAGTGCCACAAGATCTGGAAATAATTTCCATTCGAGACCGTAATGAAGGGCATCATCTAAATTATACAAGGATAGTTATATAACTTCAGATGATCTCCCTATCCCCTACATAACCTTCAGTGTCACTTTAGACGGAAGACATGTCGCAAAGGCTAATCACTTCAGGTCATCAGCTGAGCCCTATGTGCTGCAGGACTAAACTTGCCGCATTGTTACTACTCCTAAGCCAGGCTCTCCTTTCCGACCAAATTGGAAAATTACCCTCCCCAGTTTATGCGACGAGCTTACGGGATTCGACTATTCATAATGGTGTAGAAAATTCACAGCAGTATTCGTCCGTTCAATCACAAAGTATGCCTACTAGTCTGGATAAGCAGCAACAAGGGGCGCCAACGAGCAATGGCTCGCAAATACTCCCATTACTGCATCATAGGCCAAACACGATGATGCGCCAGAGTAGTTCCTCAATACCATCTAGTCAAAATTCAGCAAATTTCAATCCATCTACTGCCGTTCAGATTACCGGCGTTCCCTCATATGCAAATCCGCAATTTAATGATTCGATCAGAAGCAATCTCGACTCTTACACGCGAATCGAAGGAAGTGGCGATGGCCCGTTGCCTGAACCACGCCATCATAACGAAAAGCTCGACGACACTGAAGATGGCGATGACGATGATGAAGACTATGACTACAGGGATGGTCTTGAGACCGGGTCAGGCCAGGGCAATGAGCCATCGACATCTAACAAGACTGAATTTCTTTCGACAAATCAGACGATTAAACCGCTTGAAGCTGACCACGATAATAAGTACCTACCTTTTAGACCCCCTTCTGTCGGAGATATTAGCACCCTTACGACGAATTCACATCTTGCGCAGTCCCCTCGATACACTTCGCCCAAACCTTCTATTCTTCCTCCCCTTGAGGTGCAAACTGTCTCTGCCAATAGTAGTAAACCAAAGTTAAGCTCAACTGGGCCAATTGGAGCTTACCCTAGTCAAAGAAACGACAATCGAATCCCATCCTATGAAATTGCATCCACCCTGACAACCCCGTCTACATATGCCACGAAACAAACGCTCGAGGCTATCAATAATATACAACCTTCCACAACTGAGCCAAATCAAACAACGACTAGTATTTTTAATATTCCATCTAGTACTGTAGCTCCGAGACACTTGCTTGTCAAGCCAGTGAATCAGCCGACAAATTTTACCTCCTCTCCTATAAATTTCGACTTTCAGAACTCAAATAATTCATTCTTATCGCGGCCAAATGGATCAATATCGAGCGATATCGATTACGAGTATGAGGATGATTCTGAGGACGAAGACTCTGAAGACACATCAAATTTCGAGGACAACGAACCGTCTGATGGAGACATAACAGTTAAGGCAACCAATGCTCCGGTGCCCACATCACCCATGAATATCATAGTGCCGAACTTGAAAACAGATTCTCTCAACGTCACAACCGCAACTCCAACACCTAAAGTTATTCTAGCCTCGACTGAAGTGCCTAATCAAAGCTCAACATCGACTCTGGTGAATTTCATTCAATCAACATCAAATTACCAAAAACCAGGCCAAAGTCCGTATACAACTATCGGACCACAAAGACTTCCTTCTGAGCAAGACTACCGAGGTGAAGAGGATGGATCCAACGAAGATGAAGACGACGAAGATGAGGATGAGGATGAAGAAGAAATTGAAGAAGAGGTTGATGAGGAGAACGAAAGTCCAGAAGTAAGCTCAAGCACCTTCTCTGTACCTAGATGGACCCCAAGACCCTCTATGATCCCAACCTCTCGCGAAATCATTGAAGAACACTATAAAATGTCAAAGAACATCTCTCCATTCATTACTACCCCAACACCATTCATCCGTCCGAACGATGTTCCATCCACTGCCCGTCCGGCAACAACTACCAGAAGCATATCGACCATGTACTCAGTGCCGACTTCAACCTATTCGAGCACATTCAAATCGATGGCATCGACTAAAGCGACAACTCCACAACCAGTCGTTGCTTCCATGCCAGCCACAACAGCCAGAGTTACCCAAACACGACTCACAACAACTCCACTCTATAAAGCCATACCTCCAATCACTAGAACCTCGAACGTTTTCGCTTTTGACCGTAGCCTGCGAGATGACGATATGGACTTGACAAGACAGGTTTATGACAAAGCTGTGGAATTGTATCATGCAACAAGTAAGGCAATTCATACAGCAGTTGAGACATTCTGGCCTCCTACAGTTGATTTCAATGCTAGCACATTTGAACCTCTTCTAGCTCAACCATTACTATTCATGTGTAAGTATCTGAACAATCTAGCTCTAAATAGCACGGGGAAATTCATCGGCTAACACCTGAACTTCTCTTATCCACTATTTCAGTTGCACTTGGTGCAGCAGTCGTCGGTCTGGTCCTAACAATGATGTTGGTTGTATATATCATTACCTACCAGATACAACCGAGAGATGACGTTTCAATCTACTAGAATGGTTTGACAACACAAACGACGCCCAAAGGGCATTAAATTCTGGCGATGATAATTTATCGTATCACAAACGGTTACTATGAAAAATCTATTGGTGGATCCAACTTTACCTGAAGCTTCGTTGATATGAGAATTTCCCAGTCAGCATCGTGTGCTTGCTCAAGTTGGTCTCTGAGCACAATGATGGCCGGCTGCTGAGAGTTGACAATTGATGCCTGTTGGTCCTCTAACATCTTGGATCCGATGGCGCCAATCAAGCCAAGAACGTGTTGAGAAATTGATTTGTGACGCAAAGTTTTGCTCTCTTCGAAAAGCCTCATCAAATTATCAAGATTTGGTTTAACGAGTAACACCAGATCGTTTCCATACATGAGCATCAATCCTTTCGTTCTACGTTCCGGCACTGCATTACTCATGATGTCGGTGGTTAGTGAGGTATTGAATACTATAGCGCCATGCTTGACTCTATAAACATGTCCATGTTTCGTTGTTATCAGCACAGCATGGAAAAGGCAGCGACTATCTCGTTCAATACGCGAACGAACTATTGAAAAGGGGAATCCAACAATAATACAGTTCTCGAACTTTGTCGTGGTAGAAGCATCCTGGCTGGTTTATAGATTGGTCAGGGATGTAGCCATTTCGATGAAATAGACTCGTATTCGCCCTTCCACCATGTCGGGCATTCTCGAATGATCGGGCATTATTGGCAAGTTGAGATAGCCGACTAGGGCGGGATCAAAGCTTGGCCGCAGCGTGGAACTAGCGCCTATATGTCGGCTCTGACTCGTTGATTGGTTGTTTGTGTGAGTATTTCCAAAAGTTGAGTCAAGTCTGATCAAAATTCCAGCTGAGCATAGACCAATCGCGAGAATAGTCTCGGAATAATTTCGCCGGATGTCGGTCATCTGGTCAAGGACACTTAGGTGCTGATCCAAAGCAAACTCTTTCTGCGTTGATAGGCGCTTTGACCGATTTGTGGGCAGGATGACTGATGTGGCGCTGATTCACATAAGATCTGCATAAGGCCCCATAGGACAGGATGGCTAGTACTGAGTTGCCAATCCAGCGCCATTAAATGATATCGATGGTGAGCCCTTGAACTGCCATATTGATTATTTTATCTTCCTTTACGGCACTTGCGCTGGCGGTAGAGCCGGCGATATGATGGTTCTCAAGATCAATGATCGATATGCCTCAATGGTTTGACAGTGCAAGGTACTGAAGGATTGGTTCGAGGACATATGAGTCGTCAGTAATTACAAGTTTGAGGGAATTATTACAACAGCAACAAACACAATTCGACGCATCGGATCCAACTCTCGACCATTTGGTTTGTCCGTTAGTCCGATCAATTGACATATCTCGGCCGGGTCACGCTCATCATGCACTACAGCCACTCTGTTATAGCCAGACAACATGTTCACCCTCGTCTTAGAAATTCAACTTGAACAGATAAGTTTGGACATCAATTATCCGGGACGTGTGGATACACTATAACGAAAGTAGACTCTCGCGTGGGCGCTTACGGCTTATGACTGCCCGACATGGCGACAAAGCAAACATTACGTCGACTTGACTGATCTTACGGACTCTGCTCGTTGCCCCCGTCACAAAAGTTAGAAATTGACGAAGAACGTCGGTGAATGTTCGTCTCAACTCAAGACTGATACAGACGAAGGATGGTTCGAGCTACACTCATAAAAAACGATATAATATGAGATCAAACATCACAACAATGTGGTGACAGCCGGTCATGGTCGGCTCTGACGAACGACGATCATAGACGGCTAGAAGCGAGCAACGAGTTTCTTTGGATGCGCTGTTTACTAAATTATGACAATTTGGGTGATCGAGTGTAGGTCGAGGAACCGGTCCACGAATTCACTTCAGCACGACTGATGAATCGTCGGTGAAATAATTCCAGTTAAAGTGCGACATAGGCAACGTGAGATGGACTAAGAAAATGCCGCGTTCCATAATATTGCACCTTGTTAAACACTCCAGTTCTACGCAGGAAGCTGGTCCAGGGGGCGTCATAAGTTGCTGATTCATGAATGTAGCTTCCGTCTCATGCTTAATTGAACGAGCCCTGGTGTCCTAGAGGGTCCAGTCATGTGCTGCCAGTAATGACGTGCATTATCACGAGCTCGAGTTCCGTGGATCTCCCTCGCCAGATGCCGGACGCTTTTCGCTGACTAGCGTGGGCCGCTATGCTGACCTCTTGGTTCCAGTCCCATCGCATGCGACGGGTGATATCTTGAGTCTAGGACTTAGACATATGCTAAGTTTACAATCATATCGTCACAAAAAGGAGCATGGATTTCAAAATTCCATAACATCCACATCACAAGTATACATGACTATAAACGCATTAAAATTACTTCCAATGAGCAACTCTAAGTTTGAGGCGATTTCGGTGAGATCATTTCCGACAATTCTCAAGGCCTAATGTGATTAAACATAGACATCACGAATTGGTTGCCCAGGAGAATCCAACGTCGTTTCTAGCTTTCGTTCTGATTGGACAAACATTCTTGTTGCCCGTATCTAAGGGATGTGTACCATTCTTGATTACAAGTGTAAACACTACTCGTGATGACTCTAAGTCAGGTTTCACTCATATTTTAAAGAAAACAAATGCCTGTGGAGGGTCCGACTATGAAGATTCGAGATTATCGACAGTCCAATATCACTTTTTTCAACTAGCTTCACTGCGGTGTCAAATATTTGCAAAACTAAAAAGAAAGAGAGCTCATAGAAAGGAATAGGGGTGGATAAGAGTATCGATGGCGTGGATCATGTGGCGAGAATCGTTCAACATGAAGACTCGTTCGGATCCATCTCTCTGGTTGTAGCAATTCCCATGGTGCGCTTTGGGCTCAGTGGGTTCTAAGTTGAGAATCACTTGACGATAATGATAGACTCGCGCCGGAACCATCATCGGTTCACGATTGTGTTCGAGCCAGATAGATATGAATATGTGAAGGCACGATCCTTGGTTGAGTGGAAGGTCGTACGAAATCATCGGGTTGCAGATTGGAAATTCTGATGTCATCAAGATGATGTGGCAGTTCTCTAACCGATGCCGTCACGCGCAACGCAACAGCTTATCGGCTTAGACCCTACCATCTATCATCGTAGCAAATATCCTGAATACCTGAAATCCTCAGAAGGGTAACGACGGATATCTTGCAAACGCTTATCTGAAAACTTAACTTGACTAACGACACGAATTATCGACCTTTCACCTATCCTTCGAACAATAGTTCCGCGGCATACACCAAGCACTGCGAGGTTGTGAGTAGATACGCCCCAATCGTCGATAAAGGAATAGAGGGAACTTGACGCTGGGGCTGAGTCTCCTAACAACCCCTTGATACAGCGTGGTGTAGGCCCGTCGGTTGGTTGAAATAATCACCGCGACTCCAGGAGCCTTTAGTCGTGCTTGCTTAAGAACCTTCGTTCAAGTATTGCGCCCATCTATAGGCTGAGATATTCTTGCAACTAGTTGCTTGGATGGTTGAGTTGGAATAGAATTGTGATAAAGCCAAAGCCGGAGTTGAGCCCTCGCACGTTGGACGCCGTCACGCTAGACGCAACAACTATCCACACATGGAATTCTCATGCCTCCGCTTTCGTGTGATAACTACTAGGGATGTCTCAAGGGGTCCTCATGATTAAGGATTGAAATTGGAATCGAGGAAAACAGTTCGCTCTGTTGGTTTGATCACATGGACGGAGGGGTGACTGGAACAGTGCAGATAATTTGGTTCAAATTGATCAATTTGCGAAGATGGGATGAGATAGAATTCGAGAGTTGTACTTGATCCAATGAGCGATTGAAACTCGTTGACGAATTGGAACAAGACTTGTGTAGGGTTTCGGTATATGCAAGTTTGGTATACAACCAGCAGCGCCTCGCATAATGACGGCCAAAAGTAACAATACGCCGAACCATCTTGAGCGCGCTGACGGTACTTTTCGCTAAAGTATTGATATGTATGCCCCGTATCTGTACTGTGAGCGCAAGGGTATGACTCGTGGGCTCATAGCTCTACCGAGGGCATCTGAGAGGTTTGCAAGAGCACTAATAGCTCACCTAAACAAACTCCAAGATCCATCGGGAACCCGGCCCATACCTGCCTGATGCTAATCAAAACCCCACAACGGGAACTCGTGTGACGTGGCCAAACTGGATAGCATGGGGCTTATCTCGTTTAGCGTGTCCTCGTTTGGACCCATATTACGAAGAGGCTTGGCCAGTGAAAGCCGAACAAGGCGAGCTTGGTTCTGGATCATGAGTTGGATTGGATTTTGCCCAGCGCTAGCGTCCAATCATTTCTTTTGGGACCTTTAGTGGCCATGAACAAATTGGTCTAAAATAGTTATGGTGTATCTGGAGTCCCGTATTGGCAATGAACCTAATGAAGCGATAATTCACCTCTTGTTCTCAACATTTTTCCTACTATTCTTACTCTGAGTTCATCGTTTCTTACAGACAATGGACACAATTTCTTTGCTTTTTTGAGTTTCTATAATAGAGAATAATTGAGCTCTAGGGCAAATAATTTAGAGGAGAGAAATAATTTTAAAGAAAGAATAAACTTGAAAGGGAGATACATAAATGATAGAGGTTACAATTGAACATGGAAATTTGGTTGATATCACAATTGGGTTTGACGAATTTCTTGGAAGGCTTAAGTGCGTAGTTTTACTACGCCATTTCTCTCCACAGGCCTTCATACGGTAACCTGGGCACAGCCACACCGTAGGGCGGGAGTAGTATTCAGCCCCCTCTCCTGCTTCCCCTTCCGTGCCACTTTCGCGCTGCGAGCAGCGCCATTCTTGTGCAGCGGCAAAACACACAAACTGGAAAGGCTAGATTTGTATGTAGCTCGAGTTACAGGTGAGGGTGTTGAATTGATACACTTCCTCTTCAATCAAAAGACATCAATCCTGCCGCATATCGCTTGCAAAACTGTACGTTCTATGTCGGTAATATCCGCACTTGGTTTCCCCTCTGATTTTGGTGGATTTCCTGCTTACGAAATTTTTTGTGACTTGCAGGTGGCCCTGATCAGTGTCAGCTCCCATGGAGTTTTGTTTCCGCTTTCTTTCTGCGACTCAAATTTGAAAATGGTCTCCCATCACACGCTTGGTGAGATAACTCTTATTATCTGACCGACTGTGACGTTTGAAACTTGCGAGGCCATCTGCAATCCCTCGTCTGCCTCGAGGTCTAGTTTACGGGGACTAGATCAAAGGGAATGAATTCTAAGATTACACCGATAGATCATGACATCTTCGACCGATTGGTCCGTGTTCGATCAATTCTAGGCGGGCTCGCGATGTTATCCCGAAGTCAAATGCACACGATCTCCCACTTGTCCGGCCGAGACATTTCTTGGTGCCGATCCATGCGGGTTTTCAGTGCGAAATTTGCGCGGCATTGCACTCGCTCGCCTTCAGACCAATGAGTCATGACTGTTCAACCTGGCGACAAAGCGATCAAACGTAACAGGTTGCACCAACCCGCCCACCAACCACCACCACCACCGCCAACAAACAAGGCCCAGCAGTCCATCTCCAAGCACCGGCTAGCTCGTGTCGCTGTCC
>Ga0209372_1000612_pt1 | contig 12451 bp, 10 predicted proteins | sample AgamicAtPe_FD_187170 | JGI IMG/M metagenome (GOLD analysis project Ga0209372, IMG submission 187170) | Agave microbial communities from Guanajuato, Mexico - At.P.e (SPAdes) (version 2) | ecosystem: Host-associated > Plants > Phyllosphere > Phylloplane/Leaf | place: Guanajuato, Mexico | collected... | reverse complement strand
TGTCCTCTCTCGTCATTAAAACCCATTAATCTACGAGAATTGTGTCTGTTCTGAGCAAAATTAATCTGTTTTTCTTGGTCCAACTTTGATCTGTTCCAGCAGGCGAACCCGTCAGCGCCGCATCGAGGTTTTTTCAGAACTTGGAGACAATTTTGTCATGAATCAAACAAAGAAAAAACTTCTCAAATAGCATGTCTGGTTCATGAAATATGAGATGAAAAGTCCAGTACTAAGTTTTTTGGGCCACCCTGTATATTTGTTTTAGAAATTTCTAGAATGATAGTCTGTGACCTGTTTAGTGTGTCTGCAATAAATTGAGAATACCATTATCTGTCAGTCGTAAAGGGTTAAGCTTTGTCTGAGTTAATTCGCAGTTACAACTTGGATTAACTCGTATATCTGGACTAGTTTGATACAAGTTAATATCGTCTAGATTAGTCGCATGGAACAAGATGCGATGACGTAGTGAGATTAAGGAACATCCAAAACCTGACAGAGGTCTATAAAGGGGCTGGTCTACTATTTCCGACCACGGTGATTACGAATATGCGAACCATTTTTCGATCCGATCACGGGAACTCCTCCATAGCTGGTAATTTTGGGACACCCAGTAGCTAGGTTGAACAGTGGGGGCTCAGAGATGGAGGTCTTTGAGTTTCCAGTGAGACCGTTTCCTGATTACTTGTGTGGCCACTTGTTTTTTTTTGCCTCAAACTAAAAGGTGTGAGTACAGGTTGGCTCTCAGGAGATTTTTCGTGCTGCAATAGTTGCTCTCAAGCAGTTTTTCGTGGCGCACATTCAGAACAACTTTCTTCATTAATGCTATCATCTTCAAATGACTTGTTTACCATCCCTTCATTCTTCATCCTTGTGGAGATCTCCCCTACTAGGTTCCGCTGCGCTTTTGGATTGCTTGCTGTCATGATAGGTGGTTGCTTTACTTCGTCCTGATCTTCAAAGAATCGTATTTCATCGAAGGTTGTCACGCTTTTAGCTGGTGTACTTTCTTGAGCTTCTTTCCCGAGAACCTCAATGGGTCTTGTATGGGGCTGAATAATGATGTCGCTAGTGACTACTACTGTCTCGCGCGTTTGGATGTATGCCGGGTGTGTGTTTGACCGTGAGGTAAAGCCGACGAGATGGCCTTGTTTTGTCCTGGCATCAAACTTGCTCCTATAGTCCCAATTAGCGATTACGTGAACCTCAGTGCCGAAAGTCACCAGGTGTTTAGGGTTCGGTTTCCTGCCCATAGGTCTCCCGAACGGCGTAAGATGAGACCGTTTCGTCGTCAATCGATTTCGCAAATAACATGCTGTTAATATACAGCTTCATCCCATAATTTGTCTGGCAACGATGAAGCTCTGAGAATCGTGCGTGCGACATTGGTGATCGAACCCATTTCTCGTTCTATTCGACGGTTCTGCTGTGGGATCCTTGGTGCCGAGGTTTCATGGACGATTCTCTCTTTTTAGAACGGTAACTTGGTCTTGTTATTTACAAATTCAGACCCGTTGCCTGGATGCAACTCACGCACCTGATTTCCCGACTTCACCTCGAACTGGATTATCAAATCTGCCAAGGCTTGACAAACTTCTGTCTTCGATTTCAACAGATAAGCGCAACAGAACTCGGTGGCTTCGTCCCTTGCGACCATGAAGTACGAGCACCCGCTGATGAACAGTGTATTCACCTTACCAGAGAGATCGACATGTCGTACCGCTGGCTCATTTGCTGTTCTATCTGTTGAGGGATGGAAGGCTCGCCTCGCCTTGCCTTGAGGACATTGTTCACATAGAAACTGGACATCATAGGGTCTCACAGTTTTCGAGACTTCAAGGCCCGGAGCGTTATCTTTCAGGAGAGCTGTCAATCTCGCAGGTCCAGGGTGGCCGAGCACTCGGTGCCACTCGTCTAGACTCCTTCTAGCACTACAGATCAACGCCTGGTAGTTCTCTGCCTTCGACGCTATTAACTGCGCTACTAACTAACATGGTATAAATTCCACTCCAGTTTACGACCGACTGCTATTGTGGTTTCATCCTGTATAAGTTTGCACTCTCCTCTCTAAATTTGATGTCAATTCCCCTCGAATCTGCTGGGAGCTCTAGTATCAAGAGAAACTCATTCAGAATCATCGTAACCTCTTTCCCATCTACTGAGCTTACGACCTCTACTCGACCTTCGCCCAGAATTTGCACTCGCTCACCATTTCCCACGGTGCATCCTCTCGGAGAAGTGTACAAGTTTAGATCAGTGAACCAACTCTCTCTGTTACACATATGGTTTGATGCGCCTGAATCGCTTAACCATAGATCTTTCATTGAAGAATCCAGTTCTCCAATATTGAGATTCACCCTCTGCTTGTCTCTCTCGTTTTTCTCTTGCTCTCTGTTGCTAGGCTTACGAAGATAGTTCTCTGTGTGTTCTTCACACATTCTTTATGCCAATGACTTTTGTGGCCGCACTTGCCACATCTCGTTATCTTCTTCTCCTCAATGGGCATTCCATCTTTCGAGTTCGCTGCTGTCTTCTCGACAAGCAGCATCTTAGCAGCATCAACATCGTCCTTGAGTTTTTCTTAGTTTTCAAGATATGACTGACCAAACTCGGAATCGTCCTACAAGGGAAGAAATTTGATTCGTAGCCCAGATCTTTGATCTTGAGTTGATATTAGAGACCCCCTCACTCACCAGGTCAGCTCTTATATACATGTTTCGGCTTCTGTCTGTGAAATGCTTGGTCAAATTTTATTCAATGTGTAAATGTGGACTCGGTTGCAGACAATGGAAACAACAGATAAACTTAGCGTAATGGGCACATTGCACGAAAGCAACGTTCTCGCATTCACTCATCGAACAGTCCTGATTGAACACAACAAACATGACTTCGTTTGCGCTCTTGAAATGCACAACTTGAAGATCTACAGAATAGCCTGATCTCTGCCAAGCATAGAGAAGCATGTGCTCGAACACTGGTGCCTTAAATTGGTCACAAGTGAAAGCCAGAATGCGTAAAATTGTTCGCAGGTCGCTGAGACCCTCTGGGAAGTCACCATCTTTCATCTTGCACCTGATGTAATCTGAGAATTCTCTGAAAACGATTTTAAATTGCCTGAAGAAATAGACATCCAACGGTTGAACGTATTTAGTCACTTTGTCTGGCATCGTCATGATTTTGGGCTGTTGTATGGGATTCGGCCGCAGGCCGATTCCCATTCAACCAGATTGTATGCACTCCTTAGAGTCTACTGAACACTATGACACCAATTTCAGCGCCAGGAAACACCCCCTTCCAGTTTTGTACTTTTGCTTGATTTGAGCTGCGGCGCCACTCTAATCAGTGTCGGCGCTCTCTAAATCGCCACAGCTCCAAGCGTCAGGTCATATAAATTGTGGGTTCGGGAGTTAAGGGCCATCAACTGGAAGGGCGTGCCAGTCACATTCTAGAATGCTCCGCGTATCGAAAGCTAGTGGCGTGCTCTACGCAGGACGTTCAGTCCAGAAGGCAGACGTCACGAAGACAACGAAGATAATCTTGTTGAATATTTGTGGCGACAGGAGTACAATCGGCGAGATATCGACCCATTTGCTTCACTGGTTATGATACTCGAGCAATAAATTCAACAAGTCTGGGGATCTAGTTCGGTGAGATTGGTTCTGTTCGGTTCGAAAGGTCAAACCAGCTGTAGGGCACATTCGAAAGAAGAGTCGTGTCCTCTCTAACCATTAATTGTATGGGTTTAGTTGGTTTGGTTTGGTTTCGAGCGCTGCGTTAGCGGCGCGAGCGCACCTCTTGGTTGGTGGCCGATTGGTTTTAGAGGGTTTTAGTTGGTTTGGTTCTTGTATCTGCTGACCACTGTAGTTTTCGAGGCTGAGGCTGGTCAGAATGTGTTTCTCAGCCTTGTTCAGGGCTTGTTTGATGGGTCTCTTGCCATTCGGTCACCCAAAACCCAAAGCTGGTTCTGGTCGTTTCCTGGCACTGAGCTCGAAACATGTCCTATAGACTACCCCTGAAAATCCTACATAGCGAGTTTCAGCTCAATCGGAGTGCGGCCGAATCCCATACAACAGCCGATCTTCCTAAGAGAAAGGTTTCACTGACCCTCTCATACCCACCTTCAAAACTCTTACAGTTAGATATTAGGGTTGGCGATCTTGGTGAGTGCTCAGAGTGCCGGCGATATCGCTACGCGCTCATTAGCTCACCGAATTTGCACGACTTTTTAATGTATTGCGAGAGCGGGAAATTTGAGTTCTGGTTTCAACGGATTCATCAATAATCGCTGCGAGTTTTGATTGACGGTGTCGAATCACGTCATCTCTGGTGAAACTACGAGGTGGAATGTAGTCTCCAATGGGTAGAGCGATGGTTGCAGGCTGAATGCTGCCTCTAGCCGCATTTGACTGCGGCAGAGTTACTTCCGTAGCTACATCAACTGGTGGATCTGTGATGGTGACCTGTTGTTAAAATATGAGAGAACCGACGAAGACTTGTTGAGGAGTGCTACGAAAGATTAGTATAAAAAAGAATTCAAACTAAGAGAGTCTAGTTGAATGAATTGTTATCGTGTCGTTCATATAAAGGGATTCACATCCCTTTATATACTCGCAGGATCACAAGTGCATCAGGTGATGGCAACTGGTGATCGTAGCAGAGCGTACATAATTGGTTTCACACGCTGTTAGAAATTCAAGTCTAGTAGCAAGCACATATGATTTAGTGATTACATGCGACATTGGTTATATGATTGTTCATGGCCGGGATGACGTCCATGAGCGATGCTGACCCTATGCGTTACAACACGCCCCTGTAATTACGAATCATTTGTCCAAGGTTTGCTACCATCCGTGCCATCCGATGACCATACGATGTCCGTTAGATTGACGCTGGTGCTAGCAGTAGACATGGGTGCGTATTGAAGCTGTAGACTTGATATGTCATGATCAATTCCTCGGGATTGAATCTCAAATGCTTTGGATATATGACTGGTGGTGACATGATCATCTTGACGCATCAATGCTAGTCCTTGGGCATAGCGCAGGGTTATCATTCCACGGTCTAGGAGAGAGTTCGACCCCAGTACACCGGGCTGGTAATGTGGAAGAATCCGGAGTAGTTCTTTAAATGTGCGATGATGTACGATCTGTACGAAACCTAGTTTTTTATCGTCCTCCGGCTGTCCGAAAGACAATATAATGGGTGCGGAAGTGCGGAAATCTTCGGCAAGAAAGTTCCCGAAACCACGCCCACCTGATCCTTAGGCACCGCCGATGGGTGCCGACAGGTCCGAGACACCAGAATAGAGTCAGCTACGCATATGATATCTGAATATCGTATGGTCGCACGCGCGGGGGGGGGGTGTAGAATGAGGGCGGGCAGATGAAGCAGCTCGCTTCGCGAGCTGCCATCGCACATCGCTCGCGGGTCCCTCACGGGACCCACGCCTCGCTTCGCTCGGCTGCTCGCGTGCGCAGAGAGGACCAGTTGATTGCGGTTGACACGTGCACCGCATATTCATGAAAATTCTGCCCCCAAGGCCTTTATTATCTCGAGAAGTTACTCGAATAGATCGAGTCTGTTCAACTCACACCCTCCTGGCTCCATTTACCGGGCATTATGGCTGTGGCAGGCATATTTAGCGGTCAAAAATTGTTGATAGTTGCTGCGACTCGTACCCTATCAATTTGTCATTCATCGATCACTTCTGCCAATTCCGCTAAACGACAGTTGATGTAAGCGGAGAGTGACTACTCATATTTGTACAGTTGACGTGTACGTACGTTCGGGACGGGAACGCCCACTTTCGGGAAGTTCGGGGGCGATGAAGCGAGTGGGCGCGGTCATTTCGGGAACTTCTTTGCCGAAAGTTTCCGCACTTCCGGACCACCACAGTTATCTTCGGCGGGGCCCTGAAAGGGGGACAAACCATGAGTCGTCAAAAAATTCGATCATCGTACATCTAGAGAACACCCGAATCCGGGAATATTTCCGAAAATAACTAAGCCTTCACTACGTGGGCTCAACTTGGCAATAACTTGTTTGTGAGCCTCTTTGAACTCCCAGTTGTTAACAATTTCGTTGTTGAACATCTTTGCTTATGTACTTGATTAGCGTTGAATAGTGAATCAAGTAATATACACCCTGTATCTTTGGAGACCATCCTAACGTTGAATTTTAATCTAATGGTTTGCAATGTGACGAAAGATATTGAGATGAATTCGGTATCTTGTTCTTCAATCTCAGCAATTTCTGTCAGATTTAGGAGGTTCGACAGTGCCCTGGTAGCGACTCTACGATGACCGTATTTTTCTATTACCTCTTTCAGATCAGATGTGGCAAACATAAGTCGTGTTTCAATATACGATGCTAGCCAGGTGAATCTAGACGACAGTTCAGAGAAGTATAACAGTTGTCTGTTTTGTTCGTGGATGCTAATAGTATTGTTTCGTATTAATTCAACCATACCCTGTGTTAAATTTCAAAGAGATTTGAACACGAAAACTGATGTGTACGTTTTGTATCCGAGAATCGGACTCATTTATTCACGCTTTTAACTAAGATATTTATAGTCAATTCTCAAGCACTTTGTGTGTGTGCGTACTTTTTCTATCAGGGCAATTAAGGGTTTAATTGCTTTTTCCTGACCCGTAGATTTCCATCCTCAGTTTTCCCGCTCGTCGTTATCTTGATTGATGGCTGTCTTAATAGGACGAGTCGGGCCGGGGTTGATCAAGACTCCACAAGTCAGTTGGAAAAACCAAATTTCAACACCCTGTTGTATGGCATGGGATACATTAAATTCATGACCGAATTTCTGAATCGACTGAGTTTCATGTTTCTGATACTCCTCCAGCAATTTTATCTTGTTATAGTTGGACCAGGGTAAGTGTCGTTCCACCATTTTCCAGATGAAATTCGTTACTACGTTTATCAAGAAATATTCAGCCACATTACGTTTCTCTCGGATGATGCGATTGTCCTGGTGGATTTCATCAGAGTAGAGTTGAGTTGGTTTGATCTTTCCTTCTAATTCTCTCAGCATTACTTGCCAGGTATTGCTGAACAGTTTGTTGCATTCCTCTGTGTGTGCTTGTACGGCAACATTAATCCCTTCTGAGTTATGCAAAATGGTGCTGTTTCCATTGCTTACGTGTACATGTCTAATAAGGTCGCATGGGTTCACAAACGTATAATCAATAACATACTCATTTATACCTGCATCAATGAATTTGTCGGTTTGTTGATACACAAGTGGCGACATGGTTTCAAATCTGTGAGCATGAAGCTTCTCCAAAGTTCTGTCCTCTTGTCTCTGAAGTGACCAGCTATCTTCAAAACTTCTGAAGCTCTTCGGTAATGCCCTTAGGATTGCGCTCTCCACTAGTGCGTCATCCATGGCTCCACCCATAGTTCTTATTTGTGCGGCCATAGCTTGGAATTCGCTAATGCCGTCTTCAACCTGGTCGAGACTTGTCATCCGATAGGTGTTCATCTTACCAATGAGCGCAGTGAGAGCAAATGAGGTCTTGTTTTCATACAACGACTCAAGGCAGTTCCAGATTTGGTGCGCTGTGGAGCAATGTATGACCTTGTTGACTAAGGACTGATCTAGGGAGCAAGAAATAACCAGCCTCGCGGCAAGCTCTTTTGGGCTTCCTTTCCTAGCTGCCTCATCGATACCATCCAACAAACCTTTTGCTTCCAGAATTGTCGTAATTTGCCACTTCCATGAAGCCCAATTTTTGCCATTCAATCGTTGAATGTTGGTTTCTACCTTGTCTCCAGGTGGACCTTGTCCACTATTCGAAGGGTCTGCAAAGTTTGCCATCACTAGATTTGAATCTCTTGACCGCTGAAGTGATTGGATCTCTTGCTCAAGTTGGTGCTGTCGAATTTGCTGTTGCTCTATTACTCTTTGCTGAATAACTAACCTTTGGGCATCAGAATCTGCGTGTTCACTACCTGGCGGTATTACTGGCATAATTGTTTGGAGGAGATAGATTAGAATTGATCCTTGGAGACGCCAGGAGAGAGGGTCCAACCTCCCTCTGCTACCATTTTGTAAACGATAGAAAGACTAAAAGAAAGAAGTGGACTCGAGTAGTTCTGGTGTTGGACTGATTACTTTATTATGTTTACTGATGTGTGTGTGATTGTGGAAGCGCGAGAGCAAGGATGCGCATGCGTGCGTAGATCGTTCAACAAGGATTGGATTGACACGGGGATTCGACTGCTGCAAGCTGACACGTGTCTGTCCACCGCGGGCGAATCGTTGGTGTCGATCGGATCAAAAAACTCTTCCAGCGTGCACTGGCGCTGAGCATCTTCGGGCGCGATGTCTGGAAGATCAACTGAATTACAGTCCGGCTCTTCTTGCTCCACTGCGGTGCCTCTAGGAGGATCATTTGTCTCAACTGACATGTTATCTCCTCCTATGTCTTGGAGGAACGTTATTAAGGGCCGGTTTGCACTCCTGTTTCTTCTCGAAACTTCTTTGTGCTTGGCTGGAACCACGTCGGCAGATATGGTTATCTCCGTATTGCCAGGGATGTAGCACCGATAGGTGTTGATTCTCGACCCATAGCCGACCATGTAGGCTTCAATAGTCTTCGAACTAAACTTAGAGATGCCCCGACCTTAATCTAGTACATGTACTTCTTCTCCAAATCGCATCAGGTGAGCCAAGTCTGGTTTCCTACCGTAGAAAAGCTCGTACGGCGTTTTGTCTTTGGTGTGCGAGTTGGTGGTGCGATTCCGCAGGTAAACTGCCGTATTAATGGCCTCACCCCATAAGGCTAGAGGAAGTTCTGATGCCTGCAGTATGCTCCGAGCTGTCTCTGCAACAGTTCGGTTTGCTCTCTCAATGCAGCCGTTTTGCTGAGGGGTCATTGGAGCACTAAACTCTTGCATAATTCCTTCCATCTGGCACAAGATCCTCATACCTTGATTTTTGAACTCGGTTCCGTTGTCTGAACGGATTCTCTGAACTCGCTTCTGAGTTTGGATGCCCACTTCATTTATGAACTCTTTCATCTTAGAGAGGACGTGTCCCTTAGAGGACAGAAGATAGACAAACATGTGAGACGAGAACTCATCCTTCATGAGCATGAAATAGCGTGCCCCTCCCATCGTTGGCGGCGTTATTGGTCCAGCGAGATCTACAGGGTGTCCCAAAAAAACAGCTCTGGACATTTTCGCTCATATCTCACGATTGCGATCGAATTTTTCGACAATCTAAACATGAAAATAATCACAAATAAATTCTTGATAAATTTTGAAAAAATGGCTGTGCGGCGCAGCCTCAGTAAATTTTTACACAGACTCATGAATCCTATGGAGGATGTCTGTCGCCTTTTCACTCTTGGATGTTCCGTGTGAAGCTTGGTGACAATTTCCCACCTGACATTCACCACAATTCGTGGGTGCCGTCCTCGCTGCTTCAACAACTTTCATGCCTACAGCATGACTTTGTCTTGCCATTTGTTGGATCATTCTGGTATCTGCGTGTCCAAGCACTTCATGCAACTCTGTTAGGGTTCGCTCTGACCTTGCTATGTTTGCGATTACCGGAACTTCCAGGTTTAACTTGTATAATCTGGCAGTTGCTTTCACTCCAGTAATGATAATTTCACCATCTGAATTTTTGAGATACACACGACCACTGTCAAACGTGACAGAAACGCCTTTCTCATCTGCGGCTCCAAGCGAGAATAAATTGTCACTTATCTTTGGCACATAGAGAACCCTCTCAAGCTTGATCTTTTGCTTCTTGTTTCCCAAATCAGCAACAGCATTGATATGACCAGCTCCAACAGCATACAGTATCTCATTATTACCAACTCTGATCGGCATTGGCTCGACAAGCTTATGATATCCGTTCAGCCGGTCAAATTGACTAGTCATGTGAGACGAGGCTCCCGAGTCGAGAATCCAATCCTTTCCACCTCGGATCTCCTCGCTTCTGGCACACAAGACTCGCTCTTTGTGATCATCATTGCCTTTATCAGCTCTCTCAGTTCTTGGCTTCACACCTTCGGGCAACTTGTCTTTAGGTCTTGTTGGACATTCTTTCCACCAATGGCCTGGTTGGTTGCACCACTTGCAAGCACCTTTCTTCTTGGCTTGGTTGGACTTTCCTCTGTTCTTGTTGGATGACGACTTCGCAATAAGAGCCTCACTCACGGCACCACTCTCTCGAAGGTTCTTTTCTTCTTTCTTCAAGTTCAGGAGAAGAAGATTCCTTGACCTAAACTGACTTGGTATCAGATCCCAGGCACGCTGAAATGCAGAGTACTCCGGTGGGAGTCCCGATACTATCTTGATCATGACTGTCTCGTCACTGAGATGGTGTCCGAAGGATCCAAGCTTCAGGGCGATTTCATCGACCTTTGCGACGTACTCTGAAAGAGTTGATCTACCTTCCATTTTGCACGAATAGTATTCGCTCAGCAACGACTCTCTGTTTTCGGTACCTCGTGCTGCATACTCGAGCTTCAATCGCGACCATATCTCTCTGGCTGTCTTGCAAGCTGCAATCAAGTTTATGTTGTCTGCGTCGATGGTGCTGATGAGAATGCGCCTCGCTCTGATCTCTTGAGTCTTGTACTTGTTAGCCCGTGCTATCGCTGCCTTCACGGCGCCCTTGTCTGTGGCTGTAGCTTCGTTCTGGCTTGCGAGTGCCAGATCTTCAGCCGATGGACCAAGGTCTTGGCCGTATACAACATCTTCAAGATTCTTGTACTCTAGATCACAGCACGTTCTCAACTTCCACTGACTATAATTGTTCTTCGTCAGGATTAAACTCGGTATTCCATCGTTCGTGCCTTCCATATTCTCACAATAAACTCTTCGCTCACCAAAAACTTTAACGAAACTTTTGAGGGCTAGCGCGGCGTATCAGCGGTTTGAACCCATAACCTGTAGAAGTTTTTCAAGCAGTTTATTGATCGAGAGCTGAATACAGAACTGACTAAAAATGCTGTGCGAAACTTCTTTTTATACTTGGGTGGCTCTGCTGCGGGAGCAGGGCTGGCACGCGCCGAGGGGGCGGGTCTGCCGACCCGAAGAGAGTCGGATGTACGACTGACTATCTTACTCTAACACAAACCCCGGAAACAAGCTCAGGAGCATAATTTTAAGGTTTTGGTAAGACTCCCAAGGCAAGTAGTCAAAGATTCTAAGCTTGCCTTCCCCTTGTTTGTGTGGGTCTGGAATAGGTGATGAGGATGAGGCAGTGCAGTGTGAGCATTGCGAGATTTGGTTTCATTACTCGTGTGCGAAACTTAGTTCAGAAGAAGTTGATAGGATAGAGAATTTCTTCTGTTCCCAATGTGAGTCAGAGCATAGTAAGCTGACCACTTGGAAGGCAGTTAGGCCAAACAAGCAGCAGAAACTGGACAAACTTCGTAACTATCACGAAGTTGAGAAAATCTTGTCCAGTAAGACTGTTGGCGCCACACGAAAGTTCTTCGTTAAGTGGAAGAAATACAGCTCAAGATATAACTCTTGGGAGCCAGAGAAAAACCTCGATGGCTGTCTTGATTTACTCCAGCAGTATCTCAAGAGAAAGAATCTTCCACTTTCGACGATGACAGGGTTACTGGGCGCAGCCGGTCACGTTAAGTTCAATCGCAGCAATTGGATAACGATGGACCGTATAGTTAAGACAGTTAATGGTTTGAAGAACATAGGGTCTTACAAGTCGAGCCTAGAGGTCTCACCCTGGGACGGCTCGCTAGATAGAGACAGAATTTTGCTATTGGATCACGATAGCCATTGCTATGTGATCTGCTACCTTTCAGGACAGAGCTTAGGGTACATAGCTGATGGTACCAATAACTACATGAATGATGGTACGGCTGTTGTATACGATTCGGCCGCAGGCCGAATCGTATGCAAACAGGTTATATGTACTCCTTGGAGTCTATTGAACACTGACACCAATGCCAGCGCCAGGAAACGCCCCCTTCCGGTTTTGTACTGTTGCTTGATTCAAGCTGCGGCGCTGCTCTAGATGGTATCGGCGCTCCCTCAATCGCCTATACTCCAAGTGTCAGCTCACAAAAATTATCGGTTCAGGAGCTAGAGGTCTGCAGCTGGGTAGGCGTGCCGGTCACATTCCAGATCTTTCTAGGTGCTCACTGTGCATGCGAAGCGTGCGGAATTTGAGTATAAAGGACGTCTTCCACTTCTTTTGCTCATAGTCATTCGAACTCTCGTGCAACAACTGGTTCGGTTCGTTTTGTTTGGTTCAAAAGGTCAAACCAGCTGTAGGGCACATTCGAAAGAAGAGCCGTGTCCTCTCTAACCATTAATTGTATGGGTTTGGTTGGTTTGGTTTGGTTTCGAGCGCCGCGTTAGCGGCGCGAGCGCATCCCTTGGTTGGTTGCCGGTTGGTTGGTTTGGGTTGGTTTGGTTTGGTTCGGGCATCCTCTGACCACTGCAGTTTTCT
>Ga0209372_1000611_pt1 | contig 12462 bp, 8 predicted proteins | sample AgamicAtPe_FD_187170 | JGI IMG/M metagenome (GOLD analysis project Ga0209372, IMG submission 187170) | Agave microbial communities from Guanajuato, Mexico - At.P.e (SPAdes) (version 2) | ecosystem: Host-associated > Plants > Phyllosphere > Phylloplane/Leaf | place: Guanajuato, Mexico | collected... | reverse complement strand
GGGTTTGATTTTTGCGCCTAAGCGGCCGGGCGGCCAGGGACTCGACCTGGCCAGCGCCAGTCGGCCTGCGCCGCCGCCGCTGCTGCTGCTGCTGCTGCTGCGGCGGCGGCGCCGGCAGAAGCGGCAACTCGGCTCGGCCGTTGTTGCCAATTAAAATGCGCTTCGATGGCCGAATCATTAATCATGTGCGTGCGCATTTCAGTGACAGGCTTACGTTTCTCTCTCACTATTCTTTGCTTCTTTTCTCTCCGCTCTCGCTCGCTCGCCTCTGCGCCCGCCCGCCCGCCCGCCAGCCAGCCTCCTCTCCGCATTCGGCTCGGCTCAGCCCTCGCCCGGCGCTGCCTCTGCGCGCCCGTCTGTCCGTGCGTCCGTCTGCGCGCAAGTCCTCCGCCGGGCGCCTGCATCGGGCCGCTCCACTCGACTTGCGCCGCAGCCGCCGCCTGCGCTTCACTCTCGCTCGCGCGCACACAAGCCAGCCAGGCAGCTCGCGAATCTCGGGGCCAGCCAAGCTCTGCGCTTGTTCCCGCACAGCAGAGACTGGCGCACTGGCTGGCGTGAGTTGCGCTCGCAGCCGCAAGCAAGATGCTCCCGCTCGCTGCACAGAACTCGCCGCCTCCTCCTCCTCCTCCTTGGCGCCTTATAGGAGACAATCCCATTCTTGTGTAGTCAAATTAGGCGCTCAACTTGCACACACTCTCCTTCCTCCTCCTCCGGCCGCCGCCGCCGCCGCCGCCGCCACTGCAGCCGCCGCTCGGCCGCCGCAGCCGCCACTGCTTTCAATAAGTCGCTGGCAAAATTGAAACTTTTACAAAATAAGCTCGGGCCTGTTTCGCCTAGAGAGGAAGAGGCGGCCGCTCCATTATGCGCTCTGGCCGCCGCCGCCGCCGCCACGCCTACTCTGGCGCTCGGTTGCAGGCCAACGTAACCACACAACACGCAAAGGCGCTGCTCAGGGGCGAGTCTGGCCGCCGCCGCCGCCACCGCCGCCAGCCCAGCCTCGCTGCAGCCCTCTCTGCGCCCCGCTCACCTGCCCGGCCGGCCGGCCTGAGCGCGCGCCCGCCCGCCAGCCAGCCCGCCCGTCCGTCCGTTCGCGCCCTGTGTGAAAGCCCACCGCTCGGCAGACACAGGCGCGCACAAGCTGTGCACAAAGCGTAGCGACTTTTCAATAAAACTCCACACTCAAACTCACCCACTATAAGCGCAAAACTCGAGCTGCTCGCCAGCCAGCCAGCGGCGGCGGCGGCGGCCAAACTTGGCTTCGCTCGGCTCCGCTCGCCAGAGTGTTTGCTCAACCCAAATGCTCAGGCTTATTTTGCACGGACAAATTTATGTTTTCCATATTTGCAGGCTGCAGTGGCGACGGCGGCGGCAGCAGCAGCAGCAGCGACGGGCGGGGGCAAATCTCTCTCTCTCTTCCTCTGCTTTGGGGGCCACTTTTGTGCTCTCTGGCGGCCGCTTGCTCGGCTGGAGTCAGCGCGCAGAATGTTGCCGCCAAACGCGTACAATCGGGCCACTTTTGCGAGTTTGGAAATATTTTCGCAACCTCCAAGCGCCTCAAGGTTTGCCAGCGGCGGCGCAAAGGTGAGCGAGCGTGCTTGTCGGCGCCGCCGCCGCCGCTGCTGTTGCTGTTGTTGTTGTTGGCGCCACTGTCGCAGGCAGCTCCACTCGGCTAGCTCGTCAGCGCGCAAACTAACCTCCGCACACTACAATGGCCCTCCGCTCGAGCCCTCGAAAGCTGCTTGCGCAAGCCGCAGCCAGAGGCGAGCTCGGTGCCATCCGAGCGCACTGAGCGAGCCGCCCGAGCGCCAACCAAGCCGAGCAGAGGAGAGGAGAGGAGAATGGAGCAGAGCAGAGGGGAGCAGAGATTGAGTTCTCAGCGAGGCTGGCGGAGCTCGCGCGTCGGCGGTTGCGCCCACCGGCCGCTCTATAGTGGCGCCAGGTGAACGGCAAGCAGGCAGGCCGACCAGCCAGCCAGCCTGTCGACATTCCGGCGCCCGATCCAGTTCTGAGCGACACTGGCGGCGGCGGCGGCGGCCTTAGAACTGTTGACTAAGATTGCGTGACGACTCATGTCAAGCTAATGATTTGGCTCGCCACTTGACTCGCAGCGACATGCAGCCGGCGGCCGACCGGCTGTCACGTTTCAATCGCCGCCAGAGTTGGCCGCCCGGCCGCCTGGCCGCCCGGGGCGGAAGTGGCGCCGAGCGGCGCATCCATCAGCGGGCGGCCGCTTATAGATCCAGGCCGGCGCTCGCTCCATCAGCGCTCATGATGGGCGCTCGTCGTGATTTCGACATTTGCGCAAGTCGTGCCGCTCCGTGTGATTGACATTGAGAGGGCTGGCCGGATATAGAGTGCGCGCTCGCCGCCGGCCACATGCGACCTCCGGCGCGCTGAATCCATTAAACCAACAAGCGAGCGCCAGCAGAGCGCGGCCAGTGACAATGTGATGCGAGCGGCGCCTATAAAATATCGACCGGCCAAGCCAAAGCCAATTGTGCGGCGCCTTGTTTTGCTTTCGCGCAAGCCATTGTGTCGTCGTGATCTGCCGCTGCTGCCTCTGCCGCCGCCGCCGCCGCCGCCGCTCTTACGTCACAGCAACGGGCTCCATTGTGGGCCGCGCACACACTGCGCGCTTGTTTCTGTCTGCGCGGCAATGAATCATCGGCTCCTCCTTCACCCCATCTGTCTTCACGTAGTTTGCACTCACTTCAGGCCGGCCAAGCGCGAGCCTCGCTCGCCGGCCCGCAAACAATCGGCCCGCGCACTCAAGCAGCCGCCGGCCGGCCTACATCGAGGGCCCGACAAGGAACAGGAAGCGGAAACCCAACGTTCTTATGCTGGCGCCACTTTAACTGTGATAAATGTGCATCCCAGTGAGACAGATTTTTGTGTTTAATACTCTCTGCTTGTCGCGGCCGCCGGGAAGTGGATGTAGTGGCGGCGCGCTGGCTCTCGGTGGGCGCTGGCGGCGCTCTCGCTGTTGTTGTTGTTGGCGCTGTTGGCGCCGCCGCTGCCACCGTCGCCGCCGCCGCTTGCGCTGGTGTTTGTGTCAAGCGGCCGCCAAACAAGCAATTGCCCGTTCATTCATTCGACATGCACTCATTCATGCGCTTATAGTGGCGCCGCTCCACCCGCGCGCCCCCTAGCGGCGCGCCCAACTCGGCCTGATAATTTTATTAGATTAAACAAAATTCAACATACATAACAAGTCCGACTGGAGGCTAGTGTTGCTTGCTTGTCAGCGTCGTCCTGTCCAGCGTTGCCAGCTTGACCTGCTGCTGGCTCGCCTGCGCTAAACTCGAGCCGTCCGACTGCTGCTGCTGCTGCTGCTCTTGCTGCTCCGGTTGCAGCTGCGGCTGACCACTCGCCCTGGCCGAGCAAGCGCCAGCTCCAGTTACACGGCCTCCGCCCGTTACCTGGCCAACCGCCGTGCCGCCACCTCTGAAGGGGATCTGTGTTGCGCAAGCCTCGGGCCAGCAACACGCCCGCCGCTCGTTCAATCTGGGCTCGGCCAACGACGACGACGAGCTTGCCGGCGAGGAGTCGCCGCCGGAGCGACTCGAGCGCTGGAAGGCGGCCACAAGCTCTGCCTTCGTCGATGACAGCGACGATGAGCCCGAGGACTCGAAGGATGAGCCCGAGCGGAAAGAGTTGATGGTTTCATTGTAGGCGCGGCCGGGCTCGACACCAGCGCCACCTGCCGGCCTAGCACCGAACGCGCGCCCAGCTCCAAACTCAACTGGCGCCAACGAGTTCACTGACTTTCTCGACCAATGCGACCCGGCGAGCGCTCTCTGGCTTAGATAATCCGATTTAAATTGCCGCCCCTCGCGCGATTTGTAGCTCATGGGCGAACCAGGTTCATCTGCGCAGCCATCGTCGTCGTCGTCGCCGCCGCCGCCGCCTTCGCTCGATAGGCCGATAGAATGGAAGCCAGACCTCGCAAACCTCTCCTGCCCATCCAACTCGAGCGGACTCAACTCGCGCTCTGAGCTCCAGCCGCCAGCCTCGCACTTTGCGCCCACCATTTGGGCTCCCCTTTGTCGGCCCCGGATCTTCATCAGCTTGCGCTCCATTCGGCCGGCCAGCCTCTGGCGAGACGAAGCCGCCGCCTGCAGGCGCACCTCCGAGGAGGAACGCGACTCCCGTATGCCCGGCAGATTCATGTAAATGTTTTCAGCTCCATCTATGGACCTATTCGGGATGTCGCAGAGTTGGCCAATGAGCGAGCGACAGGCTCGCTCGCCGCCCAGTTGCGGCCTCCAGCCAGCCTCAGACGCAAGTGACAACTCCGAGCCCACTGATCTGGCCTTGGCTCGCTCCTGGTCGGCGTCGCAGTCGCCATCCAAAACCATGGACATGAACTCGTCGTTGCATGACTCAATGCTCACTGGCTCCATCGCGCTGCAGCCTGGCGATCCGGCCGACTTACAGGTGGCGCCTATCTTCAATCTCGCCCGAGTGGCGAGTTGGCCGCCAGATTGGATCGCACCTGCTGGCTCGCAAGTCGAACTGTGCCACCATTCGTCCTCGTCGGCCTCTGTTTCCGCGCCAGAGCTATTGTTTGGGCGACCAGAGCTACGACAGACAAACGCGTTCAGCCGACCTGAGCCAGCGCCACCGCCGACCAAAAACTCTATTGACTTTCCAATGGCCAAGCGTCGGTTTCCTTTAGCTGAGTAGGCGGTCAACTTTGGGCTTTTAGAAAAATGTAGCCGCTCCAGCTTCCTCGGCACTCGCCGGCCAAGATCCTCGTTCAAACGCTCGAGGCTCTCATACAGGTGGCTGCTTGAGTCACCACTGCCAGCGGCTGTCGTTGTCTCCTCCTCGCTCATGCGCTCCGAGTTACTTCGCGCCGCACGCACCAGATGGCGTGCGCAACCTGTCGTCAGTTTCCTATGGATCTTTTGGGCATTCATCAAGGTTGCATCATCAGTGCGGCTTGCAATCTCCGCGCCCGCTTGCTCACGGTCTCCGGCCAGCGATTGTTGTCGCAGCTTTCCGCTCAGCTCCTCCATGACGCGTCTCTGAGAATTGCGGGCGCCATCGCCAGGCTGCGGCTTTGCCTGGAATGGTGGCAAAATCTTGTGGACAAGTCTCAGCAGTCGGCTTGAGTTTGCTCGCGAGCTTTGTTGCGCGGTGATTGATGTTGAGCTGCTGGTTGCACTGCTCCCGGAAGTGGAGGCGGCGACATTGTTGTTGCTGCAGCTGCTCGATCCGCTCTTGCTGGTGGCTTCGTGTTTCGAGCTTGGCGAGTCCGTTGCCCGTCCGTCCAGTTGGCGCTTGTCGCGACCGCCGGCCGACGACACGCCGGAAGATGAACGCGAGGAGGCTGTAGAATCAACGCACCCGGAGGTGGCGACTAGAAGCGCCGGTAGGCTGGCCTCATAGGGCTCGCTGGCTGGCAGGTTGGCCCTCCTGGCGGACAGGTGGCGCTCGAGTGCCCGCTTTCGGTTCTGCTCCATCTGGCGTCGGCACGAGTCAAAATCTTGGCTCAAGGTTTTGTACGATAGTTTCAGCTGTCGTTCCCATTCCGGCGAGTTCCTCTGGCAAAACTCAACACGATTCAGGACTAAATCCGGAATGACTGACGTTGGAATGGAACTCTCGACGAATGTTCGAGCAAAGCGAAGCTCGGAATCGTTGCAATCGAACTCAACAATCACAATCGGCCTCTCCTCTGCCGACAACGACGATGAATCCCCAAACTGTCGGCCGCTGGCTCCACCTGGTGGCAGCTCGCAGGGCGCCCAATTGTTGGCCGCCATCATGGAGCTGGGTATGTTTGGCCTTCGCTTTCTTCGCCCATTCAGGCTTATGAGGCTTCTGCAGGCTCTCAGCCGGCTGAAAGACGATTTGTTAATTGATTTTGCATCACAAGCCACCTGCTTATCTGGTTGGTGGCAGCGCTCCTGGATTGCAAGCCGCTCGCAGTGGAGTTGGTCGGCGGCCAAAGTTGAGTGTTGGCGAAACAAATTGTTTTGGTTCATCAAGCTGCCTGCTGCCTTTGATCGGCATTCGGCCGCTTGGAGGCTCTTTGAATGGTCGTCGGTGAATAGATTTAGGCGCAGCAGAGGATCCTTTTTGATGGTGCAAGCAAGTAGGACGTCACGTTTGCTCATACGCTCGATGCGCAAAACTGCGCTGAAAAGCCCACAACCTTGCCCACCAGAATCGGCCTCCATCTTAACCAGCTTGAGGGCGCAAGAACAAACAGGCCCACTCGGTTTGCGAGCACCTTGAACGCCCTCCTGGCTCGCCTCGCTCACCTGGCCCTCAGCCGCACCCTTGGCGAGCGCAAAGTTCTTGTTGAACCTACACTCGAGCGAGTGGCCGCCTACGTTGGCCTCCGACTTGAAGTAGCTTTCCATGGTAGAGCTTGAGCCAAACATCGAGGGCGAGAAGTTCACGGGTCTAGGGCCAACGACCAATCTCATTGTGAGCGGCAGCTTGATCACATTCGGCTCGCACTGGCCATTCATCGGCCATCGATGCTGGCGGTGTCTTGCAGGCTGCTGCTGCTGCCCTCTGGTTGACCTCTCAGACAACCTCTTGCCAACACTCAAAAGGGATATTATCTGGCTCAATCTGAACACCAGATTCGGGGAACTAGCACCATTGCAACGGTAACAGTGCAACTCGTTTACCATCGACTGGCTAGTCGCGCACAAATAGAACCTTCCGCGTTGCTCGATTGGAATCAGAACCTCAGCTTCATCAGGCTCAGGCTCAGCTTGCTGCTCGTGGCCCTGGATGGCGCTCGCAACCAGGGAGCAGCTGGTCAGCTGGTCGAGCGATTTCCGGCTCAGCAGTATGCATCTCGCGTATCTCTGGCCCGTGGACGGCGCCTGTTGCGAGTAGGACACTTGAGTCTCTGCTTGGCCGCCCAGTCCCGACATGAGGGGGCCCGAGGGAGCTCCGTAGATGAGAGGCGAGGCTGCGTAGTGGCCGCTCGCCTGTTGCTGAAACTCGGGCTTGCCAACCTGTCTCAGCTTCAACAGTCTTTGGTTCTTTCTGCCCGCTTGTTTTGGCTGCTTGCCCGCCCGATAACCTGCACTGGCGGCCTGATGGTAGAGATGGTCAGTGTTGATTGGCTGATAGAGCAAGCTCGAGTGTGCTGCCATCTGGTGGGGCTGAATTGAGCGCTGATCGTGATGTGCAAATCGCTCCTTCCGTTTAAGTTCAGCTTGATGCTTTCCCTCTATCAGCGGCAACACGTCCTCGTAAACGCCACAAACCTTGAGCACCTGGCCAGATTTGATCACAACTTGCTTGATATCACTCAGTTTGTCTTGATCCTTCATCGTGCTGCTTTTCGAACTTGATGTCTCCAGGTTGTTGCGGTCCAAGTTGATGGCCAATGGGAGAGCGAGCAGTTGGTTGTTGTTTAGTTTTGTCAGGTAGCTCAATTTGCTTGGCAGCTGGTAGCCGAGGATTTCGTCGCGCGATAAGAATACCTGGTAGTTAGTTCGGCAAACCTGGTCGATTGACTCCAGGGCTCGAAGCTGGTTGTTTGGGGTTCTTTCGCCTCCATTTAGGAACGCAAACCAGCCTAGTTTGTGGAGAAATTTTCAAACGATTAGTATGATTAGAAAACACGAGATGGCGCCTCGAGCGGCTCAAGTGAAACCAGTACCAGTCAGGTAATGAAACGAAATTTGTCGGCAACCGTTTGTTGGTCGACTTGTCGCATTCAATTAAACGTTTTCAAACTTTATGACCGAATTAGAGGGATAGGAATTGCTAACGAGTTGCACGAGTTCCCCATTGCCCGCGGCTGATATCAGTTTGCGCTTAGCAGAACGCGACCGACTTGCTCGGAGCGTTCAATCAGCGCGTCCAGGTAGGTTGGTAGGTAGGTAGGTGGTTAGATCACCTTAGCTTGTGGCCAGAGCTAGCCCTCAACTAAAACGCCAATTCTAATGCGATAGACCGGCTTGCTCGCGTTGAGACTCGCGGGCAGAGGTTTTGCGCTCTAAGGGAATCTAATCTAGCCAAGCAGCCTGAATGGCGCCGACAGTTGGAATGGATTCTGGCCAAGGTTGGCCGAGTGCATGCGGCGGATATGTGGTTGCGCAATGGTCTTTCTGGTTGCCGCCTCCGTGGTCGTCGCTTGATTGGTCTACGTGCTTGCAAGGGCAGTCGGAGTTGGGCGAGTGCTAGCGAGCTCCTTTTGGGCGGCGAGCGCGCGAGTTGGAATAGGGCTTTCCAATGAGTTTGGCGGGCCAATTGGTGGCCATTCTTGAAAATAGCATCACCATGCTTGCAATCTGCGCCCATCAATCATGAATGCGAGCGTTCGAGCGGGCACGAATTGTTGCTGGTTGTTTTGGGGACGCGATTTGCATAAACAGGCGCCAAGCTCGTCCCCTCGGCGCCAATCGATTTCAAGGCGACCGTTTTGGGCTTAGACGGCTGCAGGCGCGCGAGGCAACAGTTTGATCTGCGACCATAAATCACTGAACGGAAATTATGGCGAGCGGGGGGATTTTATCACCTCGCAGGTTGGCCGAGGCAGGTTGCGCGGCGGCCGCTCGTCGCGAGTCCGCGGCCAAAGTGCGAACATGACCACGACAGGCGAATCGATCAGTGCCGCCCCCTCGCCCGGCTGGCCGCCTAAAATCAAGGTCGGCTTCTTCGGGCCAACAAAGGGCTCGCGAAACAAAGGAGCCCGCTTGCAAGTCTCAGCGCTCGCATGACTCCAGCCCATCTATCTGCTGAGGGCTCTCGAGCGCCGAAGGTCGGCCGGCTTTAGCGCTCTTCGCGCAAATTGAACTTGATACAATCAATACGCTGCTGGCGTGGATAATGCGGCAAATCCGCCCGCTTGGCCGGCTAGCGAGAGAGGAAGAGGATAGCGAAGACGGGGACGGAGACGGAGATGGAGACGGCCGTCGCTGGCAGGTTGCGGGCGGCGAGCAAAGGAGGGCGGAAGAGCGTCGGCTTGTTGCGGCGCCGAGCCCTCTGCTGAGCGAGCCCGTCAGGAGGCTCTCTCGTCGCGCCTACTCGCTCGGCCAGCCCGGCCCAATCAGCAAGCCGGCGCAGCTTGATCCTCGGGCCGGCCGCCCTGATTGATTGACTGCTGAATGGGGGGCTTCAAAGGCCGGCGGCTGGAGCGAGCGCGAGCCGCCACTTCCTGAGCCGAGGCTGCAAACTAGCGCAGAGCAAACAAGTGGCGCCTAATTAGCCGATCAGTTGTCAGGCCAACTCTGCGCAAATGCAAACACAAACACAAACAGGCCGGGCCAGGTAGCTCACCTGGCGGGCCGAGCTGGGCCGGCCGGCAGCCACGCGCTCCCGCCGACCGGGCGGCCCGCCTGGGCTGGCCGCTCGAATTTAATTGAACCAACAAGTTCATTAACGTGACTTTGCCTGCCCATCGAGCGGGCGGGCGGGCAGCTCAGTCGCCTGGGATGAGCGCTGTCTGGGCTGGCGGCGGACTGGCGAGGGCTGCTCGCCGCGATGGTCTTGCCAATTTAGTGTTAGCGCACGAGCGCGCACTCAACGGACACCGCAAGCCGCCACCCGGCTGCTCTTTCAGCACTCGAAACGCCGTTCAATCGATCGATTGCCTCCTCAAGTGGCTCTGACTTTGACTAAAACGAGCCGGCCATCCAATCATTCCAACGGCCAGTGGAAACTTGATTATTGGAGCCAATCACGCAATTCCAAGATCCTCCTCTCGGCCGGCAGTTTGATTTGTAGGTTTCGTTTTTGCGCTCTGAGCAGCTCAGTTTGAAACAAACCATCTCTGGCTCAGATCGAGGCGGCCGGGCCAACTCTGTTGCCATTGACAAGGGGCCGGCTTGCTTGCTCGCCAGCCGGCGGGCGGAAAGCGCGAGCTCGCGCCCAATCCGCCACCAGCTACCTGGCCAACTCTCACATCCAGCCCCTGGATTCATATCTGCGTCTTAATTGAAATTCGCCCTTTAAATAGCCGCCAAAAGGTTGGCCGAGCCGCCTCGAGGGCTCTCGTCTGGCAAGGCGGCAAACCTCGAGCCGGCGCCGCCCACTCGCGCTGCCGGCGAGGGGGCGGCGAGGAAAGACAAACAAAGTTTAATTGATTCCCAATGCAAATGTTACCAGATGGCCGACGGAGCTCCCTTTGTGCGCGCCCAGATTTGCATGTTGCCTCTAGTTGGCCAACAATTGAAAAGATGATTGATACCGGCCAAGCAACAACAATCGAGCCGCTGGAAGAGGCGGGGGGAGCAAGATCGATCAGCGCGCATCCCCGGCTTCAGCCAACCTGTTTGTCTTGCCGGCCTCCCTGTCTCTGTCTCCTTTCCCGTTTCCATCTCCGTCTCCGTCTTAGGCAGGATGCGCCGACGAGCGATCCCGTCGAGCCGACTCTGGCTGCGCATCGGCCGGCCTGCTAAGCGGGCAGAGGGGGAGCAAGCAATTGTTTGCTGACAGGTGAGCGCGAGGCCGCTTTTTGCACCGCTTCCACTCGCTTGGCCAACTTATGAGCTCAGGCTAACAACGCGCTCTGGTTCGGCTCGCCCAGACTGGAAGCGGCAAGCAGCAAACGGCCGAGCGACACTTTCCAATCCAAGCCCAGCGCTTTGCTCTCAGCTCGATCTGGTTCACTTAATCTGGGTTAAAGAGCTCTAAGAAGCCTAATTGCTGGCTGGATGCGCGGCGGCGGCGGAGAGCGGCGCAAAGCTCCCAACTCTGGCCGCCGAGAAGTCGAGCTTAGCCGGCCAACTCGCAGCCAGCCGCCAATCGGCCCTCCGCTGCGGGCTTAAGGGACGAAATGTCAATTAGTGACAGCTCACCTGTCGCTCGCCTCTCCGATTGGAAACTTTCCCTCGCCGCTGGCTCGGCGCCAAGGTTGGCGTCCAACAAGCTTGCTCTATTTTCTAAACAAACCCCCCGAGCGCGAGAAACTCTCGCCCGCTCCCATGGGCCGCCGCCGCCTCCTCCTCCTCTCTGTCTCTGCAAGCTCACGCTCGCCGGCCAACAGGCCACTCGGCTTACCTGGGTAGTTGTGCGGAAAGTGTATTGGGTCGCCGCTCTTCTCGCTGAGCTCATTCTTCAGGTCCAACACGTAGGCGCTCAGCTCCAGCTTAGTGTGCGCCTTGTAGAGGAGGAAGGGTTGGTTCAGTTGCAACTTGCTCAGCGCGGGCCTCTTGTCCGGGGGCGCCAATCTCAGACTCTCGCCGAGCTCGCGCGCCTCAACCTGTTGCGCCTCTCGTCTCCTCTCGAGCTCAGCTCCGTCTCGCTGGAAGTCGACGCTCCTCTTTGCGCCGGCGCCACGCTCGCCAGGCTGCGCGAGGCTCGCCCTGGGCACTCGCAGCCTCAGCTGGCCCGCCGCCCGCCCAACGCCGGGCCCCTCGCCCAAAAGCTGGCCCAGCTGGCGCGGCGACCAAGCCGAGATGGAGCAAAACTCGCCGCCCTCTGCCTCTGCCTCTGCCTCTGCCTCCTCCTCCTCTCCGGCTTGCCGCTCGCCGCTCTCGTTTGCTCTTCCCTCCTCCCCATTTCCGCTTCCGTTTCCATTTCCGCCTCCCCTCTCGGCGCTGCTCGTGCTCGCGAGCGGCGACCCGAAGCCGTGCGCCTCTCTGCCGCGCTCGGCGCCCAGCTTGACGGCGGCCGAGTCGGCGAAGGTCCAGTTGCTTCGCTCGTGCGCTCGCTGCTTGCGGCCGGGCGAGCCGAGCGCCACAAAGGAGGACGAGATGGAGGTGTTTGAGTGGCTCGGCGAGGAGGGCGCCCCTCTGAGCGCCACTCCCCGCTCGCCGCACCCCAAGCCCACACACTCGCCCCTCGCCTCCTCCTCCTCACACCCGCGCTCGCTCGCAAAACTCAGACGCACCAACTGTGGCAGGTGGAACCTCTTGAGGAACTCGCGCGCGTTCAGGGGCGCCTCCATGGCGCTTGGAAGCTTGAGGAAAAGTTTGCCTTCTTCGCGCTCACAGCTCCTCCATCTCAAAGTGCTCGCTCGCTGGTCAACTTGACTGGCTGCAATCGGCGCGCCAACTGAACTCGCTGGCCGAGCAACAGTCGGCAGCTTTGAGTTGGCCGACCAAACGCAAGCTAGTTGGCAAGACTTGTTACTCTTGTTGTTGGCGCCGCTTTTAGCTGCGCAAAGACGTCCCCGTTTCGCGAGTTCGCCGCACGGGGGCGCGCGAGCAGCTCTTGCCAGAGCGGGAGGGCGGCCGAGTGGGAAGGCTTTCTGCTCCTGCCTTTCAACTGGCTTTGGCTCTACCTCTCTCTCGCTTTGGCCCTTCGAAGCCCTTTGAGCGCCGATTGGCCATCCAGCGAGATCCTACGCGATTCCAAGCCGGCTGCCTCATGCCGCCAATCAGCGAGATTAATTTCTCCGCCCGATTGAAGTATCACTCGGCCCAAAGGAAGCCTGTTGCAATTCGTCCGCGCAACAACAATCGCTCTCGTGCCATAAAAAGGCTCCTGCCTCTCGCCGCTCGCTTCCTGGCCGCAGTCGCCAGTTGGGAGTGCGGC